>WNFU01004254.1_pt1 | contig 22755 bp, 25 predicted proteins | sample 5400121 | NCBI WGS metagenome assembly WNFU01 (sample SAMN13153360, study PRJNA577476) | soil metagenome | isolation source: 100 cm soil or saprolite under grassland replicate 1 | place: USA:California | collected 2016-06-15
CGCTTGTACTCGAACTTGTCGACCGCCTTCATGAGGCCGATGTTCCCCTCCTGGATGAGGTCGAGGAACTGCAGGCCGCGGTTCGTGTACTTCTTCGCGATCGACACGACGAGCCGCAGATTCGCCTCGACGAGCTCGGTCTTCGCCCGCTCGGCCCGGTGCTCGCCCTCGCTGATCGTCCGGTAGGTGCGGCGCAGGTCCTCGCTCGACACCTCGCGGCGCGGCGCGGCGCCGTCCTCCTCGCCCGGGTTCGCCTCCTCCTCGACGCGGCGGATCTTTCGCGCGGCGGTCCGGAGCTGGCGGTCGAGCTCCTCGAGCTCCTCCGTGGAGCTGCGGAGCTTCTTCGCGATCTTCTTCCGCTCGCCCTCGTCCTCGCGCGTGTCGCGCAGCATCCGCGCGAGCTCGCGCCAGGCCACCCCGGCGCGCCGCTCGGAGTCGAACCGGTCCCGGTCCGCCTCCTCGAGCCGCTTGATGAACCCCTTCAGCTTCACGACGATCCGGTCGATCTGCTTCTTGTTGAGCTGGATCGCCTCGAGGTTCTCCATCATGTCGGCCTCGATGGCCTTGATCTCGTTCCGCAGCTCGCGGCGCTTCACCTCCGACATCTTCTTCGTCGTGAGGGTCTCGCGGAGCTTCCCGACCTCGCGCTCGAGCTTGCGGATGTGGTCGATGTGCTTCAGCACGTGCTCGACCTTCTTCTCCTCCTCCTTCGGGATCTTCGGCTTCTCGGGCTCCGCGCTCTCGGCGCTCTCGACCGGCGCGGCGCCTTCGACTGCGCCCTCGACCTCGACCTCGACGGTCTCCTCCTCGACCTCCTCCTCCTCGCGCTCCGCCTGCTGCTCGTCGCCCGCGTCCTTCACGATCTCGCGGACGCGGATCTTGCCCTTGCGGAGGCGCTCGCCGAGCTCGAGGATCTCGCGGATCGCGATCGACGACGACAGGACCGCGGCGAGGACCTCCTTCTCGCCCTCCTCGATCCGCTTCGCAATCTCGACCTCGCCCTCGCGCGTCAGGAGGGAGACCGACCCCATCTTGCGCAGGTACATGCGCACGGGGTCGTTCGACTTGCCGTAGCCGGCGTCTTCCTCCTCCTCTTTCTCCTCCTTCTCGGTCTTCTCCTCTGGCTCCGGCGGCTTGTCCGGGAGCTTCATCTTCTTCTCGGCGCCGTCCACGACCTCGATGTCGTGCTCGCCGAACATCGACATGACGTCGTCGATCTGGTCCGAGCTCGTGTCCGACGGAAGCGCGTCGTTCACCTCGTCGTAGGTGAGGAAGCCCTTCTCGCGACCGCGCTCCATGAGCGCCTTCACCTCGGAGCGCTCGGTGATGTCGCTCATGTCGTCCTGAGGAAGCTCCTCCTCCTCCTCGTCGTCGTCGTCGTCGTCGGCCTCCTCGGTGGCGGCGGCGGCCTCGGGCTCGAGCTGCTCCTCGTCGTAGGGGCGCGCCGGCTTGCGGAGCTTCGGGCCCTTCTCGCCCTTGCCTGGCTTCTCGCCCTTGAGCGCCTTCTCGCCCTTCGCCACCTTCTCGCCCTTCGCGACGACCTCGGGGACGGCGACCTTCTCGCCCTTCTTCCGGAGCGCCTTCTCCGCCTTCTCGTTGCGGGGGGGACGCGGAGCCTTCGCGGCGCGCGCGGCCTCGGCCTTCACGCGGTTTGCGGCGCGGACGACGCGCTCCCGGTCCTTCCCCACGCGCGGCGCCGTCTTCTTCGGCTTCGCGGCAGGCTTCTTGGCCGACTTCTTCGCGGCGTGGCCCTTGCTGGTCATGTCGCTCTGCTCCTCGTACGGCTCGGCTGCTCGGTGGTGGTCTGTGTAACGGCTCCCCGGCGAGCGAGCCCGATCAACTCACATCAGAATCAGAATCCTTCGGCGCTCCGCTTTCATCCAACACGCTCCATCGAGCGGAGCCGTTTCTCCAGGTCGCGCTTCTTCGCGACGAGGCTTTGGTATTCCTCGGCGACGCCGTCGATGGCGGCCGTCCCGGCCTTCGCCACCTGCCGCTCGGCGATCGCCATCTCGCCCGCAACTCGGTCGAGGCGCGCCTTCACCAACGCCTTGCGCAGCTCCCGCTCCGCCGCCTCACGAGGGGGGCGGGCGGGCCCCGCAATGTCGCAGACCGACTGCGCCATCGCCGGGTCGAGCGTCTCGCGGAGGCGAGCGAGCGCCTCCTCGGACGTCGCGGCGTCTCCGATGATCGCCCGCGCGAGGTCGGCGAGCGGCCCCGCTGGAAGCAGCGTCGGCAAGTGCTCCTCGTCGGCCACCGGAGCGAGGTCCGGGTAAGCGGCGAGCAGCCCAAGAGCTTCGAGCGCAGGCCCCGGGAGAAGGCTCTTGGCCCTCCCACCCCCAGCGGGTCGGAGGGCCGCGCCCTTCGCATCCGCCGGTCGGCTCGCCTGAGCCGTCGTACGCACCGGTGGGGTGCCGCGCGACCGCTCGCCCGAGAGCTCGTCGCGGAGCGCCGCGAGGTCGAGGTCGAGCCGCTTCGCGATCGCATCCTCGAAGACGGAACGCGCGAGACCCTCCCGCATCATCCGCACGTGCGGCTGGAGCTCGCGGACGGCGGCGAGCCGGCGCCTCGCGCGCCTGTCCCGGACAGGTCCGATCGACCGCCCGGTCGATGAGGAACGTCGAGAGGGGAACCGCGGCGGCGAGGAGCGCCTCGACGCCGGCCTTCCCGTTCGCGCGCGCGAACTCGTCCGGATCGCTCTTGCCGCCTTCCGACGGCAGCACCGCCACCTTGCCGGCGATGCCGGCCGGGAAGAGCGCCGCGGCCGCCTTCGCGGGCGCCGCGAGGCCGGCGACGTCGCCGTCGAACAGGATCGTCACCTCGCGGCAGTCGCAGCGCTGCAGGAGCTCGACGTGCTCCGGCGTGAGCGCGGTCCCGCAGACCGCGACGGCGCTCGTCACGTCCGCCTGATGGAGCCCGATCACGTCGAAGTAGCCCTCCACGAGCACCGCCTGCCGCGTCCTGCGGATGGCCTCGCGCGCGAGGTCGAGGCCGTAGAGCACCTTCGACTTCTTGTAGAGCGGGGTCTCGGGGGTATTGATGTACTTCGCACCCTTGTCGTCCTTCTCGGCCCCGGGGAGCGCCCGCCCGCCGAAGCCGATGACCTGCCCGTCCATCGCGGCGATGGGGAACATGAGGCGATTCCGGAAGCGATCGTAGCCGCCGCCCTTCTCCTTCTCGATGACGAGCCCGGCGCGCTTCAGCGCGTCGACCCCGATCCCCTTGTCCGCGAGCCGCCGCGGCAGGTCATTCCAGTCGTCCGCCGCGACGCCGAGCCGGAACCGCTGCACCGACTCGGGCGTGACGCCGCGCCCCTCGAGGTAGCGGCGCGCCGACGCGCCGTACCGGCTCTGCAGCCGGGCCGCCCAGTACCGCGCGGCCGCGTCGCTCGCCGCGAGGAGCTCGTTGCGCTCCTGGCGCCGGCGCTTCTGCTCGCCGGACTCCTCCTCCACCTCGGGGATCTCGACCCCGACCTCCCGCGCGAGATCCCTCACCACCTCCGGGAACTCCTTCCCCTCGAGCTTCTGCAGGAACTTGAAGACGTCGCCATACTCCCCGCAGCCGTAGCACTTGAAGTGCTTGTCCTCGGGGTAGACGTGAAAGCTCGGCGTCCGCTCCCCATGGAAGACGCAGCAGCCCTTCCACGTCCTGCCCGACCGCTTCAGCTCCATGTGACGGCCGATCACCGCCACGACGTCCACGCGGTCGCGAATCTCGTCGATCACCGCGTCGGGAATCAGGCCCTACCTCCGCGTACCCGAACCCGTCGAAGGGCGGTACTCCGAGCCCGTCGTTGAGGCCCGCGCGCCGCGCGCGCCCGCCCCGGCCTCGCGGCCGGGATCACTTTCCCGAGAGCCGCGCCTTCACGAGCTCCGAGACGACCTTCCCGTCCGCCCGGCCCTGGACCTCGGGCAGGAGCGCCTTCATCACCGCGCCCATGTCCTTCATCCCCTGCGCGCCGACCGCCTTCACCGCCGCGTCCACCTTCGCGCGCACCTCGTCCGCCGTGAGCTGCTGCGGCAGGTACCCGTGGAGGATCACGATCTCCGCGTCCTCCTTGTCCGCGAGGTCCTGCCGGTTCCCGGCCTTGTACTGCTCGACCGAGTCGCGCCGGCGCTTCACCTCCGTCGCGATGACGCCCTGGATCCCCGCGTCGTCGAGCGGCTTCATGAGCTCGATCTCGCGGTACTTGATGGCGCTCTTCAGCATGCGGATCGTGTCCAGCTTGAGCTGGGCCTTCTCCCGCATCGCGGCCTTCATGTCCTGGTCGAGCTGCTCCTTGAGACCCATGGCGTCGGACGGCCCGGGCTAGAAGGTCTTGCGCATCTTCTTCATCGCGCGCTTCTTCGCGGCGATCGCCTTCTTCTTCTTCTTCACCGAAGGCTTCTCGTAGTGCTCGCGCTTGCGGATCTCCGAGAGGATCCCCGCCTTCTCGCACTGCTTCTTGAAGCGCTTCATCGCGTTCTCGAAGGACTCGCCGTCCTTCACACGCACTCCGGTCATTCGATCCTCTGAGCGAAACGCAAACGAGCCGGGCCCCCTCGGGACGCCCGGCTCCGCCGCGGTTGAGGGGGGCTCTTAGCTCGAAAATCTCTCCACCGTCAAGGGGTTCCGCCGCCTCCGCCGTCCGCCGGGGCGGGGCGATGGCGTCGCTCCAGGACCGCGTAGACCTCGGTCGGGGTCACGTCCGCGGACGCGAGGAGGACGAACAGGTGGTAGAGCAGGTCCGCGGCCTCGTGGGCGAGGTGATCCTTCGTGTCCTTCCCGTCCGCGAGGGCCTGGTGGGCCTCGTTCACCTCGTACGCTTCCTCGATGATCTTCCGCCGGATGCGGGGCGGGGTCTCGAGGAGCTTGCGGGTGTAGCTCTGCCCGGCGCCTTCGTCGGCCTTGCGCGACTCGATCGTGGCCCAGAGCTGTGCGAGGAAGCGCTCGTCTGCCATGGAATCTCCTGTCTCTCCGAGAAGCAGCTGCGGGTTCCGGTGTGGCAGGCCGGGCCCTCCTGCCGGACGACGTAGAGCACGGCGTCCGAGTCGCAGTCGAGGGCGATCTCGCGCACCTCCTGGACGTGGCCGCTCGTGTCTCCCTTGCGCCAGAGCTCGCCGCGGCTGCGCGACCAGTAGACGCCGCGCCCCTCCCGGACGGTCGCGAGGAGCGCCTCGCGGTTCGCCCAGGCGAGCATGAGCACGGTGCCGTCGAGCTCCTGCGCGACGACCGGGACGAGCCCGCGGTCGTCGAACTTCACCCGGTCGACGAGCGCGGTCGCGTCCAGCGGAGCCGGAGCGCGGCCGGCGGTCGCGTGCGTCTTCATGGCCGCACCTCGATCCCGCGCGCGCGGAGGAAGCGCTTCGCCTCGTCCACGGTGTGCTTGCCGTCGTGGAAGATCGACGCGGCGAGCGCGGCGTCGGCGATCCGCAGCCCCTCCGCGAGGTGCTCGAGCGTGCCGACGCCGCCCGAGGCGATGACGGGGATCGTGACCGCCTCGCACACCCGCTCGAGCAGCTCGAGGTCGTAGCCCGCCTGCGTCCCGTCCCGGTCCATGCTCGTGAGGAGGAGCTCGCCCGCGCCCCGCCGCGCGACCTCGCGCGCCCAGCCGATCCCCTCGACGCCGGTCGGCTTCGACCCGCCGGCGACGTAGACCTCCCACTGCTGGGGGTGCGTCCCGGGCCGGCGCTTCACGTCGATCGCGATGACGAGCGCCTGCGCCCCGGCGATCCGCGAGAGCCGGTCGACGAGGGAGGGGTCCTTCACCGCGGCGCTGTTCACCGAGACCTTGTCCGCGCCGGCACGGAGGAGCCCGACGAACTCCTCCTCGCTCCGCACGCCGCCGCCGACCGTGAGCGGTGCGAACACCCGCGCCGCGGTCCGCTCGACGAGGCCGATGAGCGTGCCCCGGTTCTCCAGGGTGGCGGCGATGTCGAGGTACGTCACCTCGTCCGCCCCCTGCGCGTCGTAGCGGGCGGCCGCCTCGACGGGATCGCCCGCGTCGCGCAGGTTCTCGAACTTCACCCCCTTCACGACGCGGCCGTTCTTCACGTCGAGGCAGGGGATGATGCGCTTCGCGGGCATGGGGCTCCTCTTCTACTCTCCGGAGACGCGGATCGCCTCGCCGAGATTGATGCGACCCTCGTAGAGCGCCTTGCCGATGATGACCCCGGCGAGGCCGGCGGCCTTGCAAGCGCGGACGTCGGCGACACTCGCGACGCCACCCGAGGCGACCACCTCGACCCCGACCTCCGCCTGGATGCGCGCGGCGCCTTCCACGTCCACCCCGGTGAACATGCCGTCGCGGCCGACGTCGGTGTACTCGACGAGCGACACGCCCGCCGCGTGGACGCGCTTCGCCACCTCCACGGCGGAGAGCCCGGTCCCCTCGAGCCAGCCGGCGATCTTCACCTCGCCGTTCCGCGCGTCGATGCCGGTGCGGACACGTCCGGGGAACTTCCGGCACGCCTCCTCCACGAGCCCGAGCCGCTCGACCGCTGCGGTCCCGAGGACGACGTGGCGCACGCCGAGCGCGAGCACCTTCTCGATGTCGACGAGCGTGCGGAGCCCGCCCCCGAGCTCCACGTCGACCCCCGGCACGCGGCAGATCGCGGCGACGGCGTCGAGGTTCACCGGCCAGCCCGCCTTCGCGCCGTCGAGGTCCACGACGTGGAGCAGGCTCGCGCCAGCGCGGGCGAACTCCGACGCCTTGTCGGCCGGGCGCCGCGCGTAGACGGTCTTCGTGGCGAAGTCGCCCTTCTCGAGCCGGACGACCTCGCCGTCCATGAGATCGATGGCGGGGATGACGAGCATGAGACCTCGGGGCTAGACGCGGACGAAGCGCTCGAGGAGCGCGAGCCCGACCTTCTGGCTCTTCTCGGGGTGGAACTGGACCGCGAAGAGGTTCTCCTTCGCGAGCGCCGCGCAGTACGCCACGCCGTGCGTCGTCGTGAGGGCGACTCCGGGGGCGTCGGCGGGCGCTGCGTACGAATGGGCGAAGTAGGTGTACGCGCCGTCCATCTCCCGGAAGAGCGGCGGGGCGGAGGGGGTGGCGTGGAGCGGCGACCAGCCGATGTGGGGCAGCTTCTGTCCGGAGGGGAGCTTCGCGATGCGGCCGGGGAGGAGCCCGAGCCCGCGGGAGCCGCCCGCCTCCTCACCCTCCTCGAACAGGATCTGGAGCCCCACGCAGATGCCGAGCACGGGCGTGCCCCGCCGCACGGCCTCGACGAGCGCGTCGGCGACGCCGCTCTTCCGCATCGCCTCGGCGCACTCCGGCATGGAGCCCTGGCCGGGCACGACCACGCGGTCGGCGCGCCGGACGACCTCCGGGTCGTGCGTGACGACGACGGCCGCGCCGACCTCGCGCAGCGCGTTCTCGACCGAGCGCAGGTTGCCGGCGCCGTAGTCGACGAGGGCGATGGTTCCGGGGGGCCGCTTCACAGCATCCCCTTCGTGCTCGGAACCCCGGCCCCGGCCTCGCGCGCCGTTGCCGCGCGAAGCGCGCGGGCGGTCGCCTTGAAGATCGCCTCGACGACGTGGTGCAGGTTGCGGCCGTAGCGGACGTTCACGTGCAGGCAGATCCGCGCGTGGTTCACGAGCGCCTGCAGGAAGTCCTGGGTGAGGTCGACGTCGAAGGAGCCGATGAACTTCTTCCCGGAGGGGAGCTTCGCGTTGAAGGTGAGGTGCGGCCGGCCGGACAGGTCCACCACCGCCTCGACGAGCGCCTCGTCGAGCGGCACGACCGCGTGGCCGTAACGGGCGAGCCCCGCCTTGTCGGCCACCGCCTGCTTCAGCGCCTCGCCGATCCCGATCCCGACGTCCTCGACGGTGTGGTGGGCGTCCACCTGCAGGTCGCCCTTCGCGCGCACCGCGAGCGCCATCCCGCCGTGCCGCGAGATCTGCTCGAGCATGTGATCGAAGAAGGGGATCCCGGTCGCGATACGGGCCTCGCCCGGCTCGAGCCGGAGGTCCACCTCGACCTCGGTCTCCTTCGTCCGGCGCGCGACCTGGCCACGCCGCCCCGCGCCCCGCGCCCTCGCCGCCGCCTTCATCGCCTCCTCCGGACAGCTTTCCGCTCACCCTGAGCGGAGCGCCCCGGGACGGGGCGCGAAGTCGAAGGGCGCGGCGCCGGCCGGCGCGCGGCGCGCACACGCGCGGGCGTCGGGGCCGCGGCCGCCTTCGCCTTCGCCACCCGGATCGCGACCGCACGCCGGTGCCCCTCGAGCCCCTCGGCGCGCGCGAGCGTCTCCACCGCGGGCGCGAGGGCGGCGAGCGCCTTCGGCGTGAGGTCGAGCACGCTCATCCGCCGCCGGAACGTGGCGACCGACAGCGGCGAGGCGAAGCGCGCCGTCCCCGCCGTCGGGAGGACGTGCGAGGGGCCCGCCACGTAGTCGCCGACCGCCTCGGGGGTGGACGTACCGACGAACACGGCGCCTGCGCGCGAGATGCGGCGGACGAGCGCCGCCGCGTTCGTCGCGTGGAGCGCGAGGTGCTCCGGGGCGAACTCGTCCGCGAGCCGCACCGCCTCGGCGAGATCCCGGGCGACCACCGCGGCGCCGCGATCGCGGATCGACGCCGTCGCGATCTCGCGCCTCGGCAGGTCCTCGAGCTGCCGCTCCACCTCGGCGAGCGCCGCGTCGGCGAGCGCCGCCGACGGCGTGACGAGCACCGCCACGGCGCGCGCGTCGTGCTCGGCCTGCGCGATGAGATCGGCGGCGACCTCGGCCGCGTCGGAGCGGCCGTCGGCGAGCACCAGGATCTCGCTCGGCCCGGCGATCATGTCGATGTCCACCCGGCCGAAGACGAGCCGCTTCGCCGCGGCGACGTAGGCGTTGCCGGGGCCGCAGATCTTGTCGACCGCCGGGATCGTGGCGGTCCCGTACGCGAGCGCCGCGACCGCCTGCGCCCCGCCGACGCGGAGGAGGCGCGAGACGCCGGCGACGTGGCACGCGGCGAGCGTCCAGGCGTCCATCTCGCCGGTCCCCTTCACGCCCGGGGAGCAGACGACGACCTCTCGCACCCCGGCCACCTTCGCCGGGATGGCGGTCATGAGGACCGACGACGGGTAACGCGCCGTGCCGCCCGGAACGTAGAGGCCGACCCTCGCGAGCGGGCGGACCACCTGCGCGAGCGTCGCCCCCGTCGCGTCGCGCTTCGCCGGGACCTCCGCGTCGCGCTCGCGGCGGTGGAAGTCCGAGATCCGCCTCGCGGCGAGGGCGAGCGCGCGCCGGCCCTCCGCGGGGAGCGAGGCGTAGGCCGCGCGCATCGCGTCCGGCCCGAGCACGACGCCTTCCGCGGACCCGGGGTCCCAGCGGTCGAAGCGGCGGGTGTACTCGAGGAGGGCGACGTCGCCGCGGGCGCGGACGTCGTCGACGATCCGCTGCGCGGCCTCGCGGACGGGCGCCTCGTCCTCGTCGGAGCCGCGGGCGCAGACCTTGGCCCAGGCGGCGCGGAAGGAGGGATCGCGGGTGTCGAGCTTCTGCACGGGAAGAACCTCTCGCGGAGCGGGAAGTTATAGTCCAGACACCCCGTCCTGGCGAGCCGCGAACGCGCTCCCCCCATGTGCCTCTGTTACATTTCTGAGCCATGAACCCGCGCAGCGATCTGTGGCTGAGAAACCTCCTCGACGAGCGCGACGGCGCCGCCCTCTACGAGGGGCTCGCGAGGTTCGAGAAGGATGCGGACAAGGCGCGGAGCCTCGAGGAGATCGCCCTCGCGGAGCGGCGGCACGCCGAGATCTGGCAGCGGAAGCTCGAGAAGGAAGGGGTCGCGATCCCGCCCGACCGGCCGTCCTCCCGCATCCGCGCGCTCATCTGGCTCGCCCGTCGGCTCGGCACGGCCGCGGTCTTCCCGATGGTCCTCGAGGCGGAGGCGGGCGACGCGGACAAGTACGACGCGCAGGGAGGCGACGCGATCGCGATCGCCGACGAGGAGCGCGAGCACCGCCGGACGATCGTCGGGATGAGCCGGGGCGCGCCGACCGAGGCGCGCGAGCTCATCGCCCAGCGCGAGCGCTGGCACCGGTCGTCGTCCGCGGCGGGCTCCATCCGCGCCGCCATCTTCGGCATGAACGACGGGCTCGTCTCGAACCTCTCGCTCATCGTCGGCGTCGCCGGGGCGGGGGTCGAGCCGCGCAACGTGATCGTCACCGGCTTCGCCGGCCTCCTCGCCGGCGCCTTCTCCATGGCGGCGGGGGAGTACACCTCCGTCGCGAGCCAGCGCGATCTGCTCACGCGACAGGTCGAGATGGAGCGGCGCGAGATCGACGAGGCGCCGGAGGAGGAGGCGGCCGAGCTCGCCCTCATCTTCAAGCAGAAGGGGCTCTCCACAGAGCAGGCGAGCCGCACCGCGGCGGAGATTCTCAAGAACCCGGAGAGCGCGGCGGACACGCTCGTGCGCGAGGAGCTCGGCCTCGACCCGACCGACCTCGGCTCGCCGGTGGGCGCGGCGCTCTCCTCGTTCGCGATGTTCTCGGTCGGCGCGCTCGTCCCGATCATCCCCTTCCTCCTCACGACGGGGACGGTCGCGGTCGCGGTGAGCTCCGCGCTCGCGTTCCTCGTGCTCGCCGGGGTGGGCGGGCTCGTCGGGTTCCTCTCCGGCACGAGCGTCTGGCTCTCCGCGGCGCGCATGGCGGGTCTTGCCGCGCTCGCCGCGAGCGTCACCTACGGCGTCGGCCGGCTCTTCGGGGCGAGCGTCTGAGCGGCATTCATTCGCCGAGGTCGCCCTCGTCGGCACCGGCCACCGCCGGCCGCTCCTCGGTGTCCGGCGGCGTCGCGAGGCGGCCCACCACCTCCCCCTTCTCCCGCCCGACCTTCCGGCGCGCAGCGTAGTAGCGCGTCACCGACGGCAGGCTGAACCGGTTCATCGTGACGGAGTGGGTCGCGATCGCGTTCAGCCGGTCGACGTCGATGAACCACTCGGGGAGGAAGACCGGCGGCGCGCAGATCCCCTCCTCGACGAGGTCGCGCACGAGCTCCGCGTCGTCGACGCTCATCTTTCCGGCGAGGAACGCCCGCACGAGGTCCACGTCGCGCTGCTCGAGCGCCGCGCGCAGGAAGTTGAAAGTCCGGCAGTAGCCGCGCTGGTAGGCCGCGTCCTTCGTGAAGGGCGCGCCGCCCTCGAGCACCCCGCCGCGGAACACCCGCTCGCTCATGAGCGCCGCCTTCACCGGCGGGAACCGCGCGAGCAGGTAGCGGTACACCTCGAGGAAGTCGGCGCCGCGCGCGGCCATGTCGATCGCGATCGTCCGCTCGCCGAGCTCGATGTACCGCTCGTCGGTGATGTTGCCGGTGAGGAACTCCGCGACGATGCCGCAGCCCTCCTGCGACTCGGTCGAGCGCGGGAGCCCGACGCCGAGGATGGTGAGCACCGGCTGGCGGTGCCCGTTCATCGAGGTGAGGACGTGCCAGAGCCCTTCGTGGTGGGCGAGCGCGCGGACCTGCCGCTCGCTGAAGCGGGCGCCCTTGCGCAGGGTGATGCGCGTCGCGCCGGCCGCGGCGTTGGCGGTGAGCCGCGAGCGGACGACGACCTGCACGTGGCCGCCGAGGAGCGGGTTGCAGATCTCCGCGACCCGCGCCGCCGCCTGGTCCGAGTCGAGCGAGAGGTCCTCGTCACGCGCCCGCGGGCGGGACGCCCAGGCCCTCGCGATGGCGAGGTTGTCGACGTTGTGATCGGGGAAGCGGTCGCGCGGGTCGCCGTAGAGGCGGCGCGAGATCTCGTAGAAGCGCCGCGTCCCGCGCGCGGAGAGCAGGTCCGCGACGAGCATGAACTCGTCGCAGCGGCGCCGCAGGAGCTCCTCGATGGGGTTCCGACCGCGGATCTGCTTGCGGATCTTGCGGAGTTCCCGCTGCCGCTCCTTCGGCGAGAAGCCGAGCGCGGGGTACTCGGGGCGCGGCAGCTCCTTCGCACCCGACTTGAAGAAGCGCTCGTGGACGTGCGGGTCCCAGTTGATGGCGCGCAGCACGCGGAGCGGCTTCTGCGTCTGGACGATCTGATCGCAGAGCTTGCGGAGGTACTCCTTCGGCACGCGGGAACGGTAGCACGGTCCGCGAGGCGGCCGGCGCGGACGGCGCCCGGTCGGCGGGCGGCGGATTCGCGCCGCGATCTGCCCGCCCCTGCGCGGAGGCGAGCGGGCACGGCCGTTGCTCCCGGGGGGCGAAGGAGGCAGCCATGAACAAGATCGAGTCCATCCACGTCGCCCCCACCACCGAGCGCAAGGCGGAGCCGGGGCGCTTCGAGAACGCGCTCCGGACCGCCGCGTCGGGGCTCGCCCAGGGCGTCGCAGCGACGGTCGAGCTCGCCGCGCCGTACGTCCCTGCGGGGACGGTGCTCTCCGCCGCGGTGCGCTCGGCGGTGCCCGCGCCGAGCTCGGCGGTCGCGGCCGCCTCGGGCGGCGGCACGGCCGCGTCCGGCGGGTCGTCCCCGGAGGGCGACGTGCTCGAGGCGACGCGCACGCTCCAGCAGGAGGCTCGTACGTTCAACCTGCAGTACCTGCAGCTGCAGGAGAACATGCAGCGGGAGAGCCGCGAGTTCACAGCGCTGTCGAACGTCATGAAGGTGAAGCACGACAGCGCGAAGTCCGCGATCTCGAACATCCACTAGGAGCCCTCATGGCCGTCGCCCCCGTCGGCGTCGCCGTGCCCGCGCCCGCCGCGGCGGCGACCGCTTCGCACCGCGCGCAGGGCTTCTCCGCCCTCCTCGAGGCCCACGCCGCCTCGACGAAGGCTCCCTCGGGCATCACCGCCCCCGCGCGCCCGCACCCGGCGGTCGCGGCGCTGTCCGGGATCGAGCGGGCGCAGGCGCGGCTCGATGGCGTGCTCGCGGCCGCGCGGGCCGGCCGGACGTTCACGGCCGCCGAGCTCATCGGGCTCCAGGCGGAGGCGTACCGCTGCGCGCAGACGGTGGATCTCGCCTCGAAGCTCGTCGAGCAGGGCGCGCAGGCGGTGAAGCAGACCCTCAACACCCAGCTCTAGGAGCTCCCGTGCGCCACGTCCTCATCCTCCTCCTCGCCGTCGCGCTCGCGGGCTGCGCGCGCGAGGAGATCCTCCACGGCCTCGACGAGCGCCAGGCGAACGACGTGCTCGTCGCGCTCGACGAGCGCGGCGTCGCGGCGACGAAGGCGCGCGAGGATGGCGCGGAAGAGCGCTGGCGCGTCGAGGTCGCCGGCGGCGACGCCGCACGCGCGCAACGGATCCTCGCCGAGCGGGAGCTGCCTCGCGCGCGCCCGCCCGGCTTCGGCGACGTGTTCGGGAAGGGGTCCATGGTGCCGACCCCGACGGAGGAGCACGCGCTCTTCCTTCACGCGCTCGGCGGGGAGCTCGCCCGCAGCGTCGAGGCGATCGACGGCGTCGTCGAGGCTCGCGTCCACATCGGCCTGGCGCAGCCGGACCCGCTCCGCGCTCCCGGACGGACACCGCCGCGCGGAGCGGTCCTCGTCAAGTGCCGGGCCGCGGCGTGCGCCGCGATCCGGGCGCTCGAGCCCGGGATCCGGGCGATGATCGCGGGCGCGGTCGACGGGCTCGACCCCGGCGCGGTCGCGGTGGTCGTGGCGGAGGCCTCGGAGTCCACGGCCCCCGTGCGCGTCGCCTCCCGTCGCGGCTCTGTCCTCGTCGGCCTGGCGGTCGCCGCGGCGCTCGCGGCATTCGCTGTCGCGGCGCCGGCGGTCCGGGCGCGGCTCCGCCCCAAGGTGACCTCGTGACGCAAGCGGACCGGCGGGTCGGAGCGCTCGCGGCCGCGCTCGTGCCGGACCGGGCGGCGGCGCTCCTGTCCCGCCTCGCGACGCCGGGCGCATCGGACGTGGTCGCCCACGCGCAGCGGCTCGTGCGCTCGACGCGGCGCGACCGGCTGCAGGCGCTGTCGGCGGCGCTCGCGACCGACCCTCGTTCCGCGGGCGCTGCGGCGGCGGCGCTGGCCGCGCTCGAGCGACCGCGCGTCGCCGAGCTCCTCAGGTCGGTCGCGGCCGGAACGCCCGAGGCGGGCGGCGCCTCCCCCGTGCTGGTCCGTCTCTGCCGCGAGCGGATCTGGGGCTGATGCGCGGCCCCTCCGCCGAACCGCGGCCCTCCGCACCTCCTCCGTCTTGTCCGTTTCCGCAGGGTTGGCGCGGTGCCCGCGCTGGCATGCGCCTTGGAGACCTGAACGCCGTGCCGCTTCCGTTCGATCTCCCTGCCCTCTCCAGGGGCTTCGCCGCGCTCACCCCCGCGGCGCGTGCGACCGGCGCGCGTGCCGCCGAAGCCGCGGCGCGCGCGCTCGCGCCGCTGCTCGGCCGGGAGATCGCGATCCGCGCCCGCCCGGCGCCGGGCGCCGCCGGGACCCGCGCCGCCACGGCCCGCCTCGCGGTGGACCTGACCGCCGTCCCCGCGGCGGGGCTGCTCGAGGTCGACCCCGCGCTCGTGGTCGCCCTCGTCGACCTGCTCGCGGGCGGGGCCGGGGCGGTGCCGGGAGCGACGGCGATCACGCCCATCGAGGCGGCCGTCCTCGAGCTCCTCGCGCTCGCCGCCGTCGACGCGGCCTGCACCCTCCCCGAGATCGAGGACGCGCTCGCCCCCCGCGTCTCACGCGGCGCCGCCGAGCCCCGGTCCGCGCTCGCCGTCGAGCTGGAGATCACCGCGGGTCCGGTGACGGGGAACGCGCGTCTGCTCCTCCCCGCGTCCGCGGTGCGGGCGATCGCGGGGTCCTTGTCCGAGGGGCCCGCGCTCGCGGCCCGCGTTCCGGCGTCGTTCCGGTCGGGTCGGGCGCCGCTCTCCCCGGACGAGCTCGCCGCCCTCTCGGCGGGAGACGTCGTCCTGCTCGATCCGGCGGAGGACTTCCCCGACGCGCTCGTCCTCCACGCCGGCGCCCGGTTTCGCGGCCGGTACGACGGCGAGACCTTCCACGTGACGGAGATCACCATGCACGAACGGAACGCGCAGCTCCCGGTGACGCTCGAGGTCGAGCTCGCGCGGGTGGACGTCCCGCTGTCCGAGATCGCTCGCCTCGAGCCGGGCGCCGCGCTCCCCCTCTCCATCGACCGGCGCGGGCTCGTCACGCTGCGCGTCGGCGACCGCGCCGTCGCGCGCGGCGAGCTCGTCGACGTCGACGGCTCCGTCGGCGTGCGGATCCTCTCGGTCGAGGTGGCGCCGTGATCACCGCGCTCGCGGCCCGAGCCGCCCTCGCGCTCGCGGCGCTCGCGACGGTCGCCGTCTTCGTCCGGCGACGGGCGCGCGCGACCACGACGCCGGAGCCCGTCGCCGTGGTCGCGCGAGCTCCGCTCGGAGCGGGTCTCGGCGTGGCGCTCGTCCAGGCCGGAGGCCGCAAGCTCCTCGTCGGCTGGGGAAAGGACGGCGTCCGGCTCCTCCGGGACCTCGGTGCCGTGGAGGACCGCTCATGATCGCCGCCGCGTTGCTCCCTTCCGCGGGTCCCGTCGCGGACCGGACCGCCGAGCTGATCGCGCTCGTCGGCGTGCTCGCGCTCGCGCCCGCCGCGCTCGTGATGCTGACGTCCTTCCTCAAGATCGCCGTGGTCCTCTCCGTCGCGCGCTCCGCGCTCGGGGCGCCGCAGGTGCCGCCGAACACGGTCGTGACCGGGCTCGCGCTCGTCCTCACGCTCCTCGTCATGGCGCCGGTCGGCGAGCGCGCCGCCGCGCTCGCCCGGGAGGCGCCCGGCGAGGCGGGGCTCGCGGGGGCCGCGGCGCGCGTCACCCGGGCGGCCGCGCCTGTCCGCGAGTTCCTCGCGCGCTTCGCGCGGCCGGACGACCGGGCCGCCCTCCACGACGTCGCCCGCAGGCTGCGCGCGCCCGGCGCGCCGGCGCCCGCTGACGACGACCTCGCCGTGCTCGCCCCCGCGTTCGTCGTGTCCGAGCTGCGGCGCGCGTTCACGATCGGGTTCGTCGTCTTCGTCCCGTTCCTCGCGGTCGACCTCGTCGTCGCGAACGTGCTGCTGGCACTCGGGCTCACCCAGCTCTCGCCGACCTCGGTCGCCCTCCCGTTCAAGCTCCTCCTCTTCGTCGCGGTCGACGGGTGGAAGCTCCTCGCGCGGGCCCTCGCGCTCTCGTACGCCGGGTAGCGCATGGAACCCGTCCTCCTCCACCTCGTCCGCGAGGCGATCCTGGTGGTGCTCCTCGTCTCCGCCCCTCCCGTCGGAGCGGCGCTCCTCGTCGGCCTCCTGACGGGCGTCCTCCAGGCCGCGACCCAGGTGCAGGAGCAGAGCATCGGGGTCGTCCCGCGCCTCGTGGCGGTCCTCGGCGCGCTCGCGATCGCCTCGCCCTTCATCGGCGCGCGCGTGCTCCGGCTCGCGGAGGAGTGCATGTCGCTCGCCGCGAGGATCGTCCCGTGACGACCGCCAACCTCGGCATGGCCCCCGCCCCCGCGACCGTGCTCCTCGCGTCGCTGCGGCTCCTCCCGGTCGCGATGGTCTCGCCGTTCCTCGGCGGTCCGCTCGTCGCTCCCCTCGTCCGCGTCGCCCTCGCGATCGGCTTCGGGCTCTCCGGTGCGGCCCTCGCCGCGCCCGCCGGCCCGGCCCCCGCGGGGCTCGGCCTCGTCGCCGCGGGTGCGCGCGAGCTGGCGCTCGGTACCGTGCTCGCGCTGCTCGCCTCGGCTCCGGTCGAGGCGGCCCGTGCGGCGGGCCGTCTCGCCGACACCTTCCGCGGAGCGACGCTCGCGGAGCTGCACGTCGCGCCCATCCGCCAGCGCGAGAGCGCGACCGGCGATCTCCTCGCACACTGGGTGGTCGTGCTCGCCGCCTGGGCGGGTGGCGACCGGCTCGTCATCTCGGGGCTCCTCGGCAGCTTCGGCGCGATCCCCCCCGGCGGCGTCTTCGCGATCGATGCCGCGCGGGAGGTCGCGCTCCGCGCGGCGGGCGAGGTCCTCTCCACGGCCGTGGCGATCGGCGCGCCCGCGGCCGCCGGAGTGCTCGCGGCCGATCTCGCGCTCGCGGTCGTCTCCCGCGTCGCGCCGCAGCTCGGGGCCGCGAACGCAGCGCAGCCCGCCCGCGCGACGCTCGGGTTGCTCGCCGTCGCCGCTGCGGCCTCCGCCGCGGGCGGCCGGCTCGTCGCGCTCACCGCGCTCGCCGGCTCGGCGCCCGGGTGGCTCGCGGGGACGTGGCCGTGACCGGAGGCCGGACCGAGCAGCCGACGCCGCGCCGTCTCCGCGAGGCGCGCCGGCGCGGCGAGGTGGCGCGGAGCGGCGATCTCTCCGCGGCCGCCGCCCTGGCGTTTGGCCTCGCAGGGATCGCGGCGACGGGGCGCAGCATGGCAGAGACCCTCGGGAGGGCGCTGCAGGGGGCGGCGCTCCGCGGCGCGGCCGTCCCGGCGGACCCGGCGGCGCTCTTGTCGGACGCGGCGGCGCTCGTGCTGCGGCTCGCGCTCCCGCCCGCCGCCTGCGCGCTCGCGGGCGGCGTGCTCGCGGGTCTGCTCCAGACGGGCTTCGTCGTGTCGGGCGCGGCGTTGCGCCCACGGCTCGAGCGGATCGATCCGTTCCGGGGGCTGCGCCGCCTCTGTTCGCTCCACCAGCTCGGCCGCGCAGCGCTCGGCGTCTTGAAGGCGGCGCTGGTGGTATTCGTCCTGGCGAGGTGGTGGCGGGACGCGGCGCGCACCGTGGCGAACCTCCCGCGCGCCGCTGGGCTCGGCGCCCTCACCGCCGCGCTCGCGCTCCTGTGGCCGCTCGCGGTGCGGCTCGCGGCCGCCCTCGCCGCGATCGGGATCGTGGATCTCGCGCTCGAGCGCCGCCGGCTCCGGCGGTCGCTCATGATGAGCCGCGACGAGGTGCGCCGCGAGCTCCGCGAGGACGAGGGAGACCCCGAGCACAAGGCGGAGCGGCGGCGCGCTCACCGCGCCCTCGTCGAGGCGGGCCCCGTCGCCCGCGCCACGGTGGTGATCGTGAACCCCACCCGCGTGGCGATCGCGCTCCGCCACGAGCGCGGTCGCGAGGGCGCGCCGCGCGTCGTCGCGAAGGGGACGGGCCTCGCGGCAGCCCGGATCCGCTCGGCGGCGCGCCGCGCCGGAGTGCCGATCGTTCGGGACGTCCCGCTCGCCCGCGCGCTCCACCGCCTCGCCGAGGTCGGGGACGACATCCCGGAGGAGCTGTACGACGCCGCCGCCGCGCTGCTCGCCCACCTGTACGGTCCACCGGAGGCGCCATGACGCCACTGCATGCCCTGCTCGCCCGCCTGCGCGGCGCGGGCGAGGCGATGTTCGCGCTCGCCGTCCTCGCCATCGTGCTGCTCCTCGTCGCGCCGCTGTCGCCGGGGCTGCTCGACGCGCTCCTCGCGCTGAACGTCGCCGGGTCGGCGACGATCCTGGTCGTCACGCTCTTCGCGCGGAGCGCGCTGCGCTTCGCGAGCTTCCCGACGCTGCTCCTGCTCACGACGCTCTTCCGGCTCGCCCTCAACGTCTCGTCTACGCGGCTCGTCCTCTCGCGCGGCGAGGCGGGGCGCGTCATCGAGGCCTTCGGGCGCGTCGTGGTCCAGGGGAACGCGGTGGTGGGCGCGGTCGTGTTCGCGATCCTCACCCTCGTGCAGCTGCTCGTCGTCGCGAAGGGGGCGGAGCGCGTCGCGGAGGTGGCGGCGCGGTTCGCCCTCGACGCCATGCCCGGCAGGCAGATGGCGATCGACGCGGACGTGCGAGCGAGCGCGATCGACGCGGCGGAGGCGCGCCGCCGCCGGCGCAGCCTCGAGCGGGAGGGGCAGCTCTACGGTGCAATGGACGGGGCGCTCAAGTTCGTGAAGGGCGACGCGGTCGCCGGCGTCGCGATCGTGCTCGTCAACGTGGCGGGCGGGCTCGTCGCGGGCACGCTCCGGGGGATGGACGTCGCGGCCGCGGCGCGGCGCTACACCCTGCTCGCGATCGGCGACGGCCTCGCGTCGCAGATCCCCGCGCTGCTGCTCGCGGTCTCGGCGGGGATCGCGGTGACGCGCGTCGCGGCCGAGGAGGAGGGGGACTCGCTCGGCGGGGAGATCGGGCGGCAGCTCCTCGCGGAGCCCCGCGCGCTCGCCGCCGTCGCGGCGCTCCTCGGGGGGCTCGCGCTCGCGCCGGGGCTCCCCGCGGCGCCGTTCCTGCTGCTCGCCGCCGCGGCGGCGGCGGGAGCGCGCGCGCTCGGCCGCGCCCGCGCGCGGCGCGCCGAGACCGGGCCCTCCTCCGCCGGGCCGGACGGCGCGAGCGCGCCGGCGCTCGGACCGCCTTCGCCGCTCGTCCTCCTCCTCGGCCCGGACCTGCTCGCGCTCGCCCGCGCGAGCGAGGGCCGCTTCGTCGGCGAGGGCCTCGGGGCGATCCGCGAGCGGCTCTGGACCGAGCTCGGGGTGCAGGTCCCGCCCATCGCGGTCCACGGCGCGGGAGCGCCGGACGGGTGGGCGCTCCTCGTCGACGACGTGCCCTGCGCGTCTGGACGCGCGCCCCTCTCCGAGGCCGTCGCGCTCGCGGCACCCGACGATCTCGTGCTCGTCGGGATCGACGGCACTCCGGAGCGCGACCCGCTCACGGGGCGCTGGACGACCCGTGTCTCCGCGTCGGACGCGGCGCGCGCCGCGAGGCTCGGGCCCGTGCGCGGCCCCCTCGACCGCGTCCTCGCGGAGTCTGCATCGGCGCTCGCGCGGTCGGCCCACCTGCTCGTCGGGATCCAGGAGGCGCAGGCGCTGCTCGACGGCCTCGAGCAGAGCGCGCCCGCGCTCGTGCGCGAGGCGGGGCGTCAGCTCCCGCCCGTGCTCCTCGCCGACGTGCTGCGTCGCCTCGTCGAGGAGGGCGTCTCCGTGCGGCCGCTCCGCACGATCCTCGAGGCGCTCCTCGAGGCGGGCGGCGCCGCGCGCGGCGCCCCTGCGCTCGCCGAGGCGGCGCGGCGCGCGCTGCGACGGCACATCGGACACCGCTGCGCGGGCGAGGGGCCGCTCGACGCGCTCCTCCTCGATCCCGGCGCGGAGGGTGCGCTGCGGGACGCGCTCGCGGGCGACGCGCTCGCCCTCGCACCGGACCTGGCGGCGCTTCTGCTCGACGGTCTCGAGCGGGAGGTGCGTGGGCGCGAGGAGCCGCCCGTCGTGCTCGCGAGCGGTGACGTCCGGCGCGCGCTGCGGAGCCTCCTCGCGCCGCGCTTCCCGCGGATCGCGGTGCTCGCCTACGACGATCTGCCGCCCGAGCTCTCGATCCGACCCGTAGGGAGGCTCGCGCTCGCGGCATGAACAGTAAACGGCCGCGCCTCCTCGGCACGGCCGTTCGACGAGCGGCGCAATCTCGGGCGGTTACGCGCCCGCGGCCACGGGCGGCGTGCCCTGTCCCTCGGGCCCGTCGTCCTCGCCCGAGCGGTTCACGCGATCTCGGAGCTCCTTGCCCGTCCGGAACAGGATCCCGCGCTTCGGCTTCACGGGGATGACCTCTCCGGTCTTGGGATTTCGCCCCTGATAGCCTTCGTAGTGCTTCACGTGAAATGCGCCAAGCCCGCGGATTTCGATGTTCTCGCCGCGGCACAGCGCGTCCTTCATCGAGTCGAAGATCGTCTCGATGGTGGCCTCGGCTTGCTTCTGGGTCACGCCGCGTTTCACGACGAGGATGTTGATGAGGTCCGACTTGAGCATCTGGACTCCGGCGGGCACCGCGGCCCGACTTGCGAAAGCCGCTCGGTCTGTAAAAAGCCTAGCCGAAGGCGCCGAAATCAGCAAGGGAACCGCCATGATGCACCATCGACCCGCACCGACCGCCGAAGTCAGGCGGACCGGATAGGCTGAACGCCCGCAGAACCTGCGTCCGGGGGAGCGCTCGCCTGCTCTCCGGCACCGCCGCGCTCGCGCTCACACAGCTCGCGGAACGAGATCTCGGCGAGCCGCTCGGCGGCGCCGTCCTCGACCCCCTTCACGATGGCGGGGACGAGCCCGGCGCCCGCGCCGAGCGGCGGCTCCTTGCCGGAGACGGCGCGCCGGACGTCGAGCAGCGTCAGCTTCTCGAGCGGCCTTCCCGGGACGAGCCCGCCATCCCCGAGCGCCACGACGAGGCCGGCCGTCTTCAGGGCGGCGAGCACGTCGCCCACGTCGTCGGCCGCGGTGCCGAGCTGGTTCGCGATCTCGCCGGGATCCGGCGCCGCGGTTCCGCCGACGTCGAAGACCCGCGCGACGATGAGGAGGGCGCGACCTGCGAGGATCTCGCGGCCGGTCTTCGAGTCCGCGTGGACGCCCTTGATGAGGGACGAGGCGTACTGGAACACGAACGCGAGCCGCGCCCCGAAGAGCAGGATGGCCCAGGACAGATACAGCCAGAGGAGGAAGATCGGGATCGCCGCCACCGAGCCGTAGATCGCGGAGTACCGCACCGAGCGCGCGACGAACGCCGCGTAGCCCCACTTCGCGACCTCCCATGCGAGCCCGGCAATGAGGCCGCCCGCCGCCGCGTTCCGGAGCCGCACCTTAGTGTTCGGGACGATGAGGTACGCGATGGAGAAGAAGGTGCAGGTCAGGAGGGCGCCGGCGGCCGCCGCGAGGAACCCGAGGCGCGAGCTCGCGAGGAACGAGCGCGTCGAGTGGCCGAGCATCACCGAGCCGGCGAGGAGCAGCGGCCCGAGCGTGATCCCAACCCAGTAGATCGTCGCCTGCTGCGTGAGCGAGCGCCGTCGACGCACGCCCCAGATGTCGTTGAAGGCGCGGTCGACGTTCTGGAACAGGCTGACCGACGACCAGACGAGGAGCGCGCCGCCGACGAGCCCTGCGGAGGTGACGTGCGTGTTCTGGATGAACCGGTCGAGGTACGGCTCGATCGTCGCGCGCGCACCGACCGCGAGGTTCGCGAACAGGAACTCGTGGAGCCGGTCGGAGATGCGATCCATCCCGGTGAACGCCTGCACGACCGAGAACGCGACGACGAGCCCAGGGACGAGCGCGAACAGCGAGATGTACGTGAGGGCCATCGCCCTCAGCTGCACGGCCTCCCCGCCGAGCATGCGGAGCGCGATCTGGACCGCGTCGGGCGCGACCCGGATCATCCGGGCGATCCAGCGCTCGTCCCCGCGCTCGGCGGCAGCCGCCATGCCGCGCCCCTCTAGCCCTCGTCCTTCGCGGCCGCCTGCGCGGGCTGCTCCTCGGAGCGCTTCTCCCCGCCGGCGCGCTCGCGATCCGCGCCGCCGCGCTCGCGGTCCGCGCCACCGCGGTCGCGATCCGCGCCGCCGCTTCCGCCACCGCGCTCGCGATCCGCGCCGCCGCTCCCGCCGCCGCGCTCGCGATCCGCACCACCGCGCTCGCGGTCACCGCCGCCGCCGCGCTCGCCGCCGCCGCCGCGCTCGCGCTCCCCACCACGGCGCTCGCGGTCACCGCCGCCACGCTCCCGTCCGCCGCCGCGACCCCGATCGCCCCGGCCCCTGTCCTGTTCGCCGCGGCCCTTCTCCTGTTCGCCGCGGCCCTTCTCCTGTTCGCCCCGGCCCTTCTCCTGCTCACCGCGGCCCTTCTCCTGCTCGCCCCGCTCCTGGCGGCCGTAGATGTCGAACTGCTCCTGGTGGTAGTTCTGCTGCGGCTTCACCTGGATGGTCTTGTTGAACCGGTCCATCAGGTAGCGCAGCTCGTCGCGCTCCGCGCCCTGCAGGATCCGCGCGACCTCGGGATGGCTGTTCACGACGAGCACCGGCTCGGGGTAGTGGATCGCCTCCCGCCGGATCTCGCGGAAGATCTCGTACGCGATCGTGATCTTCGACTTGATGTGCCCCTTGCCGTCGCAGTAGCCGCAGGGCTCGTTCATCATGCGCGTGACCGACTCGCGCACGCGCTTGCGCGTCATCTCGACGAGCCCCAGCTCGGAGATCTTGAGGACGTTCGTCTTCGCCTTGTCCCGCCCCAGCGCGT
>WNFU01008090.1_pt1 | contig 22755 bp, 22 predicted proteins | sample 5400121 | NCBI WGS metagenome assembly WNFU01 (sample SAMN13153360, study PRJNA577476) | soil metagenome | isolation source: 100 cm soil or saprolite under grassland replicate 1 | place: USA:California | collected 2016-06-15
CCTACTCACCTGTCTCACGATCTATCTGCTCCCCTGGGTCGCCGGCCAGATCGGCTGGCGCTGGAGCATGGCGGTGCTGGCGCTGGGGCCCGTAGGCGGCGTGTGGGCGATGCAGGCGCTGCGGCGGCGGCCGGAGGCGCGGGCGCTCGCCGGCGGCCGCGGCTAGGGAACGGCACTAGGGCACGACGATGATCCCCACCTCGCCGCCGAAATCGTCGGCGGCGCGCCTTGCGCCGATGGGCACGATCCACGCCCCGCCGTTGATGCGGATGTCCAGACGATGGACGCCGCTCGCGATCGGCAGCAGCACTTCCCACATGCCGCCCGCCCCCGGTGTTCGCGTGAGGACCACCGGTTGCCAGTCCGTGAAGTCACCGGCGAGCTCGACCAGGCTCGCCTCCGGGGCGTGCACGCCGACCCGCACGACGCCGCCCCCGTCGGGCCGGACCGCGAGCCGCGCCGCAGCGGACCCGGTCCCGCTGTTGGCGCCGGGGTACGGCACCGCGGGCGTCGGATTGTGCGGGACGAGCGGTCGCACCGCCGCGCCGACGAAACGGACCGCGGCCCGGAGATACCGACCGGCGATGGTGCCGCGGACCGGGTCGGTGGGGTAGCGGCCACCGGAGATGAGGAGCGCGGCGCTCGGTCCCAGGGCGCGGGCGACGGTGGCTTCGCCGTACACGCCGTGGCCGCCGCCATGACTCCACAGGCGAGCGCCGATGAGGGCGTCGATCTCGAGCCGGCCGCGACGCATCCAGGCGGTGGATTCGAGATCGCTGTATGCGGTATCTCCGACGAACGACCGCCCCGCCGAGACCGTCAGCGTCACGATACCGCGCCGCGCCCACGCGCCGAGCGCCGCTCGGGCGACTGGCCGCGAGGGCCCGCCGAACGACGTCCGTCCTCCGCTTCCGCCCATCCAGATACCGCGATTGGCGTCGAGGAGGTGGATCCGCGCTTCGGCGATCGCGTGCCAGAAGGTCGCGAAGCGGACGTAGTTGCTCGCCCCGGCGGAGGCGACCAGCTCCCCACGCCAGCGCCGCGCGGGGGCCGTGAGCCATGATCCCGCAACCAGCCCGTCGAGACTGCGGTTACCGCTCTGGAAGAGAAGATACGTCCCCCGTGCGCTGAGCGTGCCGCTAGGGCGCTCCCAGCGCACCGCGGGCGTCAGGGACGCCGCACCCGAGGACAGGAAGCCGTCGTAACGGACTGTCGCGACGCCTACGTCGATCGTGCCGGTGGTTTGAGTGGCGACGGCGCGTGCGGTGGCGAGGGAGCACGCCGCGCCGACGAGCACCGTCCAGCCGGGCTTCCGGGACGTCACCGGCGGGGGCGGGGGGGGCGGCGCGACGGCACTAGGGTCGGCCGGGGCGGGCCTCGCGGGCGGCCGTGTTGACGCGCACGGACGCGGCGGCGGCGGGCGGCGCGCCGAGGGCGATGTCGCGCTCGACGGCGCGCCGGAACTCGACGAGGTCGGCATCGCGTGCGGTCGCGGCGAGCGCGAGCACGGCCGACACGGCGGAGTCCACGGGCACCCCGCTCGCCACGAGATCGGCGAGCACGGCGAGCGGAACGGTGAGCGGTCGGCGTCGCGCGCGGCGGAGTTCGCTGAGCACGGCCGGGCTGGCACCGGCCCGGAGCGCCGCGGCGCCGGCCTCGAGTTCGGCGCCCGAGGCCGGGCCGAGCGCGTCGCGCGCCTGGCCCAGATCGATGGCGAGGCGCCGCGCCGCGGCCACGATGCGGTCGCCCGGCGCTCCTTTGGTTGCGCCTTCGAGCGCGCGCTGGATGAGTGGCTCGGCCGGCAACCCCGCCGCGTGCGCCGAATCGATGACGCTCGCCACGAGCCCGCGGGTAGCGGGATCGAGACGCTCGAGCCGCGGATCCTGCCCGGCAACCCAGCTGGCGGGCATCAGCGCGAGCAGGGCAGCGAGGGTCGCCGCACGCATGAGGCGCATGGTCACGAGCCCGCCACCGTCACAACCGAGCTCGGAGCGCCGAACTCGTCGTCCGGCGCCGCGGGCGCCGCGGGATCGGCGACCCACTGCGAGGTGTTCACGAGGAACGCGTAGCGGTACCGTCCCGGCGTGAGCGACACGGTGGCGCTCCAGAGAGCGCCGCCCTGGGCGCGATGCATGGGAGTGCGGCTCGCGTCCCAGTCGTTGAAGTCGCCGACGAGCGTGACCGTGGCGGCGCGAGGGGCGAGGAGGACGAACTGGAACTCGCGGCTCGTGCTGGCCGCGGGCGCCGTCAACCAGCGCCGGGCGGGCAGCGCGAGGGCCAGGACGAGGCCCGCTGCCAGCGCGACGAGAGGCGAGACCGCGAGCTGCCGGGGCCGGATGAGCCAACCCCAGCCGGTTGCGAGCACGCCGGCGCTCCGGCCGGCCGGCAGCCGCGCGATCTCCTGCATCACTCGCGCGTCGAGCGCGGGGTCGATCCCCATCGGCCGCCGCAGGTGTGCGATGATGCGATCGACGACGTCCGGCTGGCGCTCAAACACGCTCCGCCTCGCTGAGAATCACCTGCAGCCGCTCGCGCGCCCGCTTCACGCGCATCTTGAGGGCCGAGATGCCGACGCCGGTGAGCCCCGCCATCTCGTCGTACTCGAGATCCTCCACGTGCTTCAAGAGAAACGCCTCGCGGCACTCGGGCGCGAGCTGTGCCAACGCCCACCGGATGACATCGTCCCAGTCGGCGCGCTCGGCCGCGCTCGGGAGCGAAACACCGTCGAGCGCCGCCGGGTCGCGCACGAACATGCGCGCGCGGCGCGCCGCGCGCGCGCCGGCCGTGCGGCACCGGTTGACCAGGATGCCGTAGAGCCACGCGCCGAACCGCTCCGGATCGTCGCACCGCTGGAGTGAGCGGTAGCCGCGGACGAAGGCGTCCTGCAGCGCCTCTTCCGCCTCCTCCCGATCCCCGAGCATGTGGACGGCGTAGCGGCCCAGGCGGTCGCGGTAGCGCGCGACGAGCGCAGCGTAGGCGCCGGTCTCGCCGGCCCGGACCCGGCGCACCAGCTCGGCGTCGCTCGTCCCCACGTTCTCTATACCCACGCGAGCACCTCCCGCGTCACATTACCCCCGACGCCCGGCTTGTGACGCGGGGTGGGCACCCGCGGGTATCTCAGGACGGAGCCGCCGACGTGGCATCCTCGCAAGGAGCAACGATGTCGAACCGCTTCATTCTGCCCTTCGTCGCGACGGCCGCCCTGCTCGCCGGGAGCGGCTGCTACCAGGATGACACCGTCTCACCGCCGAGCGGGAAGCCGCTCGCGAAGGTGCTGCTCACCGACGCGCCCTTCCCGTACGACTCGGTCGCGAGCGTGAACATCTGCGTCGTGCGGATCGAGGCGAGCACGCTCGCCGACACGAGTGGCGGCGGGCAGTGGGTGCTGATCGCCGAGCCCAGGAAGAGCTTTAACCTACTGACGCTCCAGCAAGGCACCACCGCCTTCGTGGGTCAGGGGGAGCTGCCGGCGGGTCAGTACCATGCGATCCGGATGACGATCGATACGAGCCTGTCCTCGATCGTCTGGAAGAACGGGAGCAAGGCTCCTGTGAACTGGCAAAATTCGTCCGGCTCGAATGAGGAGCCGCTGTATGCCCTGGTCCAGTATCCGGTGAACGTCCCCACCGAGGGTGCGGAGATCGTGCTCGACATCGACGTCGGCCGGAGCTTCCTGTACGCCTTTTACGGCACGCCGGAGTTCACGTTCGTGCCCCAGCTGCGCGCGATCAACTCCGCGGCGACGGGGACGATCTCGGGCACCGTGGCGAGCGACTACACAGGGGTGACCGCGACCGTCCCGAACGCGAACGTTTCAGTGTACGTCGGCGATCCGAGCCAGCCGATGGGGACCTGGTCCCTGGTGGCTACCGCCCGGACCGACTCGGGCGGGGTGTTCGAAGGATATTACAAGGTCGCCTTCCTGCCCGCGCGGACGTACATCGTGCGGGCGGAGAAGCCGGATAACCCGTTCGTCGGCCCGGCCGTCGCGTGGAACGTACAGGTCGTGGCGGGCGACGTGACGACCCCCGTGCTGTTTCTCCCTAAGGTGAACCCGGGCGGCCCCTACGTACGAATCTGGCCTCGCGACAACCCGTCGATCGGCGTTTGCGGGCAGCTCTTCCTGCACGCCGCCGTCGGCGACATGAGCGGCAACCCGGTCCCGAACCCACCGGTGGCCTGGACCAGCAGCGACGCCACGATTGCGACTGTGACTGGAGCGAGCGACACCGCCACGGTCACGGGTCAGCGGCCCGGCGCTGCCACGATCACGGCGACGAGCACCGGGCTGACTGACACGCTCACGATCCAGGTGTTCGGCTCCCCTCTGGGCTCGTGCTCGCCCACGGGCCCGGTGGCCACGGTGACCGTCTCACCCGACAGCGCCAAGCTGGCGGTGGGAGACACCCTCAGCTTCGCTGCCTTCCCCCGAGACTCGGCGGGCAATTTCGTCTACAACCGGCCGGTGTCCTGGTTCACTACCGACAGCGTCGTGTTCGTAATCGAGAGCGCGATCGGCACGTATGCTATCGTCCGGGCCAGGGGCGCGGGTAGCGCCTTCCTGCGCGCGACGGTGGACGGAAAGATCGGCCAGGCGGCCATCGCGGTGCACTGAGTCGCCCGGCGGCTGAGCGGCAGGCCGTGGCAACACCGCGGCCTGCCGCTTAGTTTAATCGCCCCGTGATGACTCTCCTTCGGCGCTGGGCGGTATCCGGTCTCTCCTGCCTCGCGCTCGCGGCCTGTGCACGGCCACGCCAGCTCGCGCAGCCGGGGCTGTTCGGCACTTCCTCTCAACCGGTGCTGCTGCCGCCGCGCCTGTTCGAGCCTGGCGTGCCGAGCACGGACGAGCAGTGGCGCGCGGTGGGGCGCGAGGCGGCGGCGCTCCTCTCCCAGTACGTCGCCATCAACACCACGAATCCGCCAGGCGATGAGCTCCGCACGGCGCGGTGGCTGCAGGCCGTCCTGGCGCGCGACGGGATCGACGCGCGCATCTTCGAGCCGGCGCCCGGGAAGGCGAACCTGTACGCCCGGCTCGAGGGAGACGGGAGCGCCCGGCCCCTCATCCTCCTCAACCACATGGACGTGGTGCTCGCGAGCCCCGAGTACTGGAAGGTCGATCCGTTCGGCGGCGTCGTGCGGGACGGCTACGTGTGGGGGCGGGGCGCGCTCGATATGAAGGGCGAGGCGATCGTGGAGCTGATGACCCTGCTCACGCTCAAGCGGGCCGGCGTAGCGCTCAAGCGCGACGTCATCTTCCTCGCGACGGCGGACGAGGAAGTGGGCGCGGGCGTCGGGGCGGGATGGTTCGCCGAGCACCATCCCGAGCTGGTGCAGGACGCGGAATTTCTCATCAACGAGGGCGGTACGATCCGAGCCGACGCGAGCGGCCGCATCGAGTACTACGGCGTCGGGACGACCGAGAAGTCACCGTTCTGGCTCGACGTGACGGCGCGCGGGACGGCGGGGCACGGCTCGCGTCCGACCGCGGACAACCCCGTGCACCGGCTGGTGCGCGCGCTGTCCCGGATCGCCGCCTACCAGACGCCGCTGGTGGTGACTCCCGCCACCGAGCGCTACCTCCGCGACCTGTCGACCATCGAGGCCGACGCGACGCGGCGCGCGTGGCTCGCGGACGTGCAGGCGGCGCTGCGCGACTCCGCGGCCGCGCGCGCCGTCACGGCGGACCTCACCTACAACGCGCTGCTCCGCAACACGATCTCGATCACGGGGCTCAAAGCGAGCGACAAGACGAACGTGATCCCGCCGGTCGCGAGCGCGGCGCTCGACGTGCGGCTGCTGCCCGGGCAGGACCCCGGCGCGTTCTTCGCCGAGCTCGTGCGGGTCGTGAACGACACGGCCGTCTCGATCACCCCCCAGGGACCGAACTGGCCGGCCACTGAGAGCCCGACCGACACGGAGCTGTTCCGCGCGATCGTGGCCGCCGCGCGGGAGCGGGACCCCCGCGCGCTCGTCACCACGCCGCCGCTCGCCGGCTTCACGGACAGCCACTACTTCCGGCGCCTGGGGATCGTGAGCTACGGTCTGTCGCCGTTCCCGCTCAACCAGGCGGAGTCGCGCGGCGTGCACGGGAACGACGAGCGGGTGAGCCTCGACGCCCTGACGTTCGGGGCGCACTTCCTGTACGACGTGGTGGCGCGCGTCGTGGCGCGATGAGCGCGGGCGGGCCTACTTCAGCGGGACGACGAACCGCACCATGACCGTCTCGGCGGTCTGCGGCGACACGGTGCAGAAACACTCCGCGCCGATCAGCCGCTTGACCCCGAGCACCTCGGCGTCGGCGATCCCGGGTACGTCGCGGTATGTGATCTCGAGCATCGTGCCGTCGATGACGCGGTAGGCCACCGGCCGCCCGAGCAGCCGGTGGTGCGGGTCGATCTTCCCGAGGCCGTCGCTGAGGCGGTGCTGAATCTGCGTCGCCTGCTCGCGTTGGGTGGCGGGGATCTCGGTCATGGGGGGGGGCGGGCGCCGCGGCGGTTCTCGAGCACCGCCGCCGCGTTGCGGCGCATTCCCGCGAAACCCGGCCGCTCGAGCGGCGTGTCGCCGAAGCGGCGCGCGAACTCGGCGGGATCGCCGTCCAGCAATACGGTGGGGTCGGGCGCGGCGAGCTCCGGCCGCGGGGCGAGTTCGGGATCCCCCGTCGGGCGCGCGAACTTGACGTTCCACGGACACACGTCCTGGCACACGTCGCATCCGAACAGCCACTCGCCCACGAGCTGCTGCTCGGCCTCGCCGAACTCACCGGCGCGCTCGATGGTGAGGTAGGAGATGCAGCGCCGCGCGTCGAGCACGCGCGGCGCGACGAATGCGCTCGTGGGACACGCGTCGAGGCACGCACGACAGGTGCCACAGCGATCCGCCTCGAACGGCAGATCGGGGGCGAGCTCGGCATCGGTTAGCACGACCCCGATGAAGGTGAACGAGCCCATGTCCGGGTCGATCAGCATCATGTTCTTCCCGGTCCAGCCGAGCCCGGCGCGCTGCGCGAGCTCCCGCTCGGGGACGGGTCCCGCGTCGACATAGCAACGCGCGTTCGCTCCAGGAACGATCTCCCGGACGGCGGTCGCGAGCCGCTCGAGACGGCGACCGAGGACATGGTGATAATCGGCGGACCACGCGTACTGGGCGACCTTCCCGGAACCTCCGGGCATGGCCCTGGGGTCGGTCCGCCCGTGGAAGTAATTGGTGAGCGTCACCACGGCGACCCGCGCGTCGGGCATGATGCGGGCGGGGTCCCTTCGCTTCTCCGCCTGGCGATGCAGGTAGGTCATGGTGCCCGCGTACCCGGCCTCGAGCCAGCGATCGAGCTCCGCGGCGTGCGCGTTCGGCTCAAGCGACGCGATCCCCACGGCGTCGAAGCCCAACTCGAGCGCGCGACGCTTCACCTCCACGGCGTCCCTCAACGCCGTTCCTCCACGTCTCTCCTCGACGCCTGTGCTGCTCATAGGTGCATCGTCTCACGACGCCACTTCGCGAAGCGGACGACGTCCTCGAGCGGCGGCACCGCGTCTTCATCGCCGTAGGCCGTGAACATGCGCCAGCGGATGTAGTCGCGCGGCGGGAGCGGCAGGAACGGCGGGCGGCGGTACCAGTCTCGCGCCCGGAAGCTCCAGGTGAGGCGCGTGAGGTCGAGGGCGAGGCGCGGGTTGACGATCGCCCGCAGCATCAGCCGCGCCGCGAGAGCCGGCCAACTGCCGGAAGCCTGCATGCGAGAGAATCTACGTCGGGACGTGTCGAGCGCGCTTCTCCCCCTGTATATTGACCGCCTATGACGCTCGCCGGCGGCCTGCAAACGGGCCCCCACACCGGGGCGCACGCGCTCGCCCGCTACCGGAGCGAGTTCCCCGTCTTCCGGGACAGGATCTACCTCAACACCTGCTCGCTCGGCGCCCTGGGCGAGCGCGCGCGCCGGAAGGTGACGGAGTTTCTCGATCTGTGGCAGGCGCGCGGCGCGGCGGCGTGGTACGACGTCTGGTGGGCGGCGCTCGCGGAGCTGCGCGCGCGTTACGCGCGGATCGTGGGCGCCGCCCCCACGGAGATCGCGCTCGCGCCGAGCGTCTCGGTCGCGCTCTCGAGCGTCGCCGAGGCGCTCGACTACGCGCGGCGGCCGAAAGTGGTCGTGACGTCGCTCGATTTCCCGACGGTCGCGTACCAGTGGCTCGCCAAGCGGCCACGGGGCGTCGAACTGGTGGTGGTCGAGAGCCCCGACCAGGTTTCGGTCCCGGTCGAGGCGATCGTCCGCGCGGTGGACGATCGCACGGCCCTGGTGGCGACGTCGCATGTGTACTTCACGAGCGGCGCGATCCAGGACATCAAGGCGGTGGCTGACGCCGCACGTCAGCGCGGCGCCCTCACCCTGGTCGACGCCTACCAATCGGTGGGGCAGGTCCCCGTCGACGTGCGGGCCGCGGGCGTGGACTTCCTCACGGCGGGTGGGCTCAAGTGGCTGCTCGGCGGGCCGGGCATCGTGTTTCTCTACGCGCGCGAAGAGCTCGCGCGGCGGCTCGCGCCGGCGGTGGCCGGCTGGTTCGCGCACAAGAACCAGTTCGCCTTCGATCCACGCGCGCTCGAGCTGCACGAGGACGCGCGGCGCTTCGAGCTCGGCACGCCGTCCGTCGCCGCGGTCTACGCGCAGCTCGGCGGCCTCGACTACATCGACGACATCGGCGTGCCGGCGATCCGCGAGGTGACCGCGGCCCTCACCGAGGATCTGGTCGCCCGCGCCCGCGAGCGCGGCTTCCGGCCCAAGGTGGCCGCCGCGGCGGTGGACCGCTCGGCCATCGTCATGCTGCCGGCGGCGGACCCGGCGGCGGCCGTGCGCCATCTCGCCGCCGCCGGCATCATCGCGGACGCCCGTCCCGGGCACGTCCGGCTGTCTCCCTTCTTCTATAACGTGCAGGACGACCATGTCTCAGCGCTCGAGCGGCTCGCAACGCACCCCGGTCACTGAGGACGAACGGCTGCTCACCCAGCTCCCCCGCGAGCGGCGGGCGTTCACCAAGACCGACTCGTGGCGCGTATTGCGGATCATGGGGGAGTTCGTCGAGGGCTTCGACACCCTCTCCGACGTCTACAACGCCGTCACGGTGTTCGGGTCGGCGCGCACCACGTCCGACGATCCCTACTACGAGAAGGCGGTCGAGACGGCGCGCATGCTCGCCGAGGAAGGCTTTCCGATCATCACGGGGGGCGGCCCGGGGATCATGGAGGCCGCGAACCGCGGCTGCCAGGAGGGGAACGGGCTCTCGATCGGCTGCAACATCGAGTTGCCGTTCGAGCAGGGCCTGAACCCGTACGTGGAACGTGCCATCAATTTCCGCTACTTTTTCGTCCGCAAGACGATGTTCGTGAAATACTCGACCGCGTTCATCGTGTTTCCGGGCGGGTACGGCACGATGGACGAACTGTTCGAGGCCCTGACGCTGATCCAGACCGGCAAGGTGAAGTATTTCCCCGTGATTCTCATCGGGCGGGAGTACTGGCAGGGCCTCGCCGAGTGGTTGCGGGACCGCGTGGCGGGAGAGGGGAAGATCGCCGTGAAGGATCTCGAGCTCCTCCACATCACCGACAGCCCGCGGGAAGCCGTGGCCATCGTGCGGCAGGCCCGCGAGCGCCGCAGCCAGGCCCTGCCCCTCGACGCGCAAGGGGACACGTGACGGCACCATGACACGCAAAGACTTCCTGCGCGGCCCGCGCATCGACCCCAAGCCCATCACCGGCCGGGAGACGGTCCCCGAGCTGGTGGACAACGCGTTTCTCGCCTACAACGCCGGACGGCTCGCCGAAGCGTGCCGGCTGTACGCCGAGCGGATGCTCGCGGACGACGTGACGGTGGGGATGAGTCTCACGGGCGCGATGACGCCCGCGGGGCTCGGGATGTCCACGATCATCCCCCTCATCGAGGCGGGGTTCATCGACTGGATCGTGTCCACGGGCGCCAACCTGTACCACGACGCCCACTTCGGCCTCGGGCTGGCGATGCATCGCGGCACGCCGTTCGCCGACGACGTGGAGCTGCGCGAGGAGGGCGTCGTCCGCATCTACGACATCTTCTTCGACTACGAGGTGCTGCTCTCGACCGATGCGTACATCCGGGACGTGTCGGCGCGTCCGGAGTTCCAGCGCTCGATGAGCACGGCGGAATACCATTACCTGCTGGGCGGCTACATCCTGGAGCGCGAGAAGGCGCTGGGGATCTCCCGCAAGTCGGTGCTCGGCGTCGCGCACACGTGCGGCGTGCCGATCTACACCTCGTCCCCGGGCGACTCCTCGATCGGGATGAACGTCGCCGAGCAGGCGCTGTCAGGGTCGCAGCTGCGCTTCGACCCGAGCGCCGACGTGAACGAGACGTCGGCCATCGTGTTCGACGCGAAGACGAGCGGCGGCAAGAGCGGCGTGCTGCTCATCGGCGGCGGCAGCCCCAAGAACTTCGTGCTCCAGACCGAGCCCCAGATCCAGGAGGTGCTCGGCATCAGCGAGAAGGGGCACGACTACTATCTCCAGATCACCGACGCGCGCCCCGATACGGGCGGCCTCTCCGGCGCCACGCCGTCCGAGGCGGTGAGCTGGGGGAAGGTCGATCCCGACCAGCTGCCCGGCACCGTCGTCTGCTACCTCGACAACACCGTGGCTTTCCCGATCGTCGCCGCGTACGCGCTCGCCAAGCGGAAGAAGCGCCGCCTGAAGCGCCTGTACGACCGGCGCGACGAGATGATGCGCCGGCTGACTGCGGCCTACATCGAGGCGAAGGCGGACCGCGACGCGCGCGCGGAGGGGACGACTGTCGGGCGCCGGCCCTAGGCCGGACACCGCGGCCGCCGCCTCCAGGGCGTACGCCACCTACGCCCTGGGGCTGCTGACGCTCATCAACCTCCTCAACTACACCGACCGGAACGTCGTCTTCGCGCTGTTCGAGCCGATCAAGCGCGAGCTGGCGCTTTCCGACCAGCAGCTCGGCTGGCTCGGCTCGGCGTACGTGATCGTGCTGTCGCTCGCGGCGCTGCCGCTGGGGGTGATCGGGGATCTGAAGTCGCGGCGTGCGGTGATCGCGTTCGGCGTCGGGTTGTGGAGCCTGTTCACCGCCCTGGGCGCGACGGTGAGCCGCTTCTGGCAGCTGCTGTTCTGCCGCGCGATGGTGGGCGTGGGCGAGGCCGGGTACGGCCCCGCCGCGCAGGCGCTCATCGCCGAGTTCTTCAAGGGCAAGCGGCGCGCCTTCGCCATCGGCATCTACTCCGTGGGCATGACGTTCGGCGGCGTGCTGGGGATCTGGCTCGGGGGCGTGCTCGCGGAGCGCTACGGCTGGCGCACGGCGTTCGTGGTGCTGGGCGTCCCCGGCTTCCTGCTCGCGCTGCTCGCGTCGCGGCTGCGGGAGCCGCAGCGCCGCGCCCCGCCGCCCCTGCGGGCGACGGTGGAGGGGTGGTACGACCGGGGGCGCCAGCACCTGCGCCAGGCGCTCGTCCTCGGCCGGCCGCTGATCTGGCTGACGGTGACGGGGGCGCTCCTCTCGAGCGCGCTCGACCTGTTCCGGGGGCTGCCCCCCGGGCTCGACACGGCGGTGTTCGGTGTGTTCGTGAGCATGGGGATCATATGGACCGTGGTCCGTCTCGTCCCCCTGGCGGTGCGCGGCACGACCGAGGCGACCGAGGTCGCGGCCAGCGCGTTCGGCGAGTTCCTGCAGGCATCCGCGACGGTGCTGCGCACGCCGACCCTGATCTGGATGTTCGTGGGCGGCGCGCTCGTGACGTTCGCAGTGAACGGGCTGATCGCGTGGGCGCCGAGCTTCCTGGAGCGCACGCACGGGCTCTCGGTGGCCGCGGTGGGACGGCAGTTCGGGTCGTGGGGTCTCCTGGGGGGCGCGCTCGGCGCGCTGTTCGGCGGCCGGGCGGGAGACTGGCTGCTGGCGCGGTGGAGCGGGGGGCGCGTGGTGGTCTCGGGCGCCGGCTTCGTGCTCGGCGGCCCGGTGTGCGCGGCGCTGCTGCTGATCGACGAGCTGCGGCTCTTCGTGCCGCTGCTGCTCGCGACGTTCTTCCTCTATTCCTGGTACAACGGGCCGCTCTCGGCGGTGATCATCGACGTCGTGCCGGCGGCGGTGCGGGCCTCGGTGCTCGGCGCCTACGTGCTGTTCTCGCACCTCGCAGGAGACGCGATCGCGCCGCCGCTCATCGGGTATCTCTCCGACCGGTTCGGCCTGCGGCCGGCGATGGGCCTGCGGCCGGCGATGTTGCTGCTCCCGACCGCGGGGGCGGTGGGCGGCTTGGTCATCTTGATCGCACTGACTACTGTGGGCAGGGACATGCAACGGGTGAGAGCGTGATTGCGGATTTGGGATTGCGGATTGCGGATTATCGCGAACGAAGCTCGTGCGCTTCAATCCGCAATCCACAATTCGCAATCCGCAATGGAGAGGGGTGGTGGAGGGCGGGATGAAGATCGCCGTGGTGTTCGACACCCTGCACCCCGAGTGGGAGGACGCCGACTACGAGAAGGAAGTCGACGCCAAAGTCGAAGAGGCGGAGTACGACGTGGCGCGCGCGCTCCTGGCCCAGGGGCACGAGGTGCTGATGGTCGGGGTCGGGGAGCAGCTGGGGCGGATGCTCGAGCGACTCGAGGCGTTCCAACCACGGCGCTGCTCGTCGCCCGCAACAAGTCGCTCACCAAGAAGATCCTCGCCTACCACGGGATCCGGGTGCCGGCGTTCGCCGAGTTCCACGCGGGCGAGAAGCCGCTGCGGCCGTCCGAGCTGCGGTTCCCGCTCATCGTGAAGCCGCTGCTCGAGGACGCCTCGGTCGGCATCGCGCAAGCCTCGGTGGTGGAGAACGACGACGACCTCGCGGAGCGTGTCAAGTTCGTCCACGAGAAGTTCCATCAGGCGGCGATCGTCGAGGAGCTGATCGAGGGGCGCGAGCTGTACGTCGGGCTGCTCGGGAACGCGACGGTGCAGGTGCTGCCGGTCGTCGAGATGACGTTCGGTGAGGCGAACGGCGGCGAGCACCGCATCGCGACGTACAAGGCGAAATGGGACGAAGAGTACCGCAAGCGCAAGAAGATCAAGAACATCTTCGTGAAGGGCCTGTCGGACGAGGTGGCGGCGAAGATCGCCGACATCTGCACGACGGCGTTCCACGCCCTCTGGCTGCAGGACTACGGCCGCGTGGACCTGCGGTGGACGCACGACGACGAGGTGTACGTGCTCGAGGTGAACCCCAACCCGTTCATCGCCTACGAGCACGAGATGGCGAACGCGGCCGAGAAAGCGGGGATGGGTTACAACGAGTTCGTCCAGCGGATCGTGGACGAGGCGCTGGCGCGTGACCCGGCGTAGGCGCGAGGTCCCGACCCCCGAGCTCCGCTGCCCGACCTGCCGGGCGGAGCTCGAGCGCTTCTGGTCCTACTGCTCGAACTGCGGCCGGCGCCTCGAGTGGCGCGACACGACCAAGGAGACGGGGACGGAGTGCTACTACTGCCGCTGGGTCGTGTCGGACAGCTTCGCGTTCTGCCCGTGGTGCGGCCGGGAGATCCGGGACCAGGACTCGAGTGCCGAACCGCTCAAGGCGCCGAAGGGGTTCCGCTACGAGCGGCGCTGCCGCTGGGGGTGCGGCGGCGGCGTGATGTACCCGATGCGGTTTTGCCCCTGGTGCGGCCGGCCGCAGAAGTGGCGCTACTACGAGTTCCAGAACGTCTGCCCGCATTGCAGCAAGGGCGTGAACGACTGGATGGAGGTCTGCCCCTGGTGCGGCGAGGACGCGACCGGGCGCGATCTGATCCGCCGGGGGCTGCGCCGGGTGCGCCAGCTGCTCGTGGTGGCGCGCATCAAGGCCTGGGACTACCGGGTGCTGCTCCGGCCCGGCATGTCGGGGGTGACGCACCGCACGCCCAAGATCATCGAGATCGAGCGGCGCTACGTGACGGGGAAGCGGCGGCGCGACGAGATCTCGTGGAACATGCTCTCCGGCCTGATCCTCCACGAGCTGGGGCACTCCTTCCTGTACCACAACTGGGTGTTCACGCGGACGGGGCGGTTCCGTCGCGCCTTCGGCGAGGTGCGGAGGGCCTACCGCGTGGCGGACTCGAAGTGGGTGGACTTCGAGCGCCGCGGCGTCACGACGACGCTGCCCAACTTCGTCACCGGCTACGCCGCGACGCACCCGCAGGAGGACTTCGCCGAGACGTTCCGGTTCTACGTGGCGCGGCGGGGGCGGCTCCGCGAGCTGTTCGCCGAGTTCGGCCGCAAGCGCAAGGGCGTCCCGGTGTTCGAGAAGTTTCTGGTGCTGCACGATTACGTGAGAAGCCTGCGCGGGTGGAGATGACTTCTCTCCATTAGTTTAGTATTGAAGCACCCAACCCTGGCCAAAGGGGACTCATGGCTCTGATGCGCACCTCGAATCCGGCCCTCAACGCCAAGACGTTCGCCGACCTGCGGCGCGATCCCGCCGCGCCGCCGATGACGCTCGAGGGCACGGTGAACAAGGCGGCCTTCCTCCTGTTCCTGGTGATCGTGCCGGCGGCCTGGGTGTGGTCCCGGGTGCGAACCGGCTTCGACCCGGCGGTGGCGGGCCCCTTCATCCTGCTCGGCGCGATCGGCGGATTCATCGTGGCGATCGTCACGATCTTCAAGAAGCAATGGTCTCCCGTCACGGCGCCCGTGTACGCCGCGCTCGAGGGCCTGGCGATCGGCGGGCTCTCGGCGCTGCTCGAGACCAAGTACCCCGGGGTCGTGATGCAGGCGGTGGGACTCACCTTCGCCACGCTCGCCGCCATGCTGCTGGCCTACCGCTCGGGGCTGATCAAGGCCACCGAGAAGTTCAAGCTCGGCGTCGTCGCCGCGACCGGCGCCATCGCGCTGTACTACCTCATCGGCCTCGGCCTGTCGCTCTTCGGGGTCGCGATGCCGTTCCTCCAGGGGAACAGCACGGCGAGCCTCGTGGTGAGCGGCGTCATCGTGGTCGTCGCGGCCCTGAACCTCATCCTGGATTTCGACTTCGTCGAGTCCGGCGTGACCGCCGGCGCCCCGAAATACATGGAGTGGTACGGAGCGTTCGGCCTCATGGTCACGCTCATCTGGCTCTACCTGGAGATCCTGCGGCTGCTCGCCAAGTCGCGCAGCCGGCGGTAATCACGGTTTACTGACCCGCGCCACTTCCTTCGCGAACGCGCGCGACCGCTCCACCAGCTTCAAGTAGGCCGCGATCTCCGCCGCGCGGCGGTCCGCGTCCCAGCCGAGCGCCTCGCCCATCCGATCCGCGATGGCGCTCGTTGCCGGGACGGCCTGGTCGCGCGTCGCGTAGAACAGATGGAGTCGCCGCACCAGCACATCCGCGAGGCGGACCGCCATCTCGCGCTCCACGGCGTGCGCCACCTCGGCCCAGATCTCCGGCCGCCCCGCCACGATCGGCTCCCCCAGGGCGCGCTCCCGGTCCACCACGTTGAGCACCGCCGCCGCCTCGCTGCCGTAGCGTCCCACGAGGTGGCGCGCGGTCCCCTCGGGCACGCCGCGCGCCGTCGCCGCCTCCACCAGCACCTCGAGGTCCGCGGTCTCGCCGCCCGGAAGCGGCAGGCGGTCCGTCGGCGGGCGCGGGGGGCGCGGGCGGCCGTCGAGCGCGCGCAGCCGGGAGGCCACCCGGTCCACCATGTCGCGCGCCATCACGCGGTGGGTGGTGAGCTTGCCGCCCGCGATCGTCAGGAGCCCGCTCGGGCTCTCGACGATGCGATGCTCGCGCGACGCCTGCGAGGGGGCCATGTCCCGGGTCGGGCGGAGCAGCGGTCGCAGCCCCGCCCAGCTCGCGACCACGTCGTGCGGCGAGAGGCGCGCCTGGGGGAAGAAGGCGTTCGCCGAGCGCAGCAGGTAGATCACGTCGGGCGCCGTGGCGCGGACCTCGTCAGGCGATACGTCCTCGTCGGTGTCCGTCGTGCCGATGTAGCTCAGGTCCCCCCACGGCAGGACGAACATCACCCGCCCGTCGATCGGCGAGGTGAGGGTCACCGCCTGCGTGTTCGCGAGGCGCCGGCGCGGGACGGCGACGTGCGCGCCTTTGGTGAGCCGCAGCAGGGGCTCGGCGCCGGGGTCGTCGAGGCGCCGCAGCCGGTCCACCCACGGCCCCCCCGCGTTCACCACCACGAGCGCCCGCAGGGCGTACGGGTGGCCGGTTAGGCCGTCGCGTACGGTGGCCCCGCGCACCCGCCCGTCCGGCTTGAGGAGCGTCGTGACCTCGGCGTAGCTCGCGACGAGGGCGCCCGCCTGCGCCGCGCTTCGCATCGTCGCGATCACCAGGCGGGCGTCGTCGGCCTGGGCGTCGTAGTACAGCGCCGCGCCCTTCAGATCCTTCTCGCGCAGCGCCGGCTCGAGGCGCCGCACGGCCTTGCGGCGGAGCCAGCGGTGCCGGTGGACGTTGCGGAACGCAGCCAGCAGGTCGTACAGCCACATGCCGGCCCGGAGCTTCCAGGCGGGCACGCGCGCCCCGCGGTACGCCGGGAACAGGAAGGGCAGGGGGCGCACCAGGTGGGGGGCGATGGTGAGCAGCACCCGGCGCTCGCGGCTTGCCTCGAGCACGAGCCGGAAGTCGTACTGCTCGAGGTAGCGGATGCCGCCGTGGATGAGCCGCGAAGACAGCGACGACGTCCCGCCGCCGAAGTCGCCCTTGTCGACGAGCGCGGTCCGGAAGCCGCGCAGCGCGGCATCGCGCGCGATCGCGGCGCCCGTGATGCCGCCGCCGATCACGAGCACGTCGACCGGCTCGGCGGCCATGGCTTCGAGCGCCGCGCGGCGCGTGCGAAACGAGAACGGTGTGTCGACCGACAACTCCCGCCCCTCCCGGGGTCATGGTAGGTTTCGAGCGTGTTTTCCCAGGGTGTGCCGCCGAGCACACCCTTCAGGGTGTGACCACCGGGAGGAGAATGTAATGCCGGGAGTGAACGGACGGCGCGTCGCGGTCATCGCCGGTTGCCGCACGCCGTTCTGCAAATCGGGGACACTGCTCAAGGACGCCCGCGCGGTGGACCTCGCCCGCTTCGCGGCTCGCGAGCTGCTCGAGCGCACGAGCCTCGACCCCGCGGAGGTGGATGCGGTCATCTTCGGCCAGGTGGTCCCGTCGGCGCTCGTGCCGAACGTCGCCCGCGAAGTGAGCCTCCTCCCCCAGTTCCCCAGAGAGATCCCCGCCTATTCGTTGAACCGCGCTTGCGCCTCCTCCGCGCAGGCCGTCGCCAACGCCCACGACGAGATCGCCCTCGGCAAGGCCGACGTCGTGCTCGCCGGTGGCGTCGAATCGCTCTCCGACATCCCGATCCTCGCCTCGCGCCGCCTCGCCGACATCCTCGTGGAGGCGAGCAAGGTGAAGACGCTCGCGGCGCGGGTGCGGACCTTCAGCCGGATCCGGCCGCGCGATCTGATCCCCGTCTCCCCCGCGATCGCCGAGCCGTCCACCGGGCAGACGATGGGCCAGTCGGCCGAGAAGATGGCGAAGGAGAACCAAGTGTCGCGCGCCGAGCAGGACCGCTGGGCGCTCCGCAGCCACGAGCTCGCCGCCCGGGGGACCGACGACGGCCGGATCACCGCCGAAATCGCGCCCTGGCTGCCGACGCGCCTGGACGATCCGGCCGTGACGACGGACAACGGCATCCGGCGCGACACGTCGCTCGAGCAGATGGCGAAGCTCAAGCCCGTCTTCGACCGCCGGTACGGCACGGTCACCGCGGCGAACTCTTCGCCGCTGACCGACGGCGCGTCGGCGGTGCTGCTGATGAGCGAGGAGGCGGCCCCCGCCCTCGGCTATGCGCCGCTCGCGTACATCCGGTCGTATGCGGTGGCGGCGGTGGACCCCGGCTGGCAGCTGCTCCAGGCCCCGATCTTCGCAGTCCCCAAGGCGCTCGAGCGCGCGGGCATCGAGTGGCGCGAGCTGGGCTTGATCGAGGTGCACGAGGCGTTCGCGGCGCAGGTGCTCTCCAACTTTCGCGGGTGGGCCACCAAAGGGTGGGAGATCGATGAGGACATCATCAACGTGATGGGCGGCTCCATCGCGATCGGCCACCCCTTCGGCGCCACCGGCGGCCGCATCGTGACGACGCTCGCGAACGAGATGGCCCGCCGCGACGTGCAGTTCGGCCTCCTGTCCATCTGCGCCCAGGGCGGGATGGGTTTCGCCATGGTCCTGGAGCGCCGCTGATGGCCGGACCCGCGCTCACCTGGGCGCTCGCCGACGGGGGTGTCGCCGTCGTCACCTTCGACCTGCAGGGCGAGCCGGTCAACAAGATCTCGAGCACCGTGAAGCGGGACATGCTCGCCACGTTCGAGGCGCTGGAGCGCGACGCGGCGGTCGCGGCCGTCGCGTTCTTCTCCGGAAAACCCGACAACTTCATCGCGGGCGCGGACATCGAGGAGTTCGTCCGGCTCGCAAGCGCCGCGGAAGCGGAACGGCTCTCGGCCGACGGCCAGGAGCTGCTCGAGCGCGTGGCGCGCTTCCCCAAGCCGGTGGCCGTCGGCATTCACGGCGCGTGCCTCGGCGGCGGCCTCGAGTTCGCCCTCGCGTGCCGCTACCGCGTCGCCTCCGATCACCCCAAGACCCAGCTCGGCCTTCCGGAAGTGCAGCTCGGCATCCTCCCCGGCGCGGGCGGTTGCCAGCGGCTGCCGCGCCTCATCGGCGCGCGCGCCGCGCTCGACATGATCCTCGCGGGGAAGGTCGAGCCGGCCCAGAAGGCGTTCCGGCTCGGGATCGTGGACGAGCTGGTGCACCCCGCCATCCTCAAGGACGTCACGGTCGCCGCGGCGCGGCGGATGGCGGGCGGCTGGCGACCCAGACGCAAGCGGCAGGGGGGCGGGGGCTTCGTCGGGTGGCTGCTCGACGGCAATCCGCTGGGCCGCCGGCTGGTGTTCCGGGCGGCGCGGAAGCAGGTCCTCGCGAAGACCGGCGGCAACTATCCCGCGCCGCTCGCCGCCCTGGAAGCGGTCGAGCACGGACTCAAGCACGGGATGCCGGAAGGCCTAAAGCGGGAAGCGCAGCTCTTCGGCCAGCTCGCCGTCACCGACGTCTCCCGCAAGCTCGTCCAGATCTTCTTTGCCACGACCGCGCTCAAGAAGGACTTCGGGATCGCGAATCCCCCGCCGCCGCTCGAGGTGAAGCGGCTCGGCGTGGTGGGCGCCGGGTTCATGGGCTCGGGGATCGCGGGCACCGCCGTCGCCCAGGCGGCGGTGGACGTCCGGCTGAAGGACGCCGACCTGCCGCGCGTCGCCAAGGGCCTCGCCGCCGCGCGGGAGATCCTGGACGACCGGCTCAAGCGCCGCCGCATCAGCCGGTACGAGCATGCGCGGCTGGTGGCGCTGTTGTCGGGCGGGGACGACTACGCCGGGTTCGGGCGTGCCGATCTGGTGATCGAGGCGGTGTTCGAGGACCTCGCGGTCAAGCGGCAGGTCCTGAAGGAGGTGGAGGGCGCGACGCGAGACACCGCCCCCCCCGTGTTCGCCTCCAACACCTCCACCATCCCGATCACGAGCATCGCCGAAGGAGCGAACCGGCCGGAACGCGTGATCGGCATGCACTTCTTCTCCCCCGTCGTGCGCATGCCGCTGCTCGAGGTGATCCCGGCGGCGCGGACCGCCCCGGAAGCGATCAGCACCGCGGTGGCGTTCGGACGGCGGATGGGGAAGACCGCGATCGTCGTGCGGGACAGCCCCGGGTTCTGGATCAACCGCATCCTCACGCCCTACATGAACGAGGCGGGCCAGCTGCTCGCCGAGGGGGTGGCGATCGAGGAGATCGACCGGCTGATGGTCGAGTTCGGGTTCCCCGTCGGGCCGATCACGCTGCTCGACGAAGTGGGCATGGACGTCGCGGAGAAGGTGGCGGGCGTGATGCACGCCGCGTTCGGCGAGCGCTTCGCGCCGTCTCCGGCGTTCGCCGGGATGGTCAAGGCCGGCCGGCTCGGCCGGAAGGCGGGCCGGGGCTTCTACAAGTACGGCGGCGGGAAGAAGGGCGACGTCGACCCCTCGGTCTATGAGCTGATCGGCACGCAGCCGAACGGCGGCCCCCGGCCGGCGGAGGTCATCCAGCGCCTGGTGGTGGTGATGCTGAACGAGGCCGCGCGCGGCGTGGGCGAAGGCATCGTCCGCACCCCGCGCGACGGCGACATCGGCGCCATCTTCGGCTTCGGATTTCCGCCGTTTCGCGGCGGTCCGCTGCGCCATGCGGACGACCTCGGTGCCGCGCGGCTCGTCGGCGAGCTCGAGCGGCTCGCCGAGCGCTACGGCCCGCGCTTCGCCCCCTGCGACGTGCTGCGTGATCAGGCGCGGCACAACTCGAAGTTCTACCCTGGCCCCTAACCCCAGCCCCCAACCCCTGATGTTACGCGCCAGTCTCCTCTGGCTCAGCGAGCAACCCCGCGTTTTCCGGTTCATCCGCACGAACGGCCTCGCGCGCCGGTTCGCCGCGCGCTTCGTCGCCGGCGAAACGGTGGACGAGGGGATAGCCGTCGTGAAGGAGCTCAACGCGGCAGGCATCGCCGCGAGCCTCGACCTGCTGGGCGAGGCGGTGCACAACGCCGCCGAGGCGCGCGCCGCGCGCGATACCTACCTCCAGACGCTGGACCGCGTGCGGGCGGCCGGCGCCACGGCGCACGTGTCACTCAAGCTCACGCAGATGGGGCTCGACATCGACGAGGCGCTGTGCGTCGAGAACGTGCGCGCCGTCGTCGCGCGGGCGAAGGCGCAGGGCTCCTTCGTGCGCATCGACATGGAGCAGTCCGACTACACGGAGCGCACCCTGCAACTCTTCAAGCGGACCTTCCATCCGGAGTTCGGCAACGGTGTCGGCATCGTGCTCCAATCGTACCTGCGCCGCACCGAGCAGGACGTGGAGCAAATGATCGCGCTCGGCGCCCGCGTGCGGCTGTGCAAGGGCGCGTACCAGGAGCCGGCCACGGTCGCGTTCCCGGACAAGCGGGACGTGGACGCGAACTACGTGCGCTGCATGGAGCGGCTGCTGCTCAAGGGCGACTATCCGGGCATCGCGACCCACGACGTGCGGATCCTCGAGCGCGCGAAAGCGTTCGCGCGCGACAGGGGCATCCCGCACGCCCGTTTCGAGTTCCAGATGCTGTACGGCGTGCGGCGCGACCTGCAGCTCGCGCTCAAGCGTCAGGGCTACAACGTCCGGGTGTACGTCCCGTTCGGCACGCAGTGGTATCCCTACCTGATGCGCCGGCTCGCCGAGCGGCCGGCGAACGTCGCCTTCCTGGTCGGCAACGTGCTGCGGGAGTCCCTACGGCGGAGCTGACCGACGACACGCTCGGCGGGTACCAGCGCGTGCACGAGCGGGCGCCCGCCTTCGGCGGCTCGGACGGCCAGGCCTATTCCGTCGCCACCTTCGTGGACGACACCCCGGACGCGACCGGCCGCTTCGGGGCGGCGTTGCTGTTCGTGCGGTGGTCGGAGGCGGGTGACCGCCCCGTGGGCCATCTCGAGACGGATTATCTGGCGTGGGGCGCCACGCCCGCCGCGGCGCTCGCCCCCCTGCTCGCCCTCCCGCTGCGCGAGGTGAAGCGGCATCTCGATCGCTGTATCGACGCCCAGGGAGGGGGGACGGGGGAAGGGGGACGGGGGTGACGACGGGTGTGGTGCTGGCTCGTACAGGATCCACCTACCGCGTGCACACCGATCGCGGCGAAGTGACCGCGAGGCTGCGCGGCAAGCTCAAGCACCGGGACGACGACCGGGTAGTGGCGGGCGACGTCGTCGAGCTCGAGGTCCACGCCGACGGCGGCGCGACGATCTCCGGCGTGCGGCCGCGGCGCAGCGTCCTGGCGCGCCGGGCCGCGGGCGAGCGCCGTCCCCGGCCGCAGCCGATCGCCGCCAACGTGGACCAGGTGCTCGTGGTCGCCGCGGCGCGCGATCCGGAGCCCAACCTGCGGATGCTCGACCGCTTTCTGGTGATCGCGGACGCGAACCGGCTGCCGTGCGTCGTGATCCTCAACAAGATCGAGCTCGACCGGGGCGCGCTGGCGCGGCTTGCCGGGCGCCTCGGCCCGGCGGGCTACCAGGTGCTCGCCACCTCCGTGAAGCAGGCGGAGGGGCTCCCCGCGCTGCGTGATCTGTTGCGCGGCCGGGCCTCGGTGCTCACCGGCCCGTCGGGCGTCGGGAAGTCGAGCCTCGTGAACGCCATCGAGCCGGGGCTGAAGCTCCGCATCGGCGAGATCAGCGGGAAGTCGGGGACGGGGCGGCACATCACGCGGGCGGCGCAGCTCGTGCCGCTCGCGGCGGGAGGGTACGTGGTGGACACCCCGGGGCTGCGCGAGGTGGGGACCTGGGGGATCGATCCGGAGCTGCTCGCGGCCTGCTTCCCCGAGTTCCGCCGCTTCCTCGACCAGTGTCGGTTCGACAACTGCCGCCACCTGGTCGAGCCGGCGTGCGCCGTGCGGCAGGCGGCGGAGGAAGGGAAGTTCGCGCTCGATCGGCTCGTGTCCTACCAGCGCATCTACGAGGAGGTCAGCGTTCCTTCCTGGTCCAGCGCTCTGCGTCGCGCGAGGTGAAGTACTGGATGGTTGCGCCGTACCCAGTCCGCGTTTTATTGGTTACCCGTTTGCTGGCGGGCGCGTTAGCATTGCCCTAACGGAGACGTGATATACCGGACATATGATGACGCTTACCATTGCAGAGATGTTTGCGGGAATTGGAGGCGTGACCGGCGGCTTCCTCGACGCCGGCGGGTACGAGTCGGTGTTCCTTAACGACTCCGACCGCGTCGCGCGCGACGCCTT
>WNFU01002953.1_pt1 | contig 22753 bp, 26 predicted proteins | sample 5400121 | NCBI WGS metagenome assembly WNFU01 (sample SAMN13153360, study PRJNA577476) | soil metagenome | isolation source: 100 cm soil or saprolite under grassland replicate 1 | place: USA:California | collected 2016-06-15
CTGGCCTCCGGTTTGATCAACACCTCGCAGCAGGTCGGAGGCGCGATCGGGATCGCCGTCCTCTCCACGATCGCGGTCTCCACTACTGACGACGAAGTCGGGAGAGGAACCCGCCTACCCGTCGCACTGACGGACGGGTTCGTGAATGCGTTCTGGGCCGGAGCCGCGATCGCGTTCGTCGGTGTGCTCGTTTCGATCTTCCTGGTGCGCGGGCGCGACCTTCGGTCGCTCGAAGCGACGCTCGCGGCGACCGCAGCTGAAGAGGCAGCGTAAGCGGACCACAGTCATCAAAGCAGGAACCGATTCACAGCCGCCATTCGAACTGGAGCAGCAACGATCATGGAAAGGAGAACGCGATGAAGTACATGCTGCTGATCTATCAGGGCGCCGCCCCGACACCACGGTCGCCGGATGCGTGGGCCCGCCTATCGGACGACGAGCAGAAGACAATCTTCGGCGCCTACCAGGCGATCAACCAGACGCCCGGCGTCACGCCCGGCGTCGTCCTTCAACCAGCCGAGCAGACGGCAGTCACCGTACGGGTTCAGAACGACACAACGCAGGCGACCGAGGGCCCGTTCGTACCGGTCGAGCAGGCGCTCGATGGCTACCTCATGTTCGAAGCAGACGATGCCGCCGCCGCGATCGAGCTGGCGTCGCGCATCCCGGCCGCCCGTCTGGGCGGCGCGGTGGAGGTTCGTCCTATCGTGGAGCCCGCCTAAGCCGGTGACCGCCTCGGTGCTGCGCCACGAGCACCAGCAACTCGAAAGGAGATGGCATGCAAGAGCAGCGAAGGATCGCAGTCGCAGGAGCGACCGGAAGGGTCGGCCGCCACGTCGTTGACGTGCTCACGGCCCTCGGCCACGAGGTGGTACCGATCTCGCGCTCGAATGGTGTGGACGTGATCACCGGAGACGGCCTCGCCAAGGCGCTCGAAGGCGTCGAGTGTGTCGTCGATACAGCCACCGGCTCTTCGCCCGAACAGGAGGCGGCAACGGCGTTCTTCACCACCGCAGCCCAAAGCCTGCACGGAGCCGGAGAGCAGGCGGGGGTACGGCGGATCGTCGTCGTGTCGATCATCGGCTGCGATCGATTCTCTGGGGGTTACAGCGCTGCGAAGCTCGCCCACGAGCAGGCCATGCTGTCAGGGCCGCTCCCGGTCTCGATCTTGCGCGCGGCGCAGTTCCACGAGTTCGTCGGCCAGCTCGTCGACTGGGGCAAGCGCGGCGACGTGAGCTACGTGCCAGAGATGCGCACACAGCTCGTCGCAGCGAGAGCAGTCGCCGAAGCGCTCGCCGACCTCGCCACCGGTGCTGAGCCGGCGGAAGAAGGATCGCGCGCGGCGCCGATCCCCGAGATCGCCGGACCACGCGAGGAGAGCCTCGTAGACATGGCGAAGCTCCTCGTGGAGACGCGCGGCGACCCGGTACGGATCGAGGGCGTAAGCGATCCGAGTGACCCGGACAGCGACCTCTACCTCACCGGTGCGTTGCTACCCGGCCCGCACGCCACCCTCGCCGGCCCGACCTTCGAGCAGTGGCTCGACTCCGCGTCGTGAACGGGGATGAGAGCAGTAGGGACGACCAGCCTGTCGACGCCGCGCAGACTCGCGAACCGTTCACGAGCGAGAGCACCAAACACAGCTCCGTCTGGGAGACGACTGCGTCGGCCATCGCGTGAAGTCTCTACGCAGGGAGCTTGCGAACTTGCTTGCGACCGGACTGGCCATTCGCGAGCTAGACGAGGTCTGCGGTGGTGATCATCAGGGCGGCATCGCCTGAGGACTCGCCTGCGATCCGGCACTTCATGCGCGCCGTGGTCCGCATAGTGGCTTCGCTCCGAACCCGAGTTCGAGCGGATACGCCGCGACCGGAGTCGACCTGAGAGCGCCGGACGACTGGCTCGCTATAGGCACCGTTCGCGCGGGGGCGTACGTCTTTTCGGATCTGGCCGGTCACGAGCGAGGAAGACGAGCCGGCGGCGATCGAGGCGGGCGAGTTCCGCCCGACGCGGATCGAGTACGTCGGGCGGCGTCGGTAACCCGGAGCGTTAGTACTCGTCGTGCCGGCGGATCCAGACCTGGAATGCGTCGCCTTCGTCACGCCCGTTCGGCACCCGGTCGAGGATCCCGTAGTAGCCCATCAGGAACTCGACCCCGCGACCTCCGGTCGAATAGGTGTGGTACACCACTCCGTCCTCCCGCGCGAAGACGCTGACACCGAAGAGCTCGGTCATATAGCCGACCACGTCCGTGCCTGTCTCTTTTGCATTGCGTTCGACGATCGGCGGCAGCTGCTCGAGCATCGGCGTGACCCAATTCCGCGTCTGCTCTTCGGTGCTCGAGAAGCCGAGGTCGAAGTTGAAGTCGCCGCCCGCTGACGAGACCCAGGGCATGTTCCAGCCCATCCGCCGCTTGTATGCCTGCAGCTTCTCGAGCGGCGCTTGCGAGACGAACATCATCGTCACGTCGCGGGCGTGGATGTGGGGGAGGGCGCCGTCGATCGTGTCGGCCATCGACGAGCACGTCGGACAGCCCGCCTCGTAGCTCGGGCCGAACATGAAGTGGTACACGAGCAGCTGGCTGCGCCCGTCGAACAGCTCCGCCAACGGGCGGGGGCCGTCGTCGGTCTCGAAGACGTGCTCCTTCTCGACTCGGGTCCAGGGCAGCTCGCGCCGCAGCCGCGCCAGCTCGTCACCTACGCGGGTGTGCTCCTTTTCGCGGGCGAGCAGCTCCTCGCGGGCAGCTGTCCAGTCCGCGGGACTCACGACCTTGTGATCGGTCATCGTTCACTCCTTTCCGTTGCACTCACTGGTTCGATGTGATCGTTCGGGCCGAACTCGTGAACGGACTCGGGATCGAGACACCATGCAAAAACCTCAGGCCAGGGCCGTAGCCATCGGCTGGCGTGACGTGTCCGGCCGGGGATCGTGTCTGACGGGATGTCGAGGCGTTGGCCGTACACACGCGCGGCTGGCCTTCCGGGTTGCCAGTTGTCCGGCGGCCGCCGGTTCCCCAACCATGCAGCACAAGAAATCGACGCGCCATCGATCTTCGCTCAGACTCGTCGCAGAAACGAGCGGCTCTCGACAAGGATGCAGCCCGACTCATCGCCTTCCGCGAAGTTGCGTTGCGCCTCCGTGTCCGCGGCGAGCCGTCGTCGGTAGTCCTCGTAGTCGGCCAGTGACGGGAAGTTGATGAGCGCGAGGGCGAAGTTGTTTGCCTCCTCCTTCGGCAGGTAGTAGCCGACCAGGTCGCCGCCGCAGCGTTCAATGATCGGTGGCCAGCGTGTGGCGTACTCCTCGAACGACGCCAGCTTGCGCGGATCGAGCGTGTACTGGATGCAGCAGGTGATCTCCGGCCTCGTCCCTTGGTTGCTCACGACGCTGAACATTCCACAAAGACGCTTCGACTGGGATGGAAGCGTCAGAGGGCTACGATCGCGAACGTGAGCGAATACCCGGAGCCAGCCGGGGACACCGACCTAACGGTCGTGGGCGCGCTCTTGGCCGAGCCGGCCCGCGCGAAGGTGCTTCTCGCGCTCGCTGACGGCCGGTCGCTGGCAGCGAGCGTATTGGCGGCTGAGGCGGGTGTCGCGGCATCGACCGCAAGCCATCACCTCGCCAGGCTTGTCCACGCCGGGCTGATCTGCGCGGAGGCACGCGGACGGCACCGATACTTCACGCTCGCCGGCCCCCATGTCGCTGAGCTCATCGAGGCTGTGGCGCGCGTCTCGCCCCCGCAACCGATCACCTCGCTGCGCCAAGGTACCCGTGCGCACGCCGTCCGATACGCGCGCCGCTGCTACGACCACCTCGCGGGCAGGCTTGGCGTCGCGGTCGCAGACGCACTCCTTGAACACGGCGTGCTCGCCGACGGCGACGGCTCCACCGGCTACGTCATCACCGACGAGGGCGCGCCCACCCTGGCCGAGCTAGGGATCGACGTTCGCGCGGGCGAACTCGCGCGCGGTTGCCTCGACTGGACCGAGCAGCGAAATCACATCGCCGGAGCGCTCGGAGGAGCCCTGATGACTCGGCTGCTCGACCTCGGCTGGGTGATTCGCGACTCAAACACACGTGCCCTACGTCTCACCGGCGCCGGCCGCGCCAATCTTCCTCTCCGGCTCGGGGTCCGGTTGCCATAGCCTCCCCGCGGACCCCGACGGCGCCAAGAGCGGTGTGGATCCGGAGATCGGGTGTCGGTTTCTCGGACTCCTTCAGGAACTCGACTTCGTTGCCAAGGCCAGACAGGTGGTTCGGTTCTCGTCTGGGTGCCAGCGGACCGAAGGCTGATTGCCGCGAACCTGCGAGGCACGATGCCCTGGACGGAAGACCCAGCCATGCCGGGTACTGGAGGCAGCTCTGCAAGGGACCGAGCCGGTAAATGAGCTTTCGCGGGCCGACGGTGGTAGCTGAGAACGCCAGCGAGAGGAGAACCTGAAATGGGAAAAATCGTCGTCAGCGAGAACGTCACGCTCGACGGAGTCGTGCAGGACCCGGCCGGCGCGGAAGGCTTCGGGCGCGGCGGCTGGGTCGGTCGTGTCGGTGAGCGAGGGCGCGAAGAGGCGGCCAAGGTCCTGCTCGACGAGGCGCTGGGCGCCGAGGCCCAGCTCTTCGGTCGGCGAACCTACGAGTTCCTCGCCGCGCGGTGGCCATCCCGAAGCGGCGAATTGGCGGTCAGGTTGAACGACATGCCCAAGTACGTCGTGTCCTCGACGCTGAAGGATCCCGACTGGAACAACTCGACGGTGCTTGCGGGCGACGTCACACAGGAGGTCTCAAAGCTGAAACAGGAGTTAGACGGGGAGATCGTCGTCGCCGGAAGCATCTCGCTCGTCCGCACCCTGATCGAGAACGACCTGGTCGACGAGCTGCGGCTGCTGATCTACCCGGTCGTGCTCGGGGCCGGCGAGCGCCTCTTCGGCGAGACTAGCGCCCAAAGGCCGGTGCGCCTGGTCGAGACCCGGACCGTCGACGACCTCGCGCACCTCACCTACGAGGTCGCCCATGAGGCCGCATGAACTACTACGACACGTTGATCGAGATCGCCGATGACTGTCCGACTATTAGAGGTCAAGTACCGCAAGCAAGTAGCGGCAAGAAAACGAAAGCAGTGGTCGAGTACGAGCTGCTCGTCGAGCATCCGTACACATACACCGAAGAAGACATTGCCTTTGAGGTGTACGCCGTCCTCCATGACATCCCGAAGGCCAGCTGGCCAAAGGAACGCGAGAAGTTCTTGAGCAAGGGCCACCCGCACCTTCGCGTGTCGGCGTTGGCGAAGCGTTACGGGTGGGGAATTCATAACGACGCCGAAGGCAAGATCGCCTGATCGCTGTTGAATCACCCGAGTACAAGCGACTGATGAAGGATCCGCGCACCACCAAGATCAAAGGTTTCGCTCCAAGCGTGCGTAATGGCATGACAGTGAGGGAAGTCGAGTCGCTCGTCGGGACGCGGTCCTCGAAGGCGGCTAGGGGAGGTCGTGCCGGTCCTTGCGGTGTGGGGATCGGACCTGTGTGCGTGCCGGTAAACACGATTTCGGTGGCAGCGAGATCCTTGCCGAGAACCTGCTCACCGAAGCTCAGTGTTCCGTCGGGAAACGCAGTCCATTAGTTTTCCATGTACTGGCGCACCTGGTCGCGTCCGTGGAGCGTGACGCCACCGGGGAGTCGAAGTTCGACGTCCGGTTGCTGGTTGGCGAGATACGCCTCAATGTCCCTGGCGTTGAGCGCCGTGATGTTGCGATCGAGTACGTGTCTCGTGGCCGTGGTCTCGTGTTCGTTCATGGAGCCTCCTGGCGAGTGGTTTGCCTCGCACGGGCGTTGGGCGGGATGGTTCGCCCGGCTCGTGGGCGCGGTGTCGCGCGGTTGTGTGTGCGCGCGGCGGGCGAAGCCCGCTGAGCGGATTACTTGTTGCATCTAGGCGGGGCCGCCGGCAGTCGCGGTCTTTCGCAGCAGCGCTGCGGCGAGGAGGGCAAGCAGAAGGGTGACGGATGCGGCAGCGGTGGCGACGGTCTGGAGGCTGTCGGTGAACGCTCTGGCGGCGGCGTGGAACAGTTCGCTCGAGGCGGGTTGCGCGAGGTGGCTGCTGGTGCTTGTTGCGTCCGCGAGTGTGCGGGTTGCGGCGTGTCTCTGCTCGGGGTTGAGGCCGGTAGGCAGCGTGTCGCCGAGGTGGATGCGGTAGACGGCGAGGCCGATGCTGCCGAGGACGGCGATGCCGAGCGCGCCGCCGATCTCGGCGCTCGTTTCGGAGATCGCGGAGGCGGCGCCGGCGCGTTCGGGCGGGGCTGTGCCGACGACGACGTCGGTTGCGAGCGTGCCGACAACGCCGCTGCCGATCCCCATCACCAGTGAGCCCGCGACGAGCGGCGTCAGTCCGTGGTTGGGCTCGATGCGAGTGAGCAGTGCGACACCCGCCGCGGCTGTGAGCAGACCCCCGACAAGTACGTGCGGGGTGGCGATGCGGCCTGTGAGGAGTGGGGCGAGCATCGATCCGGCGACCAGCCCACCGGTCGCCGGTAGCAGCCAGATTGCGGCGATCAGGGGCGCCTTGCCGCTGATCAGCTGCAGGTACTGAGAGAGGAAGAGGAAGGTGCCGTCGATCACGAAGACGGCGGCGAGCATCGAGCCGAGCGCGCTGCTGAACGCCGGCGTGCGGAACAGACGCAGGTCGATGAGGGGGTCAGGAAGGATCTGCTGGCGGCGAACGAATGCGGCGCCCGCGGCGAGACCGACGAGAAGCGCTGCAAGGGCGGGCGTGTCGAAGCCGCTCCGTGCGATCTCCTTCAAGGCGTAGATCAGGCCGAGCAGGCCAAGCAGTGAGAACCCGGCGCCTATTAGGTCGAGCCTTGTCGGCTCTGGGTTGCGGTGTTCGGGGAGCAGGCGCGGCCCGAGCGCGAGCAGCAGAAGCATGACCGGCACGGCGACCAGGAACACCGAGCCCCACCAGAAGTGCTCCAGCAGGGCGCCTCCGACCAGCGGCCCGATGGCCGCACCGAGACTGAAGCTCGCGGTCCAGATCCCGACGGCGAACGTCCGCTGCCGCTTGTCGGTGAACATGCCATGCAGGAGCGAGAGGGTGGATGGCGCAAGTGTCGCGCCGGCGATCCCGAGCAGCGCTCGTGCGGCGATCAGCATCGGTGCGCTGGTCGCGAAGGCGGCGAGCAGCGAGGTGGCGCCGAAGGCGGCCGCGCCGATCAGCAGGAGGCGGCGGCGGCCGATGCGATCGCCGAGGCTGCCCATCGTCAGGAGCAGCCCGGCGAGCATGAAGCCGTAGATGTCGGTGATCCAGAGCAACTGGACGCTGCTCGGGTGCAAGTCGGCGCTGAGCTTCGGCACCGCCATGTAGAGGACGGTCAGGTCCATCGAGTAGAGCAGGCAGGGCAGGGCGAGCACGCCGAGCCCGACCCACTCGCGGCGCCCCGCCCTCATCGAGCGAGCGCGACGTCCAGGTTGTCGAACGAGTACTGCCAGCCCGCGCGGTAGTCGTCGGTCTCGGCATCGGGAAGACCGGTGTGGGTCATCACGACGGTGGTGCGGTCGCCATGCTCGGTGAACTCGACCTCGACCAGTTGCCGTGCCGACTGTTCGTTCTCCCAGGCCCACGTGAACGCGAGCCGTCGCGGCGGCTCGAGGATCGTGAATTCGCCGCGGCCTGCGTACTCGCTACCGTCGGCGGGGTTCCGCATGACCAGGTGGATCGCGCCGCCGACGCGAACGTCTACCTCGGCGATCGGTGTCGCCCAGCTGTGCTCTGCGTGCCACCAGCGCCGCAGCACTTCCACGCTCGTCCACGCCTCGAACAGCTTGCTCGCGGGCGCGTTGAACGTGCGCTCGATGCGAAGCACCCCCTCGCCGTCGCCCGCACCACTCACTGCTCTCCTCTCCCCGGCTCTTCGAGGTACCGCTCGACGACGTCGAACAGCCGCTCCCAGCGCGCCCGCTGCGCCTCGAGCCAGGCTTCCGCCTCGGTCAGGGGTTCCGTGTTGAGGCGTAACCGATGTGTACGGCCCTCGACCACGCGCGCGATCAGCCCGGCGTCCTCGAGCACGCGGAGATGCCGGCTCAACGTCGGCTTCGCCACGGCGAAGCCGCGGGTCGCCTCGCCGACCGTCGCAGGCCCGAGCGCGAGCCGCTCGACGACTCCACGACGGATCGGATGCGCAAGCGCCTGAAACGTACTGTTAGTCATCTCGCTAACAATCTACTACACTCGTCGGCGCCGGCCACACAGGAGGTACATCCGGCCGCCCGAAGCAACAAGAGCGGATTTCACCGCCGGATCCGCGCGGGATGGCCTCCAGAGCTGTTGCCTGCGGAGGCGAAGTACCTGCAAAGCGAGTCCTTCTGCATCCACTCGCGAAACGACCTCCGGCCAGGTGGGCCGGTCGTCCTTTTGCGGGGATTAGCGGCTACGACCGGCTCCCGGCGGGAATTTCCGGCCGCTTCGCGTGCGGGATCCACGCGGGATGCAAGAAAGGCCGGCGGTCGAGCGGCGACAAAAGATGCCGATTTGCAGGTACTTTTACGGGAGCGACGGGACTCGAACCCGCGACCTCCGGCGTGACAGGCCGGTCATGGTCGTTCCGGACTGGGCGGGCATGTGCGGGGATTTGCGGCTAGAGCAGGCTCTTTCGACCGCCGCGTTGCGGGGATTGCCGGGGATCGGCGGGAGCTTCCGGCGACCTCCTGCGGGATCTGCGCGGGATGAGTTCGTCGCCGTATCAGGCAACGCCTGTTGGTGCCGTCCCTCCTACGCGGGGGCGAGCACGCGAACCGGTTCGAGCCAACCGGTTTCGGAGAGTCGTTCCCAGGCGACGCCGATGTGCTCCGGGGTGAAGAGTCGTTCCTTCCGGGCACTCCAACCGCGAACGGTGGTAACAGCCTCCTCGAGGCCATTCGCGCCCTCATGGATCACCGCCCAATGCGTGGTTGCGAGTAGCTCGAGCCCGTACGGCGATTCGAAGCCGTCGATCAGCTCGGCAACGCGCTCGAAGCGCTCGAGCGTCTCGGGATGATCGCGCAGCCGCTCGGAGCTCTGTTCAGCTGCCTCTGGCAGCAGCCTGATCGTCCGGTCACCAGTCCCATCCCCGTAGCCCACGAGGTAGTGGCCCTCGAGTGCCTGAACGACGTGCCTGGTCGCATCGGCGTAAGGTCCGTACTTGCCGCGTTCGAAACCGAGCCGGAGCGGCTCACCCGCGACCTGCAGGAAGTAGACGAGCTTCTGGACGGTGAGCGGCGTGGCGCCTTCCTCCGGGGTCGTGAATCGAGCAATCAGGCCAAGCAGCGCTGCACGTGCGGCGGTGAGCTTCGGCTGTCGTCGCGCGTCGCGCATGTCCTCGGGCGCTGGCGGCGCTTGCGGTGGGTAGAGGACCACTCGGATCGGAAGGTCACCGAGCGCAGCTTCGATCCGCGGTTGAACGTCCTCCCAGCGCAACCCGCCGAGTCCTGCACCAATCGCCGGGAGCGCGACCGACGCGATCCCGTGCTGCGCTAGGACGCGCCGGAGGTCGACAAGCCCGGCATCGATGTCCTCGATGCGCGACTTCGAGCGCCAGTGCCGCTTGGTGGGGAAGTTGATGATCCAGCGCGGCCGCTCGAGACGTCCCGTGTCGTGGACGAACATGGAGCCGATCTTCACCTCGCCTCGTGCGCACGCGGTGCGGTAGGCCTGGTAGTTCTCCGGGTAGGCGCGCCGGAACTGGAGCGCGACGCCCTTGCCCATGACTCCCTCGGTGTTGACCGTGTTGACGAGCGCGTCGACGTCGGCGTCGAGGAGGTCTCCGCTCGCGAACTCGATCATCGCCTAGAAGTACCAGTTTGGACGGACGGCAACCGGGAGGTCGATGCCGGCAGCCGCGAGAATCTCGGCTGCTCGCGTCTGAGCGGCATCGTTGTAGACACCGATCCCGTCGATCGCATCGAGAGGGACGGCCTGGTGGACGAGGCACTCGGCGCCGCGGCGCCGGACGCGGTCGCCGTCCTCCGTGGTGTTGTTCCAGTAGGTGGCCGCCATCAGCGCCCAGTCGACCTTGCTGGCCAGGAGTACCGGGTCGTCGAAGAACTGCGTGACCGCGGCCGCCGCGTTCCCGTCGGTGAACACCCAGGTCACCCCCGCAGCATCGAGGCGCTCAGTGGTGGTTGCGAAGTAGACGAGCCCGGCGGGGCTCGACTCGACTCCTTCGACGCCGCCCTGCTGGATGCGGAAGAGCATGGGCGAGCGCGGCGCGAAGTAGAAAGGGACGTAGTCACCCACCGTCCCGCCAGGACCACATCCAACGGCACGGCTCTTGCGGCTGCCCTTGATCTTGGCGTCGGCGATTTCAACCGCTGTCTCGGCGGTCGCCGAAGCGCGCAGCTCACCGGCGACGGCGATCGCATCGAGGTTCCTCCCGTGGGTGAAGTGGTAGATCGCGGGCACGTCCTGGGTCGCTGCGCGCCTCCTTCGCGGATCCCGCGCACGGGCTGGCGCGAGCCTAGCCGCCCGAGTTCATCACCCTGACCCCACGACTCCGCCTATCTATGCGCCGAGCGGACTGCCGCGACTGCCCGCGCACCGAGTGCCCACCAGCTCGGCGAGGCGGCGTCGGAGGTCGTCGCCGCCGAGGCCGCACTTTTCGAGTTCGTTGAGGAAGAGGTTCTCCGCCTTGGCCAGCGCAGCCCTGTTTTCCGGCGTTGCCGGGAGCGCGCGTGCGAGCTCGAGCGTCGCCCAGACCGCAGCAGCGCCGTCGAGCAATGCGGCGTCGTCGACTACGAAAGCCGCCGCTCCGAGGCTGGTGCCGCCGTCAGCGGCCACTACCGGTGCATCAACAAAGGCGGGTGAAGTCATCGCTCTCCTTCGAGGTCGTGGATGATTCGCGCAGCGATCTCCGGGGCGGCGCGGCTGATTCGCTTGCGCAGCGCACCGGTGGCTACCGCGCCCGGGCGGCGGCGACCGTTGCTTTCCGCCTCGGTGTACCCGGCCTGGCTCTCCAGCAGAAGCTTGATCGCGTCCGGGCCGGCGATTTCCTGGACTGCGGCGATCAGCTCTGCGAGCCGGAGCCTTGCCTCCATGTCGATCTCGACGGGCACCTCCCGCAGCTCGATCGCGTCCAGATCAACGCGCGCGTCAGACGGGATCTCCTTCTGGCGACCGCGGCGTCGCCCCTCGTCGATCTCGGCGAGTTGAAGCGCGCGCGCCGCCCGAACCTCCAGCGGAGGCGCGCCGGCGCGCGGACGCTCCTTGACCAGACGAAGGAGCGCGTCTTGCGCGCGGTCCTCGGCATCTTCAGGACTGACCCCCGCTTTGTGAGTTCGGCGCCGCAGCTGACGCGTGAGGTCGGTCCACGGCTCGATCGCCGGCTCCGGCTCGTGCGAGGGGCTCAGCTCTGGCTCCATCAACTCTCTCTTCGCTGCAGTCATTCGATTTCGGACACCTCGCGTGTGTCCGAAGTTCGGCGCGGCCCGCGAAGTACCTAGTGCGAGGCTAGAACCGCGGCCGGACGATCAACCCGCCCACACAGAGCGAAGGAGGAGCATCAGATGAGCGAACGCGAGCATGGCCACCCCGAGCATCCGGAACACCCGGAGCATCCGGAGCACCCCGAGCACCCGAACCGCCCGCCGCCGCCAGGCCCACCCGGGCCGCCGAAGCCGCCGAAGCCGCCGCACCACCGCCCGGTCGGCTGAAGACGGATCAGAGTCGCGCGATGGACTGGGTCGAGCGCTTCCCGGGTCGTCTCGAGTACGAGCTCGCTGATTTCGCCCGGCGCGGGCTCGCCTTCCGCCTCGACGACGAGCTGCTGCGACGCGAGCGCCGCGTCGTGCTCCGGGGGGAGATGGCGGTCGAGGGCGAGCCGGGGCCGATCGAGCTCGTCGTCGTCTATCCGGCGAGCTTCCCCTTCTTCCGGCCCGAGGTGTACGCGCCAGATCTCGAGCTTCAGCGCCACCAGAACCCGTTCGAGCGCAACCTCTGCCTGCTCGACCGCTCGACTCGTGCCTGGGAACCAACCGAGACCGCCGCCCATCTCGTTGCGACGCAGGTGCCACACCTGCTGCGGCTCGTACGGGTCGGAGGCAAACAGATGCGCGAGAGTGAGGCACCGCAAGGCGAGCCCGTGAGCTTCTACTTCCCGCCGCTCGCCGGCACGGTCGTCTACATCCCGGACGAGCTGCTTCAGCTGCCGCCCGATCAGCGCGCCGGAGTCGGTCGCATCAGAGTCGGAGGGACCGAAACGCCAGCGCTGCGGATCCGCGGGCTGCTGCAAAGCGTCGCCGTGCGCGCGCGACGTGGGCGCACGCGACGGATCGCGAGCGCGTCCCCGGAGTTGAGCCGGCGCTTCGATGGCGCCTCGATCGACTTCCGCTGGGTCCGCCTCGAGCGCCCGCCCTCAACTCGGAATCCGGATCAGCTCCTTGCCACGGCGGACGCCGTCCCCGACGTCGCACAGGCCCGTTGGCAGCAGGTGGCCGACGGAGCGATCGCTGTCACCGGCCTCGTCTTCGAAGAAGAGATCGAGCAGGGCATCACCGGAGATGCCTGGCTCTTCGTCGTCGCGGTGCGCGAGCGGCCGACACCGGGGGGCGCGCCGACCGGGTGGTACCTGACCCGCGGCGAGCGGCTCGCTCGGACCGATCTCGCGGCGAGGATTCCGGCCATGGCGCCACTCGCCGGCAAGCGCGTCGCGCTGATCGGCGCTGGCGCCCTCGGCGCGCCGATCGCGCTCGAGCTGGTCCGCGCTCAGGTCGGCGAGCTGCGCATTCTCGACTTCGACCTCGTCGAGGCAGGGACGATCGTGCGCTGGCCCTACGGTCTCTCGGCGGTAGCGGCACCGAAGGCGGAGTTTCTCGCCCAGGTACTGCCACGCGACTATCCGTTCACGAAGATCGTGCCGTTCAACCGGATGCTCGGCGGCGCGCCGCCGGTCGGAGAAGCGGGCGAGCGCGAGAGCGACTTCGACGTCCTGGCGCGAATGTTCGATGGAGTGGATCTCGTCATCGACGCGAGCGCTGAGATCGGTGTCCAGCAGTTCGTCGCGCACCTCGCCGACGAGCGAGGCATCGGGCAGATCACTGTCTCGGCGACCGAGGGCGCGCGCGGCGGCGTGATCGCCCGGGTAATGCCTAGCGTGACGGGCTGCTGGCACTGCCTCCAGCGGGAACTCGACGACGGCTCGATTCCCGTGCCTCCGCATGACGACATGGGCACAGTGCAGCCGCGCGGCTGCGCCACGCGCACGTTCACCGGCACCGCCTTCGATCTCCTGCCGATCGTCGCCCAGGCCGTGCGCACCGCGACGACGACGCTTCTCGACGGCCGGCGAGGAGCCGACGTGTTCGTCTGCTCCCTCAGCGGCGACGACGGCGCACCCCAGTGGACGAGCCACACACTCGAGAGGCGCGAAGATTGCATTGGCTGTGGCCTCGCCGACGCGGCCTAACGGCCACCGTATGGATCGACGCTCGCCTCCTGCCGGAGATGGAGGCTGACGCCGCCGAACACGCACCCGACGAAAGCGGCGGCATGCTGATCGGCTACTGGAGCGAGAACGGCGACGCAGTGATCACCAACGTCGTCGCGGGAGGCCCGAGCGCCATTCGCCGGCCGAACCGCTTCGTCCCCGACGGACGCTGGCAGCAGAAGCGCCTTGAGGAGATCTACAACCGAAGCGGCCGCCGTCACACCTACCTCGGCGACTGGCACTCCCATCCCGCCGGAGCGCTGCGCCCGAGCCGCCGGGACCGCGCCACCGCGCGGAAGATCGCCCGAGCCATCGAGGCGCGCGCGCCACAGCCACTGACGCTGATCACAGTCGAGGACGAACACCGGTGGCGTTGGCGAGTCTTCCGCTACCGCAGCCGCCGCAACTTCAAGCAGCTCACCGTGACTCGCTTCTGACCTCCTTGCCGCGCAGGGATAGACACACTGCCGTCGCGCCGACGCGAGCTAGGACTCGGTGCGTAGGCTGGGCCGATTCGGCACATGGCTGACGACATCCTGAATCGGCTCCGGCAGGTCGACTGGGCGGGAAAACCGGAGGCGACCGTATCCAGCCAGCTGATCATGCAGGTGCTGATCCTGCTCGGCTACGGCGAGCACACGCTGCACAACGTGGCGGAGCAGCAGTCCTATCCGCTCAAGGATCCGTGGTCGAGCAAGGGGAGTCGCCGCGTGAAGCTCGACTACCAGCCGCGCGTCTACGAAGAGGGCCTATGGGTGATGGAGGCGAAGGGCACGGACGCCGCGGTGACTCCTCAAACACTCGGGCAGGTACGCGATTACGCTATCCACCCTGAGGTTCGCGCCGCCCTGATGGTGACCGTCGACGCAGCAGGCTTCCGTGTCTTCGACCCGTGGGACGAACATTGGGACGAGCCCCTGCTTACGGTCGGCGTGAACGAGGTGGCCGACCGGATCGACGAGCTGCGGGCCGTCCTCGGCGTCGACCGCGTCGCCGACTTCATTCGACGCCGCCACTTCGATCATCTCCGACGGGCGTTGTCGGCTTCGCTCGAGTTCGGGGTGCTCGAAGACGCTGAAAGCGGGTTTCGTGAGCTGATCGACGAAGCACGGGCGACGATCGACACAAAGCGGAGGGAGATCCACGACAGGGCGCGCGAAGCGGCCGAGGCGTTGCACGAGAAGGTGCTCCGGCAGAGCGGCGCATGGGGCGTCGTCCAGGCGAACAACAGTCCGTGGATAGGCCGGGTGTCCGAGTGGCGAGATTTCGCCACGGCCGTGCTCTTGCAGGGCGAGGCGCAGCAGCCGACGCAGATTCTCTCCGTGCGCCCTGCGATCGAGGCGGTTTTCCGTCCGCACGTTCCAGAGGGTGCGCCGCTTTGGCGCCCGCTGTGGTGGTTGCACGTCGTCGTCCTCGGCGGCTGCGTCCGGCTGCGTGGCGGGCCTGGCTGCGAGCCGTACGCCACCGACGCCGCTCGCCAGGCGATGCGCGACTGCCTACTGGAGTTCCCCGACGATCCCCTCGCGGCCGCAGGATGGCGCTACCAGCGAGTAGTCATCCCTCTGCAGGCGCGCATTGCGGCGCTCGCACCACTAGACGAGATGGCAGCGGATGCTCGCGCGCAGTCAAGCGCGGAGGAGCTTCTTCGCTTTGATCCGACCCCCTCCTGGTTCTTCGCTCATGCAGTCCGCTTGGCGGCAATTCGCGCGCTCGCTGCGGTGGATCCCTGGACGGTTGAGGAACTCGATCGGAAGACGGCAGAAGCCAACGAGATGCTCATGCGTATGCCTGTGCCGACGAGCGAGTGGGTCGGCCCGGTGAGCGACCCATGGCTGCTGTCTTGGCAGGAGTTCAGTCCACTGCTCATGTGCGGCCTTGCCGCTCTTAACGATCACCCAGGAGGCGACGACCTCGTGGCCTCTGACGCTGACGCCCGCGCCGCGGTCGTAGCTGCCGCAGCCTCACAACACGAACTTCTTCGGCGTCCCGCAATTCCTCTCGCTGCACGGCTCGGTCTCTAGCCCGACTCGCGTGACGACGCCACGAGTGCGTCTTCGGCGTCCTCGCCCTCGAGAGCGAACCAGTCGATCCACGGCTGTGACGTTCGCAGCGCTTCGGAGGTCGCGGCGAGCGCTTAACTCATCCGCGGCTCGCTAACGGCCCGTTCCGAACTGCTCGTTGCGCTTGACCGCTGCGGGGATGGCGAGCCCGACCTTGTCTCTCGACGAATGAAACAGCTGGAAATCAGGGTGTTTGCACCTCGACTGCCGGGGGGACGCCAGGCGATCTGGGCGGTCATCTGCACTGCGGGAATTTGCGGCTCCGGAGGTGGCTGGCCGGCTATTTCCGGTACGGGATGAGCGCGGGATGAGTAGCCGCCGGTCGTTCTGGCTGCGCATGCCGACAAAAGGTGCAGATTTGCAGGTACTTTAGCGGGAGCGACGGGACTCGAATCCGCGTGTGGGGTGCCAAAATTCCGTTCACACTCCCGGATCGAGCCGATGTGCGGCAGAACCGAGCTGTAGCCTCCCAGCGGACGCCGCTCGCGTAACTGGGTTGAGCGGTGCGCGATCGGGCTCCTAGAATCGTTCGATGCAGACCGATGGTGTGAGCGCGAGGCTTCCGAGCCGGTCGCGCGAGCAGCGTCTGCGTGCGCTCGAGCAGGCGAATGAGGTGCGCTCGGCGCGTGCGCAGCTGAAGAAGGAACTCGCCTCAGGGAAGATCGGGTTGGCGCAGATCCTTGCCAAGCCGCCCGCATGCGTGCTGACGGCGCCGGTTCGTGACCTGCTCTTGGTGCTGCCGAGGATTGGGTCGGTCAAGGCGGGCCGGATCCTTGGTCGGTGTCGGATCGCGCACTCGAAGACGGTTGGCGGCTTGAGTGAGCGGCAGCGGGCGGAGCTGATTAGCCTCTTCCGCGACTGACCTGCTCGGGCCGGCAGTGACGTTCGACAGGCCCAGCTCGGTCCTGCTGTGGGTGTTGACAACCTGTGGAAAGGAGCGCCGCGGCGAGCGAACAGGCCTCGACGCACAAGCGGTGCCGATGGCCACCTCGTGGGGGTGGCGAGACTCGCTTTCGCCTGCAAGTAAGCCGGTTCGTCAGCCGCGACCGAGTTTAGGCACCCCACACGGTCGCGGATGCGGAAGAGCGCCGCCGAGCGCGTGCCTACTTCGAACTCCTCTCGTTGAAGGAGCGAGAGCGCCGGGAGGAGACTGACTACGTCGAGCAGTACGCGGAAATCCAGGACGACGTTCGAATCGAGCCTGGGGACTGCGCCGTTTGCGGCTTGCACGCGCTCGTAGCAGCGGGTTCGACTCGTACCTCGGTGACTTCGCGTGGGGGACGTGTGCGGCATGCAGCTACTCGAAGGCGTACGAAGTCGCGGAGTTCGAGGGCCGTAATGAAGCGATCGACCGCTCGGTAAATAACCCCAATCGATGACGACTCGAGGGAGTGGCGATCAGCCATCTCTGGCTCGTACAGTCTCGCAAGACGACCCGTGTTAGGGCGTGAGGCCAGGTAGAGGGTTCCGCCCCCACGTGTATCGATACGCCGCCCTGTCCACCTCGCGGACTGCCTCGGCGAGGACGTCCATCTCAGCCAAGACCGCCTCGCGGCTGGGTTCCACCGATAGGGGCTCGAAGGGGTCGGACGCGTCGCCCTGCTGGAACTCCGTTCGCAGCGCCTCGGTTCTGAGTTCACCGCGCCGATGAGTGAGTAGGCCACGGAGCCTTCTGACGCGCCAGACGTCGTCGGTTTCGATGTCGACCCCAAGCTGCTCGAAGAACTCTTTGAACTTGTTCCAGAACGGCAGATCTTCCGGAATCTCGATGGCTGCCCCTGGTGGCGGACATTCGTCTCTTCCAGCGCAGCGACCACACCCGAGCGGCGCCGACGTCTTGCGACGGGCGACGCGCCGCCCACTTGTCAATCTGCTCGCTGGCGGCTACCGTCAGTTCTAGACCGTCATTCCTGCGGCCCAGGTTGAGATTGGGGGGTGTTGCCGCATGGAATGGATCGAGGAGGCAGACGGCGTCTTCCGCGGTGGGGGCGTCAAGGGTCTGGGCTTGGCGGGTGCGCTGCTTGGCTTCGCGGAGCATCCGGAGAAGCCGATCAAGAAGTGGGTCAACGTCGCCGGTGCGAGCGCCGGCGCGATCATCGCCTGTTACCTGGCGGCCGGCCACGACGCTGAGGACATCGCCGCCTTGATGACACGGACACGCTTCGGCGACTTCCAGGACTTCCCCTGGCCGGGAAAGGTCATCGGCGGCAGCGTCAACGTCGTGCGCAAACACGGACTTGCGCACGGCGAGGCGTTCCGGCGCTGGTTCAGCAAGGAGCTCGAGGGCAAGACGTTCGCGAGCGTCAAGACCGACGACGGCATCCGCTACCGCTTGAAGCTGATCGCGGTCGACGTGACCAATCGCGCCCTGCTCGTCTTGCCGGACGACTTGCCTCGCTACAAGCGCGCCATCGGCGATGCGGCGGCGATCAAGCCGGATGAGTTCGAGATCGCCGACGCGGCACGGATGAGCATGTCGATCCCCTACTTCTTCGAACCGGTCGTGCTCGTGCGCGACCGCGTGATGGTGACGGACGCCGGCGGCGCCGACGGGTTGCTCAGCGGCCAGGTCGCCGACCGCAGAGACGTTGAGGAAGCGAACGAGGTTGCCGACCACTTCGGCGCGACGCAGGCGTCGTTTCGGGAGCTGACAGCACGGGAGCAGCAGGCGCAGCGGTCGGTGATCATCGACGGCGGCACCTTGTCGAACTTCCCCGTCTGGCTCTTTGACGTCGAGGCGGCGAGCCGGGTGCTCTCCCGACCGACGTTCGGTTTCACCCTGCGAGGCGGCAAAGGCGTCGGCGCCGGCTTCAACGCCTTCGCGCGCCGGCTGCCCTGGGCGTTCCGGTTCGGCTTCGAGATCTTCCACACCTCACAAGAGGCCTGGGATACACGCTTTGTCTCGCACTCGACCCGCGTGCGCACCGTCGCGGTCGACGCCGGCACCATCGCCACCACCCAGTTCAACCTCTCCGCCGATGAGCAGGCGATGCTGATCAAGAACGGGCGCGACGCGGCGAAGCGGTTCCTCGATCGCTTTGACCTGGCCGACTACGAGAACACCTTCCACCGCAAGTTCGGCGACGTTGCAACCGCGGTCGCAACGCCAGCCGCGGCGGGGCGAGAGCCGGTTGAGCAGGGGGTGGCGAGATGAGCGAGGTCACGCACGCACCCGGGGCGATCACGGTCAGAAACGAGGCGGCTCCGTCGAAGCTGAGGGTTGACGAGCTCGCGCCGTCGTTCTCGGAGCTCGTCCATTCACACTTCGCTTGGTGGCAGGCTCGCCACAACGGCGACAGCCGCGGCGCCGACGCTGCTTACCGCGAGCATCTGCGCCGCTTCCAGGACGCACACGGCCTCGTCGTCAGCTCCTTCTGGGCCTCACATCTGGAGAGCGCGGTCGTGCTGACGGAACGCAGACGGACGCTGTTCCGCCGGAGCACGCTCAGCTTCCACCGCGAAACAGACTGGGCGACCAGGCGCTACCCGGAGGTCGCGGCCGAGCTGCACCGCTGTGACGAACTGGCCGTGCGGGCACGCACGGTGCTGACCGGCGTCCGGCAGCGAATCTGCCTCCATCTCGTCGCCGCCTCGGCGGCCCACCTGCTCAGCCTCGTCGACCAGGCGAGTGCGCCCAAGGATGAAGCCGAAACCAAGGACGCGCTCAAACGGGAACAGGACGCGATCGACAAGGCCTGGCGCTACTACGAGCAGGCCGCCAACGGCCAGGCCCAGATCGTCTACTTCGCCGGCATGGCCGCGGTCGCGCTCGCGATCTCGGTCAGCGCCGTACTCTTCCTCAGCGTCGAGCAGTGGAAGGTCAGCGTGGCGGCGCTGGTCGCGGGCGCGGTCGGCGCTGTGATCAGCGTCGTGCAGCGGATCAACACCGGCGGCTTCCACGTCGAGTATGACGTCGGCCGCCCCTACGCCTTCTTCCTCGGCGGGCTGCGGCCGCTGATCGGCGGCGTGTTCGCGATCGCGGTCGCCTTCGCATTCGACAGCGGCATCCTCCACCTCCCGATCGCGCAACCAGACACCGAACAGAAGCATCTGGCGCTGATCGTGGTCAGCTTCCTCGCCGGCTTCAGCGAACGCTGGGCCCAAGACACGCTCACAACCGCCCTCCCGCAAGCAGCAGCGAACCCCGCCGCGCCAACACCGGCCGAAGGCGGCTGAGGCTCGATCCGCAACCGGCGAGCCCGCACAGCCGTCCACTGGGGTTCGACGATGGCCGGGCCACGCCTGCGCGCCGGTCTCGCCGCGCTCGCCCTCGCTCCGCTCACGCTCGCCCTGCTCGTCGGGTATGCGAACGCAGGCCGCGGCACCGGGACCGCTGCGAACGGGTCGACGGCGGCCAAGATCGCCTTCGTCGACGTCGGCCAGGGCGACGGGGTGGTGATGAAGATCGGCGCGAAGATCATCGTCTCCGACGCCGGCCAGTTCAACTACGAGAACATCGATGCCGCCCTGAACGCGGTTGGGGCGACGCGTATCGACGTCGCCATTCTCAGCCACCCGCACTCCGACCACGTCACCGACTTCCTGCAGCTCTTCGACGAGTGGAAGGTGAAGAAGGCGGTGATGAGCCCGTCGGCCTACTGGCGCGGCGACACGACCAACCGGGCTGTGATGAGGGCGATCACGGATGAGGGACTGACGCCCACCTACGTCCACGCAGGCCAGACGTTCAGCTGGGGTGGCGCGTCCTGGCTGATCCTGAACCCGCTCAAGGGCGAGTTCACGGGCGGCGCCAACGACGCCGCCGACTCCTCCGTCGCCTACCTCCTCGAAGTCAACGGAGCAAATGTCCTGTTCACCGGGGATATCGATATGGCGGTGAGCAAAGAGCTCGCCGCACGCCTTCCCCCACTCGAGGGGCGGTTGGACGTCTTCCTCGTCACCCACCACGGCTCCAAGTACGCCTCGCCACAGGAACTGCTCGACCTGACGCGGCCACGCTATGCCGTCCTCTCCACCGGACCGAACAGCTTCGGCCACCCGACCGCCCAGACGATCAGCCGCCTCGAAGCCGTCCCGGCGACGATCTGGTGTACCGCCGTCAACGGCACCATCACCGCCACCATCGCCCCCTCCGGGAAGCTCAGCTGGAGCGCCAGCGCCCGGAAGACGCCCTGGTGGTCGGCCTCGACGAAGAAGGAAACCGGCTCCTGCGTCGGACGCTAGGAACACGTGACTGGGTCGTTCCGTTGACGCGCGCCGGCTTCGCAGCGTTGCTTGCTCTCCTGGCCGCCGTCGCGCTCGCCGCGCTCCCAGCCTCGGGCCGCGTGCGGGTGGAGGCAGTCACCATCACTGCCGGGCCAGCCGCGAAGACGACCTCGACCACGGCGACGTTCACGTTCACGATCAACCCCGGCTCGGGAACGAACGCAGTTCTTTGCGAGCTCGACGGCAAGATCGTGCACGGCAGCTGCACGTCGCCGAAGACGTACACGGGCCTCAGGGTCGGAGAGCAACCTTCACCGTGACGACGTACGCAGGCGAGATCGGTGTCGGCAAGGACTCGAGGACCTGGATCGTCGACTCCGCGACGCCCGACTTCTTCCTGAAGACGGACTCAGCGCAGCTGCCGCTCACGACCCGTGTCGGCTGCGGATCGCGGCGCGGCGGCGCCTTCGAGCTAGTGCTCGCTCGCCACCTCCCGTCGTGCAGAGCACCCAGTCGATTCATCCGACGTTGACTTCGGGCGGGGTGCGCGAGACGATGATCTCTGCTCCGTCCGCCGCAGAAAGCCAGGGGCGGCTTACCAAGGGGGGTCCCGTGCATCGCATCACCAGCCGTTGGTCGTCGCCGGCCACCGTCATTTCGCTCTTCGCGCTCTTCTTCGCGTTGGGAGGCACGAGCTACGCCGTAGCCAAGCTTCCAAAGAACAGCGTCGGCTCTAGTCAGGTCATCAACGGTTCGCTGCAGAAGGTAGACCTTTCGCACAAAACGATCATCGCACTGAAGGGCAATCGAGGCCCGGCAGGGCAAGCAGGCGCAACCGGTCCCGCCGGCCCGGCCGGTGCGACCGGTCCCGCCGGCCCGAGCGGCCAAACTGGGCCGCAGGGGCCGCCCGGCGTGACGCACGCGGACGAGTGGTTCTTCGCGCGCACGCTCTCGAACCCGGGGACGTGGCTTCCGATCGTGAGCGGGACGTGGCCTGACATTCAGCCGTTCATGACGCACGTTCTGACCGCGCACCTCGACAAGGGCAATTACGCAGTCACGGCGGAGATCATCGCCGAGAACGACGCGGGGCATGGCATCGTCGTCTGCCTGCTCGGAAATTCCACGGTCGGCTATAGCGTCGGCCAAAGCGGCGTCGGCTATGTAGCGGGTTTCGCGTTGCAGCAAACATTCGAGATGCAAGACATCTTTCCGATGGCCACGGCCGGGGATCTCGAGCTGTCCTGCTTCAACGCGCCGCCGAATGATCCCGCCGGTATCCCAAGGATCGGGTATGCCACGGTCATCGCAACAAAGATCGACACGGTCACGGTGACGCAGCAGTAACTGAAAGCCCATCCGGCATGCCTTCCCGAAGCCTGCCACGACGCCGCGGGCCGCGGTGGGATCCGGGATAGATAGCAGGCCCGCGTCCGGCCCGATCTGCTCGCCGAACGCGTGTGGGACCCAGAAACTCGGTTCGCGTCGACTTGCTCAAGGTTCGGCCTTTGCGCGCCGGTTGTAGTTTCGTCTCAGGCTGGCGATCGAATCGAGCCCGCGCGGGCGATTTCGGGGCCGAAGTGCGTAAGGGTCTGCAGCGCGGCCGGCAGCCGCCACTTTTTTGGACTCGGAGCCGGTGTCGGCTATGCGGCGAGTTCGTATTCGTGGAACAGCCCGCCGAGCCGGTCGCGCCGACGGACACGCCATTCGTGGTCAGGCGGCGGGACGGGCCTCACCTTGGGGAGCGGCGGTTGCTGGTCGAGCGAGCGGTGTGGCCGGTGCGTGTTGTAGTAGGCGACGTACTCGCGCAGAACCGTCTCAAGCTGCCTGCGGGAGACGATCAGGATGCGGTCGAGACATTCACGTCGGGCGCTGCCGACCCAACGCTCGGCGTGCGCTTTCGCCCGTGGCGCAGCGATCGGCGCCTTGATCAGCCTGAGTCCCTCGGAACGAAAGACCTCGTCGAAGGCGGCCGTGAATTTGCTGTCGCGGTCGCGGATCAGGATCCGATGCCTCTGCTTCTGCTCGGCGAGGGTCATCGTCAGGTTGCGCGCCTGCTGCACGACCCAGGCGCCGTCGGGATTGG
>WNFU01002955.1_pt1 | contig 22752 bp, 18 predicted proteins | sample 5400121 | NCBI WGS metagenome assembly WNFU01 (sample SAMN13153360, study PRJNA577476) | soil metagenome | isolation source: 100 cm soil or saprolite under grassland replicate 1 | place: USA:California | collected 2016-06-15
CGATCAGCGCGCCGGCGACCATGTCCCGGGCCCGGTCGTAGTCCACGCCGAATCCGGTCAGCACCCCGGCCGCCCGGCACTCCGGCACCCGCAGCAGGCCGAGCAGCATGTGCTCGGTGCCGATGTAGTTGTGGCCCAGACCTACCGCCTGGTCGAGCGTCTCGTCCATGATGCGCTTGCAGTCCGCGTCGAACGGGACGTGGACGGGCTGCGCGCCGGTGCCCGGCACCAGGTCCGCCTTCACCGCCTCGGCGACGGCCGTCAGCGGGCCGGCGAGCTTCTCGACGACCTTCGCGGCAAGCCCCTCCCCCTCTTCGATCATCGCCAGGAGCAGGTGGTCGGGGGTGACCGCGGTGTGCCGGAGCGCCCGGGCGCGGTCCTGGGCCAGGACGACGACATGCCGTGCCCGGGCGGTGAACCGTTCGAACTGGCCACCCCAACGCCGCTGCTGAGCCGCCTGCTTGGACACCCCCAGCGCGTCGCCGATCTGGCTCCATGAGGCGCCGCCCGCGCGGGCCTGCGAGACGTAGTGGTCCACGAGCTGGTCCCCGGCGTCGTTGAGGAGCCGCGCGCGCCGCCGGGCCTCGGCGATCTTCGCCAGGGGATCGGCATCGGGCAGATCGGTGTCGATCTGCTCAATGAGCGTCTGGACGTTCACGTCGAGGGGAGGAGTCATGCGTCAAGTCTGGCTTGACGATGCGCTTCCGTCAAGCCCAGGTTGACGCATCAGGGCACGAGCCGGTGCAGGTCCCGCGGGAAGAGCGTGGCCTGCCGGATGTTGGCCGCCCCGACCAGCCGCGCGGTGAACCGCTCCAACCCCAGCGCGAACCCGCCGTGCGGCGGCATCCCGTGCCGGAACGCCGCCAGGTAGGACTCGTACGGCCCCAGGTCCTGCCCGGCGAGCGCGGCGAGGTAGTCGCCGTAACGGTGCAGCCGCTGCCCGCCGGTCACCAGCTCCTGACCCCGGAAGAGCAGGTCGAAGCTGTTCGAGTAGGCCGGCCGGTCCGGCTGCGGGTGGGTGTAGAACGGGCGCTTCGCCATCGGGTACCCGGTGACGAACAGCCACTCGCTGCCGTACTCGCGCAGCGCCCACTCCCCCAGCCACCGTTCGTGCGCCGGGGCCAGGTCGGGTTCGCCGGACAGGTCCTGGGCCGTGGCCCGGCCGATGAGGTCCAGCGCGTCGGCGAAGTGCACGGCCGGGATCTCGTCCGGTACCGCCGGCAGCTTGGCGTCCACTATGGACAGTGCCGCCCCGGCGCGCGCCCCGACCTCGGCCACCATGCCGGCGACCCCGGTGCGCAGCACCGCCATGACGTCGTGATGGTCCTCGATGAACCCCAGCTCCGCGTCGAGCGAGGTGTACTGCGCCAGGTGCCGCACCGTGTCGTGCGGCTCGGCCCGGAACACCGGCCCGACCTCGTACACCCGCTCGAAGACGCCCACCATCGTCTGCTTGGAGAACTGCGGGCTCTGCGCGAGGTAGGCCGGCCGGCCGAAGTAGTCCAGCCCGAACACGTTGGCCCCGGACTCGGTCGCGGTGGCCACCAGCTTGGGCGTGTGTATCTCGGTGAAGCCCAACCCGTCCAGGGCCCGCCGGAACCCGGCCACCGCCGCGGCGGAGAGCTGGAAGACCGCGCGCTGCCGGAGGTGGCGCAGCGTGACGGGGGCGTGGTCGAGCAGGGTGGGCAGAGCCGCGGCCAGCTCGGGCCGGTACAGGTCGACGGGCGGCGGCTCGGCCGGGTCGGTCAGCGCCTCGATGGTCGCGCCGGTCACCTCCACCCCGCCCGGCGCGGCGGCGTTGGCACGTGCCACGCCGGTGATCCGTACCACCGTCTCCTCGGGAAAGCCCGCCAGCGCCGCCGGCGCGGCGACCACCTGGGCCAGCCCGGCCCGGTCGCGCAGGATCAGGAAGGCCACCGACTTGAGCAGCCGGCGGCGGTGGACCCAGCCGGCGAGCGTGACGGTGCCGCCGGCGTGGGCGGACAGCTCGGTCGACAGGATGCGGTGCACGCGGTCACCTCCGATGGTCGGTCCCCTTCGGAGGTGTGGGCGAGAAGGGTGCCTCGCGGTGCCACCACACCTTCACCGCCCGGACGGGCGGCCTCATTTGCCGTGCCACGGCTCGGGACTGTCTTCACGTACCGGCGCCAGGCCACCTTTCCAGCTCCCGGCGGCTCTCTGCGCTGGCGGGTCGGCACGCTACTCGGTTCCGTCATCGCCGTTGACTCGACGGTACCGTCCCGGACGACCCAATTTCCGGGGTGACGCTCATCGCGCTGGGCCCGCGTGACGTCCGGTTTCGGCCGATGGCGGCGTACGCTCCCCCTGTGACCCTCGTCCAGCCCGACGGCCGCCGCATGCTGCGCATCGAAGCGCGCAACGCGGAGACCCCGATCGAACGCAAGCCACCGTGGATCAAGGTGACGGCGCGGATGGGGCCGCAGTTCACCGCGTTGCGCGGGCTGGTGCAGCGGGAAGGCCTGCACACGGTCTGCCAGGAGGCCGGCTGCCCCAACATCTACGAGTGCTGGGAGGACCGGGAGGCGACCTTCCTCATCGGCGGGGATCAGTGCACCCGCCGCTGCGACTTCTGCCAGATCGACACCGGGCGGCCGGCGGAGTTCGACGCCGACGAGCCGCGCCGGGTGGCCGAGTCGGTGGTCACGATGGGGCTGCGGTACGCGACGGTCACCGGCGTGGCCCGCGACGACCTGCCCGACGGCGGTGCCTGGCTCTACGCCGAGACGGTCCGCCAGATCCACGCTCTGCTGCCCGGATGCGGGGTCGAGCTGCTCATCCCCGACTTCAACGCCGACCCGGCCCAGCTCGGCGAGGTGTTCGGGGCGCGGCCGGAGGTGCTCGCGCACAACGTCGAGACGGTACCGCGGATCTTCAAGCGGATCCGGCCGGCGTTCCGGTACGAGCGCTCCCTCGACGTGCTGCGCCAGGCCCGGGCCGCCGGGCTGGTGACCAAGTCCAACCTGATCCTCGGCCTCGGCGAGGAGCGCGACGAGGTCCTCCAGGCGCTGCGCGACCTGCGCGACGCGGGGTGCGAGCTGGTGACGATCACGCAGTACCTGCGCCCGACCCCGCGGCACCACCCGGTGGAGCGCTGGGTGCGCCCCGAGGAGTTCGTGGAGCTGCGCGAGCAGGCCGAGGCGATGGGCTTCGCCGGGGTGCTGAGCGGTCCGCTGGTCCGCTCCTCGTACCGGGCCGGCCGGCTCTACGCCCAGGCGATCGCGGCCCGCGCCGCGCACTGAGGCCGCGCGGACGCGCCGAGCGCCCCGGGCGCCCCGGCCCGTGCGGGGCATAGACTCGCGGCATGGCGAAGGCAGCAGGGCCGGAGAAGGTCTCGTTCCGCGCGCGACTCCGGCAGATCGGCATGGTGTTCTCGTTCACCGCCAAGCGCGACAAGCTGTTCATACCGCTCGTGGCCGTCGCCGTCCTGCTGCCGCTGCTCGCGGGCACCCTCATGGTCACGTTCGGCGGCACCTGGATCTGGCTGCCGGTCGGCCTGATGGCCGCGCTCGCCGCCGCGATGGGCGTGCTCAGCGTCCGGTCCAACAAGGCGATGATGAAGGAGGCGGAGAACCAGCCCGGGGCCGCCGCCTCGATCATCGAGAACATGCGCGGCGACTGGCGGGTCACCCCCGGCCTCGCGTCGACCACCCAGCTCGACTTCGTGCACCTGATCATCGGCAAGCCCGGGGTGATCCTGCTCGGCGAGGGCAACCCGGGGCGGGTACGCGGTCTGCTCGGGCAGGAGAAGCGGCGGCTGTCCAAGGTGATCGGCTCGGCGGAGCTGCGGGACTTCATCGTCGGGCACGACGAGGGCCAGGTACCCATGGCCAAGCTGCGCGTGACGCTGATGAAGCTGCCCCGCACCCTGACCGGCAAGGAGGTCAACGCGCTGGACCTGCGGCTGAAAGCGCTGTCGGCCCGGCCACAGATGCCCAAGGGCGCGATCCCGAAGAACATGCGCCCCCCGAAGGGCGCCTTCCGCGCCATGCGCGGCCGCTAACCGCCGCCGAGGGACAGGACCACCGAGCCGACCGCGCGGTCGTGCAGGCCGCGGCCGTCCTTCATGATCAGCGCTGGTACCACCAGGCAGAGCAGCGCCCCGCGTAAAGCCGCCCGGACCAGCCCGAGCCGGCCGCCGTCGGCCATCGACACGCACCGGATCCGGACCATCCACATGCCCGGGGTCTGCCCGAACAGGCCGATGAAGAAGCCGTACTCGGCGATCAGCACCACTGGCGCGGCCCAGGCGTCGCGCCGCGGATCGGCGAACAGGCCGGCCGCGAGCAGGCACAGCACCCAGTCGACGAACAGGCCGCCGAAGCGACGCCCCAGGCTCGCGGGCGCGCCGGCGGCTGCCGGATCCGGCGACGAGGTCGTACTCTGTGCCACGGGTACCGAGCGTAGCCGGCTACCCGGACCCGGCCCGAGGTGGGCCGCCATGGACGTAACACGGCGGAAACAATTGAGACACGCTCGGGCAATGCCATGGTCATAGCGTCGCGGCCAACTATCCAGCATCGACGCTGACCCCCACCTGTGGATCACCAGGAGGACGTGTTGTTCGCCAATTCCGAGGAATTCCTTCGGTACCTCTCCGACGAGGGTGTGAAGTTCGTCGATGTGCGCTTCTGTGACCTGCTCGGCGTCATGCAGCACTTCGCCGTGCCGGTGGAATCGTTCGACGAGCAGGTGTTCTCCGACGGCCTCGCCTTCGACGGCTCGTCCATCCGCGGCTTCCAGCAGATCCACGAGTCGGACATGCTGCTGTTGCCCGACGTCACCAGCGCCTTCCTCGACCCCTTCCGCGCGGTCAAGACGATCGCGCTGAACTTCTTCATCCACGACCCGTTCACGCGGGAGGCCTACACCCGGGACCCGCGCAACGTCGCCAAGAAGGCCGAGGCGTTCCTGGCCGCCAGCGGCATCGCGGACACCGCCTACTTCGGCCCCGAGGCGGAGTTCTACATCTTCGACTCGATCCGCCACGAGACAGCCACCAACAAGGCCTACTACTACATCGACTCGATCGAGGGCTGGTGGAACACCGGCGCCGAGGAGGCCGGCGGCAACCGCGGGTACAAGACGCCGTACAAGGCCGGGTACTTCCCGGTGCCGCCGCTGGACCACTACACCGACCTGCGCGCCGAGATGGTGACCAACCTGATCAACGCGGGCTTCAGCGTGGAGAAGCTGCACCACGAGGTGGGCACCGCCGGGCAGGCCGAGATCAACTACAAGTTCTCCACCCTGCTGCACGCCGGCGACCAGCTCCAGCTCTACAAGTACATGCTCAAGAACACCGCGTGGGCCAACGGCAAGACGGTCACGTTCATGCCCAAGCCGCTGTTCGGTGACAACGGCTCCGGCATGCACACCCACCAGAGCCTGTGGGCCAACGGCGAGCCGCTGTTCTACGACGAGACCGGCTACGCCGGGCTGTCCGACACCGCTCGCTGGTACATCGGCGGTCTGCTCAAGCACGCCTCGAGCATCTGCGCGTTCACCAACCCGACGGTCAACTCGTACCGCCGCCTGGTGCCCGGCTTCGAGGCCCCGGTCAACCTGGTCTACTCGCAGCGCAACCGCTCGGCCTGCGCCCGCATCCCGGTGACCGGCGCCAACCCGAAGGCCAAGCGCGTGGAGTTCCGGGTACCGGACCCTTCCTGCAACCCGTACCTGGCCTTCTCGGCGATGCTGATGGCCGGCCTGGACGGCATCAAGAACAAGATCGAGCCGCCGGAGCCGATCGACAAGGACCTCTACGACCTGCCTCCGGACGAGTTCGCCAGCGTCAAGCAGACGCCGGGTTCGCTGCCCGAGGTGCTGGAGGCGCTGGAGGCGGACCACGGGTACCTGATCGAGGGCGGCGTGTTCACCGGGGACCTCATCACCACCTGGGTCGAGTTCAAGCGGGAGAACGAGATCGACCCGATCCGGCTGCGCCCGACCCCGCACGAGTTCGCGATGTACTACGACGTGTGATCCAGTCGTCGAAGCGCCCGCCGGCCGCGTAACGGCGGGCGCTTCGCGTCCGGGGCACCTCCCCGGACAAAGCCCGTCAGCCGGCCGTTCCGGGAGTCGGGGCACAGGTCAATCCTGACGTCTCCAGGCCTTCGGCCAGTCGGGTCGCGACGGCGGGCCAGGTCAGATCGCCACCGATGGTGCGGGCGATCGCGCCGCACCGCTCCAGGGCGGCGGTGTCCGTCAGAAGATCGTCGAGGGTCGCCGCGAGGGCGGCCGGATCGCTGGACGGGACCAGCCGGCCCGCGCCGGTGGCGAGAAACTCCTCCGCGTACTGGTACGCGGTGGAGACCACCGGTCGTCCGCACGCCAGGGCGAAGGTGAGGACGCCAGAGGACGTCTGTTCGACCGACCGGTACGGCGTGACCATGATCGTGGTACGGCGCAGCAGTGCGCCGATCTCCTGGGTGCTGAGGTAGTCGTCGAGGAACCGCACGTGTTCGGTCAGGCCGAGTCGCTGTATCTGGTCGGCGAGCTGCGACCGGTAGGCCTCGCCGTACCTGCGGACGATCTCCGGGTGGGTCCGGCCGGCGATCACGTAGCGGAGCGCGGGATGGCGGTCGATCAGTCGGGCCACCGCGTCGATCGCCACCTCCAGGCCCTTGGGGGCGGCGAGGAGTCCGAACGTGCTGAGCACCGGACCGTGGGAGTCGAGCTCGGCCAGGTCGCGGCGAAGCGGCTCCGGGTCGGCGCTCAGGAGTTCCGGCGGGGCGCCGTGCGGTACGACGAGAATCCGATCGGGAGCGACGATATCCAGATCCTCCACGATGCGCCGGGCGCGCTCGGTGAAGACGGTGACCAGCGCGGCATCCGCACACATCTCGCCCAGGAGCGTGCGATGCGCCTCGGTGGAGCGGGAGGGCACGGTGTGCAGGGTCACCGCGTACCGGAGGTCGCGGGCCGACGCGGCCTGTGCGAGTGCGATGAGGTTCTCGCTGTGCCGGTAGTTGTCGCCGGACCTGCCGTACTCCCGGCCGTACTCGTGCTGGATGAGCACCACGGGCGTGCCCTGGTCGGCCACGACGCCGGCAGCGCGCACGTAGCTCGCCCGGTCCACGGGTTCCACGACGGTGACGACCTCGTCCCCGTACGACAGGCCGTCCCAGTCGACGGCCACGATGTCGACCTCCCAGTCGGGGCGGACCGCGCACAGCGCGGCCCGCAGGTCTGCGGTGTAGGACGCGATCCCGCACATGCGAGGGGGGTACGTCGAGACCACGGCGAGGCGCGGTGCGGGCATGCTTGGGTCCATCGTCAACGCCCTTCCTGGTACGTGGTGGTGGCGACGCCGATCGTGGACTCCGGCGTCGAGAAGTACAGCAGCCAGGCGTCCTCCCGGTTGACCAGACCCGTGGCGGTCAGGTCCGGGGCGGCCAGGAGCGGCACCGGAGAGCGGCGCAGCACCCGGGTCGGGTCGGTCGCCGAGATCAGCGCCTGGCCGACCGCGCGGCGTCGCTTCCCGTCGGTCCCGTTGTAGACGAGCACGATGCCTTCGGGCAGCCGGACCGGAGGTGGTCCGGGCTCGACCGCCGAGGAGTCGAACCGGTCGGCGCGCGGTGCCAGTACCGGACGCCGAACGACGCGCCATTCCCGCAGGGTCGGATCCTCGCTCCAGGCAGCCCAGATGTGGGTGGTTCCGAAGTACATCCACCACTGCCCGTCGACGGGTTCGGGCAGCAGCACCGCACACCCGCTGCGCGCCGGCTCGTGCTCGCCGGCCAGGACCAGCGGGCCGATCTTCGTCCAGTCCCGTGGATCGCGGGCGTACGCGGCAGCGACCCGACGGGTGGCACCGTCGTCGGCGGTGTAGGTGAGCACCAGCCGGTCCCGAATGGGAGATATCCGAGGCTCCGTGAGTCCGTGCCGCTCCCAGGGCTCGGTAGGCGTGAACACGGGTTCGTCAGGGCGCGTGAAACGGATCCCGTCCCCGCTGCGCGCCAGCCCGATCACCGACCTGGTGACCGCGCCGGGCCCGGGACCGATGGCCTCGTACAGGAGAGTCACCCCGCTGGCCTCGCCGACCGCGGCGGGGTTGCGGAGGCCGAGGGACTCCCAGCCGTCTCCGCGCGGCACGAGGACGGGGCTGCGTGCGTCGGGCGTGAACCGGCTGAAGCCCCACAGCATGGCGTAGTCGGCCCACTGGCTGCGCTCGGGCCGGAAGTCCGCACGCCACCTGTCGAATGCCTCGGCACCATAGGCCTCGCGGATCCGACCGAGCGCCAGGGTGGTCCACGCCACGCCATCGGCATCGATCTCCATGAACAGCAGCTCGGCGAGGATGAGTACGTCCGCCGCCTCCAGGTGCCGGTCCCGCGTGAGGTAGAACTCGCCGAGCAGTCTCAGGAACTCGGCGACGTTCTCCGGGCTGGCCAGTACGTCGGACTCCAGGCGTAGGCCCTGCTTGAACTCCGCCAGCCCCTCGGGTTCGAGGCCGGCATAGAAGCAGGCGATCCCGAGCTTGCCCCGGCTCGGCGCCTCCCAGTACACGTCGTTCCGTTCCGTCGCCATGCGGAGGGCGACGCGGTAGCTGTCGACCGCCTCGAGCCAGCGCCCCTGGGCGGCCAGCAGACCGGCGCGGACGAGCGCGGCGTCGTGTGACCAGTCGCCCCAGTCGCCACCCGCACCGTCGATCGCGGTGGCCGCGTCGAGGGCCTCCTGGGCCACCTCCCAGGCACCGGCCGCGACGGCCTGCCCGGCAATGGTGAAGAGGGCGGTGATCAAGAGGTGGGTGTGCAGCTCGCCGATTGGCGACGGCGCATGTCGCGCGACAATCTCGGTCAGCTGCCTGGCCGACTGCTGGGCAAGCTCGTAACGGCCCCGGTCCGGGTTGGTCGCGGCGATGATCCCGGCCCGGAAGAACAACGCGTGAGCCTGGGCCACCGAGCCCGCGGGGGCCTGCGCCTGCGCCCGGCGTACCGCGTCGAACGCCGCCACCGGACGGTGCACGGCCTGGAATGCCTCAGCCACCACCATGGTGCTCTGGGCCGCCACGTCGGGGTCGGCATCGGCTGTCCACCGGTTGACCCGCTCGGCCAGCAGCAGTCCGCGTTCGCGTACCGAGACGTCGTGGTAACTGAACCAGACCGCGCGGTGCGCGGCGGAGACCGCGCAGTCCAGACGCCCGGCGCCCTGCCAGTGCCGGGCCAGCCGCTCCCAGAGGGAGAAGTCCGCTCGATCGCCGTGCGCCTCCAGGTGTTCGGCACAGCGACGATGGAGGTAGGCGTAGTCGAAGCGATCCGCCCGAAGGTTGCGCAGGAGCAGGTCGGGGAGCAGGTCATAGGTGAAGCGGTACCGCCCCCTCAAGTCACGTTCGGCGGACGCCAACAGCTCCCGGCGTTGTACCAGCTCACGCAATGCCTCCCGCACCACCGGCTCCGGCGCGTCGGCCACGGCGAACAGGTCGGCCGGTTCGACCGGTTCCCCGAGGACAGCGCACACCTCCAACACCCGGCGTTCGGCCGGCGTCAGGTCGTCGAGCAACTCGCTCAGCACCGCTTCGACCGATTCGGGCAGGCCTTCGTCAGACTGTTCCACCATCTCGATCGCCTCCCGGATGGCGGGCTCGTTCCAATTACTCGGCTCGGGAAAGCCATGATGGCTCAGGCTTCGAACCAACTCGGCGACGAACAGCGGATTGCCATCGGTGCGGCTGCACAGCCATGCGCTCAGCACGGCGGGCGGCTGGACCCCGGTGACCTGCCGGATGATCTCGGCGGCCTGCTCCACGTCGAGCCGCGCCACGCCGACCACCGTCGTCGGTACGTATCGCATCAGCGACCGCACGGTTCGGCCGATCGGGCGACCATCGCCGCGTCCCGTCGCGCGATACGCCACCACGACAAGAATCCTGGTCTTGGCGTCCTGCACCGCCCGCCCGACGTCGAACAGAAGCCCAGCGGTGTTCTCGTCAGCCCAATGCAGGTCGTCGAGCAGGAGCACAACCGGTCGATCGTCGGCGAGTTCGAGGATCAACTCGATGAGCTGGTCGGCCAGCGGCCGGGTGGCCGGTTGCCCACCGCGGCGGGCGGTGTCGACGGTGATCGCCAGTGCCTTGAGGAGGCTGCCGATGGCTGGCACCGCACCCAGCCACTCCGGCGCAACGGCGAGCATCACATCGGCAGTCCGCCGGACAGCGGCGCGACCGCGGCGTTGTTCGTTGTCGAGCAGGGAGCGCAGCGCCCACCGAACCGTCGCGTAATCCTCGCCGGCGTGGCCCGCGGTGCCGTAGCCGACCCTTGGCCGGTCCCGGGCGTTCCCGGCGAGCAGCTCGCCCATGAACGTCTTCAACAGCGTCGTCTTACCGATGCCAGCCGGCCCCGTCAGCGCGACGACACGGGGCGCGTCGCCAGCCCGGACGCGGGCCAGCTCCGCCCGGAGCGTGTCGAGCTCGGGCCGCGCGAGTGTCGAGGTCTCCGCCTTCGTCTCACTCACTCCCGCATGCTGTCACAGTACGAGTACGCTACGTCAGTCGTCGGTGAGTCGAATCTGCGGCGGGTCGCAGAAGTGGCGGGTGGCGGATAAACATGGTAACCGAACGCGCACTACGACTCTACACACGGTACGCGCCTATCACTCTGGGCAAGAGGTACATCGTGCGGCGCGCGATCCATGCCTCCCGGAAGTCGCCGGCGACACGGATAGTGGTCACGAAGCGGGGGGTACGACTGCTGGTCGAGACCGACGACCTCATTCAGGGATACATATATCTGTTCGGCGTCTGGGAACCGAACATCACGGACTGGATCAGGAGAACATTGCTGCCCGGCGACACGTTCGTCGACGTCGGATCCAACATCGGATACTACTCCACCCTGGCCGCGCGGCTCGTCGGCAGCGCGGGTTCCGTCGTCGCCATCGACGCCTCCAGCCATTTCTCCGCGGTGCTTCAACGCAACGCGGAGCTCAACGCGTGTACCAACGTTCGCGTGGTCAACGTTGCGGCGTCCGACCGCAGCCAGACCGGCCTGCCCTTCTACCAGCCCGACCCGCACAACCGCGGGCACACCACCGGCGTGCGCGCCGGACGGCACCTGCCGGCGCTGTTCACGGCCGCCGTGGCGACACTGCCGGAAATCCTCACCCGGCGGGAACTTGAGCAGGCCCGGATTATCAAGATCGATGTGGAGGGAATGGAGTTCGCCACCCTCCTGGGCATGACCCCGGAATTCTCCAGGACGCGTCCGGACCTCGAACTCGTCGTCGAAATCAGTCCCGATCTCCTCGTGGCCCAGGGATATTCGGCGGAGAGCCTCATCGAGCTTCTCGCCCGGTACGGCTTCAATGTCTATCGCATCATGAACGACTATGCGGCATCGAGTTACCTCGACAAATCGCCACCCTCGCCACCCATGCGCTGGACCGGAGCCGTAACCGAACTCGGTGATTTCGTCTTTTCGAGGGCGGACGCGGAATCACTCTAGCGACAGCCGAACCTGCTGTTCGGCGTCGTCCGCCTGCTCGGCGGGCCGGTCGGGGACCCGGCCGCGTTCCGCGAGTACACGGTGGCGAACTGGCCGGCGCTGCTGCGCCTGCAGCTGTGGCGCACCGGGCAGCTCCTGCCGATGCGCTGGACGACGCGGCCGTCCGCGCCGCCACCATCGACGCGCCGGTCCTGCGGCCTTAGCCCCGCGCGTCGCGCGCCGGGAGCTCGCCGAGCTTGTCGACCTCCCGGGTGAGCGCCTCCAGCGCCGCCTTCAGCTGGACCTCGGTGACCTGGGCGAAGGTGCGCAGCCACGCGATCCGCCGCTCCAGGTGCTCCTGCTCGTCGGTGGTGGCGTGCACCCGCAGCTGGTAGCTCTCCGCCGCCTCGGCCGCCTGCGCGGCACGCACCCGCGCCTGGTACATGATCTCCTCGTACCGCTGCCGCGCGGTCGCGACCAACTGCTTGGCGTACTCCTCGGCCTGGGCGATCTGCGCGTCGGCGGTCTGCTGAGCCTGGGACATCACCGCGACCGCCTGCGCGCTCGGGGCGGGCCGGCTGGACCGGGCCTCGACGTCGACACCGGCCTCGCGGTAGTAGTTGCGCAGCCGCTCGACCTCGGCGCGCAGCCGGCTCATCTCCGTGTCGGCGTTGCCGATGTCCTCGGCGACCCGGCTGAGGAAGCGCCGGACCTCGTCCTCGTTGTAGCCGCGCCGGCCGAGCGGGGCGCGGCTGAAGTCGACGGTGCGCAGCCGTTCGGCAGTGAGCGGCGTCAGCCGCCGGTTGCCGGGCGCGTGCCCACCATTGGTTTGCCCGGTCACCCCAGACCGCCTCCCTCGCTGGTGCCGAATTCCTCCACCCGCAGGGCGGCCGGATCCACGCCCGCCCCCACCAGACCTTCGGTCGTCGCGGCTACCATCTCCGGCGAGCCGCACACGTACACCAGATGGTTGTGCCAGTGACCATTCTTGAGCGCGACGTCGACCACCGTCCCGCGCTCGCCGGCGTATCCCGGATCCTCGGAGACGGCCGGTACCACGGTCAGCCACGGGTACGCCTGGTCGAGGCGGGACAGCATCGGCAGGTCGTACAGGTCGTCGGCGGTGCGCCCGCCGGCGAACAGGGTCACCCGCCGGTCGCCACCGTCGTAGGCCACCTGCTCGACGAGCGCACGCAGCGGGGCGAGCCCGGTGCCGCCGGCCAGCAGTACCAGGTCGCGCGGATCCCGCCGGTCCAGCACGAGCCGGTTGCCGATCGGCGCGCCCAGCCGTAGCACGTCGCCCGGACGGGTGGACTGCACGAGCACGGAACTCACCTGACCGCCGTCGACCAGCCGCACGTGCAGCTCGATCGTGCCGTTGTCCCGCGGGAAGTTGGCCGGCGAGTAGTAGCGCCACACCCGGGGGCGCAACGCGCACTCCACGGCCATGCTCTGGCCCGGGAGGTAGTCCAGGCGGGCGTGCGGGCGCAGCTGCAGCACCGCGATGTCGATGCTGCGGCGCTCGTGCGCGATGATCTCCGCGTCCCACCACGGCGGGCTGGTGCGCGCCCCCTCCTCCGCGGCCTGGGACATGACCTGCGCGATGAGGCCGTAGGCGGCCTGCCAGTCGGCGGCCAGCTCGGGCGTCCAGTCGCCCTCCAGGAAGTGTTCCAGCGTGGCCAGCAGCGCCTCCCCCACGGCCGGATAGTGGTCGACGACGACGCCGAACTTGCGATGGTCGCGGCCGAGCTGTTGCAGGAACGCGGTCAGCTGCGGGACGTCATCGACGTGCGACACGATGTGCCCGAGCGCGGTGACCAACCGGTCCCGCTGCCGCGCCATCGACGCGGGGAACATCTGCCGTACCTCGGGAAACGCGATGAACAGGTAGGAGTAGAAGTACATCGGCACCTGGTCGCCGTGCGCGGCAACCTTGGCGAAGCTGTTCTTGAGCGCGGCGGTGTCCACGGTCTACGAACCGCCGGCAGACTCGTCGGCTAACGCCTGCATGTCGTTGCCCATCGTCGCGTCGCGTCTCCCCTCCGGCCGGGCGCCGTCACGGAACGCCGACGGGTGGCCGCATGGCGTCAATCAGCCGTTCCGCCGGTTCCCCCGCCCCGAGTGTTCGTCTTGACCCGCCCAGATAGTAGGGGAAAGCGCGCTTCTCGCGTACCCCCCGATTCCAAATCGGGGGTACGCGGGTACCGACCGGCTACAGATCCGCCACCGCTCCGGCGAGCCGGATGAGCAACCGCGCGGTCGTGCCGGGCCGGCCGTGACCCCGGGTGAGCCCGTCATACGTGGGAAACGCGGTCACCTGGGCGAGCAGCCGGGTCGCGTCCACGGTGGACACCCCGGGCCGCAACCGGCCGGCGGCAGTGAGACGCGCCACTACCGCAGCCCACTGGCGGGCCCGGCCGGCCTCCCGCTCCGCCACGGCCGCACCGGTCTCCGGGTCGATCGCGGCGAGCCCGGTGAGATGGCGGAACACGACGCGGTCGGCGGACCAGAACGCGCACGACGCCTCGATGAGCGCGCGGGCGGCCGCCGCCGGGTCGTCGTGGACGGACGCCTCGTGCAGCCGGTCCACGCCGGCCCGCTCGGCGGTCGCGTCCAGGAGCGCGGCCAGCAGCGCCGGCTTGGTGCCGAACTGGTTGTAGACGGTCTTGCGAGTGACCCCGGCGGCGGCGGCCACAGCGTCCAGGCTCAGGCTCTGCAACCCTTGCGCGGCAACGAGTTCCCGGGCCGCGTCCACGATCCGCACCCGCCGCCGGGCGGCCGCCTCGGCCCGGTTCCGCTGCTCGTACGCCCTTGACACGCCCCTGATTCTATTACACGATCTGGGTAACGAAAGCGACGGGGGTGAGTGGAGTGTGGGAACGGCTCATGCAGCGCGTGGTCGGCAGCCCGGAGGTCGGCACGATCGGCCCGGCCGGGCTGGCCGACCTCCTCCAGCACGGCCGGGTGGTCGTGGTGGACAACAACCCGGAGACGCGGTGGGCGGTCGGGCACGTGCCCGGCGCGGTCAACCTCGACCCGGCCGACTACCAGCGCGAAGACCTCGGCGCGGATAGCGACGACACGCCGCTCGTCTTCTACTGCAGGGTCCCGGCTGCGGCGCCTCGCACTACGCCGCGAAACGGGCGGTGCGGATGGGCTTTCGCGACGTGCGGGTGATGCCGGGTGGGATCGCCGCCTGGCGCCAGGCCGGCTACGCCGTCGAGCGGGCCCGCCCTGAGGACAGCGCGCGGCTGCGCTGACCGACAGCGTGGCCGCGCCACGCCCCGGCGCTCGCTCACAGGCCGAAGAGGCGCTCGAAGACCTGGCGGGCGCGGCGGGCGGTACGCAGGTAGTCGTCGACGAACGCGCCGGCCTCGGGGGCGTGCAGGATCTGCACGACGCCGGCCAGTTCCGGGCCGTGCCGGGGCAGCTCGTCGGCGGGCCGGCCGCGCACCAGCATCAGCGCGTTGCGGACCCGGCTGGCCAGGCTCCACGCCGCCGACAGCGCCAGCGCGTCGGCGCCGTCGACAAACTCGGCCCGGCGCGCCGCCTCCAGCGCCGCGAGGGTACGGGTGGTGCGCAGCTCCGGTACTCGGTGGCCGTAGCGCAGCTGTAGCAGCTGCACGGTCCACTCGATGTCGGCCAGGCCGCCCCGGCCCAGCTTGGCGTGCAGGGCCGGGTCGGCGCCACGGGGCAGGCGTTCGCTGTCCACCCGGGCCTTGATGCGCCGGATCTCGGTGACCTGTTCGCGGGTCAGCCCGCCGGCCGGGTACCGGACCCGGTCGGCCAGCTCCAGGAACCGGTCCCCGAGCGCCCGGTCCCCGGCGACGTAGCGCGCCCGCAGCAACGCCTGTGCCTCCCACACCTGCGACCAGCGCTCGTAGTACTGGGCGTAGGCGGCGAAGCTGCGCACCAGCGGACCCTGCCGGCCCTCGGGGCGCAGGTCGGCGTCCACGCCCAGCGGCGGGTCGGGCGCCGGCGCGGACAGCAGCCGGCGCAGCCCCTCGGCCACCTCGTGGGCGCGCCCCCGCACGTCCTCGGCGGAGTCGTAGACGAACAGCACGTCGGTGTCGGAGGAGTAGCTCACCTCGTACCCGCCGAGCCGGCCCATGCCGATGATGGTGAACGGCAGCCCGGCGCGATTGGTGACGGCCAGCGCGGCGGCCAGGGTGGCGTCGGTGACGGCGGCCAGCGCCCCGCCGACGGTGGGCAGGTCGGCCACGCCGAGCAGGTCCGCGCACGCGATGCGGAAGAGTTCCCGGCGGCGCAACGCGCGGACCGCGGCGATCGCGGCGGCCGGCTCGGCGTGCCGGGCGGCCGCCGCCGCGAAACCGTCGCGCAGCACCTCGGCCGGGCGCGGCACCAGTTCGGCGTCGTCGGCCAGCAGGCGCAACGCCTCCGGGTCCCGGGCGAGCAGGTCGGTGACGTACCGGGAGAGCCCGAGCAGCCGGGCCAGCCGCAGCGCCACCGGCCCCTCGTCGCGCAGCAGCCGCAGGTACCACGGGGTGGTGCCGAGTTTCTCGGAGACCCGCCGGTAGGCCAGCAGCCCCAGATCGGGCTCGGGCGCGTCGGCGAACTGGGACAGCAGCGCGGGCAGCAACTGGCGCTGGATCGCCGCGGTGCGGGACACCCCGCCGGTCAACGCCTCGATGTGCCGCAGCGCCCCGGCCGGGTCGGCGTAGCCCAGCGCCTCCAGGCGCAGCCGCGCCGCGTCGGGGGTCAGCCGCAGCTCCTCCTCGGGTACCCGGGCGACCGCGTCGAGCAGCGGGCGGTACAGCAGCTTGGCGTGCAACCGGCGGACCTCGGTCGCGACGGTGAGCCAGTCGGCGCGGAAGGCGGCCACGGCGTCGCGGCCGGCGCCGGCGCGGTAGCCCAGCGCGTGCGCGAGCCAGCGCTGCCCCTCGGCGTCGGCCGGGACCAGGTGCGTGCGGCGCAGCTTCTGCAACTGCAGCCGGTGCTCGATCGTGCGCAGGAACCGGTACGCCCGGTCGAGGGACTCCGCCATCGCGCGTCCCACGTATCCACCATGTGAGAGTGCCCGTAGCGCGTCCAATGTGGACGGTGAACGCAGCGTCTCGTCGGCCCGGCCGTGCACCAGTTGCAGTAGCTGCACGGCGAACTCGATGTCGCGCAGGCCGCCCGGCCCGCGCTTGATCTCCCGGTCGCGCTCGGCCTTCGGTACCGCCTCGATGATGCGCTGGCGCATCGCGCGGATGTCGGGTACCGCCTCCGGCCGCTCCGCCGCGTGCCAGATGAGCGGCTGCAGGGCGGCCAGCCACTCGCGTCCCAAATCGAGATCGCCGGCTGCCGGCCGGGCCTTCAGCAACGCCTGGAACTCCCAGGTGCGCGCCCACTTCTGGTAGTACGCCAGGTGGCTGGCGAGCGTGCGGACCAGCGGTCCGTGGCTGCCCTCCGGACGCAGCGCGGCATCGACCGGCCAGGCCACCTGGCCGCAGATCTCGATGAGCCGCGCGGCCACGCGGGCGGCGGCCGGCAGGTCCTCGTCGCGGCGCGCCACGAAGATGACGTCCACATCGGACACGTAGTTCAGCTCGTTGCCGCCGCACTTGCCCATCGCGATGACGGCCAGGCCGGTACCGTCGCCGCCGGCCAGGTCGAGCGCGGCCCCCAGCGTGGCATCGGCCAGTGTGGACAGTGCGGTCATGGTCTGTTCCACGTCGAGCGCGTCGGTCAGGTCGCCGGCCGCGATGCGCAGCAGCGCCCGGCGGTAGGCCATCCGCAGCCGGGCCACCGTCGTGCCCTCGAACCGCAACGCGTAGCCGTCCGGCGGGGTGAGCGTGCGCCATTCCCCCGGGTTGGCCACAAGGTGGTCGCCGAGCGTGTCGGACGCGCCGAGCACGCTCAGCAGCCGGGCCCGCAGGCTCGGGTTGTTCCGCAGGCTGACCAGCAGGCCCCGGGCGTCGGGGTCCTGCTCGGTGAGCCGGTGCAGCTGGCGCAGCGCGAGATCGGGGTCGGCGGTGCGGGCCAGCGCGTCGAGGACGGCCTCGGCGCCCGGATCGGCCGGACCGCCGTTCCAGAGGTACAGCGCCTGTAACAGTGTCTGCGCCCGGCCGGCGTCGGCGAACCGGTACCGGGCCAGCGCCGCCGTGGCGCCGACCGGCCGGGCCATCCCGGGCGGCGGGGTGCTCATCCGTGCGGCTCCCGCACCTGTGGCAGGACCGGCAGCTCCCGGCCCGGGACCGGGGCCAGCTCGCCGCGGGCGATCGCGGCGAACCGGTGCGCGAACGGGCGCCACACCTCTTCCAGATCGGGCATGACCGCGTCGCACGCGTCGATCAGGTCCGCCGGCTGGTACCCCAGCTCGGTGAGCACGCCGGCATTGTCGGCCACCCAGCCGGCGACCATCGGGGTGTCGCACTCGATGTGGAACTGTACGCCCCACGCCCGGGTACCGGCGCGGAACGCCTGGTGCGGGTGGTAGGTCGAGGCGGCCAGCAGGGTGGCCCCCGCGGGCAGCTCGGTGATCTCGTCGTGGTGCCACTGGAGGACGTCCGGGCCCAGCGGTACCGGTGCCCAGAGCGCGTCGCGTTCCGCGGCGTCGCGGCGGGCGACCAGCCGGGGCCCGATCTCCGGCCCGGCGGTGCTGCGTTCGACCGCGCCGCCCAGCGCGACGGCGAGCAGCTGCGCACCCAGGCACACGCCGAGCGTGGCGACCTCGTAACGGACCGCCTTGCGCAGCAACCCTTCCAGCGCCGGGAACCAGGGCGCGCCCGGCGTGCCGTCCGGGCCCGGGTAGGCGTGCTGCACCCCGCCCAGGACGATCACCGCGGCGTACCCGTCCAGCGTGCCCGGCAGCGGATCCCCGGCGTGCGGCCGGCAGACCGCCAGGTCGAGGCGGCCCTCGGTGAGCCAGTCGCCCAGCCGGCGGGCGTCGTCGGTAGGGTCGTTCTCGATCACCAGGGCCCGGTTGCTCGCCATCCTATGAGGCTATCGGGCCGGGCGCGCGATCGGCCGGGGCGGCCGGCCGCCCGGGGCCGCTACGCTGGCTATCCATGCCGGTTCTCCGCCCGCCCGCGTTGCGCCCCGGCGACACCGTCACGCTGGTCTCGCCGTCGGGACCGCCCAGCGCCGAGCGGGTGGCCCGGGGTACCGAGCTGCTGACCGGGTGGGGGCTGTCGGTGCTGGCCGGCGCCGACATCTACGAGCGGCACAGCTTCTACGCCGGCACCGACGCGCGGCGGCTCGCCTCGCTCAACGCCGCCCTGCGCGACCCGGCGGTGCGGGCGGTGATCTGCACCCGGGGCGGGTACGGGGTGCAGCGCATCATCGACGGCCTCGATGTCGCGGCGGTGCGGGCCGACCCGAAGCTCGTGGTCGGCTTCTCCGACATCACCGCGCTGCAACTGGCGCTGTGGTGCCGGGCGCGGCTCGCGAGCGTGCACGGGCCGGGTGCGGCATGGATCGACGACCGTACCCCCGCGGCGTCGGCCGAGTCGTTGCGGGCGGTGCTGATGAGCGACGCGCCGGTCGTGGTACCCGCCGATCCGGCGGCGGAGTCCGGGCCCGTGCGGGTGGCCGGGCCGGCCGTCACGGGCACCCTGCTCGGCGGCAACCTGTGCCTGCTCACCTCGACGATCGGTACCGCGGACTTCCCCGACCTCCACGGCGCGGTGCTGCTGCTGGAGGAGGTGGAGGAGGCGCCGTACAAGGTGGACCGGATGCTCACCCACCTGCGGCGGGCCGGCGTCCTCGCCGGGGTGGCGGGCATCGCCGTCGGGCAGTTCACCCGGTGCGTGGACCTGTGGCCGGTCACCGTCGCCGAGGTGCTCATCGAGCGCCTCACCGACCTCGGGGTACCGGTGCTCGGCGGGTTGCCGGTCGGGCACGGGTACGGACAGTTGACCGTGCCGCTCGGGGTACCGGCGACGCTCGACGTCGCCGCCGGTACCCTCACCGTCGCCCCCGCGGTGCGTCAGGTGTCCTGACCCTCGGGCGGGGTGTAGACACCGAGGCGGTTGCCCGACGGATCCGCCACGTGGGCCCACACCAGCCCGCTGCTGTCCTTCGTGGCCGGGATCAGCACCTGGCCGCCGGCCTCCTCAATGGACACGCAGGTCGCCCCGACGTCCTGCACGACGACGCAGGGCATCGCGTAGTTGGGGACCCGCCCGCCGGTCTCGAGGACCCCGCCCTTGATCGAGTCGGGCGCGGGCGTGGTGATGATGTGGTAAGGCACGTCGGCGGCCTCGTCCGCCGCGAAGGACCAGCCGAACACCGTGCCGTAGAACTCCTTGACGGGCCCCGGGTTGTCGGTGCCGATCTCGAACCAGCCGATCCCGTGCGTCATCCTGGACATTGACCTTCTCCCTTGTTCGTCGGTGACGCGGACCAGCCTCCGGGGTCGTGGCGACAGCGTCCTGTCGGTGTTTCCCGGGCCGCGGGCGGCGCCCGCCTCGACCTGCGCGGCGGCGCTCGGCACGGCGGCGTTCCTGAAGATCCACTGACCCTAGACCAGCTGCGGGGTGCGCGGCTCGTGCGGGATACCCAGCGCGGTGAGGTCGACCGGGCGGGGCGCCACGACCTCGTCGGCGAGCACCGGGTCGACGATCCGGTCGAGCCGGAAGCAGCGCACCGCGTCGCGCAACCGGCACCAGCCGATCAGGTACCAGTGCTCCCGCCCGCCGATGTAGCCCAGCGGCTCGATCTCCCGCCGGCTCGGGACGCCGTGCCGGTCGCGGTAGCCGAAGCGCAGCACCCGCCGGTCGGACAGGGCGCGGGCGACCGCGGCCGGCACCGCGGGCGCGTCCGGCCCGGCGCGCAGCAGCACCACCCGGCCGGCCAGGTCCCGGGCGGCGGCCGCGTCCCGCGCGGGCATGACCGCGACCAGCTTGCGCAGCGCCGACCGGGCGGGCTCGGCGAACGGCGTGCCGCCCAACCCCTCCAGCGCCACCGCGATCGCCACCGCCTCGGCCGGCGTCACGTTGACCGGGGGCAGGGTGTGCGTCTTGTCCAGCGTGTAGCCGCCGCGCCGGCCGGGCTCGGCGTAGATCGGCACGCCGGCCTGCTGGAGCGCGCCGATGTCGCGCTCGACGGTGCGGGAGGACACCTCGAAGCGGGTGGCCAGCCAGTTCGCGCTGCGCGGCCGCGGGCTGATCGCACGCAGCTCCTCGACCAGGGCGTAGAGCCGGTCGGTACGGTTCATGCCGGCAAGCTACCGCCGGCGTACGACAAGATCACATGATGCCGAGATAGCGCCGGCGCTCGTACGGCGTCACCTCGCGCCGGTACTCCTCCCACTCGGAGCGCTTGTTCCGGAGGAAGAAGTCGAACACGTGCTCGCCGAGGATCTCCGCGACCAGCTCCGAGCCGGACATCACCTCGATCGCCTCGGCGAGGTTCTCCGGTAGCGGCTCGTACCCCATCGCCTTGCGCTCGGCCGGGGACAGGGCCCACACGTCGTCCTCCGCGCCGGGCGGCAGCTCGTACCCCTCCTCGATGCCCTTGAGCCCGGCCCCGAGCAGGACAGCGAAGGACAGGTACGGGTTGCACGCCGAGTCCAGCGAGCGCACCTCCACGCGGGCGGAGTTGGGCTTGCCGAACGCCGGTACCCGCACCAGCGCCGAGCGGTTCAGGTGCCCCCAGCACACGTAGGCCGGCGACTCGGTGATCCGGTCCGGCAGCGCCTGCGGGAACAGCCGCTTGTACGAGTTGACCCACTGGTCGGTGACCGCGGTGTACTCCCGCGCGTGGTGCAGCAGCCCGGCGATGAACGCCCGCCCCACCTTGGACAGCTTCATCGGGTCGCCGGGGTCGTGGAACGCGTTGCGCTCCCCCTCGAACAGCGACAGGTGGGTGTGCATCCCCGAGCCGGGCTGGTCGGTGAACGGCTTGGGCATGAAGCTGGCCTGCACCGCCTGCGACAGCGCCACCTCCTTGACCACGTGCCGGAACGTCATCACGTTGTCGGCGGTGGTCAGCGCGTCGGCGTAGCGCAGATCGATCTCCTGCTGCCCGGGTGCCACCTCATGGTGGCTGAACTCCACCGAGATACCGATCCGCTCCAGCGCCAGCACCGCCTGCCGGCGGAAGTCGCGGGCCACCGCGTGGGTGGTGTGGTCGAAGTACCCGCCGGCGTCGACCGGTGCCGGCAGCGAGCCGTCGGCCGGCAGCGACTCCAGCAGGAAGAACTCGATCTCGGGGTGGGTGTAGAAGGTGAAGCCCTTCTCCGCCGCCCTGGACAGCGCGCGGCGCAGCACGTGCCGGGGGTCGGCCCAGGACGGCGAACCGTCGGGCAGCAGGATGTCGCAGAACATCCGGGCGCTCTCCCCGCTGCCGCCGCCCTCGAACGGGAAGACCTGGAACGTCGTCGGGTCCGGCATGGCCACCATGTCCGACTCGTGCACGCGGGCAAATCCCTCGATCGCCGAGCCGTCGAAGCCGATGCCCTCCTCGAAGGCGGCCTCCAGCTCGGCCGGTGCCACACTGACCGACTTCAGCGTCCCGAGCACGTCGGTGAACCACAGCCGGACGAAGCGGATGTCCCGCTCCTCCAGCGTGCGCAGTACGAACTCCTGCTGACGGTCCACGGCCCCACCCCTTGACAACCCACTCAGGCCAGACAGGCCAGTGTCGCCTGCTCCTGTTAACGCGACGTTACGCCACCCTCCGATCAGGCGTCGGGCCGGTGGGAGGTGGCGGTGGGCGGGCCCGCCGCGGCCGTCGCGGCCGCCCCGCGAGGCGCTCGCCGTGAGGTTGCGCACAACCCTCGCCAGGCCGGTCTCGGTTACCGGCCGGCCGCGACGCCGAGTGAGAATGGAGGTATGCCGACCTTGCGCATCGCCCTCGCCCAGGTGGACTCGACCGTAGGTGACCTGCCCGGCAACGCGGACGCGGTCCGCCTGTGGACCCGGCGCGCGGCGGCCGAGGGCGCCCACCTGGTGGCGTTCCCCGAGATGATGCTCACCGGGTACCCGGTGGAGGACCTGGTCTTCCGCGAGTCCTTCGTGGCCGCCTCCCGCGACGTCCTGCGCCGGTTGGCCGCCGACCTCGCGGCCGACGGGCTCGGCGAGATCGCGGTCGTCGTCGGGTACCTCGACGCGGACGGCCCGGCCCGCCTCGACGCGGACGCCGCCCCGGACCGGGGCCCGCGCGACGCGCTCGCGCTGCTGCACGGCGGCCGGATCGTCACCACCTACTTCAAGCACCACCTGCCCAACTACGGCGTGTTCGACGAGGACCGGTACTTCGTGCCGGGCGGCACCCTGCGGGTGGTGCGCATCGGCGGGGCCGACGTGGCGCTGACCGTGTGCGAGGACATCTGGCAGGCCGGTGGACCGTTCGCGGTGGCCCG
>WNFU01006370.1_pt1 | contig 22749 bp, 20 predicted proteins | sample 5400121 | NCBI WGS metagenome assembly WNFU01 (sample SAMN13153360, study PRJNA577476) | soil metagenome | isolation source: 100 cm soil or saprolite under grassland replicate 1 | place: USA:California | collected 2016-06-15
CACTTCAGTAGGGCGGACGTCCTCTGCGAGAGCGGCGCTGTCGGGTGCCATGGGACGAGATTTTTCTTTCGCCATGATACAGCGCGCTGCTACAATCGCCGCAGCCGCGTGGGGCGCATCCGGCGTCGTTCCGCGGCGCCACACCCCCGGTGTAATCCAGGGTGAAACGCTGAACGGAGCGCACGATCGAAACCCTGAGCCCGAAGAAGGAACTCGAGGACCTCAAGGCCGACCTGCACGAAGTCCAGGAGCTCCTGCGCCGACACAAGCTGGTCGAGCGCTTGGTCGAGCGCGAGGAAATGCCGAAGCACGATTTGGCGGAATCCCCCGTCCACGGGGAGGACGTCGCCGAGTTGCGCGCCAAGCTCGACTCCATGCATCCGGCCGACATCGCCTACGTCCTCGAGTCGCTGCCGCTGGAGGAGCGGCTCGCGGTCTGGGATCTGGTCAGGGCGGAACGCAACGGCGAGATCCTGCTCGAGGCCTCCGATGCCGTTCGCGAGACGCTCATCCGGGACATGAACTCGCTGGAGCTCGTCGCCGCGGCCGAGCAGCTGGAGGCCGACGAGATCGCCGACCTTGCGCCGGACCTGCCCGAGGAGGTCATCCACGACGTTTTCCAGGCCTTGCCGATCGAAGAACGCGAGCAGCTGCGCGCGGCGATGTCGTATCCCGAGGATGCGGTGGGAGCGCTCATGGATTTCGACGTCGTCAGCGTGCGCGAGGACACCGGGATCGAGACGGTCACGCGCTACCTGCGGCGCTTCGACGCGCTGCCGCGCCACACCGACCAGCTCTTCGTGGTCGACCGCGACGAGCGCTTGAAGGGCGTGCTGCCGCTCGCGAAGCTGATCGTCTCCGAGCTCGAGCACAGTGTCGGGAAAGTCATGGTGAGCGACGTCGTCACGCTGCAACCCGGTGACAGGGCCCAGGAGGCCGCGAAGGCGTTCGAGCGCTACGACCTGGTCTCCGCGCCCGTGGTGGACGGGCAAGGCAAGCTCGTCGGGCGCGTGACGGTGGACAAGGTCGTCGATTTCATCCGGAGCAAGAGCGAGAGCGAGCTCCTGACGCAGGCCGGATTGCGCGAGGAGGAGGACGTGTTTTCCTCGGTCTGGGCGAGCGTGAAGAACCGCTGGTCGTGGCTGGCGATCAATCTCATCACCGCTTTTGTCGCCTCGCGCGTGATCGGCGCCTTCGAGCACTCGATCGAGAAACTGGTGGCGCTCGCCGCGCTCATGCCCATCGTGGCGGGCATAGGCGGCAACTCGGGCAATCAGACCATCACCATGATCGTGCGCTCGATCGCGCTCGGCCAAGTGCAAAGGGAGCACGCGAAAAAACTGCTGGCCAAGGAGCTGGGCGTCTCGCTGCTGAACGGCCTTCTTTGGGGAAGTGCGCTCGGATTGATCGCCTATTGGCTGTACCAGAAGGTGTCGCTGGGCCTGGTGATGACCGCGGCGATGACGTTGAACCTCGTGCTCGCAGCCTCCGCCGGAGTGCTGATCCCGCTCACCATGGTGCGGCTCGGGCGCGATCCCGCGCTCGGTTCCTCGGTCTTGATCACCGCGATCACCGACAGCGGCGGGTTTTTCATTTTCCTGGGCTTGGCTACGCTTTTCCTGGTGTGACCGGCTCGCGTGCGAAGCGATGACGCGATAGCTCGAGCCCGAGTCTACGACATCGAACCCAATGCGGCGTCCGCCGCGGCGATCGTGGCCGCGATGTCCGCTTCGGAGTGCGCCGCGGACACAAAACCCGCTTCGTAGGCCGAAGGCGCAAAGTACACGCCGCGCTCGAGCATCGCGTGAAAGAAGCGGGCGAACGCACCTTTGTCGCATTGCATGACCTCGGCGTAGCTTGCGGGCGGTCGGCTGCGGAAATACAGACCGAACATGCCGCCGACCGATTGCGCCGAGAAAGCGGCACCGTGTTTGCCCGCGAGCGAGGCGAGGCCGTCGCAGAGCGAGCGCGCCGTCGCGGCGAGGCGTTCATAGAAACCCGGCGCCTGCAGCTTTCTCAGGGTCGCGACCCCCGCGGCTACCGCGAGCGGATTGCCCGAAAGCGTGCCGGCCTGGTAGACCGGCCCAAGGGGCGCGATTCTCTCCATGATGTCGCGGCGGCCGCCGAATGCACCCACGGGCATTCCGCCGCCGATCACTTTCCCGAGCGTGACGAGGTCTGCCCGCACGCCGTAGAGTTCCTGCGCGCCTTTTAGCCCGACGCGAAAGCCCGTCATGACTTCATCGAAGATCAGCACCGCCCCGTGCCGCGAGCAGAGCTCGCGAATGCGCTGGAGAAATCCGGGCCGCGGCACAATCAGGTTCATGTTTCCGGCGACCGGCTCGACGATCACGCAGGCGATCGAATCCCCCAACTCGCGAAATGCCGCGTCGAGTTGCGTCGCATCGTTGTAGTCGAGGACGAGCGTCTGTGCCGCAGTTTCGGCCGTCACCCCGGCCGAACTCGGATTGCCGAGGGTCAGCGCGCCCGAACCGGCCTTGACGAGCAGGCTGTCCGCGTGCCCGTGGTAGCAGCCCTCGAACTTGATGATGCGCGGCCGTCCTGTGAATCCGCGCGCAAGGCGCAGCGCCGACATGGTCGCCTCTGTCCCGGAGCTGACCAGTCGCACCAGTTCCAGCCCAGGGACGATTCGCACCAGCAGCTCGGCCATCTCGACCTCGAGTTCGGTCGGCGCGCCGAAGGAAAGCCCGCGGCCCGCTGCCTCGCGAACCGCGGCGAGGACATCAGGGTCGGCGTGCCCGAGCACGAGCGGCCCCCAAGACCCGACGTAATCGAGGTATTCGCGACCGTCGGCGTCCCAGATGCGGCTGCCCTCGCCGCGCACGATGAAGCGCGGCACGCCGCCCACAGCACGAAACGCGCGCACGGGGGAATTCACTCCGCCAGGGATGGTCATCTGCGCGCGGGCAAACAGCGATTCGTTCTTGCTCATCGTTCTTTCTTGCAAAATAGGTGATCGAATCTGCGCGCCGCAGCCTCGATGTCGGGCGCGTCAAACAGCGCGCTGATCACGGCAACGGCGTCGGCCCCGGCCTCGATCACGATGTGCGCGTTCTCGGGTGTGATGCCGCCAATTGCGACAATAGATGAATCCACAAGCGCCTTGGCCTCGCGATACAGACTGAGCGGGGCGGGCATCGCGCCCGGCTTGGTGGCGGAAGGGAAGGCGCTGCCGAAAGCGACGTAATCGGCGCCGGCGCTGCGCGCGGCGATCGCGAGCTCGAGCCTGTCGTAGCACGAAGCGCCCAGCAATCTGCCGCCACCCAGCCTCGCGCGTGCGGCGGCGAGGGCAGCGTCCCCGCGCCCAAGGTGCAGGCCATCCGCGCCGATCGCGAGCGCGAGATCGAGGTCGTCGTTGACGATGAGCGGAGCACCCGCTGTGCGGCACAGCGCGAGCAGCTCCGCGCCCTGCTCGAGGCGCAAGCTGGCGTTCGCGGACTTGTTGCGGTATTGCACGATACGTGCTCCGCCCGCAAGCGCCTTGCGGACCTTGTGCGCGAGCACCTCGGTGTCGGGCTCATCGGGCGTAACTGCGTACAGCCCTTGAAATCCCGTGGACCGGACGGGAAACCGCTCAGTCCTTGCCTGCGCCCGGCTCATCCATCTCCCGTGCCCAGAAAAACCGATCCGGTATGTACTGCCCCATGCCCGGACGAAAACCGGCGTTGAGCGTTTGCCAGGTGTATTCCTGGGCCTCGCGCACCGCTTCGGGCAGATCGAGACCGTTGGCGAGGGTCGCCGCGATCGCGGCCGCAAGCGTGCAGCCCGAACCGTGATAGCTCCCGGGGAGCCTCTCCCAGCTGTCGGAGCGAACTATGCCTTCCGGGGCGTAAAGCGTATTCACCACTTGCGGGGTGTTCTCGTGCGTGCCCGTGATGAGAACGTACTCGCACCCAAGGCTCAGCAATTTTTCCGCGGCGTCGGGGAGGGCAAGCTCCTCCTCATCGTCCTCGCCCTCGCTTTGAGCGAGCCGCCTCGCCTCGCGGCTGTTTGGCGTGAGAATCGTGGTCTGCGGCAAAAGCAGCTCGCGCATCGCCGAAATCATGTCCTCGGTCGCAAGTTCGTCTCCGCGCCCGGAGGCGAGCACCGGGTCGAAAATGAGCGGCACGTCGGGGTAATCGGACACGACCTCGGCGATGACTGCGATGTTCTCGATGCTGCCGACCAGCCCGACCTTGAACGCGGCTACCGGCATATCCTCGAGCACAAGCCGCGCCTGGTCCGCCACCCAATCGGAATCGACCGCTTGCAGATTCTCGACCCCGGCGGTGTCCTGGACGGTGATCGCGGTCACTACGGAAAGCGCGTGGCAGCCCATCGAGGAGAGGGTCAGAAGATCCGCCTGCACCCCCGCGCCGCCTGTCGGATCCGTGGCGGCGAAGGCGAGCACTATGGGGGGGAGGGCAGGCGAGGACATGGGAGCGAAGGACCGGTGCTGCTGGCAGGGGGCGCGCCGGTCGGGTTAAGATGAAGCGACCCCATTGTAACCCATCCCAACCCGATGACGGAAAAGCAAGAATTCAAAACCTGGATGTGCCTGATCTGCGGTTTCATCTTCGACGAAGCTGCGGGCCTGCCGGAGGAGGGAATACCACCCGGAACGCGCTGGAAAGATATCCCCATGAACTGGACGTGCCCCGAGTGCGGCGCCCGGAAAGAGGATTTCGAAATGGTCGAGCTTTAATTCAGGCATGCCTGTTGCCGCATCGATGGGATTGCAGCTAAACCCGAGGCAGGGTCGGCCGTGCATATTTAACAGCGATTCTGAAATAAGCCGTACAAGGCTTTGTTTTGACTGGCTTTGGTTGTATAATGTGAGAAAGCGCGCGGGCTTGAGCCGCCGCGCCGCTTGAGAACGGTCCGACGGCTCTGTCGGAATCAAAGACAGAGCAATCTACGGGGGTGGAAAGCGTGGGCGAAGCCGCGAATCTTGCCGGGGTCAAAGTGATGGTGATCGACGACTCGAACACGATCCGACGCAGCGCGGAGATTTTCCTGGTCCAGGCAGGCTGCAAGGTGATCCTCGCAGAGGACGGCTTCGACGCGCTCTCCAAGATCACCGATCACCAGCCCGACATCATCTTCGTGGACATCATGATGCCGCGTCTGGACGGCTATCAGACCTGCGCGCTGATCAAGAAAAACACGCGCTTCGCCACGACACCCGTGGTCATGCTGTCTTCGAAGGACGGCCTGTTCGACCGGGCGCGCGGCCGAATGGTGGGCTCGGACGAATATCTCACCAAGCCCTTTACGAAGGACAGCCTTTTGAAAACCATAGGCGCGCGTGCGCCCGTTCGCACCTGAGGAGATTTCCCATGCCGGTAAAGAAGATCCTGATCGTGGATGATTCACCGACCGATCGGCAGTTTTTCATGGAGACGCTGTCCAAGCACGGCTACCAATGCGTCACCGCAGAAAGCGGGGAGGAGGCGATCGCGAAATCGAAGTCGGAGAAACCCGACCTGATCCTGATGGACGTGGTGATGCCCGGCACGAACGGCTTCCAAGCGACGCGCGCCATCACGCGCGACGAGGCGACCAAGCACATACCGGTGATTGTCGTCACGAGCAAGAACCAGGAGACCGATAAAGTTTGGGGCATGCGCCAGGGCGCAAAGGATTACCTGATGAAGCCGATCGACGCCAAGGACCTGGTGGCGAAAATCGCGGCAATAAAATAGGCGCCTCAAGCCGTGGCGAAACAGATCAGCCTGCGTGAATTCCAGCACGGCCTCGCGCAGAGGTTGCGCGAGGCCCAGGCCGAAACCGAGCTCACTTCGCGGTTGGGCGTGCAGGCGGGCAGCCGCAACTGGCTGCTCAGGCTCGACGACGCGGGGGAGATGCTGCCGCTGCCGGAGATCTCCGGGGTGCCGCTCACCAAGTCCTGGTATCTGGGCCTGGCGAACATCCGAGGAGTGCTCGCGAGCGTCGTGGATTTCGCCGCCTTCACGGGAGGGGAGCCCACGGTGCGCACTCCCGATTGCCGGCTGTTGCTGATCGCCGAGCGCTTCAACTCGTTCAGCGGCCTCGTGATCGGTCGCATGCTCGGGTTGAAGAACGTGCAGGCGATGCAGCCCGCGGAAGCGGAGGGCGAGCGACCCTGGCTTGGTGCCGCCTACCGCGACGAGGATCGACGCCTGTGGCACGAGCTGAACATCGGCGCACTCGTCTCGCACGACGATTTTCTGCATGTGGGCGCCTAGCGCGCATCGAACCTAACGCGAGCTCAAGGAGAGATTTATGGCATTTCTCAGACTGCCGACCAAGACGGAAAGCAAAAGGAGTATAGCGCCCGCTCCGCAGGCGCCAAAACCGCTGCCCAAAGCCGCGCCCAGGCCCGCGGCGGTGCCCGTCAAGCCGGCGGTTCGGGGTGCGCCCGGACCGACGACCGTCGCGGAAGGGCCGAAGCGGCGGATGCTCGGCCTGGGCACGGTCCGCGTCGGCCGGCAATACACCGTCCTCGGCGCGACCTTTGCGGTTCTCTTTGTCGCGTCCGCGGTCGTCGTGTTCATCGACAACCGCGAGGCGACCTACGGAACGATCTACGTTTCGACCGCCGCGCAAATGCGCATGCTGAGCCAGCGCATCGCCAAGGCGGCGCAGACCGGCCTCATCGGGAGCCCCGAGGCGTTCAAGCAGCTGCAGCAATCGCGGGACGAATTCATCGCCGCGCTCAAGCTGCTCACCCTGGGCGGGCAAGCGGGCGACGTTTCCCTGCCGCCGAGCTCCGACACCGTGAAGCCGTATCTCGACGCGCTGACCAAGGAATGGGACAAGACGGACCGAAGCGCGCAGCTCGTGCTCGCGCAAAGCAAGAACCTGATCGGCCTCGGCACCTCGGTGCGCCAGATCAACAGCAACAACCCGGTGCTGCTCGACCTCGCCGAGCAGATCCAGGCGCTCAAACTGCAGTCCCAGGCGCCGGCGCGCGAAGTCTCGCTCTCCGGGCAGCTGGTCATGCTGACGCAGCGCCTTGCGAAAAACGCGAACGCCATGCTCGGCGCCGACGTGATCGACCCGGAAGTGGCGTTCCTCATGGGCAAGGACACCACCAGCTTCAGGGAGCTGGTGCAGGGCCTGATCAAGGGCAGCGACGTGCTGCGCATCGCGGGGGCGAAGGACCCGGAGCAGCTGGCAAAGCTCACCGAACTGGAGAAGGCCTACCAGGAGTTCCAAGCGGCGGTCGCCTCGATTCTCGGCAACCTCCAGGCCCTGGTGAACGCCAAGCAGGCCGGCCGCAAAGTCGTGGACGATTCCGAGCCGCTGCTCGCCGCCGCGCAAAAGCTCGCCGAGGCTTATGAAACGGAACTCGGCGGGCGCACCACCAACTTCATCGTGCTTGCCGTGCTGATCCTGCTGGCGATCGGCAACATCGCGCTCCTCGTCATGGTGTACCTCGGCGACACCAGCCGGCGCGCCGAGGAGGCCGAGCGACAGCGCGGCGAGATCGAACGCACCAACCGATCCAACCAGGACGCGATTCTGCGCCTGATGAACGAGATGGGGAACCTCGCCGAAGGCGATCTCACCGTCAAGGCGACGGTGACCGAGGAGATCACCGGCGCCATCGCCGACTCGGTCAACTTCACCATCGACGAGCTGAGAGGCCTCATCGGCCGGATCAACGCCGCCGCCGCGCAGGTGACGACCGCCACCGAGTCGGCGCAGAAGACATCCGCGCAGCTGCTCGCCGCCGCCGAGAAGCAGTCCGTCGAGATTCGCCAGACCAGCGCCTCGGTGCTCAACATGGCGAAGGCGATGACCGACATGTCGACGAGCGCCTCTCAGTCGGCGAACGTGGCGCGGCAATCGGTTGCCGCCGCGCAGAAGGGCACCCAGGCGGTGCAGAACTCGATCTCGGGCATGAACGAGATCCGAGAGCAGATCCAGGAGACCTCCAAGCGCATCAAGCGCCTGGGCGAATCCTCGCAGGAGATCGGCGAGATCGTGGAGCTGATCTCGGATATTACCGAGCAGACGAACGTCCTCGCCCTGAACGCCGCGATCCAGGCGGCTTCGGCGGGCGAGGCCGGACGCGGCTTCACGGTGGTCGCGGAAGAAGTCCAGCGGCTCGCGGAGCGCTCGGCCGAGGCGACCAAGCAAATCGGCGCGATCGTGAAGACCATTCAGACGGACACGCAGGACGCGGTCACCGCCATGGAGAAAAGCACCCAGGGCGTGGTCGAAGGGGCGCGGCTGTCGGACGCCGCGGGCCAGGCGCTCGCGGAGATCGGAACGGTGTCGCAGCGCTTGGCGCAATTGATCGAGGGCATAACGACGACAACTCAGCAACAGGCGACCTCCGCGAGCGAGGTGGCGACGAGCATGCAGGACATCCTCAACATCACGCAGCAGACCACCGAGGGTACCAAGCGCACCGCAGTGTCGATCGGCCAGCTCGCCGAACTGGCCAAGGAGCTGAAAGGTTCGGTGTCTGGCTTCAAGATTGCGTAGAGCGGAAGAACCGGGTCTGCAGCAATGACTGCGCGCGCCGAATTCGACGTCGGGCCGCTCTCCTGGGTCAAAGGCGAGATCGACCACGCCATTCAGCGCGCCCAGGAGGCGCTGCGCGCGTTCGCCGCAAACACGCACGGGGCGCTTTCCATCGTCGGGCTGGATGGAGTCACGCGCCTTTCGGAGGAGCTCGAGAGCCTGCTCGCCGGGATCGAGAAGGAAGCCTCGCTCAGGAAGGCCGAGATCTTCGGGCTCGCCGAGCGCGCGTTTGACGGCATCCTCGCCTACCTCGACCAGCTTATGGCGGGCAACCCCAATCAGCCGCTCAGACTCTATCGCCTGTATCGCGACCTGGTTTCGGCGCGGGGAGGACAGGCCGATCCCACCGACCTGTACTTTCCGGATCTTTCTTTCCGCCCGCCCAAGCGCGACAAGATCCAGATTGCTTTGAAGCCGGGCGAAGCGGACAAAAACCTGCGCGAGCAGCGCACCCGCTACCAGCGCGGTCTGCTCAAATGGCTGAAGAACGACGCGAGCGGGGCCGAAGACATGCGCGCCGCGGTCGAAGCGATCGAAGCCCCGCAGGGCCCGATTTCGCAGCGCGCTTTCTGGTGGGTGTCGCTCGCCTTCTTCGACGCGCTCGCGCACAAGGCGCTGCCCCAGGATCTGGACGCCAAGCAGCTGTGCAACCGCATCGAGCAGCAGATCAAGCGCACGGTCGAAGGCACGCCGAGCGTCGCCGAGCGGCTGATGCGCGAAGTCCTCTACTACGTGGCGCGCGCAAGACCGGCGAGCGAGCGCGTGCGCGAAGTGCAGGAAGCCTACCATCTGAGCCAGACGATCCCCACGGCCGATAGCGACGGCGCCGCGGCCGCGGAGTTGCCGGCGCTGAAGTCCGCGCGCGAGCACCTGACCCACGCCAAGGACGCCTGGAACAAGTTCGCCTCTGGCAATCCGCCGTCCTTGCTCGCATTCCGCGACAGCGCCGGCGCGCTCAAGGACAGCGCGGGACAACTCGGCAACGCCGACCTCGCGGCGCTCGCCGGCGAAGTCGCCGGGCTCGCCGCCTGGCTCAGCTCGAACCGTGAAAGGATGAGCGAGGCGGTCGCACTCGAAGGTGCAACGGCGCTCCTGCTGCTTGAAAATGCGCTCGCCGGTTTCGCGACGCTCTCGGGCGAATTCGCGCAGCAGGCGCAGCTCCTGTGCTCGCGCCTGAAAGATTGCGTGCTCGGCAAGCTGCGGCGCACCGCGCCCGAGATTCCCTTGCTCGACGAGATGTCGCGCAAGGCGCAGGAGCGGCTGCTCATGAGCCAGGTGGTTTCGGAGATGCAGGCCAACCTGCGCTCGGTCGAGCAGGTGCTGGACGCCTTCTTCCGCGACACGGCGAAACGCGACGAGCTCGCCGCCCTCGACAAGCCGGTGCGCCAGCTGCTCGGGGCGCTCGAGATGCTGGGCGAGAGCCGCGCGCGCGACACCCTCGCTGCCGCCGGGGATGAGATCCGCCGCTTCTCCGGCGCAGACTACAGGGCAAGCCCCCGGGACTTCGAGCGCATCGCCCAGACACTCTCGGGTCTGGGCTTCTATATCGAGGGTCTGGCGCACGGCAAGGCCGATTTCGACGCCGCGATGCAGCCGATCGCGGCGGCAAGGGTGGAGGAAAAGGGAGCCGGCCTCGAACTGCCTGGCGCCACGGTCGAGGCGCAGATCGCCGAGCAGCAACGCGAGACGGCGAGCCTCTACGAGGAATGGAAGAAGAAGCCCAAGGACGGGGCGCTTCGGGCCGAGCTCCAAAAGAACCTCGCGGCCCTGCAGAAGGACGCCGGGCTCGTTGCCGACCAGAAGCTCGAGTCCTCGGCCGGGGAGGCGCTCAAAGCCTTGAGCAAGACAAGCACCATGCCGCTGACGCCTTTCCTCAAGCAGGCGATCGAGAGAATCACGCCCGCGGCCGCCGCGCACGCGCCGTCTCCCGAGGCCGCCAAGCTCATCGACGCGAGCGCCGAGACCATCGACGCGGAGCTTCTCGGCGTGTACCTCGAGGAGTCCGACGAGGTGCTGGCGACGATACGCGAGTGCCTGGATACGGTGCGCGAGCAGCACGCCAACAAGGACGCGCTCACCACGATCCGCCGCGGGTTCCACACCTTGAAGGGCAGCGGACGCATGGTGGGCCTCACGCGCCTGGGGGAGGCCGCCTGGGCCGTGGAGCAGACCATGAATCTCTGGCTGCAAGAGGAGCGCGCCGCGACCCCTGAGCTGCTTCAGCTGATCGCCCTCGCCCACGAATACTTCTCCGACAACGTGAAGCGCCTCAAAGCGGGCGGGGCATCGGGCGACGAGAACGCGCTCGTTGCGGCCGCGGAGCGCGTGCGCCGGGACGAAACTCGGGCCGAGGCGCCGGCGGCGCAGCCGGTGGCGGCCGAAGCGCCCATCGCCTTGGCGGCCGAGCCTGCAGCGCAGGGGAGAGCCGAGTCCCCGCCGGTCGCCGAAATCCCCGTCCAGGCGCCGGCCGAGCCGGAGGAATCCGTCCAGCTCGGCGCGCACCGGATCTCGACCACCCTATTCACCATTTTCAGCGGCGAAGCGCGTTCGCACGCCGCCGCGATCAGGGAAGAGCACGAAACCTTGCGCCAGCACGGCGTGGTCACCGACACCCTCATGCGCGCGGTGCACACGCTCGCCGGCACTTCGGGAACCGTGAAGATCGCGGCCCTCTCCGATCTCGGGTACGCGTTCGAGAAGGCGCTGCAAAAACTCGCAACCAGCGAGCTTTCCGAAGAGGAACAGTCGCTGGTCGGAGAAGCGATCGACACGATCGAGGCGATGGTTTCGAAAGTGATCGAATTGCGCGTGCCCGATGCGGTCCCGCGATTGGTTGCGCGGCTCGAGCACATCGGGGCGCAGGCGCCCGCGCCGCAGGAATTGGTGCTGGAGGAGGCGGCGGATCCGATGCACGCTTCCCTCCCGGCTGCCGGCGGAGCCGAACCGCCCGCTGCCCCGCAGCCCGCGGCGCTCGAGCTGGAGTTCCCCGGGCTTCCTTCGGAGGAGTTCGAGGTCGAGGAGACTCTGGCCGAGCGGCGCCTGCGGCGGCTCGACGACGACCTCGATCCGGAACTGCTGCAGATTTTCCTCGACGAGGCGCACGAGCTGGTCCCGTCGGTGGGCACCGCACTGCGCGACTGGCGCGATCATCCGGACAATTCCCAGCTCGGCCAGGCGCTCCAGCGGGTGCTCCACACCTTGAAAGGCAGCTCGCGCATGGCCGGCGCGATGGCGATGGGGGAGCTTACCCACCGCATGGAAACGCGCGTCGAGAACGCGATGGCGGTCAAGATTCTGCCCGCCACTCTGTTCGAAGAGCTGGAGACGTCGTGGGACCGCATGGGCGTGCTGTTCGAGCAGCTGCAAAAGCCGCGCGCACCTGAGGAAAAACCCGCAGCGACCCAGCCCCTGGGGCTTGCTGCCGCCCCGCAAGCGCCGGGGGCGAAGCCCGAAGCGGCGGCCGCTGCTGCGGCTGCGGAACCCGCGCCCGCGGCGGTGACCCCGGGAGAGCGCGAACTCCAGCCGAAGGCGCTCCTGCGCGTGCGCGCGGACGTCGTCGACCGGCTGGTCAACGAGGCCGGCGAAGTCGCCATCGCGCGCAGCCGGATCGAGGGCGAGATGCGCGCGCTCAAGTCCGCCATGCAGGAGCTCACCGATAACGTCGCCCGCCTGCGCGCCCAGCTGCGCGAGATCGAGATCCAGGCCGAGTCGCAGATGCAGTCGCGGCTGGAGCTCGCCAGGGAAGCCAAGAAAGAATTCGACCCGCTCGAATTCGACCGCTTCACCCGGTTCCAGGAGGTGACGCGGCTGATGGCGGAGAGCGTCAGCGACGTTTCGACGGTCCACGCGAACCTCGTCAACACGGTGGAGGAGACCGAGAAGGCGCTGCTCGCGCAGGCGCGGCTGAACCGCGACCTGCAGCAAGGCCTGATGCGCGTGCGCATGGTGCCGTTCGGCAGCCTCTCGGAACGCCTCTACCGCATCCTGCGCCAGACGGGCAAGGAAGTCGGCAAGCGCGCCAACCTGGACATCAAAGGCACCCAGGTCGAGCTCGATCGCTCGGTGCTCGAGCGCATGACCGCGCCGTTGGAGCACCTGTTGCGCAACGCCGTGACGCACGGCATCGAGACGCCGGAGCAGCGTCGCGCCGCCGGCAAGCCCGAGATCGGCGAGATTCGCCTGGAGCTCACGCAGGAAGGCAACGAAGTGCAGCTCACGCTCGCAGACGACGGCGCGGGCCTGGACATCGACCGGATCCGCGAGAAAGCCATCGAGAAAGGCCTCATCGAGCCGCGCGCGACGACGGTGTCGGAGGCGGAGATCGCCGACTTCATTTTCCACGCGGGCTTCTCCACCGCCACCAAGGTGACCCAGGTCGCCGGGCGCGGCGTCGGCATGGACGTGGTGAAGAGCGAAGTCGCCGCGCTCGGCGGGCGCGTGGAGCTGCATTTCACGCGCGGCAAGGGGACCCGATTCACCATCTACCTCCCTCTCACGCTCGCGGTGACGCAGGCGGTGCTGGTGCGGGCCGGCAACCGGACCTACGCGATTCCCGCGGTGATGGTCGAGCAGGTGCTGCAGATGAGGCAGGAACAGCTGGTCGCGGCTTATTCGTCGCGGCAGACCCAGTGGCAGGACCGGCGCTATCCTTTCCATTACCTGCCGCACCTGCTGGGAACACCCGACGCGGTCGGCGAGCAGCAACGCTTCTCGCCGACGCTGTTCCTGCGGAGCGGCACCAACGCGATCGCGCTGCACGTGGACGAGATGCTGGGCAGCAACCAGGAAATCGTGGTGAAGTCGATCGGTCCGCAGCTGCAGAGGATCGCCGGCATCACCGGCGCCACGGTGCTCGGCACCGGCGAGATCGTGCTCATCCTCAATCCGGTGCAGCTCGCGCTGAAGGAGCTCCCCGCGGCGGCGGTCGTGCACGAGGCGCCCAAGCCGCAAATCGCCGCGTTGCAGCCCACCATCATGGTGGTCGACGATTCGCTCACCGTGCGCAAAGTCACCGGAAGGCTGCTCGAGCGCCAGGGCTATCTCGTGGTCACCGCGCGCGATGGCGTCGAGGCGATGCAGAAGCTGCAGGAGCTCATCCCCGACGTAATGCTGGTCGACATCGAGATGCCGCGCATGGACGGGTTCGATCTCACGCGCAACGTGCGGGCGGATAAGCGCCTCTCCCAGGTGCCGATCATCATGATCACCTCGCGCACCGCCGACAAGCACCAGAACTACGCGAAAGAGATCGGCGTCAGCCACTTCCTCGGCAAGCCCTACCAGGAAGACGATCTCATCGAGAAAATCTCCGGGTTTCTCAAGGAGCGCCGGGCTGCCGCCTGAAAACCAAGGCGCTCGTCGGACTTGGCGCTGCGCTCGCGCGCGTCCCCGCCGGGGGATTACAATAGAGCCCGAGCTCTCATGGCCCAGGTCAATCTCACCAATCATTTCCTGATCGCCATGCCCAACATGGTCGATCCGTATTTCGCCCGCACCCTCACCTTCATCTGCGAGCACAACGAGCAGGGGGCGCTCGGCGTGGTGGTCAACCGGCCGATCGAGATGACCCTCGGCGCCCTGTTCGAGCGCCTCAGCCTGCCGCTCGCTTCTCAGATCCTCGTGAAGGAACCGGTCTATTTCGGCGGGCCGGTGCAGACCGACCGCGGCTTTGTCCTGCATCAGCCTCCGGGAAAGTGGCAATCCACGCTTTCGGTGCGCGACAGCATGGGCCTCACGACTTCCAAGGATATCCTGGAAGCCGTCGGGCAAGGCAGCGGCCCCGACCGGATGCTGGTCACGCTCGGCTACTCCGGCTGGGCGGCCGGACAGCTCGAAAACGAGATCAAGCAAAACGCCTGGCTCACCGTGGAGGCCGAGGGCGCGATCATCTTCGACACGCCCTCCGAAGAGCGCCTGCCCGCCGCGATGAAGCTGCTCGGGGTCGACTTCGCCAAGCTCTCCGAGGAGGCAGGACACGCGTGAGCGAGGCGGCCGTGGCCCCGTCGAAGGTCTCGGGCCACACCATACTTGCTTTCGATTTCGGCACCCGCTGGGTCGGCGTCGCCGTGGGCGACACCGAAACGCGGATCGCCAATCCCCTGGGAACGTTCGAGGCCGAGAGCGGCGGCCGGCGCATGGCGGAGGTCGCCACCCTCGTGAGCGAATGGCGGCCCGAGCGGCTGCTGGTCGGCCTGCCGCTCGCGTCGGACGGCGGCGAGCACGAAATGACGCTGCGCGCGCGGCGCTTTGCGCGGCAGCTTGAGGTGCGATTTCGGCTGCCGGTCGTGCTCTCCGACGAGCGACTCTCTTCCGCTTCGGCGCGGGAAAGCCTGCGCGAGAACGGCCGCGGCGGGCGCGAGCACAAGCACGAAACGCACGCGCTCGCAGCCAGCGTCATTCTGCAGAGCTACCTCGATGGATCTTCCGGACGCTGAAGCGCTTTGCGAGGAGCTCGCGCGCAAGCTCCGCGCCGGCATCACCGATTCCACCGGGCTCGTCGGCATCCGCACCGGCGGCGCCTGGCTCGCCGAGCGCCTGCACCGGGAACTGGAGCTCTCAACGCCGATGGGGGTGCTCGACATCTCCTTCTATCGCGACGATTTCGACGCGGCGGGGCTTCGTCATCACGTCAAGCCTTCGCAGATCCCGTTCGACGTGAACGGTCGGCACATCGTCATGGTCGATGACGTCCTTTACACGGGGCGCACGGTGCGCGCTGCGATGAACGAACTGTTCGACTACGGCCGCCCCGGAAAAATCGAGCTTGCGGCGCTGGTGGACCGCGGCGAGCGGCAGCTGCCGATCGCGGCGCAGTACGTCGGCGCCACGCTTTCGGTCCCCGCAGGCAAACTTCTGCGACTGGCGCGCGACGAGCGCGGCAGATTCTTCTTGCGACTCTCCGATGCGAAACCCGCAGCTTAACGGGGACGGAAGGCTCCAGCACCTGCTCACGATCGAGGGGCTCCCGCGCGAAGTTCTCGTGCACATCCTGGACACGGCCGCTTCCTTCATCGGCGTCGCCGAGCGCGAGGTGAAGAAAGTGCCGCTGCTGCGCGGCAAGTCGGTGTTCAACCTGTTCTTCGAAGCTTCAACGCGCACCCGCACGACCTTCGAGATCGCAGCGAAACGCTTGTCCGCCGACGTCATCAACCTGAATATCGCAGTGTCGTCTTCGACCAAAGGCGAGACCCTGCTCGACACGGTCGACAATCTTTCCGCGATGTACGCGGATATGTTCGTCGTGCGGCATTCCTCCAGTGGCGCCGCCCATTTGATCGCGAGCCACGTCGCCTCGCACGTGCACGTGATCAACGCCGGCGACGGGCGTCACGCGCACCCGACTCAGGGGCTGCTCGACATCTACACCATCCGCCATTACAAGAAAGACTTCACCCAGCTCTCGGTCGCCATCGTCGGCGACGTGTTGCACTCGCGCGTCGCGCGCTCGCTCATCCACGCGTTGACGACGCTGGGTGCGCCCGATGTGCGCGTTATCGGCCCGAAAACGCTGTTGCCGACGGGGGTGGAACAACTCGGTGTCTCGGTGCATCACGACATGCGCGAGGGCCTTGCCGGCTGCGACGTCGTGATGATGCTGCGCCTGCAGAACGAGCGCATGAAGGGGCCGCTGCTGCCCTCCGCCCAGGAATTCTTCAAGTCCTACGGCTTGACGCCCGCGAAGCTCGCGCTCGCCAAGCCTGACGCCATCGTCATGCACCCGGGGCCGATGAACCGGGGCGTCGAGATCGATTCTTCGGTCGCAGACGGTCCGCACTCGGTGATCCTGCCGCAGGTCACCTTCGGCATCGCCGTGCGCATGGCGGTGATGAGCATCCTCGCCGGAAACTGATCATGGCCAAACTTCTTCCACCGGCCCTCGATCCGAAAGACCTGCCCGAGCAGTCGAGCACCGGCTACCCGGAGCCGTACAAGAGCCGCGTCGCGGGCCGACACAAGCGGCGCCTGGGCGACGCGGCCGGCCTGAAAAACTTCGGCGTCAACCTCACGCGCCTGGACCCCGGAGCGGAATCCTCGATGCGCCACTGGCACGCGAAACAGGACGAGTTCATCTATATCCTCGAAGGCGAAGTGACGCTGGTCACCGACTCCGGTAGGCAGAAATTGACGCCCGGCATGACGGCCGGATTTCCCGCTGGCAAGGCCGACGGACACCAGCTCGTCAACGAGACGGGGAAGCCTGTGCTCTACCTGGAGATCGGCGACCGCACGCCGGAGGACGGGGCGACCTACAGCGAGGTCGACATGGCGGCGCGCATGGTCGAGGGAAAATGGGTGTTCACCCACAAGGACGGAAGCCCTTACAAGTGAGCCAGGTCCACATCAAGAACGGCCGCGTGATCGATCCGAAAAACCGCGTCGACGCGAAGCAGGACGTTTTCATAGCGGACGGAAAAATCGCGGCACTTGGCAAGGCCCCCGCGGGATTTCGCGCCGAGCGCACGATAGCCGCGGATAACCTCGTGGTCTGCCCGGGCCTGATCGACCTCTCGGCGCGCTTGAGAGAACCGGGGTTCGAGTACAAGGCGACGCTCGCATCGGAAATGCAGGCTGCGGTTGCGGGCGGCGTCACGAGCCTCGCCTGTCCGCCCGACACCGACCCACCGCTCGATGAGCCGGGCCTGGTGGAAATGCTCAAGCACCGCGCGAGGAGCCTGAATCTCGCACACGTCTATCCGGTCGGTGCGCTCACGTGGAAGCTCGGCGGCGAGCGGCTCACCGAGATGGTGGTGCTGCGCGACGCGGGCTGTGTTGCGTTCTCTCACGCCGATACGCCGATTCCCGACACGCAGGTCCTATGGCACGCGCTGCAATACGCGGCCACCTTCGGCATCGCGGTATGGCTGCGACCGCAGGACGGGTATCTTGCGCGGGGGGGTGTCGCGCACGACGGCGAGGTCGCCACCCGGCTCGGCCTGCCGGGGATTCCCGCGTTCGCCGAGACCATCGCGCTTGCGACCATACTGCAGCTCGTGCGCTCGACGCGCACGCGCGTGCACCTGTGCCGCTTGTCTACAGCCGAAAGCGTCGCGATGCTGCGCGCGGCGAAAAACGAGGGACTGCCCGTTACGTGCGACGCAAGCGTGCATCACGCGCACCTCTCGGAGATCGACCTGGGCTACTTCGATTCCCACTGCCACGTGATCCCGCCGTTTCGGTCCTTGCGCGACCGCGATGCGCTGCGCTCGGGGCTCGCCGATGGAACCATCGACGCGCTGTGCTCGGATCACGCGCCGGTGGACGAGGATGCGAAGCAGCTGCCTTTCGCCGAATCGGAGCCAGGGGTGACGGGCCTGGAGCTCCTGCTGCCGCTCACGCTGAAGTGGGCCGAGGAGATGCGCCTCGGGCTGCCCGAATCGCTCGCCACGGTGACCTCCAAGCCGGCGGCGATCCTGGGCGTGTTGACGGGGGATCTTGCCGTCGGCAGGGATGCGGATGTGTGCGTGTTCGATCCGAACGCGCACGTCAAGGTCACCGCGGATTTCCTCAAGAGCCAGGGAAAGAACACGCCTTTCATCGGCTACGAGCTGCGCGGCCGCGTGCGCTATACGCTGGTCGGCGGGCAGCTTGTATACGAAGCCTGAGCGCAGGGTTCAGGACTGACCCAGAAGCCGGAGAGGGTCGGTTTGCGGCGCGGCGACGAGCACGGTCTTGTGCCGCGACGCCCCGCCTTTTACCACCGAGACTCTTTTCTTGGGCACCCCAAGCGTTTCGGCGACGAGCGCGATAAGCTCATCGTTGGCGCGACCGTCGACGGGCGGCGCGGCCACGCGGACCTTGAGCGCCTGGCCGTGCAGTCCGGCGACTTCGGTGCGCCTTGCGCCGGGCTGCGCGTGGATCGCGAGCAGCCAGCCCTCGGGAATCCGCCGCGCCCAAACGCTCAAAGCGGCGCCTGGATCAGGCGTGCGACGCTCTCGAGGAGGATCAAAATGATCTGCGCAAGGAGCAGCACGAACAGCGGCGAGAGGTCCACGTTGCCGATCGGCGGGACGAAGCGCCGGAAGACAGCGTAGAAAGGGCGGGTGAGCGCATCGAAGACCGGCGCGAGCGGCGCGTAAGGATTGACCCAGCTGATGATCACCTGGACGATGATCACGCCGATCAGCAGATAGAGCGAAGCCCGCAGGAGATCCATCGCGGCGATCGTGAATACCAGCCCCGCCGCTATGCCGGGCGCTCCGGCGAAGGAAAACCCTTTCAGCCAGTAGAGCAGGACGAGCAAGAGCGCCTCGATGAACCAGGCGATCAGGATGCTCGCGAGATCCACGCCGAACAGGCCCGGGATCAGGCGCCGCACCGGCCGCACCGCCCAGTCGGTGAGCGCGGTCACGAACTGCCCCACCGGGTTGCGGAACGGCGCCCTCAGCCACTGCATGTAGAAGCGCAGGAGCAGCGCGTAGACGAAGAAACCGAACGCGGTCCGGATCAGGAGGTCGGCGATCTGGCTAAACATCGAGGTCCCGGTGGTTCATTCTTTTCCCAGCTCTTCGCCCATTTCCCTGCCGCGCTCGTTCGCCGCGTGGATCGCGCGAATGATCGCCTGCTTCACTTCGTCCTTGGCCATGCTCGAGAGCGCCCGCTCGGTGGTGCCGCCCTTGGATGTCACGCGCTCGCGCAGCACGGCGACCGGGTCGGGGCTCGTCGCGGCGAGCTTGGCCGCGCCGCTGAAAGTGTTCAACACGAGCTGGTGCGCGATCTGCACCGGGAGTCCCAGCTCGCGCGCCGCATCCTCCACCGCCTCGATGAAATAGAACACGTAGGCCGGTCCGCTGCCCGAGATCGCGGTGACCGCGTCCATCTGGGACTCATCGGTGATCCACACCGTCGCCCCGACCGCGCCGAGCACGGTCTCGGCCCGCTCGCGGTCCTCGCGCGTGACCGCTTTCGAGAACGGATAGAGGCCCGCGACGCCCTCGCCGATCAGCGCGGGCGTGTTCGGCATCGCGCGCACCAGGCGCGTGTGTCCCTTCAGCCACTTCGAGAGGTTGGCGAGGCGCACCCCGGCGGCGATGCTGATGACGAGGTTGGCGTTGTCGGCGATCCCGGATTTCGAGGCCGCCTCGCGCAGGTGCTGGGGTTTCACCGCGAACACGACGACGTCGTCCTCGCGCACCGCGCCCTTCACCTTGTCGAAGCAGGTGACGCCGTACTTCTGCTCGATCTTGCGGCGCGCATCGGCGCTCGTGTCGACCACGCGAATGTCCTGCACCGGGAAATCCTTGCGCAGCAGCCCCCCGATGAGGGCGTCGGCCATGTTGCCGCCGCCGATGAATGTGATCTTCATGTCGCCGCTCTCTCTCCGAATATCGCCGTGCCCACGCGCACCATGGTCGCGCCCTCGGCGATCGCCGCTTCGAGATCGGCCGACATGCCCATCGAGAGCGTGTCCATGACAATGCCCTCGCGGTTCAGCCGGTCGCGCAGCTCGCGCAGCTGCGCGAAGCGTGCGCGCCGCAGTTTCTCATCCGGCGTCGGCTCGGGGATCGCCATCAGGCCGCGCAGCTTGAGCCGCGGAAGCACCGCGACCTGCTTTGCAAGCGGCGCCAGATCGCCGGGCGCGACGCCGCTCTTGGTCGCCTCGCCCGAAACGTTGACCTGGATGCACACCTGCAGGTCGGCCTCTCCGGGCCGGCGCGCCTGCGAGAGGCGCTCCGCGATTTTCGCGCGGTCGAGCGAGTGCACCCAGTCGAAATGCTCGGCGATCGCGCGCGCCTTGTTGCTCTGGATCGGGCCGATGTAGTGCCAGGTGAGTCCGAGCGCGCGAAGCTCGTCGATCTTATCGACGCTTTCCGTGACATAGTTCTCACCGAAGTCGCGCTGTCCCGCTTCGGCCGCCTTGCGCACCGCCGCGGAATCGAATGTTTTGCTCACCGCGACCAGTCGCACCGACTGCGCCGGCCTGCCTGCCGCCCGGCTTGCGGCTTCGATGCGCTCTCTCACGGCTTGCAAGTTCGCGGTAATTGAGGACATAATCAGCGCGGGCGGTGCAAGCGCGGCGAACGGGGAAAAGCTTCGCGCTTTCATTCGTTTAGGGTCACTACTGCAACGCGACCCGGGCCTCACATCGAAAGGGATTATAGTGGATATCTCGGAACTCCTAGCCTTCGTCGTCAAGAACAAGGCCTCCGACCTGCACCTGTCCTCGGGTCTGCCGCCCATGATCCGAGTGCACGGCGACATCCGGCGCATCAACCTGCCCGCCATGGAACATAAAGACGTGCACAGCATGATCTACGACATCATGAACGACGGCCAGAGGAAGCACTACGAGGAAAATCTCGAGTGCGACTTCTCCTTCGCCATTCCGGGCCTCGCGCGCTTCCGCGTGAACGCCTTCGTGCAGAACCGCGGGGCGGCGGCGGTGATGCGCACGATCCCCTCGAAGATCCTGTCGCTCGATGACCTGAAGGCCCCCAAGATCTTCGCCGAGATCTCCGACCAGGCGCGCGGCATCGTGCTCGTGACCGGGCCCACGGGCTCGGGCAAGTCGACCACGCTCGCCGCCATGGTCAACTACATCAACGAGAAGGAGCAGGGCCACATCCTCACCATCGAGGACCCGATCGAGTTCGTGCACGAGTCGAAGAAGTGCCTGATCAACCAGCGCGAGGTCGGCCCGCACACGCTGTCGTTCGCCAACGCGCTGAGGAGCGCGCTGCGCGAGGACCCGGACATCATTCTGGTGGGTGAGATGCGCGACTTGGAAACGATCCGGCTCGCGCTCACCGGCGCGGAGACCGGGCACCTCGTGTTCGGCACGCTGCACACGAGCTCGGCGGCGAAGACCATCGACCGCATCGTGGACGTGTTTCCGGCGGCGGAGAAGGAAATGATCCGCGCGATGATTTCCGAGTCGCTGCGGGCGGTGATCTCGCAGACGCTGTGCAAGACCAAGGACGGCTCGGGCCGGGTCGCCGCGCACGAGGTCATGATCGGGACGCCGGCGATCCGCAACCTCATCCGCGAGAACAAGATCGCGCAGATGTACTCGGCGATCCAGACCGGCCAGACTTTCGGCATGCAGACGCTCGACCAGAACCTGCAGGACCTGGTCAGGCGCAACGTCATCGCGGCGGCGGAAGCGCGCGGCAAGGCGGCGAACAAGGATAACTTCCCAGGCTAGGCGCCGGCCGGGACCCCGGACCGGAATCACACAGAGGGAAATATGGAACGCGAACAGGCAACCAAATTCATGTACGACCTGCTTCGGCTGATGCTGTCGAAGAAGGCCTCGGACCTCTTCATCACGGTGGGCTTTCCGCCGGCGATCAAGATCGACGGCAGGATGACGCCGGTCTCGAACCAGCCGCTCAGTCCGGCGCACACCGTGGACCTCGCCCGCTCGATCATGAACGACCGGCAGGCCGCCGAGTTCGAGGCGAGCAAGGAATGCAACTTCGCCATCAATCCCGCCGGCATCGGCCGATTTCGTGTCAACGCTTTCGTCCAGCAGGCCAACGTCGGCATCGTGCTGCGGGTGATCACCACCACCATCCCCAAGATCGAGGACCTCGGCCTGCCGAACGTGCTGAAGGACGTGATCATGTCCAAGCGGGGCCTCGCGATCATGGTGGGCGCCACGGGCTGTGGGAAGAGCACGACGCTCGCGGCGATGATCGGCTACCGCAACGAGAACTCTCAAGGGCACATCATCACCATCGAGGACCCGGTCGAGTTCACCCACCCGCACAAGGGCTGCCTCATCACGCAGCGCGAGGTGGGGGTCGACACCCTGTCCTGGGCGAGCGCGCTCAAGAACACGCTGCGCCAGGCGCCCGACGTCATCCTGATCGGCGAGATCCGCGATCGCGAGACGATGGAGCACGCGATCGCGTTCGCCGAGACCGGCCACCTGTGCTTAGCGACCTTGCACGCGAACAGCTCCAACCAGGCGCTGGACCGCATCATCAACTTTTTCCCCGAGGAGCGGCGTCAGCAGCTGCTGATGGACCTTTCATTGAACCTCCGCGGAATGATCTCGCAGCGCCTCATCCCGCTCAAAGAAGGCAAGGGCCGCTGCGCCGCGGTCGAGATCATGCTCAACTCCCCGCTCATCTCAGACCTCGTCTTCAAGGGCGAGGTGCACGAGATCAAGGAGATCATGAAGAAGTCCCGCGAGCTGGGCATGCAGACCTTCGACCAGGCGCTGTTCGACCTGTTCGAGGCGGGCAAGATCAGCTACGAGGACGCGCTCAGGAACGCCGACAGCGTCAA
>WNFU01003256.1_pt1 | contig 22727 bp, 18 predicted proteins | sample 5400121 | NCBI WGS metagenome assembly WNFU01 (sample SAMN13153360, study PRJNA577476) | soil metagenome | isolation source: 100 cm soil or saprolite under grassland replicate 1 | place: USA:California | collected 2016-06-15
GGTCCCGACCCGCGAATGTCAGTCTGATCCACCGTCGCTGCTCCGGACGCTCCCCTGCTCCAGGCCAAGAGGACAACCCAGCACCGAGCCGCACCCCTTGACCTTTTGCTCCATGTCAGAGGCTGTAACGAAATGACTGGGGCGGAGCTGGCGTGGATGGCCAGCAGCAGCGTCAGGCCCGCGCCTCTGCTGGCCGTGGAGCACTGACGGCCTCGATGCGCTCGAGCCAGGGCTTCGCCTCCAGCTGCTCGAAGATCTCACGCGCCTCGGCGAGCAGCGGCTCCGCCTCCTCGGCGCGGCCCTCCCCGGCCAGCCACTCTGCGTGTTCGAGCTGGGCGACTGCAAGGTAGAACGGTACGGCCAGCTCGCGAAAGAGGCCCTCAGCACCCTTGAAGAGATCCTCGGCCCGGTCCGAGCCGAGCCTCGCCCGGAAGCGTGACACCTGCGCACGCAGAAACTGCGGGTACCGTCCGGGGGGAAGCGCGTCGATGGCCGCGATCAGCTCCTCGGCCTTGGCGATGTCGTTCAGCTCGAGCGCAGCCTCGACTGCGAGCACGAATCCGAACTTCACGTCCTCGCTCGTAACGCCCATGGCGTCACGAACTCGGAACGCAGCCTCGCCGGCTTGGAGGGCGCCGGCGGCGTCACCCCGCGCCAGGAGCCAACCGGACTTCCCGCAGTTCAATGAAGCCTGCTCCTGGACGTCCGAGGAGCTCTTGAACTCATCGAAGGTCTCCAGGATCTCGCTCGCCTCGTCGTAGGAGCCCCGATGGACGTGAGCGAGAACGCCCAACGACCCGAGGTTAACGAACGCCTGACGCGTCTCAATCCATTTCTCCTGCGGGATCTCCGTCGCCACGGCCAACACCTCGTCCCAGCGGCCGAGCGCGAACATCGGAGTGACCTGGCCGAGCAGGACTGTTTCCCAGTAGCGGTTTCCGACCCTGCGCGCGAGCCCGACGCCGTCACGAACACAGTCCGCGGCTTCCTCGTAGCGATCGGCTCGCGTCAGCGAGTCGGCGAGGTTGTAATACGCCCGCAGGGCGGCGGAGGGCTTGTCGTGCTCGAGCGCGACCTCGAGCGCATAGCGGAGCACGGCCAGGCCCTCCTTGAGACGGTCTCTGGCAATGAGAATCATCCCCTTCGAGTCCAGCGCCTGGGAGAGGTCTCCGGAAGCAAGAGGGCTTCGGCGAGATCGAGCGCTGCCTCGATTCGCTGGAAGGCGAGGTTCCGCTCACCCGCGAAGAACAGGAAGCGGCCGAGCTGCGCGGCGAGCGCCGCCAAGTCCTCGTCCGGTTCCTCCCGGGAGAGGAGTTCGAACGCCTGGTTCATGCTCTCCAAGCCCTGCTCCAGACGCCCCCTGTCCCACAGGATTTCGGCCAACCGCGCAGACACCCGGGCTGCGGGATGGCTCGCCCCTGCAGCCTCGAAGAGCTCGATGGCGCGCTCGTAGTGGGCGGCGGCCTCGTCTGCACGTGCTCCGATCCTCGCCATGGTGCCCGCCCGCTCGTGCAGCTCGGCCTGGGCGAGTTGGTCGTCCGCGAGCTCCACAGCCCGCTCGAACGATCGCTGAGCCTCTGCGTTTGCGGCCAGCGAGGCCGCCCGCTCTCCGGCTCGAACGAGCATCTCCCGAGCCTTGGCCCGGATCTCCACGGCATCTTCGTCGTCGGGCGCTGCCGCGTAGGCGTCGAGGTAGTGCGAGGCAACCACTTCTACGATCTCGTCTTCCTCGGCGCTCGGGACGCTCGAAAGGAACTCTGCCGCCGCCAGGTGCTTCGCCTTGCGCTCCTTCTTCGAGAGCGTCTCGGAGGCGACGTGCTTGACGATGTCCTGCAGGAACGAGTACTGGCCTCGCTCGGGTGAGCTCGGGTCGGCTTGGATCGAGAGGATCTCCTTGCGCAGGAGACCGGCGAGTAAGGGCTCGAGCTCTTCGCCAGGCTGCCCCGTGAGCGCTTCCAGCCCCTGCTTGGTGAAGGTCTTGCCGAGCACGGCGCCGTTCTGCACGAGCCGTCGCTCTTCCTGCGTCAGGCTGTCGAGGCGGGCGGCGATCAGGGCATGCAGGGTTTCCGGCACCTCGAGCGTCTCGATCGGCCCTGTCGGTCGGTACACGTTTCCTTCCTGCGCGAGCAGGCCGCGGTCGATCAGCATGCGCACGGTCTCGACCGCGTAGAGGGGAACGCCCTCGGCGCGATCGAGGATGCGCTCACGCAGCTCCTCCGGGAGGCCGGGCACGAGACCGGTCAGCAGGTCCCCCATGGCCCGCGCAGAGAGCGGCTCCAGGTAGAGCGAGGTGAAGTTCCGCTTCCCGGCGCCCCAGGAGGGTCGCTTGTCGGCCAGCTCCGGCCGTGCGAGGGCGAGGACGAAGAGGGGGTGACTGCGTGACCATTCGAGCAGGTACTCGAGGAAGTCGAGCAGGCCGGCGTCCGCCCACTGCATGTCCTCGAAGACGAGGATCGTCGGCGCCTGCTCAGCGAGCCGCTCGAAGAGGATGCGCCAGGCCGAGAAGAGGTTCTCCTGGTCTCCCGGCGCGCCCTCCTCCAGCCCGAGCATGTGGGCAAGTCTCGGTTCGACCCAGCGCCGCTCTTCCGCGTCTGCGATGTGCTCCTCGACCGTCGAGTGGAGCTTGGCGCGCGCCGAGGCCGGCTCCTCGTCCTCGACGATGCCGCACCGCATCCTGACCATCTCCGCGAGCGCCCAGTAGGCCACGCCTTCGCCGTAGGAGAGGCAGCGCCCCCGGTGCCACCAGATGTTCTCGGCGAGGCCGTCGACGTACTTCTCGAACTCCCACGAGAGACGCGACTTGCCGATGCCGGCGATGCCCGTGACCGAGACGAGCTGGGCCTTGCGCTCCTCGGCGGAGGCATGGAAGAGCTCCTTCATCATCCGCAGCTCGCGGTTGCGTCCGACGAAAGGCGCTTCCAGGGCCGTCGACTTGAGGGCACCTCCCCGGCCGGCAGTCACCCGCAACGCGCGGAAGAGCGGAAGGGGCTCCGTCTTGCCCTTGAGCTCGTGCAGGCCGGCGTCCTCGTGGAGGACCGCCGCCTCTGTGGCGCGCTTCGTGCTTTCGCCGACGAGCACCGCCCCGGGCTCGGCTACGGACTGGATGCGAGACGCGGTGTTGACGAGGTCGCCGGCCACCATCCCCTGACCCTCGGCGCCGAGCGTGACGGCCGCCTCGCCCGTCAGCACCCCGGCGCGCGCTCGAAGGTGGGCGTCGAGCTCCGGAACCGCCTGCACGAGGTCCAGCGCGGCGCGGACGGCGCGCTCGGCGTCGTCCTCCTGCGCCACCGGCGTCCCCCACACGGCCATGACCGCGTCCCCGATGAACTTCTCGACCGTGCCGCCGTACAGCGAGACCAGCCGCTGGCAGGTCTCGAAGTAGCGCGAAAGCAGCTCCCGCGTGTCCTCGGCATCGCGGCTCTCCGATGCGGACGTGAACCCGACCAGATCCGCGAACAACACTGACACCAGCCGCCGCTCCGCCACCGGCGCTGCGGCGGCCGGCACCTCAACCGGCCCCGTCCCCGCAGCTACGGGCCCTGCCCCAGACGCCTCCCCGAGCGGCGAGCCGCACTCACCGCAGAACTTCTCGCTTCCTGCGAGGGCGGCGCCGCAGGAGGGACAGGTAAAAGCCAGCGGCGTCCCGCACTCGGTGCAGAACTTCTTCCCGGCAGGATTCTCCGCGCCGCAGCTCGCGCAGACGCTCACCGCCAGAGCCTAGACGGGAAAGATGGGCTCTACCAGAGGACGAGATCGGAGGTTGTGATGCGGGTAGCCCTGGTCCGACGACGAGTTCTGGCAACTAATCGAGCCGCTGCTCCCACGGCCGACGCGGCATTACCGCCATCCAGGCCGCAGGCGGCTCGACGACTCGGAGGGGATTCGTGACGCTTGAGGCGCGCGGAGGTACGCAATCGGGCCGCAGGCACCCCTGCCGTACGGGAAATCGCTTACCCCTCCCACGATATGGCTTAGTTGACCCAAAATGAGGTCAAATGACCCCAGAATGAGCTCAACCTCATAGGTTTTCTAGCCTTCTGAGACTAGATAAGCTCAACCCTCATGCGCGCGTTGAGGGTTTGTGGTGATGGGGGGGCGCGCAACCCTCCTTCTGAACAGGGAGGTCGAATGAAAGAGCTTCTCTGCGGCGCTATGAGCGGCTGCGGGCCACGGCGGCGATTCGCCCGACATCGCCTGGTCGCAGTTCCTGGTGAACCGGGAGCCCGACAAAGCGGGCTCGCCAGGACGCCGCACCTGGGAACCGCTCAACGGGGAAGGAGGGGTGCAGCACGGTCCAGAAGGGGCGGGCCGCTATGCCGGCGCTCTCCAACCGCTCTACGAGCTTTCGGTCGCCCTTCTTCTGCTCGATCGGGAAGACGAGCGGAGACGCGCCGTCGGGGAGGTCCGCGAAGGCTCTCGGGACCAGCTCGCCCAGGCTTTCGAAGAGGAGGCGGTAGTTCGCGCGACGCCGTGCGGCGGCAGCGGGATCGGCGATGCGCGGAAGCAGGAACACCGTCGCCGCCGACGGCGACCTATCCTCGGCCACCCACGCGAACTCGTGCTCAGGGCCCAGCTCCTCCTCGCGCTGCAGGCGCGATACGAGCCTTCCGGCCACGTTCGATCGCGCCGTGAGCCAGGCGGCGTGGCGACGGGCCAGCCGACCCAGGCCGAGCGGTCGCGCTGCGCTCGCGCCGTCGTGCTTCGTGCGGGAGATGACCGCGGCGCCGTCAGGAAGACCGAACGTCTTGTAGAGGCAGAAGATCGCAAGGTCGCCCACGGATCCGACCGGGCCGGCCTCGTACGAGGAGAGCCAGGCCTGCGCGCCGTCCTCGATGAGAAGCAAGCCACGCTCGTCGCACCAGCGCCTCCAGCGGGCCGAGTCCTGTGGGAATCCGAAATAGTGGATGACGTAGAGGGCGCGGGCACGGGCAGCGAGCAGCGACTCGAGTTCGCTCTCGTTCGGCTCCAGCGTCTCCGCGGCGTCGTAGAACCGGCACACCAGGCCGGCCCGAATCAACGCTTCGATCTCGGAGCCGTGGTGGTAGCCAGGTGTCAGCACCTCGTCGCCCTCGCCCAGCCCGAGCGCCTGGAGCGCCTCGCAGAGACCGTGGCGCGCACGTCCGAAGAGCGCGCAACCCGGATGGTCGAGCGGGAACGGGAGTTGAGCCAAGGGCCTCCGTGCGTAGACCGAGGGAGGCAGGGGCGGGAATAGATTGAGGCGCGGAGCAGTCATTGTTCTCGCGTCAGCGTCGTGCGCTTAGGGACCTAGTCGGACGACGGCCTGCTCTCCAGGATCCGCTTCAAGGCTAACAGAGCTCCTTGCACTTCCTCCGAAGCGTAGGCGCGCGCAGAGTTTCGTGCATGTCCGGACCAGCCCGCTCGCCTGCGAGGGGTTTGCGTTGCGGGAAGGCGCGCGCGTGGAGGTCCCATGGGGCGCTCCGATCCGTCGGCGCCATCGAACGCAGCTCTAGCCGTTCGAGGAAGTCTCGCGCACCGTGGTGCTTGTCACCCGCTCGAACTTTCGTGTGTAGCTGCCGGAGCCGAAGGACGCGGGAGCCATGTTCGACCAGGCAACCGTTGCACGACTCACGATGCCCCGCACTGACACCCCTTCCCGGCCTCCTGCGCCAGCCAAGAGGGTCTTTACGCAAATTGCCAAGTCGAGCAGGACGCTTCGATGGCGCACATACCAGAGATCGTACGATAGCTTCGTGGCCGCTCCGTCGGCGTCTGACGCATACCCGCATTGAATCTGCGCCCAGCCAGTGAGTCCCGGCTTGATGAGCAAGCGACGGCCCCAGAATGGCACTGTCCGCTCGAGCTGCTCGATGAATTCGGGCCGCTCCGGCCGCGGCCCGACAAGCGACATGTCGCCGCGGAGAACGTTCCAGAGCTGCGGAAGTTCGTCGAGATGCGTTCTGCGGAGGAAGCAGCCAAAGGGGGTCGCTCGTGGGTCGTCCTCGCACGCCCACTGCGATTGACCGGGCTCTTCGGCGTCTTCTCTCATCGTGCGGAACTTGTAGATCTCGAAGGGCTCGCCTCCCTGACCGACACGGATCTGCCGGTAGATAATCGGCCCCGGTGTTCGCCGTACGACGAATGCGATGATGGTGAGAAGTGGAGCAATCGCCACAAGACCGAAGGACGCGCCGACTACGTCAAATACCCGCTTGGTCAGCCGTGAATGCGGAGGCTGGCGCAGATGCAGCAGGCTCATGAACCAGGACGCGCTTAGGCGGTGCACGGGCACGCAGCCGAAGGCGTGCTCGAAGAATCCGGCGAGCCCTATAATGCGTGGGCTCGCGTCCCCCAAATCGAGCATCGGGCCGATCGCCGCTCCACAGCTACTGTCGTCGGTGACGATCACCAGATCGGGTCGCTGAGCCTCCAGCAAGCGGCCGAACTCGGATAGACCCGCAGTCCCATTCGACCGCGTCGCAGACTCCACGCAGGCGTCGACCTGGACGGTGCCCACCACTTCGAATGCCCCGCTCCCGTTGTGCGCGAGCTCCGCGGCGACCTCCGCAGGGCAGTCGTCCGTCCCTACGAGCATGACGCGCCGGGTGGCGCCCCGCCCGCGGTCAACTGCCCACCACCACACGGTAGTCACGGCGAATACGACCGCCGCCAGCTCAAGCAAGATAAGCGGTGCCTTCGACCCTCCCGGGAGAACCCGTAGCCAGGCTTGGATTGCTGAGAGGAGCACCACGCCGAGCCCTGCTCCAATGGCCGAGGCGAGTGCTGGACCGAATAGCGGGGGGATTGCGCGGCGCGCACCGTTCAGGCAAGGAAGCCAGACTGCCGCCGCGATCGTTGCGAAGGCGAAGGCGTGGAGCTCTGAGCTCCTGGGAAGAATCAGGTAAAGGGTCAGCCAGAGCGCGCCGAAGAGGCCAGCGACGGCGAACACGTCACCTCTCCGTGAGTAACGGGGGGAGGCCCTTCGGTCACGCCCCGAGTCTCGCGGGGCCTCGACCGCAGGTAGGCACGCGACCTCCGCGAGAGACGTCGAAGCACTGTCCACCTCGACTGCCGCAGTTCGAGTGCTTGGCTCCGACCGGCACTCCCAACTGTGCGGTGTGCCCTGACGTGCAAGCAGCGAATTTCGAAGCGGTCTAAGCACCATCCGGCGTTGGTCACCGCAGTTCGAGTGCTGGCCGCAGACAGGCTCTCCCCACAGTTACGGTTACGTACTGTCCCGATGTCTAAATAGCGAACTTTCAAAGCGTTAAACCTCCCCACCGTGTTTTCCAAGGCGGTGGCTGGGTAAAAACTGCAACTGTGCACGACCGTCGGGTCGTCGTGGTGGGTGCGGGGCCCTACGGGCTGGCGGCCACGGCGCATCTTCGAGCCACCGGCATTGACACTCAGGTTTTCGGAACGGCCATGGAGTTCTGGCACCGACGAATGCCGGGCGGGATGTTCCTTCGCTCTGCCTGGGAAGCCTCCAGCATCGCCCATCCGGAGGACCGGCTTACGCTCGATGATTACCGGAAGGCATGCGCGCCGACCCTCTCTGATCCGATCCCGATCGCAGACTTCCTCCGGTATGCCGAATGGTTCCGTGAACAAGCGGTCCCGGACGTGGACCAACGCGAGGTCGTCTGGATCGATCGGGCCGAAAATGGTTTCCGGGTCACTCTTCGGGGCGGTGACGAGCTCCGCGTCGATCGTGTGATCTTGGCTGCCGGTCTTGCGCCGTTCGCCTCACGACCGAGGGAGTTCGAGAATGTGCCCTCGAGTCTCGCGTCGCACTCCTCGGAGCACACCAACTTCACGAAGTTCGTGGGCCGCCGAGTGCTCGTGGCCGGCGGCGGGCAGAGCGCACTCGAGTCCGCGGCGCTACTCCGTGAAGCGGGAGCCGGGGTCGAGGTGCTCGTCCGTCGCCCCGACGTCCGATGGCTTCCGGCTCCCCGCCTCACCGGTCAGCTCGCTCCGGTCCGCCGCTACCTCTACGGGCGCATCGTCCACCGCGTGCTCTACCCGCCCACGGACGTGGGCCCGCCCGGACTCAACTGGATCGTGGCGTTACCTCACCTCTTTCGAGCATTGCCCCAGGCCCTCCAGGAGCTCATCGCGTGGCGCTGCATCCGGCCGGCGGGCGCGGCCTGGCTCCGATCGCGCCTCGAGGGGGTGGCGATCACGGTCGGCCGCTCAGTCGAATCGGCGACGCCGCAGGACGATACGCTCCGAGTCACACTAGACGACGGGACAGAGCGCCTCTGCGACCACGCGCTGTTAGCGACCGGGTTTCCCGTCAATATTCGGCGCTATCCGTTTCTTTCCGGCGAGCTTCTCGAGGAAATTACTATGGAGGACGGCTACCCGCTGCTCGAGCGGGGGTTCGAATCTTCGGTTCGGCGGCTTCATTTTGTCGGCGCCCCTGCGGCGAGGAGCTTCGGCCCGGTGATGCGCTTCGTCTCTGGAACGCGGTTCACCGGGCGTGAGCTCGCGCGCTCGCTCAGGAGTCATGCTGCTGCAGACAGGCGTCGTCGTCGCTCGCCGCCCCCGGTGGAGGCGCTCGGCGCTCATGTCGTGCGCTCGGACTGAGTCCCTCCGTCCGAGGGGCGGGCTAGACGGCTTCCTCGAGGCAACTCCCGCCAGAGTCGCTGTTGGAACTGCGACTGACGCCGCCTCCTTCTCTCGCCTCCACCAGGGCTGGGACGACCTCGTGCGCGCGATGCCCAGGCCCAGTCCTTACTTGCTGCACGGCTGGCTGAGCGAATGGTGGCGACACTACGGCGCCGGGCGGAGCCTCTGCGTCCACGTCGCGTTCCGCGACGGCAAGCTGGTGGCCGCGCTTCCGCTGTGCGTCCATGAGCGGTTCGGAGTTCGAGTACTGGAGTTCATGGGAGGAGGCGAGTCGGTGCTTGCTGATCTGCTCTTGGCCGACGGCGAGGACTCCTCGCTCGCTGTGATGCTCGCGCAACGCGCAGCAACCTCGGGTCAGGACTTCGCCGACCTCTTCGGCCTAAGCCGCGAGAGCCGCCTGGTTGCTGCGCTCGGAGACCGGGCCTTTCGGCTCGTCCCTCGCATCGAAGCGCCGGTGCTCGACCTGAAAGGAAGCTGGGAGGATGCGTATCAGCAGATGCCGTCGCGGCGGCGCAGAGAGCACCGCCGCCGGCGACGGCGGCTCGATGCCCTCGGCAGACTCGAGCTAACGATCGCGCGCACCGAGGTGGAGTTGCAGGATGCACTCGAGAAGGCGTTCGCCCTGTACGCCCTCCGGTGGCATGGGCGGCCCGACAACTCGGACTTTGTCAGAGCACGAGGGAAGGCCTTCGAAAGAGCCGCGGTCAGCGCGTTGGCGCAAAACGGCGTGCCTCGAATCGTCCTTCTAGAGCTCGACGGTAGGCCAGTCGCGTTCTCCTACTACTTCGCTCTTGAGGGAAGGATGTACTCGCACAAGCTTGCGTTCGATCCAGCCTTCGCGGCCTATTCGCCCGGCACGCTGACCCTTCTCGATACGCTCGCCGCCGCTTCGGAAGAGGGCCTCACAAGGGTCGAGTTCCTCGGCGGGGCCGAGCCCTATAAGACCGAGTTCGCCGACCACTTCGAGCCTCTCTACGAGGTTGTCGGCTTGGTGGGAGGCCCCGTGGGCGCCGTAGCACTCGCGGCACGCCTGGGTTCCATTCGACTCCGACTGCGCCTGAAGCGGTCTCGAGCAGCCGCGTGGTTCTACTACCGCGGCCTAGGCGCGCCGCGCCGGTTGTTCGCACGGGCGCAGCGGAGGGCGGCGGATCATGACTGAGCTCGCCTGCGGAGTCGCCGCACGGACGCACACGCGGGCGCTAGGAACAAAGCGCACCGCCCTCGTGCTCGACGGTTCCAGCGCCCCGGCGCTTGAGGTGGTCCGCTCGCTCGGCCGCGCCGGCTGGCGCGTCCTCGCCGCTGCTGGAACGCGTTCGGGGGCGTCCCGGTTCACCGCGCGGGTTGTCCAGCTGCCGGAGGGTTGGGAGCCCCGTGTCCTGGCCGACGCCGTAGAGGTGGCGCTCGAAGAGGAGCGCGTCGACTTGCTCGTCCCTTGCTCAGACGCCTCCGCGGAAGTTCTGTGGAAGCATCATGTTCGCTTCAGTCATGTGCCCATTCTCGGCGGTGACCGTCGCTCGTTCGAGCTCGCCTCGGACAAAGCCGCGGGTCTTGCCGCCGCCGAACACGCCGGCTTCCCCGTCCCCCGCTGGAGCTCGCCGCAGAATCTGCACGACGCGTGTCGTTTCGCGCGCCTCGTCGGGCTGCCTTTCATCGTCAAGCCGCGTCGATCGTTCGTGGCTCGCGCGGGCCACCTTGTCCAGCGGCGGCACAGTTTCGTTCGCTCCGCGAAGGAGCTTCCAAGCGTCGTCGCTGAGCTCGCCGAACCCAATGGAGAGCTTCCCGTGCTCCAGGCGTACGTTCCGGGACGCTCGCTCGCCGTCACCGCGGTTCTCAAGGAGGGTCAACTTCTGGCGGCGGTGGCCCGCGAGACGTTCTCGTTCGAGCCGGTAGCCGGGGGGACGTCTGTCTGGAAGCGAACCATTCCGCAGAACGACGTCGGCGTCACCGAAGCATGTCGGCTCCTCGCGGATATCGGTTTCGAGGGTCTCGCCGAGGTCGAATACCAGGTGGGCGCCGACGGCGTGCCCCGTCTGATGGAGATCGGCGCCCGGGTGCACGGGTGGCTCGGACTTGCCGTCGCCGCGGGGGTCGATCTGCCGCTGATTGCGGCCGCCTCCCTCCTCGGCGACGAAGTCCCACCGTGCTCGACATACCGTGTTGGCATCGAGATGCGCTGGCTCCGCGGCGAGCTGAGACGCCTCCGAACTGCGATCGATCCTCGCGCCGAGCCTCCTCCCGGCATCTCGCGACGCAGCATCGCCTCGCGCGCTTGGCCTCCCTGGCGCCCGGGCATGCGGTTCGACGGCCTCGACGGGACCGACATCGTTCCCGTTCTTCCGCGTTTCCTCCGTGGCAGGATCGCACGCCTGCGCGCTCAGTCAGCGCGGGAGCATCCGGCGTGAAGACGAGCTCTGACATCGGCCCCGGACCCCGACTCCTCTATCCCCTCAAGGCGGGCATGACGAGGGCGCGTTCGCTTGCTTGGTTCGTACGCTCGCGCCGAACGGGTCACCGGCATCAAGGACCTCGGCTTCTCTTCTACCATCGCGTCGCGGACGACCGAGATGAGCTCGCGGTCAAGCCGCGGCGCTTTCGGGAGCAGATGAATCTTCTCGCGTCGGAGGGCTACCGAGTCGTCGATCTCGTGGAGGCGGTCGATCTTCTTCTCTCCGGCACGATGCCGGGGCCAACAATCGGCCTAAGCTTCGATGACGGTTTCCGCGACGTTGCCGAGGAAGCGCTCCCCGTGCTCGAGCGGCACGGGTTCCGAGCGACAGTCTTCGTCCCGCCGGGCGTGATCGACGGACGCGTGTCATTCAACTGGTACCGCGAACAGCCGCCACTTCTCGACTGGGATCAGATCGTCGAGCTCGACCTAACGGGCACGCTTCGCTTCGAGGCGCACTCGGTTACCCATCCGAACCTGCTCACCCTGAGCGAGGAGAGCGCGAGAGATGAGATCGTAGGTTCCAAGATCGCCCTCGAAAGCCATCTCGGCCGACCGGTGGAAGCTTTCTGCTACCCGGCGGGTCTCTTCGGGGCGCGAGAGCGCCGCCTCGTCCAGAAGGCGGGTTTCCGCATGGCCGCTTCGTGCGAGCCCGGTCCAAATCACCCTAACGTGGATCTGTTCGGGCTGCGCCGCCAGCAGATCGATGCGCGCGACAGCCTGCTCGACTTCCGGGCGAAGCTCGGAGGGGCCCACGATTCACCCCTCCCGCTGCGCATGGCGTACCTCCGACTGCGCTACGGCGACGGCAACGGGAGCCCTCGGGCGACGAGCTCTCCCGTGTAGAGCCTGAGATGTGCTCGATGGAACAACGGAAGATCGAAAAGAGCCTCCGCGCGAGCGCGTCCGGCCGCGCCCATGCGGCGGCGCAGATCGCCGTCAGCGACCAGGCGCCCGAGCGCGGCAGACAGCGCGGTGGCATCGCCTGGAGGGACGACGAAGCCGGTCTCACCGTCCACGACGAGCTCGGTCACGCCGCCGACGGACGAGGCCACGACCGGAAGACCGGCGGCCATCGCCTCGAGAATGGAGACAGGGAGCCCCTCGGACCGGCTGGAGAGGATGAAGGCGTCCGCAGTGGCAAGCAGTTCGCCGACGTCGAAGCGCTCGCCGAGGCACTGGACGACCTCGCCCAACCCGAGCCGTCCCAGCTCGGCCTCTATCCTGTCGCGCTCGGGCCCATCGCCCATGACGAGAGCCCGAAAGGGAGGACCGTCCAGATGTGCCAGCGCACGAACGAACGTCAGCAGATCCTTCGGTGCTTTCAGCCTGCCGACGGTGACGAGCGTCGGCACTCGCGCCGCATGGCGCGTGCGCGCCGCTCCGCGCACGTCGACGGCGTTGCGGATCACGACCACCTGGTCGCTCCTGCACGTCCGCGCTTCCAGCCCGAGCGCGCGCTCGTTCTCCGAGACGCAGACGATGCGAGTTACGAGCCGCCCAGTCGCCCTCTCGGCTCGCAGGTAGAGCTTCGCGAGGAGGCCCGAGTAGCAGGCGAACGCCCAGCCGTGGACGGTGAAGATGCGAATGGGGACGCCGGCGATGCGCGCAGCGAGGCAGCCCAGCACTCCGGCCTTCGAGCTGTTCGCGTGCACGATGTGCGGCCGCTCACGCCGGCAGAGCCGAATCAGCTCGAGGAGCCCAAGCAGATCGCGCCACGGGCTCAGCGGACGTCGCACGTGTCGGAGAGCGATGAAGCGAGCCCCGGTCTCCGCAGCCGCGTCCCGAAGGGGCCCGGGCCCGTGCGCCGCGTGCGTCACGTCGAACCGGTCGACAAGCGCGGGAAGAAGATGGGCTACGTAGGTCTGAGCACCTCCGACCTCCGCGAGGGTGATGATGATTAGCAGCCGGGGTCGGCTCGGCACAGCAGAGGTATTCCCGACCCTCGCGATCCGTACTCCAACTGCGACTGCCCTCCTTCGCGCCTCCTCCTGGGCGGTGGCGCTCGCGGGGGCCGCAGGGTTGATGGCGTGGCTACTGGCCCGTTATCCGCCGTCGCTTGCCGCGGCGCTCCTGATCGGACTGGGCCTACTCGGGGCGCTCGCGCTGACGCTCGCGCGCTTCCAGGCCGCAGTCGGCCTTGGGGTGTTGCTGCTCGCCTTCGTCAGGATCGAGCCCGCGCCGGCGGATGCCATCTTCGCCGTCGTGATCGCAGTCACTCTATTGACCGGTCGGTTCAACCTCCGTCGCGTGCCGATGCTCGCCGTGGGTCTCGTCGGCACCTTTCTCGTGATCAACCTCTTCTCATCGGTCGAGATGATCGACCCGGTACGCGGAATCCGCTTCTTCGCGATCACACTCTATCTCGGGATTTTCGCTCTCTGGCTCACGGAATACATGTGCTCGACGGGCCGGGCACGTCTTGTCGTTCGCCTCTATCTCCTCTCAGCCCTCGCCTCCGCAGCTCTCGGGTCTGCCGCGCTCTTCGCCCCCTTCCCCGGGCACGAGACCTTCGTCTTCGGTGGAAGCCGGGTGCAGGGGCTGTTCAAGGATCCGGACGTCTACGGAGCTTTCCTCATCCCTGCGGCGCTCATCCTCGTGGAGGAGGTCGTCAGTCCGCGCCTCGTCGGCTGGGGCCGAGTTAGGAAGGCGATCGGAGTCTCGATTCTTGCTCTCGGCATCGTGTTCTCGTTCTCACGTGCAGTCTGGCTGGACCTCGCATTCGGCCTGACCACGATGCTTCTCGTGCTTGCTCTGCGGCGCGGCGGCGGCCGGCGGGCGCTGGTCAGCTTCTCGGTCGTGCTCTCAGCCGCCGCGGTGATCGCGTCGGCGATCGTGCTCACCGGATCGTCAGGCTTCCTCGCCCAGCGGGCCCACCTGCAGGGATATGACGCGGAGCGGTTCAGCGCCCAGACGCTCGGCCTCGAACAAGGCGAGCGATATCCGCTCGGAATCGGGCCGGGACAGTTCGAAGTGGTCTCGCCTGTCTCGGCGCACAGCACGTACATCCGCGCGTTCGCCGAGGAGGGTGCTCCCGGCCTCGCCGCACTCATAGCGCTCCTGCTCGCGACGCTTCTGTTAGGCGCACGCAATGTCGTGCGAGGAATGGACACGTACGGGATCGGCTCCGCGGCGCTGCTCGGCTCTTGGCTGGGCATCCTCGCCAACAGCCTCTTCGTCGACACGCTGCACTGGCGCCATCTCTGGCTCGTCGCGGCTCTCATCTGGGCCGGAGCGATGCGCTCCGACCGGACCTACGCCTCCTCAAAGACCGCCTCTCGGTCGCCAAGGTAATACGACGACGCCAAGCCCTGGGCACCGATGACAAACAGCCCCAGCGCGTTGATCGCGTGCCGCTCGAGGACCTCCTGGAGATCGTGAACGGTTTCCACCGTCAGCCGATCGAGCCGACCGACGATGAGCACGGCATCCACGAACTGCGCGAGGATCTGAGCGTCAACGACGCCAAGCAGGGGCGGTCCGTCGACGAGGATGTACTCGAATGGGTGCCGTGAGAACTCGTCGAAGATCGCCATCGCTTCGATTCCCTCGCCTGCGAGCAATCTCGACGGTCGCGTAGGCCTGTCTCCGTTCATGATGACAGTAAGCTGCTCCTCCACCTTCCCTCTGGCGAGCTCCTCCCCCGCCAGGTCGGCCACGCTTTCGGCGCCACCCTCATGCACGGCGCGCAATAGCCCTCGGAACCCGAGTCCGGGCTGAGCGGTGAAGAACTCGTGCAGTGCCGGCCGGCGCACATCGGCATCGACGAGCAGCGTCGGATGGCCGGCGGTCGCGAGGGCGCGGCCTAGTCGAACCGTCGCCTCGCTCCTCCCTTCTCCCGAAACGGCGCTCGTGACCAGGACCGTCCGCTGCTTCGTCGCGGGCAGCTGGAACTCGATGGACGCGCACAGCGCCTCGTAGGCCTCGAGCTCGACCCCGCGCACGCGCTTGCGCCGACGACCGCGAGCACCGCGGACGAGCGGGACGCTCGACAGGATCGGGAGCCGAAGGAGGCGGCTGAGCTCACGCGGACCATCCAGGCGGCGCACGAAATGCTCTCGCGCGAGCGCCGCCAGAACGGCGATGAAGGATCCGGCGAAGAAAGCGAAGATGGCGTTCCGGATCGGGCGCGGGGAGTACGGCTTCGAGGGAGCTCTCGCCGCCTGCGCGAGCTGGAGATCGGATCCTACGCTCGCCTCGTTGATAGTGATCTCACTCAGCCTCTCCTCAATCGCCCTTTCCTGCGCCGCCCCCCCAGGCGAAGTGCGCAGTCGCTCCAACGTCCGGATCAGATTCGCGCGATCTTGGGTCAGCTGCAGGCGCTCGAACGAGCGCCGCTGGTCGAGGTAGACTAGGGCCACCGCGTTGGCCATCGCTGCGGCCCCACGAGGACTGCGATCAGTCGCGGAGATGTTGATGATGTTCGCCTCCCGGTCGACCGAGGCCTTTACGTTGCGCTCGAGCGTCTCGACCGACTCGCCCCCCAGGTGCCGAGCTGCCGCGGAGAGGACCGATCGGGTCGTGGCGAGTGTGTCGATCGTCGCCAGTTCGCGTTTGATTGTTTCGGCATCAGTTGCCTGAAAAAGGCCCGAGTTGCTGGCGAGCACTACTCGTGCAGTAGCCCTATAGGTCTTGCTCACAAGAAGCGAGATGATGAGGACGAGGGCCGTCAGCGGGATGACGATCAGGGCCATCAAGAGCCAATTCCGCTTGAGTGCCCGCCCATAGCGGCCAAGCTCTACAGGTTGATCGCCGATGAAGCCGGTCTCCAAAGGAGGTGTCATCCGGCCAGGAGTACCCACCGCGTTAGTGTTTCCCTCCGCGCGCACGCGTGAAACGCGCGTGAGGGAGCGATTGAACTCCAAGCTCGTGGATAGAAAGATACGGGGTGGCCAACCTCAGGGGGATACGTCCGAGCCGCGCTCTTGTAGTTCTAGCTGCCTGCACCTTGGCGCTTGTCCTCCAGGCGGCCGTTGAGCGGGCCGCCCGAGCCTCTTCGCCCGGTCCCCCCGTTCGTGTCACGTACCTCGGTCCCGGCGGGCGGCTGTCAGGGCTCGTCCGACTCCGAGCGGCGGCCACGTCAGGGGCTGCCCGGATCGTCGCAGTGACGTACCTGCTCGACGGCAAGCCACTTGGATCCGACACCTCGCCCCCCTATTCGCTCGACGTGAATGCGGGGCTCCTGCCGCCTGGCCGCCACGATCTCCGGATCACCGCAATCGACAGCCTCGGCCGATCGGCGAAGAGCAGTGGCGTCCGGGTCCGAACGGTTCGGAGGCCGGGACCGCTCGTGACCGCCTCTCCGAGCCACGGCCTAGAGCGCGCGCTTACGGCTCTTCGGGCCGGGGGGGCAACCGTCGTCCTGCGTCCGGGACGGTATGTGCTCGACGAGGTCGCGATCGGGAGTGGGGCGCGCCTGGTGGGCTCGAGTCCCGGGACGGTCATCGCTGCCCCGCCGGGAACAAGCTACTCCGCCCTCCTCACGGTCCGCGGGAGCGGGATCCGCGTCTCGGACCTCACGCTCGACGGAGGAGGCCCAGGATCGGGAGAGGGCATTGCGGTCGCCATCTCAGATGGCTCGTCCGACGTGCGGCTTCAACGTCTTCGGGTAATGCACGTGCGAGGCGACGGCATAGTTATTCGGGGTGCGCATTCGGACGTCTCCGTCCAGGACTCAGGGATCGACGGGGACGGCAGCGGGCACGCCGGCGTGCTGGCATGGGAGTCCGACCAGTCGCGAGACGTGAGCGTCATCCGCACCAAGATCAGCGGCTTCAGAAGCTACGGGATCGACTTCGCGCAGAAGGAGTTCGGTCGCCCGGCCGCCGGCCTCCACGCACTCGCCCTCGATAACGAGATCGTCGGTATCAGGGATCCCGCGCGCGAAGTGTGTCGATCAGCGCCCCTGACGGCCGGATGTGGCACGAACGAAGCAGGCATCGAATCCGGCGCCGTCCAAGCCGCGTTCATCGGCAACACGATCAGGCGGACAGCCTGGGACGGCATCGAGACCGTCGGTTCGTCGACGAGGACCAGCGTGGTCGGCAACGAGATCAGTGGCACGCAGACGGGCATCTACCTCGAGCACTCCACGAACAACTCGCTCATCGCCCAGAATGTCATCTCGCGCGTACGAACCGGGATCAATGTCGAATGGCTGTACGGTGGAGTCGGCTCCAAGCAAAACGCGTTCGTCTCGAATCGAATCAGCAGGGCCTGGAAGACCGGAATCTTCCTCGATGTCGGCGCAGACGCAAACGTGCTCATCGGCAATCACTTCATCTACGGTGGGCGGCCGGCAATCGTGCTGCAGGGCTCGTCGCTCAACGTCGTGCGTGGAAACCGCGGCTGTGGCGCCGCAGGACCGTTCGTTCGCCAGCAATCAGGGTCATTCGACGACGGGAGCGCCGCGAAGTCGACGCGCAATCTGACTGCGAACAACATCACCCGCGTTTCGTGTCGCACTCCGTAACGGGCGTGGTTGCTGAAGGTGCCCACGAGCAGGCTGCACACAATGCCCGCGCGGGTGGGACGGGCGCGCTTCCGGCGGGATCTGCGCTGCTGTTTGCAGCTCAGGTCGCAACCAATCTCGGCTACTTCGTCGCCGTCCTGCTGCTTGCACGGGGCCTAGACCCCTCTGCGCGTGGGACGGTTGCGTTCCTAACGATAACCGCGTTGGTCGTCTCGCGCTTGGCCCGACTGGGCGTTGCCGACGCAACGACCGTTCTTGCCGCCCGGCGATCAAGACAGCGGTCCGCGCTACTCTCGAACCTGCTCGGGTTCACGATTTCGGCAATGCTCGGGGCGGCAGGCCTGCTCAGCCTGGTCATCCTGCTCGGCCGAATCCACCCGGCCGGCATCAAGGATAGGCAACTCATCCTGCTCGCGGTTGGAATCCTCGCCAGCGGCCTCGTGGACGCCGGCTCTTCGTTCATGCTCGGGCTGGGCAGGATCGCAGAGCTTGCGGCGCTGAACGCGGTCGGACCCTGGATCTATGCGGCGTTTGTCGCCACCGCGTCGGTGTTCTTCGGTCTGACGCCGACGCGCGCAGTCATCGCATGGGCCGCGGGACACTCGATCTGGGCCGCCATGGTGGTGGTCGCTTCCAAACGAGGCACACCATTAGTCCGAATGGACCGCTCCCTACTGCAGGAGTCGATTGCCTTCGGGGTGCGCGCCTGGATCGGGGGCCTCTCGCGATTCCTGAATTTCCGTGTTGACCAGATCTTGATGGGTTTCATCTCTGCGCAGGCCGCTCTCGGCATCTACGCAGTTGCGGTCAATGCCTCCGAGGTCCTTCTGATCCTTCCGGGAGCTGCAGCAACTGCCCTTCTACCCGCCCTCGCGCGCAGTGCACCGCGCGAGCGGCTCGAACGTACCCTGCGGATAGTCCGCTCCGTGACCCTCCTCACTGCGGCGACGGTAATCGCAGCGGCGATCGTCGGTCCGCCTCTGGTCACGAGCATCTTCGGTGGTCGCTACCAAGACGCGACCACACCGTTTGTCCTGCTGATTCCAGGCGCGATCGGATTTGCCCTGATGGTCATCTTCTCGAACGCGCTCGTCGCTGCTTCGGCGCCGGGCCGTTCTTCGCTCGGCCCGCTGGCGGCGCTCGTCAGCGGCTTTGTGCTCGACTTGATCCTGATCCCACCGTTCGGTGCTTCGGGTGCCGCGGCCGCCGCGACGGTCGCCTTCGCCTGCGGTGGAGTGGTGAGCGCCGCAGCGTTCCGTTCCGCCGCACCGTTCCAGTTGCGAGCGCTCGCGCCTGCCCGTGCCGATGTCCGAGCCCTCCTCGCTCTCACCGCGAGGCGGCCGCTTCGGCCTCGCAGCGTAAGCGGCACGCCCTGACGGAGTCTTCGCAGATACCGGTCAGGTGCTCGGTCGCATTTCGCGATTCGCCTCCTCGGCGAGCTCGCGAAAGCCTGCTCCGGTTGGTCCCTTCCTGAGGACTCGGGCGTTCAGTCGCAAGCGCCGGCGCGAATCCGCGTCGACCCCTGTCGGCCGAAACCGTCGAGGTAAGTGCGCGAGTGCCGAGGCGACGTTCGCGCCGAGTGAATAGCGGATCCAGTCGAAAGTCAGGGCTACTCGTGCGCCTGCGGGGGTGTGGTGTTTGGCCCAGTAGTAGCGCCGGCTGCGCCATAGCTCGTTGATGCGATGCTCATCCATTCCGGACGTAGAGCCCCAGCCATGGTGAACAACTTCCACTTCGGGCAGGTACCAGGCCTCGTAGCCGGCACCGAGTAGCCGACGACAGAGATCGGTCTCCTCCATGTACATGAAGAACGCCTCGTCAAAGAAGCCGACCTCTTCCAGAGCATTTCGCCGGACCATGAATGCCGCGCCGCCGAGCCAGTCGACTCGCCGCGCCTTGTTCGTCCGCGACTGCACCACGCCGACTTGGCCCAGAGTCAGTGCGAAGAGGGCGCATGTTGCGGGCGTCGGAAAACGCCAGGCAGAATCCATTGGCGCTCCGTTCTCGTACCTGAGCCTCGGCCCCACGATCCCGACCTTCGGCCGGGCATCGAGAAAGGTCTTCAGGACATCGATCGTACTCGGTGGCACCCGCGTATCGTCGTTGAGCACGAACACGTAATCCCCCGAGGTGCGGCGGATTATCGTGTTGTGGTTGGCGCCAAATCCCGCGCGATGCTGTTGCGCGATAACACGGACGTCCAGATGCCCCGCGCGCATTGCGTCCACCGAGCCATCGCGTGAAGCGTTGTCCAAGACGACGATCTCGACTGAAGAGTGACGCTCTGGGTCGCGCTTGAGGGATGCAAGGCAATCGAGGATCCGTTCACGGTTCTGGTGGTTCACGATCGAGACCGTGACGTCGATCTCCGCCAATTGGCGCACGGCTCCTCTGGGTGGTTCTTTTCGCATTCACCCGCACGCGGCTACGGCCAGATGACGACGGCCGTTCCGAGCGGGACGACGTGCATCAGATAACGGAGATCAATGTCCAGGCCGCGCACGCAGCCGGCCGACACACGCTCGCCGATGTCTTGCGGGTCGTTGGTTGCGTGGATCGCCAGCCGGTCGCCTCCGCTCCAGCCGACGGGCAGCTTCGTCTGGTGTCCCGAGAGCGCAAGAATGCAGCAGCCATAGGCCGAACTGAACCGGGCGCCGGGCAGCTTGTCGGTCACGGCGAAGCGGCCCACAGGCGTCGGCGATCCGGGCCGCCCGATGGCGACTCGAATCCGGCGCAGCACTTCCCCATGGCCCCGAACCGTCAACTGCCGGCGCGAGAGGTCGACCTCGATCCTGATCGAGACGCGGACGAGGCGCACGCTCGAGGAGCGCGCGTTGATCCAAGCCAGCCGACCGTTCGCAAGCTCAGGCGCCGCGACACCGAACCAGTGCGCACCGCGGCGCGCGAAGATCGCGAACGTCCGCGGCGAGCCGAACTCGGTACGGTCGCCGACCACGGCGAGAACCCGCCCGTTCGGGCGCTCGCGGACAGCGATCCCGTGTCGCTGTACGACCTTGGCGACGAGTGCTCCCCGTTCGGCTGCAGCCTGCGCCGTGCCCGGCAGCAGCACGAGCGCGATGACCCCGGCGCAGATCGCAAGACGATGCGAAACCAGCTACCCCCTTTGGCCACGCCGCAGCCTGCGAACCACCTCCTCGCGAACCCCCGACGCGGACGTCTGCAGCTTCCGGCCGCTGGAGAGAGGACGAGACTGGCATTCCTAGCGTGCTGCGCGCCGGATTTCATCACTCGAACGATTGATTTGCGCAGAGCGCGGGCGCTCGACCTGGGGCCAGAGCAGAATGGGCCAAGCTGTCTCGGGCGAGCAGCCGGTGGCCATGCGCCTTCGGGCGCATGGCCATGGAGATCCTTGGGGAGGAAGCCAGGCCCTGCCCGCGAAGCCGCCGCTAGTCACCATGGACGGCTGGCCCTCGCGCCATGGTGACTAGTTCAGCGGATCCCAGAATGCCGGGTCGGCGTCAGTTCCGACCTCCCTGAGAAGCTCGACCAGGAAATAGAGGTGCGCGAATAGTTGGTTCTGGTACCTGACCATTGCCTGGATCTCACGTTCGCGCGCTGCAGCTTCGCCCGACTCGACTGCCCGTGTGAGCCGCTCGAGGCCATCGAGGAACTCTGCTTGGGCTTCCCGCACAAGCTGCGGCCAGTTCCGGCGCGCGTCGGCCATGCAGCCGCTAGTGGCGTCCGTGCGGGCTCGCCGGATTGCCGGTCAGCGGGCCGGAGGCGACGCCCGCAGCCAGAGTCATCCCCGCGAGAATGGATGCAAGGAGCTTGCAGGTCAGTCCCTCAGCTCCTCCCGCTCTGCGTGGCATCGTAAGCGGACCCTTCCGCCACCGAGCGCGCGAAGGAGCCGAGTGGCCGATGCCGCAGTGTCAACCAATCGAGCCGCTCTGTTAGTGGTGTGTTTCTACCACCTCTCGGCGCTTAAGGGAAGGTCGCTGTTGGGTGCGGCGCATTCGCGCCCGCGCGCCTGACGCCCGCGGCCAAATGGTCGGCGTCAAACCCGTACCCGCCGCGCTCGAGCCAGCAGAGGGGTGGGGCACCCGCTCAGCCGCTCGGGGGCGTGCCCCAGGGTTCGGATTCGCGTCTCGGAGACGGGGTCGCGTACTGGACAATCGGGCGAAAGACGGCTTGTGCAACCGTTTACACCTGAAACCTGTAGTGACTAGTCAGGGGGCGCAACCAAGTCCAGGCGCGTGCGTGCCTAGGTGCGCGGGTAGGCCAAGGAGTGTGAGTGTGCGGGAGAGGACGCCGCGAATGTAGAACCGGTTCTACGACGCCGCGAATGTAGAAACGTTTCTACATTCTGGCCTGAACTATGGTCAGGCGTTGGAGCTCGCCTGCTTCTCCTCAACGCTCCCGAAGTAAGTCGTCTCGGGCGAGAGCTTGAGCTCGACCAACTCCAGCGCCGCGTGCTCGTCACCGCGGAGAGCGGCCGTGACAAGCTCGGCGGGGATCGTCCTGTATCGCTCGGGGCGCTTCTGGGCTCTGCGGGCCACCTCGCGGCCCACAGCGATGGCGTGCTCCCGCGAGATGCTGGCCAGGTCGCGAAGGGCGTCCTTGCTTAGCGTGGTGGCAACGGTGGGCGGTAGCTCAAGGGTCATTCGGACTCACGTCCCTTCGGAAACGTCACCACGCTGCACCCGCAGCATCGCCGACTCTGAGGCGCGCGGAGGTACGCAATCGGGCCGCCGACCTCCCTGGCGGGACGGAAAATCCTGCTTGCCCGTCTCACGAATTGGCTTGTTTGGGCACTTACGGACTCAAATGCGCCCAAATGAGCCCAAGTCGCAAACCCCCATGCGCGGGTTGAGGGTTGAGATGGATGGAGGGTCGTGAGGTTGATCCAGAAGGTCGCGGCGCGGGCGTAAGCAGGCCGCTAGGTGTTGGTCCCAACTACGTTGTTCAGTTCGCGGAGGCGGCTGAGTGGTGGCTGTCGGCCGATTGAGCGGTGCGGTCTGAGTCGGTTGTACCAGTCGAGCCAGCCGCGGAGTGCGGCGGTTCGCTCGCCGCTCGTGCGGTGGACGGCGCCGTAGGCCCAGCCGTCGACGAGGGTGCGGATGAAACGTTCGGCTTTCCCGTTCGTGCGCGGCCGGTACGGCCGGGTGCGCAGGTGGCGGATGCCGAGCGTCTTGCAGGCAAGCGCGTGCACGATCGCGCGGTAGCAGGCGCCGTTATCTGTGAGCACCCGCTCGACCCGGA
>WNFU01005795.1_pt1 | contig 22727 bp, 18 predicted proteins | sample 5400121 | NCBI WGS metagenome assembly WNFU01 (sample SAMN13153360, study PRJNA577476) | soil metagenome | isolation source: 100 cm soil or saprolite under grassland replicate 1 | place: USA:California | collected 2016-06-15
CCGACGCCGAAGGTGAGATGGCCCTCGAACTCGTCGACCCACCGCACCTGCCGCAGCGTCGGGTAGCGGGGGGTGAGGGAGCGCGGACCGGTGTAGGTCGCCGCGTACGGCGGGGTGTTCTGGTCGTGTCCCCAGGCGGGGTCGACCTGCACGAACAGCGACGCTCCGCCCTCCAGCGGCACCGTCGCCCCCGACTCGCTGGTCACCTGGTTCACGTAGCCGACCCGCCAGCTCGGCAGGGCGTTCCTGAACTGGAGCACGACCCGGTCGTAGCCGTCGTGGCTGCCGGTGCGGATGGCGACCAGCATCGGCATGTCCTCCGGGACCTTGGGGTTGTTGGTCCCCGCCTTGGTCGCCGTGGTCCATCGCGGCGCCGCGGTGGTGGCGGTCCCCGGGCCGGTGGTCGCCGCGGAGCCGGAAGGGGCGGCGGGCGTCGCGGAGGGGCCGCCGGAGCTGTCGCTGCAGCCGGTGGCGGCCACGGCGGCGAGCAGGCAGGCGGCCGCGACGAGGCGGACCGGCCGCATGGCACCTCCCTCGCGCGGGTCAGCCGGCCGGATCAGGATAACCGGTCGGGTCGCGGAGGAAGGCGGCCCGGCAGTGCTCGCTGCAGAACCAGAAGGTCCGGCCGGCGTGCTCGGCGGTGAGGCTCGCCTCGGCGACCGCCACCGCCATCCCGCACACCGGGTCGGTGGCCGTCTGGGTGGCCGCCGGCGGGGCGGCGCGGCGGTGCCGTTCGCGGATCAGCTCGGCGAGGATGGCGACCGCGATCTCCTCCTGGGTGGAGGGGCCGAGGTCCAGGCCGGCGGGGCTCGCGACCCTCGCCAGCTCGGCGTCGGCCACGCCGCGCCGCCGCAGCTCGTCGAACACGGTCGCGGCGCGGCGGCGGCTGCCGACCAGGCCGACGTAGCCGGCCCGGGTGCGCAGCGCCGCGACCAGCGCCTCCTCGTCGTAGTGGCCCATGGAAGCGACCACCACCGCGTCGCCGGGACCGGCGGCGTCGGCCCGGACCCCGTCCAGGTCGGCGTCGCCGAGCCCGGTCACCTCGTAGCCGACCAGCTCCGCCAGCCTCGCCAGGGTCGCGGCCACCGGGGTGCGGCCGCAGACGAGCATGCGGGGCGCGACGCCCACCGGCTCCACGAACACCTCCAGACCCCCGCCCGACGGGCAGGTGCTGACGGCGGCGACCACCCCCGGCTCCGGTTCCGGTACCGGTATCGCGGTGGCCGCCAGCTCCGCCGGGGTGATGCGGACCAGCCGCGGGCGGCCCTCGGCGAGCGCGGCCAGGGCCTCCCTGACCACGATCGGCTCGGCGCAGGCGCCGCCGACCCAGCCCTCCAGCCGCCCGTCGCCGGTCACCACCGCCTTGTCGCCGACCCGCGTCGACACCGGCGGGTCGACCCGGACCACCGTGGCCATGGCGTACGGCGGCTCCGGTGTCACACGAACCCCTTCTCGTGCATCGCCGCCCACACCTTGTCGCTGGTCACCGGCATGTCGATGTTGGTGATCCCAAGCGGCGCCAGGGCGTCCAGCACCGCGTTGACGTAGGCGGCGGGGGAGCCGACCGTCGCCGACTCGCCGACGCCCTTGGCCCCGATGGGGTGATGCGGCGACGGGGTGACGGTCGCGTGGGTCTCGAACTTGGGCGTCTCCCAGGAGGTGGGCAGCAGGTACTCGGTGAAGTTCTGGCCGATGCAGTTGCCGTCCTCGTCGAAGGTGATCTGCTGCATGGCGGCGATCGCGAAGCCCTCGGCGAGGCCGCCGTGGATCTGGCCCTCGACGATCATCGGGTTGATGCGGACCCCGCAGTCGTCGACCGCGACCATCTTGCGGACCTTCCACACGCCGGTGCCCTTGTCGATGTCGACGACCACGCAGTAGGTCCCGAACGGGAAGGTCATGTTCGGCGGGTCGTAGTAGGTGACGCCCTCCAGCCCCGCCTCCATGCCATCCGGCAGGTTGGTGTAGGCGGCGAAGGCGACGTCCTGGATGGTCTTGGCCCGGTCGGGGGCGCCGCGGACGGCGAACCTCCCGTCGGCGTACTCGACGTCCTCCTCGGCGACCTCCAGCAGGTGGGCGGCGATGCGGGTGGCCTTCTCGCGCAGCTTGCGGGCGACCATCGCGGTGGCCGCGCCGCCGACCGGGGTCGAGCGGGAGGCGTAGGTGCCCAGCCCGTAGGGAGTGTTGTCGGTGTCGCCTTCCATGACGGCGACGTCCTCTGGCTGGATGCCGAGCTCGGCGGCGACGATCTGGGCGAAGGTCGTCTCGTGGCCCTGGCCCTGGGCCTTCACGCCGAGCTTGAGGATCGCCTTGCCGGTGGGGTGCACCCGCAGCTCGGCCGAGTCGAACATGCGCAGCCCGGCGATGTCGTAGTCGGCGCCGTGCCCGGCGCCGACCACCTCGGTGAAGCTGGCGATGCCGATGCCCATCAGCTCCCCGCGTGCGAAGCGCTCCCGCTGCTCGCGGCGGAGCTCCTCGTAGCCGAGCTGCTCCAGCGCCAGGTCGAGGGCGCGCTGGTACTCGCCGGAGTCGTACACCCAGCCGACCACCGAGTGGTAGGGGAACTGCTCCGGACGGATGAAGTTGCGCCGGCGCAGCTCCGCAGGGTCCACGTCCAGCTCGGTGGCGGCCTTCTGCATCAGCCGCTCGATCAGGAACGACGCCTCGGTGACCCGGAACGAGCAGCGGTAGGCGATGCCGCCCGGCGCCTTGTTGGTGTAGACGGCGTCGACCTCGCAGAACGCGGCCGGGACGTCGTAGGAGCCGGTGAAGATGTGGAACAGGCCGGCGGGGGTCTTGGTCGGCTGCGCGGCGGCGTTGAACGCGCCGTGGTCGGCGATCACCTTGGAGCGCAGGCCCAGGATCTTGCCGTCGCCCGACAGCGCCACCTCGCCGGTCATGTGGTAGTCGCGGGCGAAGCCGGTGGAGATGAGGTTCTCGGTGCGGTCCTCGACCCACTTCACCGGCCGTCCCAGCAGCAGCGACGCGACCGTGGCGACGACGTAGCCGGGGTAGATCGGCACCTTGTTGCCGAAGCCGCCGCCGATGTCGGGGGAGACGATCCGGATGTTCTGCTCCGGCAGGCCGGCGACCAGCGCGAACAGGGTGCGGTGGGCGTGGGGCGCCTGCGAGGTCATGTAGATGGTGGCCTTGCCGGTCGCCGGGTCCACGTCCGCCACGCAGCCGCAGGTCTCCAGCGGCGCCGGGTGGGAGCGGGGGTAGAAGGTCTCCACCCGCACCACCTTGTCGGCGCTGGCGAAGGCGCGCTCGGTGGCCTCCCGGTCCCCCTTCTCCCAGTGGTTGATGTGGTTGGAGGTCTGGCCCTGCTTGTCCTCGCGGATCAGCGGCGCGTCGGGCTCCAGGGCCTTGTGCGGGTCGACCACCGGCGGGAGCGGGTCGTAGTCGACCTCGATCAGCTCAAGGGCGTCGCTGGCGACGTAGGGGTCCTCGGCGACCACCGCCGCGACCTCCTGGCCCTGGAACACCACCTTGTCCAGGGCCAGGACGGCCTGGGTGTCGCCCGACAGGGTCGGCATCCACGCCAGGCCGTGGGCGTCGAGGTCGCGGCCGGTGACGACCGCGACCACGCCCGGGTGGGCCTTGGCCGCCTCCACGTCGATGGCGGTGATGCGGGCGTGGGCGAGCGGCGAGCGCAGCAGCGCCATGTGGAGCATGCCGGGGAGCTGCAGGTCGTCGACGTAGTTGCCGCGGCCGCGCAGGAAGCGGTCGTCCTCCTTGCGCCGCACCGAGTGGCCGAGCCCGCGGATGGGGGTTTCGGTGTCGCTCACGCCGACACCTCCTCACGCTCGGGCTCGGCTGTCTGCTCGGGGCCCCGCATGGTGGCCGCGGCGGCCCGCACCGCCCGGACGATGTTCACGTAGCCGGTGCAGCGGCAGAGGTTGCCGCTGAGCGCCCAGCGCACCTCGTCCTCGGTCGGGTCGGGGTTGTCGGCCAGCAGCGCCTTGGCGGCCAGCATCATCGCCGGGGTGCAGAAGCCGCACTGCAGGCCGTGCTCCTGCTTGAACGCGGCCTGGATGGGGGAGGGCTGGCCGCCCTCCAGCAACCCCTCGACGGTCAGGACGTCGCGCCCATCGGCCTGCACGGCCAGGAAGGTGCAGGACTTGATCGGCACGCCGTCAAGCAGCACCGTGCACACGCCGCAGGAGGTGGTGTCGCAGCCCTCGTGGGTGCCGGTGAGCCGCAGCCGCTCGCGCAGCAGGTGCACCAGGAGCAGCCGCGGCTCGACGTCGACCCGGTGGGCCGTGCCGTTGACGGTGACGGTGATCTCCATCAGACACCTCCTGCGGCCGTGGCCATGGCAACCGACTGGTGCAGGCCGCGCTCGGTGAACACGCGGATGACGTTGCGCTTGTACTCGGCCGACCCGCGGGTGTCGGCGCTCGGCGAGGCCGCCGCCGCGGCCAGCTCGGCGGCCTCCCGGAAGGCCTCGTCGGAGGGCTCGGCGCCCGACAGGACGGCTTGGGCCTCGGTGGCCTCGAGGTTGCTCGGGCCGACGGCGGTGAGGCCGATGCCGGCGTCGCCGATGCGCCCGTCGGTCATCGTGACCCGCACCGCGACCGCGGCGGTGGCGAAGTCGCCGACCTTGCGTTCGAGCTTGAGGTAGGCGCCGCCGGTCCGCGGCCGCGCCGGCACCCGCACCTCGACCAGCAGCTCGTCGGGCCGCAGGGCGGTGGTGAACGGCCCGTCGAAGAAGTCGCGGGCGGCGATCGCGCGCGATCCGCCACGCGACCTGGCGATCAGCTCGGCGCCCACGGCCAGCATCACGGCCCCCCAGTCGCCGGCCGGGTCGGCGTGCGCGAGCGAGCCGCACACGGTGCCGAGGTTGCGGACCAGCGGGTCCGACACCTGTGGGGCGGCCGCCGCCATGGTCGGGTGGCGCTCGCGCAGCAGCGCCGACCGCTCGGCGTCGCGGTGCCGGACCAGCGCGCCGACCCGGAGCTGGCCGCCGTCCTCGGCGAGGTCGCCGAGGCCGTCGAGCCGGTTGATGTCGACCAGCAGCGCCGGTTCGCCAAGCCGCAGCTTGAGGACCGGGATCAGGCTCTGGCCCCCGGCCAGGACCTTTGCCTCGTCGCCGTGCTCGGCGAGGAGGTCGAGCACCTCGTCGAGCGACCGGGGGGCGACGTAGTCGAAGGGTGGAGGGAGCATCTGCGACCTCCTCCTCCCGCCGCCGGGTCGGCGGCGGGCGCGTGGGGGCGATGGTTGCTCTGGCAACCGCCAATCATGGGAGCATGCAAGATGAACTAGGTCAATGGGGTGATAGCGGATGCCACGTGATCGTGATCACGTCCGCTAAAGAAGCTTGCGCATTACCGCGACGTCCGACGTGATCGCCGTCGGGATCCCGTGATCTTGGTAATGCGCAAGCTTCTCTACACCGCCTATGCCGCGCCTCAGCGGTGGTGCCAGCGCCGCCGGGAGGCGGCGAAGGCGGCCGTCCCGACCAGCACGAGCAGGCCGCTGGCGACCAGCAGGGGCAGCGCGGCCGAGCCGGTGAAGCCGAGCGGCCCACGCACGGTGGGGTCGGGTGCGGCGGCGGCCGTGGCCGGGCCGCGGGCCGCGTCCGGGGCGTCCCGGTCCCCGGCGGCCGCCGGCACCGGTGGTCCTGGCGCGCCGCCTCGCACGGCGGTGGGCGCCGGCCTCATGGGTGCCGGCCTCGCCGGGGCGCCGGAGACGACCGCCGCCGGCGGCGTCCACGGCAGCAGCTCGACCAGCAGCGGCCGGTCAGGCACTTCCAGCTCGATCGTCCGGGTGGGGCCGGCGAAATGCCGCTCGGGCGCGGTGCCGAGGTCGGGCGCGGTGCCGAGGTCGGGCGCGAACGCGCGGGCGGCCGCCACCCGATGGGCAAGCCTGACGCCGACCGGCTGGGCCGCCACGGCGAGCTCCCGCCCACCGGCCGGGTCCCAGCTCGGCTTCTCCACCCAGAGGACCAGCCAGAAGCGCCCGTCGGCCTTCTGCAGCAGCAGGTGGCGCAGCCCGTCGGTGTCGCCGGTGAGCCGGTAGGCGAGGCGTCCCGGGGTGAACGCCGGCCCCGGGTCGGCGAGGACGGCGACCAGGTTGGCGAGGTCCCGGTGGGCGCGGGTCGGGGCGCCGTCGGGGCCGAGCAGGCCGGGGCCTGCCTGCTCGCCGGCGAGCGCGCCGAGGTAGGTGCGGGCGGCCGCGCCGGCGTGCCCGAGCAGCAGGCGCGGGAGGTACCTGGCCGCCACCGCCTCGGGGACGCCGCCGCCGAGGGTCGCCTCGGTCACCTGCAACCAGCCGCCGCCGGGGTTGGCGCCCGGCGGGCCACCCACGCCGGGGCCGGGGACGCAGCCGGGGCACCGCCCGCGCAGCTCGAGCCGGGCGGTGGGGTGGTCGGCCGCGCCGTCGGTGGCCGGCCCGAGCACCGGGACGCGATCCAGGGCGGGGTGGGCCCGGGCGGCGAGCCGCAGCGGGCCGGCGTCGCCCTCGGCCTCCAGCGCCTCCAGCCCCTTGCCGAGTGAGGAGGCGGCGCCGGCGAAGCTCGCCCAGTCGGTCCCGGGTGCGGCGACCAGGTCGACCCCCAGGCCCGCCGCGGTCAGGGCGCGCACGGCCGACCAGGACGGGTCGGCCGGGTCGGCGGCGGCGCGGACGCGGACGTGGCGGACGCCCGCCGCCGCTAGCTGCGCGACGGGCGCCTGGCCGCCGGGGTCGACGTTGACCCCGATCGTGTCCAGGAAGGCGGCGGCCGCCATCGCGGGCTCGCCGGGCGTGGCGGCTCGCGGCGCGGCCGCCGCCGGCGGGCCCGCCGGCCCGAGCAGCACGGCGGCGGCGAGCAGCAGGGGCCGCAACCAGGGCATGGGTCCTCCGGGCGCGCGTCGGGGGATGCGCCGGCGGTGGCGCCGCGAGTGGCCCTACTCTACGCACAGCACTCGCTTCAAACAAGACTGACGAACATGACGATCCGGCGCCAAGGTTGCCAACCGTCCAGGCGCCTCGCAGGATTGCTGCCCGAACCTGCCGTGCTCCCGTCTGGGAGGCTTCCGTGCCCGTTCCCGGCCCGTCGCGCTGGCGCTTCCCGGACCCGGCCACCGCCGGCGAGGACGGCCTGGTCGGGGTGGGGGCGGACCTGGAGCCGGCCACCCTGCTGGACGCCTACCGGCGGGGGATCTTCCCCTGGCCGCATCCGGGCGCGCCGCTGCCGTGGTTCTCGCCCGACCCGCGCGGGGTGATCCCGCCGGACGGCGTGGTGGTGGCCCGCTCGCTGCGGGCCCGGCTGCGCCGCAGCGGCTGGGAGACGACCGTCGACCGCGCGTTCGCGGCGGTGATCGACGCCTGCGCCGAGCGCCCGGGCGCCGGCGGCGCGCCCGGCGAGGGGACCTGGATCACGCCGCCGATGCGCACCGCCTACCGGCGCCTGCACGAGCTCGGGCACGCGCACAGCCTGGAGGTGTGGGACGGCGACGACCTGGTCGGCGGCCTGTACGGCATCGGGGTGGGCGGGGTGTTCACCGGCGAGTCCATGTTCCACCTCGCCACCGACGCCTCCAAGGTCGCCCTCGTCGACCTGGCGGCACGGCTCGCCGAGGCCGGCGGGCGCCTGATCGACGTCCAGGTCGTCACCCCGCACCTGGCCACCCTCGGCGCGCGCGACCTGCCGCGGGCCGAGTTCCTCGCCCTGCTCGCCCGGGTCCGCGACGCCCCGGTCCGCCTCGCCGCCGAGCGCCGGCCGGTCGCCCGGCTCTGCGGGTAGCATCGGCCCGTACCGTCGCGACCGTGGAGGCCGGCATGCGGGGCACCATGACCGGGAAGATCCTCGAGCAGCACCTGGTCTCGGGACGGCTCGCCCCCGGCGAGGAGGTCGCCCTCCGGATCGACCAGACGCTGCTGCAGGACGCCACCGGGACGATGGCCTGCATGGAGTTCGAGGCGCTGGAGCTGACGCGCGTCCGGGTCGATCTCGCGGTCCAGTACGTCGACCACAACATGCTCCAGTTCGACCACCGCAACGCCGACGACCACCTGTTCCTCCAGGGCTGCGCCGCCCGCTACGGGCTGCGCTACTCGCGGGCCGGCAACGGCATCTGCCACCAGGTGCACACCGAGCGCTTCGCCCGGCCGGGCGCGACCCTGCTGGGCGCCGACTCCCACACCCCCACCTCGGGCGCGTGCGGCTCGATCGCCATCGGCGCCGGCGGGCTCGAGGTCGCCCTGGCCATGGCCGGCTACCCGTTCGAGACCCCGACCCCGACCGTGGTCGGGGTCCACCTCGAGAACCGGCTGCCGCCCTGGGTCGCCTCCAAGGACCTGATCCTCTGGCTCATCCGCGAGTACACGGTCAAGGGCGGCCTCGGCCGCATCTTCGAGTTCACCGGCCCGGGCGTGGCGAGCCTGCCGGTCACCCAGCGGGCCACCGTCTGCAACATGATCACCGAGCTGGGCGGGACCACCGCGATCTTCCCGTCCGACGAGCAGACCCGCCGGTTCCTGCGCCGCCAGCGGCGCGAGGACCAGTGGGTCGAGCTCGGCCCCGACCCGGACGCCTCCTACGACGAGGAGGTCCACGTCGACCTCGCCACCCTGGAGCCGCTGATCGCCAGGCCGCACCAGCCCGACAACGTCGTGCCCGTGGAGGAGGTCGCCGGCACGCCGGTGTTCCAGGTCTGCTTCGGGTCCAGCGTCAACTCCTGGTACGAGGACCTGGCAATCCCGGCCGCGGTCATGCGTGGCCGCCACCTGCCGCCGGTCACGGTCGGCACGGTCTCGCCGGGCAGCCGCCAGATCCTCACCACCATCACCACCTCGGGGGTGCTCGAGGACCTGGAGCGGGCGGGCCTGCGCATCCTCGAGCCGGCCTGCGGGCCGTGCGTCGGCATCGGCCAGGCGCCGCCGACCGGCAAGGCGAGCGTCCGGACCTTCAACCGCAACTTCAAGGGCCGCTCCGGCACCGTCGACGACCAGGTGTACCTGGCCTCCCCGGCGACCACCGCGGCCACCGGGCTGGCCGGCGCGATCACCGACCCGCGCAGCCTCGGCGAGCCTCCCGAGATCGACGACCCCGACCCGGTGGTCGACGACTTCATGATCCTGTCCCCGCCACCCCCCGAGCAGGCCGAGCGGATCGAGATCGTCCGCGGCCCCAACATCAGGAAGCCGCCGATCCCGCCGCCGCTGCCCGACGGCTTCCAGGGGCGGGTGCTGATCGTGCTGCCCGACAACGTCTCGACCGGCTCGATGGCGCCAGACGGGGCGATCGTCATGGCCGACCGCTCCAACGTCGAGGCGATCGCCGAGTACACCTTCATGAAGGAGGACCGGGAGTTCGTGCAGCGGGCCAAGGACTGGGGCGGCGGCTTCGTGGTCGGCGGCGAGAACTATGGCCAGGGCTCCAGCCGCGAGCACGCCGCCCTGGCGCCGCTGGCGCTCGGCATCCGCTGCGTGCTCGCCCGGGGTTTCGCCCGCATCCACCGGCGCAACCTGATCGCCCAGGGGCTGGTCCCGCTGTACATCGACGAGCAGGCCCACGGCCGGCTCCAGGTCGGCGACCGGCTCGAGGTCCCCGCCCTCAAGGAGGCGGTGGCGGGCGGCTCGGAGGAGGTGCAGGTCCGGGTCGAGGGCAAGGACGGCTTCGTCGCCACGCTCGACCTGTCCCCGCGCGAGCGCAGGGTCGTCCTGGCCGGCGGCGTGCTGAACCAGCTCAAGGAGGTCCCCGGTGAGTCATGACGTGTTCGCGGCGCTGGACGAGTCCAGGCGGGCGGGGCGGACGGTGGTCATGGGCACCACCGTGCGGACCGAGGGCGACCCGCCGTCGGCGCCCGGCAACCGGGCCCTGTTCGGGCCGGACGGCGCCCTGCTGGCGGGGACGATCGGCTGCAACGGGCTGGACCGGCGGGCCGGCCGCGACGGCGCGGCGCTGCTGGGGGCGGGGGAGCGGTCGGGCATCCGGCACTACACCAGCTTCGAGGGCGAGCCCGGCGAGGGCGTCGTCGAGGTGTTCCTCGAGGCGTTCGCCGGCCCCGCGCGGCTGCTGGTCGGCGGCGACGGCCCGGTCGCCGACGCCCTGGCGGCGATCGGGGGGATCGTCGGGTTGGCCGTCCAGGCCGAGGCGCCCGGCTCCGCCGGCTTCGACGCGGCCGCCCAGGGGCTCGGGCCGGGCGACGCGGTGGTGTTCGTCGACCACGACGACCCGGCGCTGCTGCCGGCCGTCACCGCCGTGCTGCTCGGCCGGGTCGGCTACGTCGGGGTGATGGGCAGCCGCCGGCACACCCCGGGGTTCGTGGCTCGGCTCCGGGAGGCGGGTGTCGACGTCGGGCGGTTGCGGAGCCCGACCGGGCTGGACCTCGGCGCGCGCCGGCCGCCCGAGATCGCCCTGTCGATCCTCGCCGAGGTCATGACCGTCACCCACGGCCGTCCCGGCGGCAGCCTCGACATCGTCGCCGGCGCAGAGAAAGGCCCCGAGTAGGCCGCCAGGGCGCGCCCGCCCGCGAACCTCCTCGGGGCCTTCCACCCCCGAACGGCACCTCCTCGCCAGACCGCCTCGGGCGGCAGGCTGGCATGCGTCATAGCCCCGGGAGGAGGCCACGACGCCCGGTCCGGCGTGATCCACGCCCGACCTACCGTTCAACGGCACGGTGGCATACGTCTGGCCACCGTGCCGTTGTTCCGGACTCTGCCAGACCGTCCGCTTTCGGTCAATCCCCAGTTCCACGGGTTTCCGCCCGCGACACACGCAGCCACCCTGGTCCCGTACCTCGCCGGGCGATACCATCCAGACGCTCCCAGAGGGTGCGAGCGGGGCATGACGGGGATGACGCAGCACTACCTTGCCGGTGAGTTGTCGCTGCTGCTGGCGCGGCTGCAGGCCGTCGCCCTCAACAAGGCGTCGGGGCGTGACGCCGCGCGGCTTCGTCGAGCGGCGGAGACGGAGCCGCCGGCGGGGCTGGTCTCGGTGGTGGTTCGCGCGCTGGCCCTGACGAACGACCTGTGCTGGGACTCGCTGCACCGTGGCGACGCCGCGGCGTTCTCGCGGCAGGCCGCGATCTGCGCCGAGCTGCATGAGTTCGGCCTCTGCGCCGGCCTGCTGGACGAGGGCCGCCCTACTCGGCCTGACCGAAGGTCTTGAGCTCCTCGAGCTCCTCTGGCCACAGCTCGCGCGGGACCTCGCCGCTGGCCGCCTTCCGGCCCTGCACGTGGTGGCGGATGTCGTCCACGATCTCGGGATTGGCCAGCGTGGTCACATCGCCGACGTCGGCGAAGTTGGAGATCCCGGCGATGACCCGGCGCATGATCTTCCCGGAGCGGGTCTTGGGCATGTCGGCGACGATCCAGACCCGCTTGGGCCGCGCGATCTTGCCGATCTCGGTCTCGATCGCCTTGGCCACCTTCTCCTCGATGTCGCTGCTCGGGGTGAACCCGGGCTTGAGCGCGACGTACATCTCCACCGCCCGGCCGCGAAGCTCGTCCATGACCGGGACCGCGGCCGCCTCGGCGACCTCCCCGACGGTGATGCTCGCCGACTCGAGCTCCTTGGTCCCAAGCCGGTGGCCGGCCACGTTGATGACATCGTCGACCCGGCCGAGGATCCGGAAGTAGCCGTCGGCGGCCTGGACGGCCCCATCGCCGGCGAAGTACGGCCAGTCGCGCCAGTCGGTGCTGTCCCTGTTGCGGCAGTACTTCTCGTAGTAGATCTGCACGAACCGTTCGGGCTGACCCCAGATCGTCTGGAAGATGCCCGGCCAAGGGTTGCGGATGCAGATGTTGCCGGCCCTGCCGCTGCCGGCCTCGACCACGTTGCCGTCCTCGTCGTAGATCACGGGGTAGACGCCGAGCACCCCCGGACCGCAACTGCCGGGCTTCATCGGTTGCAGGGCGGGCAGGGTGCTGCCGAGGAAGCCGCCGTTCTCGGTCTGCCACCAGGTGTCGACGATGACCGCCTCGTCCTTGCCGACGACCTGGTGGTACCAGCGCCAGACGTCCGGCTCGATCGGCTCGCCGACCGTGGTCATGTGCTTGAAGCGGTAGTCGTACTTCGTGGGCTCGTCCGGACCGAGCTTGCGCAGCATGCGGATCGTGGTGGGCGCGGTGTGGAAGATGCTCACCCCGAGCCGCTCGGCGATCCGCCAGGGACGACCAGGGTCCGGATAGGTGGGCACGCCCTCGTACATCACGCTCGTCGTCCCCAGCGAAAACGGGCCGTAGACGATGTAGGAGTGCCCGGTGATCCAGCCGATGTCCGCGAAGCACCAGTAGGTGTCCTCCGGGTGGATGTCCTGGTAGTACCTGGACGTCCCGGTCACGTAGGCGAGGTAGCCGCCGGTCGAGTGCTGGCATCCCTTGGGCCGGCCCGTGGTGCCGCTGGTGTACATCAGGAACAGCGGCGCCTCGGCAGGCATCGAGACCGGCTCGACCACCCTCCCGCGGTAGCCCTTCAGGAGCTCGTCCACGAAGAAGTCCCGGCCTTCCAGCATCGGGCTCGCCGATGCGTACTGGCCGGGCTGGCGCCGCCACACCAGCACCTTGTCGATCTCCACGCCCTGCTCGCGGGCCCTTCGCACCGCCTCGTCGGCCTTGGTCTTGTGGTCCAGGAGCTCGCCGTTGCGGTAGTAGCCGTCCATCGTCACCAGGACGTGGCTGCCCGAGTCGGCGATGCGGTCCCCGCACGCGGCACCGCTGAACCCGCCGAACACCTCGGAGTGGATGACGCCGAGGCGGGCGCAGGCGAGCATGGAGACCGGCAGCTCGGGGACCATCGGGAGGTGGAAGGTCACGCGGTCGCCGGCCTTCACGCCGCAGAAGTCCCGCAGGAGCGCGGCGAACTCGTTCACCCGCGTGTAGAGCTCCTGGTAGGTGACCGCCTTGGTGTCCTCGCCCTCCGGCTCCGGTACCCAGATCAGCGCCGCCTTGTTGCGGCTGGTCGCCAGGTGCCGGTCGACACAGTTGTAGGAGGCGTTCAGCCGGCCGCCGACGAACCACTTCCAGAACGGCGGGTTGCTGGTGTCCAGCGTCGTATGCCAGTAGGCATCCCACTGAGCAGGTCCGCGTACTCCTTGAAGCACTCGGGGAGCGCTCCTCGCTGAATCGCTCGAAGATGCTCGGATCACTCGCGTTCGCCTGGCCGATGAACTTCGCGGGAGGGTGGTAGTACTCCTCCTCGCGCCAGTGAACGGCGATCTGCGCCTCGGAGACCGGCGCCTCCTGTCCTGCCGCTATTGCCCGACCTCCCGGTAGCTTGGACAGCTCGGTGGCTTGCGTCATCATGCCGCAGCGCCTTCCCGGCGGCCATGGGGGTCCGCCGGAGCAGGTAGACCATCGGGTGATGGCCCTTCTGGTAGACCTGGACGGCCCGCGCGACCGACCACCACCGATCGGCGGTCGCCAGGCAACGCTCGAACAGCCGTAGCTCGTGGGTCACCACCAGCAGGGCGGCGCCGGGAGCCGCGACGCGGGCGGCCTCCTGGAGCACCGCCGGGTACAGCGCGGCGTTGTCCTGGTGGGAGCCCATGCGATGCCCGTAGGGCAGGTCGGCCAGCAGGACGTCGAAGGTGGCGTCCGCGAAGCACAGGGCGGTCACGTCCGTCTGCGCCAGCCCGACCGACCCGGTGAGGCCGGCGGCGGCGAGGTTCCCGCGGGTCCCGGCGAGCGCGGACGGATCGATATCGCAGCCGAGCGCCAGCGCCGGCCGGCCGCGGGCGAACCGCTCGATGAGGAGGGTCCCGGACCCGCACATGAGGTTCAGGACCCGGTCGCCTCCCCTCGGCCTGGTCATGTCCACGGCCGCCGCCGCGATCGTGGCGTTCAACGCCCCCGGCAGGTTGTGGACCCGCCAAGGGCGCGTCGACAGTGGGCGCGGCGACAGCCGCGTCAGCAGGTCCCATCCGGCGGGCGCCCGGCGGATCCTGAGGAGCAGCTCCCCGTCCTCTGGGTCGTACGCCAGGCCGGAGCGCCGCGTCAGCTCCTCACGCAGCCGGCGGAGCGCGGCCGACTCCTTGCCTGGAGCGCTGAGCCGGAACGACGAGAACGCGCCGGGGGGATGCAGCCTCCGTACCGCCTCGACCTGGTCGAAGAGGGTGGTGTCACCGAGGAGCGCGCTGGGCCGGCGGCCCGGAACGGTGACGAGGAGGTAGGCGGCCACCGCGGTCCGCAGCCGCAGCAACGCGGAGAGCTGGCCCGAGTAGCCGAAGCGGAGGGCGGTGGGGTCGTCGTCGGCCACCAGCTCCGCCTGGCGGCCGAGCACCCGCCGGACCTCGTCGACGACAAAGGGCTTCAGCCCCGCCAGCACCTCACATTCGATCATCACCGACGAATTCTGGGTCTTGCAGGCAACCAAGCACCAGGGGATAGCATCCGGCCATCGCCGGCGGTGTCGGGCGGCCGGCGCGGCTCGAGGGAGGGTTCCCATGCTCCGCCGCGTCATGCTGGCCCTGGTGGCGACCGCGACGGCGGCTGGCCTGCTGGCCACGCCGATGGCGACCGCCGCGCCGACCGCCGCGTCGACCGCGACCACGGCCGCGGTCCCGTCGCTCGACTGGGCCGACTGCGGCGACGGCTTCCAGTGCGCCACCGCGCGGGTGCCGCTGGACTACGACCACCCTCGCGGCGCGACGATCTCCCTCGCGCTCATCCGGCTGCCCGCCGGCGACCCCGCCAGGAAGATCGGCTCGATCTTCATCAACCCGGGCGGGCCGGGCGGCTCTGGCGTGGACTTCGTCCGGGCTCTGGGGCCGTTCCTGTACTCCGACGAGGTCCGCGCCCGCTTCGACCTGGTCGGCTTCGACCCGCGCGGCATCATTCGCAGCACCCCGCTGCGCTGCTTCGAGACCTTCGACCAGGCCCTGGCCGTGCTGGCGCCGATGGCCTTCCCGGTGACGCGGCAGGAGGAGCGCGGCTGGGTCCGCGCCGACCGCGCGCTCGCCAGGGCCTGCGCGCGGCGCGGCGGCGCCATCCTCGACCACATGGCCACCGCCGACGTCGCCCGCGACCTGGACCTGCTGCGCCGCGCCGTCGGCGACGACAAGCTCAGCTACGTCGGCTACTCCTACGGCACCTACCTGGGCGCGACCTACGCCAACCTGTTCCCCAACAAGGTCCGCGCGCTGGTGGTCGACGGCGTCCTGGACCCGATCGCCTGGGCGACCGGCCGCGGCGACCAGGCCCGCACGCTGCCGTTCTCGACCCGGCTGCGCAGCGACCAGGGCGCCCTGGCGACCCTCAACGAGTTCTTCCGCCTCGGGACCTTCCCGTTCACCTACGCCGACCTGGTCGCCACCGCACTCGGGGCGATGTACGACGCCGCCTCCTGGCCGTTCCTTGCCGACTTCCTCCAGCAGCTCTGGGACCTGGCCCAGCCGGACGCGGCGGCCGCGACGCTCCGGGCGCTGCGCGCCCGCCTCGGCGGCTTCCAGCAGGAGGACTACCCGAACTTCGTCGAGGGCTTCCCGGGGGTCGCCTGCTCGGAGACCGACAACCCGGCCAACGTCAGCGCCTGGGCGCGGGCGGCGCGGGCCTCCGACCGCCGGTTCCGGTACTTCGGCCGGCTGTGGACCTGGATCACCAGCATCTGCCAGCCGTGGCCGGGCCACCGCTACGACGGCCCGTGGACCAGGCGGACCTCCAACCCGGTGCTGGTCGTCGGCAACCACTTCGACCCGGCCACCCGCTACCAGGGAGCGGTCATCCTGGACAACCTGCTGCCGCGGTCGCGGCTGCTGACCCTGGCCGGCTGGGGGCACACCTCGCTGTTCGCGTCGGCCTGCATCGACGGGCACGTGAGCGGCTACCTGCTCACCACCCGGGTGCCGCCGCAGGGCACGGTCTGCCAGCCGGACGTGGTGCCGTTCGCGCAGCCGGCGACCCAGGCCCAGACGCTGGCGGCCGGCGGCGCGTCGGCGCGGGCCGCGGTGATCCCGCCGATGATCCGCAGGCTCGTGCACGCATGAAGGACGGGCCGCTGCGGGTCGGCGGCCACACCGTGCAGGTCTCCAGCACCGCCAAGGTGTTCTTCCCCGACGACGGCGTCACCAAAGGGGACCTGGTCGGCTACTACCGGGACGTGGCCGAGACGATGGTCCCGCACCTGCGCGAGCGGCCCGTCAACCTGCAGCGCTTCCCCGACGGGATCACCGCGCCCGGCTTCTTCCAGCAGGACGCCTCCGACCACTTCCCCGACTGGATGCGGACGGTGACAGTGCCGCGCCGCGGCCGCGGCGGCACCGTCGACCACGTCGTCTGCGACGACGCCGCCACCCTGGTCTACCTCGCCAACCAGGGGACGGTGACCTTCCACCCGTGGACCTCTCGAGTCGACCACCTCGACAGCCCCGACCTGGTGATCTTCGATCTGGACCCCGACCCGGGCCAGGGCCTGGACGTGGTGCGGGCGGCAGCCAGGGCGGTCCGGCGGGCGCTCGAGGAGGTCGGGCTGGTCCCCTTCGCGCAGACCTCCGGCTCGCGCGGCTTCCACGTGGTCGGGCCGCTACGGCCCGACGCGGACGTCGAGGTCGTCAAGGCGTTCGCCGACGACCTGGCCGTCCTGGTCGCCGGCCGCGACCCCGAGCGGCTCACCGTCGAGCAGCGCAAGGCCAAGCGGCAGGGCCGGCTGTTCCTGGACACCGGCCGCAACGGCTACGCCCAGACCGCGGTCGCGCCCTACTCGGTGCGTGCCCGCCCCGGCGCCCCGGTGGCCACCCCGATCGACTGGGACGAGCTCGGCCGGGTCGAGCCGCGCTCCTACCGGTTGGGGAACCTGCGCCGCCGCCTGGCCCGCAAGCCCGACCCGTGGGCCGGCATGGCCGACCAGGCCGGGTCCCTGGGCCCTGCCCGCGCCCGCCTCGACGAGCTGCTGGCCGAGCTTCGGTCCCATTGACGCAGAATGGCCCACGGCGTACGTTCCGGAACGGGAACATTCGTTCGCATCGCAACGAACGTGCCGGGGGTTCGGCAACGGTTCGGGGTGACGATCCTGTTCGTCACCCACGACATCGACGAGGCGGTCCACCTGGGCCAGCGGGTGCTGGTGCTGTCGTCCTCGCCGACGGTGATCATGGAGGACCTGGCGATCGACCTGCCCGCCGAACGCGACCAGCTCAACACCCGCTCCGCGTCCCGGTTCGCCGAGCTGCGCGCCCACGTCGACGGGCTCGTGCAGCAGGCCAAGCAGGGCCGCCACGCGCCGGCGCGCACCCCCAGAGGGTGAGGCGCGGCGCGCGCACGGTGCGGCCACCGGGCCCGCGACAGCCGGGCGGTGGGGCGCTGGTCCTCGCATTGGCCCTGGTCGCGCTGAACCTGCGGCCGGCGATCGCGTCCGTCCCGCCGGTGCTGCCCGACATCCAGCGCGACCTGCGCCTGTCCGGCGCCGCCGCCGGCGCGCTCACCGCTCTGCCGGTGGTGTGCCTGGGGCTGTTCGCACCGGTGGCGGCGCGGCTCGCCGGCCGCTTCGGGGTCGACCGGGTGGTGGCATGGGCCCTGGTCGTGCTCGGCGCCGGCACCCTCGCCAGGGCCGTTGGCGGGGCCGCCGGGTTGTTCGCCGCCACCTTCCTCGCCGGGATCGGCCTCGCGGTCGGCGGGGCGCTGCTGCCCGGGATCGTCAAGGCCCACTTCGCCGCCGACCGCGCGGCGACCGTAACCGGCCTGTACACCACCGGCCTGGCCGGTGGGGCGCTGCTGGCCGCCGCGCTCACCGTCCCGCTACGCAACCTGCTCGGCGGTTCGTGGGCGCCGGCCCTGGCCGTGTGGGCGCTGCCCGCGGTCGCCGCGCTGGCGGTCTGGCGGCAGGTCGCGGCGACGGCCGGCATCGGCCCACCCGCCGGGCCCGAGCCCCTAGGCTCGCGGAGCGTCGGCGGCGCAGGCTCGCGGAGCGTCGGCGGCGCAGGCTCGCGGAGCGCCAGCCCGGCCGCGGAGGCGTCGCCGCCGGCGCGCGGCGGGCTGCCGTGGCGCAGCGGCCTTGCCTGGCGGGTGACGCTGTACACCGGCCTGCAGTCGCTGCTGTTCTACGCGTCGCTGACCTGGCTGTCGCCGCTGTTCCAGGCGCGCGGGTGGAGCGCGGAGCGGGCGGGCGCGCTGCTGGCGGTGTTCAGCCTCACCCAGCTCGTCGCCACGCTCGGGCTGCCGGTCCTGGCCGACCGGACCGGCGACCGGCGGCCCTGGATCGCGCTGGCGGTCAGCGCCTGCACCGCCGGGCTGCTGGCGCTCGCGGTGGCGCCGCTGGCCGCGCCATGGCTGGTCGCCGCCGTGATCGGCTTCGGGACCGGCGGGCAGTTCGCGATGGCGCTGACGCTGCTGGTCGACGCGGCCGCCGACCCGGCGGCCTCGCGGCGGCTGTCCGGCATGGCGTTCCTGGTCGGCTACCTGCTGGCCGCCGCCGGCCCGGCGGCGGTCGGCGGCCTGTACGACGCCACCGGTGGCTTCACGGCGGCGTTCCTCGCCCTCACCGCCATCGGCGTGGTCACCCTGGCGCTCGGCGTCTCCATCCGCCGCGGCGCGGTCGTCTGACGTCAGGCCCGGCGCTGGCGCCGGTAGCGGCGGATGAGGGCGTTGGTCGAGCCGTCGTGGGCGAGGGCTGGTGCTCCGCGAGCCTGCGCCTCGGCCGCGTCGGCGCCCAGCTCGCCGGCGATCCGGGTCGCCAGCACCTTGCCCAGCTCCACGCCCCACTGGTCGAACGAGTCGACGTTCCAGATCGCCCCCTGGGTGAAGACCTTGTGCTCGTAGAGGGCGACGAGCTGGCCGAGCACCCCGGGGGTGAGCCGGGGAGCCAGGATGGTGGTGGTCGGCCGGTTGCCCGGAAAGGTCCGGTGGGGCGCCAGCGCCGCCGGGACGCCTTCGGCCTCGACCTGCTCGCGCGACTTGCCGAAGGCCAGCGCCTCGGTCTGCGCGAAGAAGTTCGCCATCAACAGGTCGTGATGGTCGCCGACCTCCTCGACGGGCCGGCAGAAGCCGATGAAGTCGCAGGGGACCAGCCTGGTCCCCTGGTGGATGAGCTGGTAGAAGGCGTGCTGGCCGTTGGTGCCCGGCTGGCCCCAGACCACCGGCCCGGTCGGCACCGCCACCGGCTCGCCGTCCACGCCGACCGACTTGCCGTTGGACTCCATGTCGAGCTGCTGCAGGTAGGCGGGGAAGCGCCACAGGTACTGGCTGTAGGGCAGGACCGCGTGGGTCTCGGCGCCGAGGAAGTCGGTGTACCAGACGCCGAGCAGGCCGAGCAGCACCGGCAGGTTGCGCTCGAACGGGGCGGTCCGGAAGTGCTGGTCCATCGTGTGGAAGCCGGCCAGCATCTCGTCGAAGCGGTCGGGCCCGATGGCGACCATCAGCGACAGGCCGATCGCCGAGTCGTAGGAGTAGCGGCCACCGACCCAGTCCCAGAACCCGAACATGTTGGCCGGGTCGATGCCGAACTCGGCGACCTTCTGGGCGTTGGTCGACACGGCGACGAAGTGCCGGCCGACCGCCCCCTGGTCGCCGAGGGCGCCGAGCAGCCAATCCCTTGCCGTGCGGGCGTTGGTCAGCGTCTCCAGGGTGGTGAAGGTCTTGGAGCAGACGACGAACAGGGTCTCGGCGGGGTCGAGGTCGCGGGTGGCCTCGGCCACGTCGGCGCCGTCGACGTTGGACACGAACCGGAACGTCCGCGACCGGTCGCTGTAGCCACGCAGGGCCTCGTAGGCCATGGCCGGGCCGAGGTCGGAGCCGCCGATGCCGATGTTGACGACGTTGCGGACCGGCCGGCCGGTGTGCCCGAGCCAGCGGCCGGCGCCGACCTCCTCGGCGAACGCGCGCATCCTGGCCAGCACGGCGTGGACCTCCGGCACGACGTCGCGGCCGTCGACCAGGATCGAGCTGCCCGGCGGCGCCCGCAGGGCGACGTGGAGCACCGGCCGGTCCTCGGTGACGTTGATCCGCTCGCCGGCGAACATGGCGTCGATCCGCTGGCGTAGCCCGGCCCGCTCGGCGAGGGCGACCAGCAGCCGGACCGTCTCGTCGGTGACCAGGTGCTTGGACCAGTCGAGGTACAGGTCGCCGGCCTCGCCGGTCATGCGCTCGCCGCGGTCCTGGTCGGCGGCGAACAGGTCGCGGAGGTGGACGCCGTCCAGCTCCCGGCGGTGCCGCTCCAGCGCCCCCCACTCGGGGGTCTGGTCGATGCGGGTGGCCATGCCGCCAAGGCTACCGCAGGGTCGTCGCGGGCCTCCCGGGGGGAGACCAGATAGGGTGGTGGCCGGTTGAGGGCCGGAGGAGGTGCGCGTGGCGGGCTACGTGTCGCGGGGCTTCAGGGGACGCCGGCGCGCCGGCGACGGCGAGGCCGGCCGCCTGCCGCCCGGCCAGTATGCCGAGGCGGGCTTCCCGGTGCTGACCGCCGGCCCGACCCCCCGGGTCGACCTGGCCGAGTGGCGGCTGCGGGTCGACGGTCTGGTCGCCACGCCGCGGGAGTGGACCTGGGAGGAGGTCCAGGCCCTGCCGCGCTCGACGTTCGAGGGCGACATCCACTGCGTCACCAGGTGGAGCAAGCTCGGCACCAGCTTCGCCGGGGTGTCGGTGGACGTCCTGCTCGACCAGGCCGAGCCGCTGCCGCAGGCGACCCACGTGGTGGCGTCCTGCTACGGCGGGTACACCACCAACCTGCCGCTGGAGGACGTGCGGGGCGGCAAGGCGTGGGTGGTCTGGGAGCACGAGGGTCAGCCGCTGCCGCCCGAGCACGGCGGCCCCGCCCGCCTGCTGGTGCCGCACCTGTACTTCTGGAAGAGCGCCAAGTGGCTGATGGGGCTGCGGCTGCTCGACCACGACCAGGCGGGGTTCTGGGAGTCGCTTGGATACCATGAATTGGGCGACCCCTGGAGGGAACAGAGATATTGGGGCGACTGAGCGCCCCGAAATGAGGCGAGGCATTCGTGACCGAGCGTCTCGAGGTCCACAGGCCCAGAGTAGTTGCCCGCCGTGGGCGCGTCGGTGGTCAGTTCGACCTTGAGCGGGTCAAGGTCAAGTTTGCCGCGTGACACTTGCGAGCCTGTTTCACAGCGCCCTGTGGACAGTCCGGGCTGCCGTTGGCTGCCGACCCGCACGGGATGCGCCTGTCCTGCTCTGGTCCTGGGATGCAGCGACGGAGGATCGCAGCCACAGCGATACCTGGGTCGGCTGCATCGTCTGCTCGACCACTGCCAGCAGCTCGGCCGTCAGGGCCTCCAGGTCGACCTGCTGGCGCAGCCGGGCGCTGAACGCCTGGATCGTCTGGGCGGTGTCGTAGCGGCGCCGGTTGAAGCGCCGGTCGACCGCCCGTTGGACGCGGCGGCGGGCCGGCTGGAACACCGCGGCCACCGCTAGGGTCGCGGCTGCCACCACCAAGCTGGAGTCGTGGCCGAAGAGCTGGCCGAGTCCCAGGACCACGCCGGCGTAGCCGCCGCCGAGCAGGACGGTGAGCAGGCCGTAGGCCAGGGTGCGGCTGATGATGCGGTCCAGGTCGAACAGGCGGTAGCGCAGCACCGCAGCGCCGATCGCCAGAGGCAGGAACGCCACACAGACCCCGCCCACCCAGCCGACCAGGACCTCGTTGCCGCCCACGACCAGGACCACCGAGGCCAGCATGCCCACCCCGGTCAGGGCGGCGGCCAGGACCACCCAGCGAAGCTGCTGGCGCTCCACGCCGCGGGCGCGGCGGAACCGCACCACCAGCGACCCGGCGCCGCCCAGGATGCCCAGGGCAGTGACGGCGAGCGCGGCCCGGTTGGCCAGCAGCAGCGCCCCGTCGAACGGACGCAGGTCCAGCGGGTTGTCGACCACCTGGTAGCGCCAGTCCGGCGGCCTGGGCGCCAGCGGCATGGCCAGCAGCAGCACGGCCGGCACCCCCACCGTGAGCCACGCCCACCAGCGCCAGCGAGGTGACGGCGGCGACCCGGTGGGCACCAGCAGCAGGACGAGACCCAGGCAGACGAACGCCGCAAGCGCGGTGGCCGGGTAGTACATCGCCACCCAGGCGGCGGCCGGCAGCGCCCCGGGCCGGGCCTGGAGCCCGTAGGGCGCGTACCCCCCGGCCACGCCGTTGGCGGCCAGGGACAGCGCGAAGGCCAGCAGCAGCCAGCCGACCGGGTGGCGTGGCCGGCGGCCGGCCAGCACGGCCCCGACCGTGGCCGCGCTCACCATTGCCAGCGTCGGGCCAACGGCGGTGTTCAGGGGGTCGGACCGGCCGGCCCGCCGCAGCAGACCTTCCAGCCAGAAGCCCGCGGCCAGACCGAGCACCACCAGCACCCACAGCGCCCACGCCAGCACGCCCGGCCGCCTGGGCATCCGGGCCGCCTGGGTCACCGCCATGCCCCTCGCTCCGTGCAGCTCACCTCGGCACCGCCACCCCAGCGTCGTTGGTCACGATCGGGCTTTGTGGCACAACTCCTGGAGCACGTCCGTGGGTCCCGTGTAGCTGATGGTGGCAAACCCTCGCAGCATCTGTGCTCCCATCCCAATATGGACGGTGGGAACGCTACCGGCCAGCCTGACGGCCCGGAGGTTGGAGGGCGACCGGGTCGCTGTCCACGTCACGTAGCATGGGTGCGTCTCGGGACTGGCGGGAGGAGCGCTATTGGGGCGGCTGAGCTGGCGGCTCGCCCGCGTCGCCGAGGTCAGGCCGGAGACCTCCCGGGTCGCCAGCCTGGCGCTGGACGTGCCCGGCTGGGACGGTCACCTGGCCGGCCAGCACGTCGACCTGCGCCTCACCGCCGAGGACGGCTACCAGGCCGAGCGGAGCTACTCGATCGCCTCCGCCCCCGACGGCCAGCGGGTCGAGC
>WNFU01006316.1_pt1 | contig 22689 bp, 21 predicted proteins | sample 5400121 | NCBI WGS metagenome assembly WNFU01 (sample SAMN13153360, study PRJNA577476) | soil metagenome | isolation source: 100 cm soil or saprolite under grassland replicate 1 | place: USA:California | collected 2016-06-15
CTGTATGCGACCGGGTTCACGGCGGTCCTGCTGGTGCTGGGTCTCATGCCCTCGTTGTGGGGGCTCCTCGCGCTGCCGGCCTCGCTCCTCATCGGCTTTGCGGCCGGTGGCCTGGGCATCGCGGCCGTCACGTTCATGAAGTCCTGGCAGGACCTGGACAGGGTCCAGATGGTGGTGTTGCCGCTGTTCCTCTTCTCCGGAACGTTCTACCCGTTGTCGGCCTACCCCCCGTTCCTCCAGAGGATCATCCAGTGGTCGCCCCTCTATCGAGGCACGCACCTGCTCCGAGGCCTCACCGCGGGCGTCATCGAGCCGGAAATGATCTTCGACGTCGTGTACCTGCTTGGGCTTGGGCTGGTGGGCCTGGCGATCGTTCGGCGCCGGCTCGACAAGCTCCTGCTCAAGTAGCGCGCCCGTGAGGCGCAACGTCGAAGACCGTCGCGCCGCACTGGCCGAGCTCACCGCGGAGATCGTTGCCTGCCGGCGCTGCCCGCGGCTGGTCGCCTGGCGCGAGCGGGTCGCGCGCGAGAAGGTCGCCCGCTACCGCGACGAAACGTATTGGGGGCGTCCGCTGCCCGGCTTCGGCGATCCGGACGCGCGCATCCTCATCATCGGGCTGGCCCCGGCTGCCCACGGCGGCAATCGGACCGGGCGGGTGTTCACCGGCGACGCGTCCGGTGACTTCCTGTGGGCTGCGCTCCACGCGGTGGGTATCGCCAACCTGCCCAGCAGCAGGCGGGCCGACGACGGCCTGGCGCTCATGGGTGCCTATATCGCGGCCGCCGTTCGCTGCGCGCCGCCGGCCAACAAACCGACCATCGAGGAGCGCGACAACTGCGCCCCGTACCTCGCCCGAGAGCTGGCGATCCTGGACGAGGTGTCGGTCATCGTGCCGCTCGGTCTGTTCGGCTGGGACGCCGCTCTCCGCGCCCTGGCTACTCTTGGCCACCCCGCCCGACCCCGGCCCGCGTTCGGGCACGGCGCCGAGGCCCAGGTCGGCCCGTACCGGCTGGTTGGCTCGTACCACCCGAGCCAGCAGAACACGTTCACCGGGCGCCTCACCGCGGAGATGCTCCGGGATGTCCTGGCACGGGCCCGGGAGCTGGCCGGAACATAGCTCGGACGCCGCTGTAAGGCCCTGTAGGTAGACTTCCCGGCGTGGTGACGGAGCGCGACTACTACGAGGTCCTGGGCGTGGTGCGGGGTGCGACCGACGCCGACATCAAGCGCGCCTTCCGCAGGCTGGCGCAGCAATGGCATCCCGACGTCAGCAAGGATCCCGAGTCGGACGTCCGGTTCAAGGAGATCAACGAGGCGTACCAGGTCCTGTCGGATCCCCAGCGACGCCAGGCGTACGACATGTTCGGCCGAGCGGGCGTGAGCGGCGGCCCGGACGCGGGCTTCGGCGCCGGCTTCTCCGGCTTCGGCGACATCTTCGACGCGTTCTTCGGTGGGACAACGACCGGCGGCGCCCGACACGGACGGCCGGCCGCCGGAAGCGATCTGCGCTACGACCTCCGGATCTCGTTCGAGGAAGCCGTGGCGGGGACCGAGAAGGAGATCGAGTTCTCGGTCCTGGATCGCTGTTCGACCTGTGGCGGGTCGGGGGCCAGGCCCGGCACCTCGGCGACCACCTGCCCGCAGTGCCAGGGCCGGGGCGAGATCCGGACGGTACGCCAGACGATGCTCGGCCAGATGGTCAACGTCACCGCCTGTCCGCGCTGCCGGGGCGAAGGCCGGATCATCGAGAGCGCCTGCGAGACCTGTCATGGCGAGGGTCGAATCGAACAGACGCGGACGCTGCGGGTCACGATTCCGGCAGGCATCGACGAGGGCCACCAGGTTCGTCTCTCTGGCGAGGGCGAGGCGGGTCCCCGCGGCGGTCCGCCGGGCAGCCTGTACGTAGCGGTCCACGTGACGCCGCATCCTCAGCTGCGCCGCGACGGTACCGAGCTCTACTACGAGCTGGACATCTCGATCGCGCAGGCGGCCCTTGGGACCCGCGCCCAGGTTCCAACAGTGGAGGGGCCGGAGGAGATCGAGGTCCGGCCGGGAACGCAGCCGGGGACGGAGCTGCGACTGCGGGGCAAGGGCGTCCCGCACCTCCGCCGGTCGGGATCGCGGGGCGACCTCCACGTCTTCGTGCGGGTGGTGGTGCCCGGCCGCCTGTCCAAGGAGCAGCGCAGGGCCCTGGAGGCCTATGCGGACGCGTCCGGCGAGGCCGTCGGGGATCGTGGCGGCGGGCTGATGGACCGCGTCCGGGACGCGCTTGGCTGACGGCGCGCGTCCAATCTACGACGGAACCTCGGCGGAGGGTTCGTGGCTCGAGCTGTCGGTCACTGCCGACAACGAGGCCGTCGAGGCGGTGAGCGAGGTCCTGGGCCGGTTCGCTCCGAGTGGAACGAGCGTCGAGCCCACGTTCACGCTCCTCGACGACGGCCTGCGCGCCGCGGTCGACCCGTCAGGACCGGCCGTCGTCCGGGCATATGTGCCGGCGGGTAACGGGGCCGCTCTGAGGGACGCGATCGCCGGCGCGCGCACGGCGCTCGGGCATCTCCAGGCGTTCGGGCTGCGGCCGATCGGGGATCTGCAGGTCCGCATCGTGCACGAGACGGATTGGGCCGAAGCCTGGAAGGCTCACTTCCCGGTCCTCCGTGTCGGCCGCGGCATCGTCATCCGGCCGACATGGCGGCGCCATCGCCGCGCGCCGGGGGACGTCGTCCTCGCCCTCGATCCCGGGCGAGCCTTCGGCACCGGGCTCCATCCCACCACACGACTCTGCCTGGCGGGCATCGAGCGGCTGGCCGACGGTGGGAGGCTGACTCGTGGAACAGCCCGCGACGGGTCGGCTCGAGTGCTCGACGTCGGCTGCGGCTCGGGCATTCTGTCCATCGCCGCTGGGCGGTTCGGGGCCGGCGAGGTGGTGGGCCTGGACACGGACCCGATCGCGGTCGAGGCATCGATCGCCAACGCGCGCCGCAATCGGGTGGCGCGCCGGCTGCGCTTTCGGCGAGGGAGCCTGCCGAGCGGCGATCCACCGTTCGACGTCGTGCTGGCCAACCTCATCGCGGCGCTGCTCGTGACGCTGGCCCGGCCCATTCGCGACGAGCTGCGACCGGGCGGGGTGCTGCTCGCCTCCGGGATCTTCGTCGACCGGGCGACCGAGGTCGGAGCTGCTTTCACCGAGGCCGGGCTGCGGGTCACCGATCGTTCGGTCGAGGGCGACTGGGTGGCGCTGACCGCGGTTCGCGACAACTGACGACGAGCGGTCGCTGACGGCCGGGTGCGGGCGGCCTTCCCACCCGACGCTGGTACGATCCTGGCGCCGAGCCATCGACGCCAGGAGGAGGCCACGTGGCCGAGGACTGCCTGTTTTGCAAGATCGTCGCGGGCGAGATTCCATCAACGCAGGTCCACGGGGACGATCTGATCGTCGCGATCCGCGACATCAACCCGCGTGCGCCGACCCACATCCTCCTCATGCCCCGTGAGCACATCCGCTCGGCTGCCGACGTGACCGAGGCGCACGGTCCGCTGCTCGGGCACCTCTTCGCGGTCGCCGCGAACGTCGCGCGTCAGGAGGGAATCGCAGACTCGGGCTACCGGATCGTCACGAACGTGGGCCGCTGGGGCGGCCAGACGGTGGACCACCTCCACTTCCACCTGATGGGCGGTCGGGCCTTCACGTGGCCGCCTGGGTGAGGGGCTCGGGCCGGTGCATCTCCCGAGGCGCAGTTATTCCACGGTGAATGACGGCGGAGACGAATACGCAGGCGGGGCGGCCCGTTCGGTCGTTTGGGGGACCCGGCCGCGTACGCTCGTCTTGGATCCAAGTCTTGGTGGAATGATCGCGACTCTCGTGATGGCCCTCGGCCTCGCCGCGGGCTGCGCGGGCGGAGGCTCGACGGCTGGTGGGCAGCCCTCTGCGACCGACGCCCTGCCTTCCTACTCGCTGTCGATCGCCGATGCACGCGGCCAGGTCGCCCGCGCGCTGGCCCTCGACGGCCTCCAGCTGATCGACGCGCGCCAGCCGTTCCGGCCGCCGGAATCCGCGGCGCTGGCCGCGGCGCCCCGCGGCATCTTCCAGGTGGTCCTGCCCGATGACCCCAGCCACGGCTTCATCGCGATCTACGAGTTCCGCGACGAGGCCTCGGCCGCCGCGGCCGGGCGCGAGCAGGCCGCCTACCTGGGCTCCGGTCCGGGACGGGTGCAGTTTCCGCCAGACACACAGCACCTCATCCGTCAGTCGGGCACCACCCTGATCACGTATAGCTGGTCTGCGGCCAACTCTTCCGACGCGCGGGCTCCCGCGATCCTGGTTGATCTCGCCACGGTTGGCACGGGGATCGCCGTTCCCCGCTGAGCCGGGGCGGCGTTCGCGCCGGGCGTTCGCGCTCGGGTCCCTCGCGCCGGGCGTTCGCGCCTGGGCCTCAGGCTCCCTGGCGGACCGGCATGTTCTCCTCGATGACGGCCCACGCCCGGACCTGGTCGCGTTTCACCTTCAGCGTGTGTGTGCGCGGGAAGTCGGCCTCCGGCCAGAGCCGCCAGCCTTCGACGCGTTGGTGCGGCGCAAGCGTCTGGTTCGCCTTCCGGACGGCCTCCGCGATGGCCTCGCGCACCGCGGCCGGGTCATCGTGCATGCCGCTCGGGCCGCGGGCGGTATCGCCGCCGGCCGGCAGCCCGTACGCACCCGGGGTCAGGACGATCGCCTCGATCCGGCCCGGCCGTGTCTCGAGGACGACCGAGTCGCGCATGCCGGCCACCCGCAACGCGTTCTCCACGTCCTCCGGATAGACGTTGAATCCGTTGGGCAGGACGATGATGTCCTTGGTACGGCCCATGAGGATGAGCCGGCCCGCATCGTCGAAACGGCCGATGTCGCCCGTCTTGTACCAGCCGTCGGGCGTGAAGGCGGCCGCCGTCGCCTCCGGGTCCCGCCAGTAGCCACCGAACACGTTGGGGCCGTGAATGAGGATCTCGCCGTCGTCCGCGAGGCGGAGCTCCACAGGCGGCAAAGCCCGGCCAACGGTGCCCAGGCCGTGGTCCTCGCGGGTCGTGCACGCACCGAAGCCGCACTCGGTGGACCCGTAGCCCTGCATGACGACGACGCCCAGGTCTTCCCACGCCTGCTGCAGCACCGGCGGCAGGAACGCGGCCGTCGATACGAGCAGCCGGAGGCCACCCCCGAACTGCTGGTGCACGCGCCGGAACAGCCAGCGCCGGGCACCGTACGGGAGCCGCCGGGCGATCGATCGGAGGCGATTGAACGATTCCGCGCGCCCGGCCTTGGCGACCTCCCGCTCGATCGCGGACCAGAACAGGTCCAGCACCTGCGGCACGAGGACCATCGTCGTCGTTCGATGATGGCGGATGGCCTCGAAGATGACCCGGGGGCTGCGGCTCCGGACGTACAGGATGTCCGCCCCGACGTCGAGGGCGTAGAACAGACCGACCGCCTGCTCCAAGAGGTGGGACAGCGGCAGCAGCGACACGATGCGGTGCTCGATCGGCGGGATCACCCGGTGAATCGCCGAGATGGAGGCGAGCACGTTGCCGTGGGTCAGCATGACCCCCTTCGGCCTGCCGGTCGTGCCCGACGTGAAGACGAGCTCGAACACGTCGTCGCGGGCGGGCCGCTGCCAGCCGTCCATCACCGCCTCCCAGTCGCTCGGGAAGGTCTCGTCCGGCTCCGCCGTGAGCGCGTCCACGGTCGTCGTGGGGAAGCGCTCCAGCCCGGCGTCGCGCGGATCCGGGGCGTCGCGGCCGGTCCCCAGGGCGAGCCGCGTCGCCTCGGCCCTGTCCGCAATGCGCTCGATGGCCTCAGCCGACATCCGCAGGTCGAGCGGCACGAAGATGACGCCTGCCCGCATCGCCCCGAAGTACACCGCCGGCAGGGCCGGTGCGGACGGCGCCCACGTCAGGAGGCGGTCTCCCGGCTCGAGTCCGAGGGCGCGCAGCCGCCACGCGGCATACCGGCTGCGGCGGTCCAGCTCGCGGAAGCTCCAGCGGAGCTCGGTTCCGTCGTCCTGGTGAATGCCCAGCGCCGTCCGGTCGCCGAATCGGTCCGCGGCACCGGTGAGGATCTCGAGCAGGCTGTCCATCGCCTGAAAGCCTATCGCGCCCGGGGACGGCGGGTGGGTCGAAGCGCGATGGCGCTACCCTATTCGGAACGGCTTGCTGCGCCGCCGACCATTGGCTGAGCGTGCTGACTCGGGAGGACAACGTGGCCGAACGACTCCTGCTCCTGGTGGGCACCAAGAAGGGCGCCTTCATCGCGGAGTCCGGGCCCGATCGGAAATCGTGGACGGTCCGCGGACCAACGTGCGAGGGCTATCCCATCCAGGACATCAATCGGGATCCGGCGACCGGCGTGCTGTATGCCGGTGGGGGCAGCCTGTGGTACGGCCCGACCGTGTTTCGGAGCGAAGACAACGGGCGGACCTGGAGCCAGTCGAGCGAGGGTCTGACGTACGGCGACGATGGGCCGAAGATCAGCGCGGTCTGGAACGTCACTCCCGTCCACGGCGCCCTGTATGCGGGCGTGGGGCCGGCCGGCCTGTTCCGCAGCGAGGACGAAGGTCGCAGCTGGCAGCATGTCGAGGGACTGACCAACCACCCGACCCGGCCAACGTGGCAGCCGGGCGCGGGCGGGCTGATCCTCCACTCGATCGTCCCGCACCCCACCGATCCGGCCCGGATGTGGGTCGCGATCTCCGCGGTGGGGACCTTCGAGACCGTCGATGGCGGGGCGAGCTGGGAGCCACGCAACCGCGGCGTCCGCGCCGACTTCGTGCCCGGCCCGCCGCCCGAGACTGGCCAGTGCGTCCACAAGCTGGTGATGGCGGCAGGCGAGCCCGAGCACCTGTACCAGCAGAACCACTGTGGCGTGTATCGCTCCCTGGACGGCGGCAGGCAGTGGGAGGAGATCACGGGCAGCTTGCCCTCCGACTTCGGCTTTGCGATGGCGGCCCATCCGCGCGATCCCCAGACCGTCTGGACCATTCCGCTCACGGCGCCCGATCAGGGACGCTACATGCCCGACGGTCGAGCCGCCGTCTGGCGCACACAGGACGGCGGCGACAGCTGGATCCGGGGCGACGCGGGCCTGCCCGGGCGCGATGCCTACATCGGCGTCCTCCGCGAGGCGATGGCCCGCGACGATCTCGACCCGGTGGGCGTTTACTTCGGGACGAGCACGGGCCAGCTGTACGGCAGCGCCGACGGTGGAGAGACCTGGGCGGCCGTCACGACCACGCTGCCGCCGATCTGGTCGGTCGAGGCGATCCGGGTCGACGAGTGAACGGTCCCGCTCCGGAGGTCACCACATGGCGCTCGTGATCCTGCCGCGCTCGCTGGCGCCGCTCGTGCCCGGGCTGCCACACCGTGCGACGGTGGATGGCGGAACCGTCGGCGAGGTCATCCGCGCGCTCGATGCCTCCTGGCCGGGGGTCGCGAACCGCCTGTGCGACGCTGGCCCGGCCCTCCGCGACCACATCAACGTCTGGGTGGACGGCGAGCCGGCGACGCTCGCGACGCCGGTCGGCCCCGGCGCGACGGTCCACGTGATCCCGGCAATCGCCGGCGGCTGAGGAGGCCTGCCAGCCCGGGCTGCCCGCGCCTGATGGCCCACCTGGGCTTCGGACCCATCTTGGGGCCTCGGTATCGGCCAGGGGGCCAGAGGCATATGCGCGCAGCTCCGAAGGGCGGCGGGTGGGGAATCGCGCGGGGCTGTCTCGGCGCACGCTGCCTTGACCCTCGCCGCACTCGTCTGGTGGGGGTCGTGCCGACCTGGCCGCTCCGCGGCGGCGGGGGACTTGCGTCCCACGGCAACAAACGAACCGCCCGATCCGATTCGGGCCGCAAGGTAGCAGGTTCTTTGCACCCGGTGGCAAAGCCATGGCTCCTGCTCGTAGACGAGCGAGCGCCTTGCGAGGGGGGCAAGAAGGCTGCCTGAATGGGGCCGGATTGCTCGGTTGTGTGCACCGGGTGCAAACGCCACGGGATTCTTGCGCCACGTGGAAGAAATCGCCAAGGTGCAACGCGTATTACCGAACGCGTACAACTGTTTGACCCGGGCTCGACCCTCGGCTAGACTCCGGCGGCCCTCGACGGCCGATCCACTTGGCGGACGTGTGAGGGGCCGCTGCGGGACTCGGCCGGCCCGGCATGGCGAGACGACTCTCGGCCGTGGGAGGTGATCACTCGATTGGCAGAAGTCCGAGTGGGTGAGAACGAGACGTTCGAGAGCGCCCTTCGCCGCTTCAACAAGAAGATCCAGCAGAGCGGCATCCTCGCCGAGGCTCGCCGTCGCGAGCACTACGAGAAGCCGAGCGTGAAGCGGAAGCGCAAGGAAGCGAAGCGCAAGAAGAACGCCCGCACGCAACAGGGCTGATCGTCTGGCTGCCGACCAGGTCGGTGCCAGGCACGAAGCCGGCGGGCGGACCCGCCCGAGGTGCCAGATCGGTGTCCCTCAAGGATCGCCTCCAGGAGGAGCTCGCCGCAGCGATGCGGTCGCGCGACGCGCTGCGCCGCGACACGCTCCGGATGGTCACGAGCGCCCTGTACAACGCGGAGAAGGCGAAGCTCGCGCCGCTCGGCGACGACGAGGTCGACGTGCTCGCGCGCGAGGTCAAGACCCGCCGCGAATCGGTCGATGCCTTTCGGAAGGGCGGCCGCGAAGACCTGGCCGGCAAGGAGGAGGCCGAGATCGCCGTCCTCAGCGAGTTCCTGCCGCAGGGGCTCACGGATGCGGAGCTCCAGGCGCTCGTCGACCAGGCGATCGCCGCCACCGGGGCATCGTCGGCCCGCGATCTGGGCAAGGTCATGGGCTGGCTCGCTTCCAGGACGCGCGGCCGGGCGGACGGCCGCCACGTGAGCGAGCTCGTTGCCCGCACGCTCGCCGGGCGCGACCTGGCCGCGCACGAACCGGCTCACGTCGCCGGGGCAAACGGCACTCCGAACGGTACTCTGGCCGGCGGAGCGACCGATCGGAAAGGCCGGGCCGCCGGCTAGCGCCGGCCGCCAGCAGCGGGGGTACGACCGGGATGCTTACCCAACGCCCCAGCCAACCAGCCCCGTTCACGCGCCACGACGCGGGACGGTTGTTCGTGGCCGCGGTGATCCTCATCCTCGCGATGACCGCCATCTTCGCGGTCGACATCGTGCCGAGCGGCCTCGCCCTCGAGGTCGGCCAGGTTCCCAAGGACGACATCGTTGCTCCGCGGCAACAGACCGTGACGAGCGACATCCTGACCGAGGAGAAGCGCGAGGCTGAACGCAAGAAGGTCGAACCCCAGTACGACTACACGCCCTCGGATGCAGCCGCGGTCGCCGAGGAGCAGGCAGCGGCGTTCGCTCGCGCGGTCGAGCCGATCGACGCCGCCTTTGCAGCCGGCGTCAGCGCGGCCAACCGGGCGACGCTCTTGAAGGCCGTCCTGCCGTTGCTGTCCGAGTCGGCCGGCAAGACGTTGCTCGGCCTGACACCGGCCGAATGGAAGGTCCTCCGTGCGGAGGCCGCCCAGGTGCTGGATCAGCTGGAGCGAGCCGAGCTGCGCGACTCGGACGTGGCGACCACCCGAGCCGCGCTGCCGACCCGGATCGCCGGCGGTCTCAGCCGCGACCAGCGCGATCTGGCCAGCGAGCTCATCGCTCCGTTGCTGGTTCCCAACTCGTCGTTTAGTTCGTCCAAGACGGAGGAGGCCCGCGTCGCCGCTGCCCAGGCTGTTGCGCCCGTCACCGAGGTGATCAAGCAGGGCGAGGTGATCGTGGACCAGGGTCACCGGATCACCGACCTGGACATGGAGGAGATCGTGGCGTTCGGGCTGAACAAGCCGACGCTCGATCTTGCGCGGCTGGCCGGCTACCTGATCCTGGCCAGCCTGCTCATGGGGCTGCTCCTGGCCTGGTTCTGGCGGTTCCGGCCGGCCCTCTGGCACCGCAACAACGTGCTCGTGCTCATCGGCCTGATCCTGGTCGTCATGACGTTCGCGTTCAAGCTCACCGCCGGCCGCCTGGGTCTGCCCTTCCTGTTGCCGGTCGCGGCGGGGGGCATCCTCGTCGCGATCCTGCTCGACGCGAGCGCCGCGATCGTCCTGACGGCGGTCCTCGCGCTCATCGCCGGAGCGGTCAACGACCGGTCGCTCGAGATGGCGGCCTACGTCCTGCTGGGCAGCGTGGCCGGGATCGTGGCCGTCCGACGAGGCGATCGGCTCAACGCCTTCGTTCAGGCCGCGGTCGCGATCTTCATCGTCAACACGCTGGTCATCTCCGCCTTCTCACTGCTCGGCGTGCGCGACGTGACCGGCACGATCCAGCTGTTCGGCGCGTCGGCCGTGGCGGCCAGCGCCTCTGCGGTGGCGGCGGTGGGCTCGTTCGCGGTGCTCGGCAACCTGTTCGGCATTCTCACGGCGTTCCAGCTGCTCGAGCTGGCCAATCCCTCGCAGCCGTTGCTGCGCCGCCTGCTCGTGGAGACGCCCGGCACCTACCACCACTCGATCATGGTCGGCAACCTGGCCGAGCGGGCGGCCGAGGCGATCGGCGCGGACGCGCTCCTCGCCCGGGTCGCGGCGTACTACCACGACATCGGCAAGCTCGCCAACCCGCTCGCGTTTACCGAGAACCAGGCGGGCGCGGAGAACATCCACGACCAGCTCGAGCCCGAGGCGTCCGTCCAGCTCCTCAAGCAGCACGTGGCCGACGGGATCGACCTCGCCTATCGCTCGAAGCTGCCCAAGACGCTCATCGCGTTCATCCCGCAGCACCACGGAACCGCGATCATGAGCTACTTCTACGTGCGGGCACGGGAGGCCGCCGCGGAGCCGTTCGGCGGTCTGGCAACGCCCGAGGGGATGAGGGCGGCGGACGCGATCGATCCGCGGCGATTCCGCCATTCCGGCCCCAAGCCTCAGTCGCGGGAAGCCGCCCTGCTGATGCTGGCCGATGGCGTGGAGGCGTCGGTCCGCTCGTTGTCCGCCCGCGACGAGCCGGCGATCCGGGCCATGGTGTCGCGGATCATCGACGAGCGGCTGTCCGATGGGCAGTTCGACGAGTGCGACCTCACGCTGCGCGACGTGGAGCGGATCCGGGAGGCGTTCATCCAGCAGCTGCTGGGCATGTACCACCAGCGCATCGCCTACCCGCAGAACAAGATCGTCGAGCTCGAATCGAGGCGGGTGGCCGTCTCCGGCGGCGGGCCGGGCTTGTCGGAGCCACCCAGTGCGCCGCCGATCGTCGGGATCGGACCGGCGACGCCGGATGGGCGACGCGACCGAAGGCGACGCTGACGTCGTCCGAGAGAACCAGCTGAGCGCAGTCTCGCTCCCGCGGTCGATCTACCTGCCTCCGTGGCGGATCGACCTCGACAGGCGCGAGGGAGTGCCCGACGTCGTCCCAGAACGGCGACTGGCCCGCGCGATCGCCGAGGCGCTCACGGCCGCTGGCGCTCCATCGCCGGCGTCGATCGGGGTCATCCTGGCCGACGATGCCACGCTCGCGGAGCTCAACCGGGCGCACATGGCCGTCGAGGGCCCAACGGACGTACTGTCGTTTCCGCTGCAGCCCGCCGCGGCGTTCCCGCCCCACGCGGGCGGGCCTGGTCGCACTGGCGCGGCGGGAGCCGTCAACCCCTCGTTCGCACTGCCGCCGGGCCGGCGGATCCACCTCGGCGACATCGTCGTGTCGGTGGAGCGAGCGGTGGCCCAGGCGGTGCAGGGACGCGGCGGCCAGACGGGCGACGTTCGCTGGTCTCCGGCCGACGAGCTGCTGCTGCTGGTGACCCACGGCGCCCTCCATGTCTGTGGCTGGGATCACGCCGAGCCCGCCGAGGAGGCCGCCATGCGGGCCCTCGAACGACAACTACTGGGGGTGGGCGGCTAGAGCCGAACCCGTCCCCCGGGCGGCGCCCGGAGCGCGACTGCTACCATCGATGCAGGCCCTCCCGGACGGGATCGGGCCCCTTCGGCGTGCGTACGCGCGCCTTGTCTCGGAGGTTTGGTGAAGATCGTCGTGGGCCTCGGCAACCCGGGCGGCCAGTACGCGGATACGCGCCACAACATCGGCTGGATGGTCCTGGATCGCCTGGCCGATCGCGCCGGCTGGACCGGCAAGGGCCGGACCAAGGACGCCAGCGCGGTGGTCGCCGGTCGGTTCAGGGGCCTGGACCTCACCCTCGTCAAGCCGCTGACCTACATGAACGACAGCGGCCTGGCCGTGCGGAAGGTCCTGGCGCGGGAGCATGCCCCGCTCGGCGACCTGCTCGTTGTCGTCGACGATCTCGCCCTGCCGTTCGGCAAGCTGCGGTTCCGCGAAGGCGGCGGCCCGGGCGGCCACAACGGCCTCCGCTCGATCATCGAGGAGCTGGGGACGGAGAAATTCTCCCGATTGCGGGTTGGCATCGGGACGCCCGACCGAGGCTTCGTCGACCACGTGCTCTCGCGGTTCGAGCCCGCCGAGCGAGCCCGACTGGGCGAGCTGCTGGATGCCGCGGCCGACTCGGTCGAGACGTGGGCCAGCGTGGGCACGAACAAGGCCGCCAACCAACACAACCCGTTCGAGCTGCGTCCAGCGGACGCGGACCGGCTGGCGGCGCCGGGTGAGATCGACGGCCCGCCCGGCGAGGACGGCATCCGCCGAACGCGCACGGGCTGGCGCAAGACGCGCCCGGCGGAGGAGCGATGACCGCCTCGACCATGCGCGGCAAGCGCGCTCGGGAGCGACAGGCAGGCGACGCGGCGGTCGTCGAGGCGGCGGATCGTGCCCTCGAGCCGGCGAGGGGCGCACGGCGAATCCCGGACCTCTCGGCATTGCCGCCGTTGCTCGCGGAGACCGGCTCGTTCGCGGGCCTCCGGGTCCGGCTGGGCGATCCAGCGGAGCCGCTCCGCCCGGCGGGTCGTCACGCCGGCCTGACGTCGGTTCCGCACGGCGCCAAGTCATACCTCGCGGCGGCGCTGGCGATCGGCGAGACGGGCGAGCGGCTGGTCTGGGTCGCCCGCGACGCCGAGATTGGCGATCGAGTGGCGGAGGAGCTCCAGGCGTGGCTGGGCGACCCTGCGGCCGTGTCCGTCCTGGAGCCCCGCACCGCGCTCGCCTACGAGCGCAGCGAGCTGGTCCCGGACGAGACCGCGGCTCGCGTGGCGGCGCTGGCGGCCTGGCGCAGGGGACAGGTGCGCATCCTGGTGGCCAGCGTCCAGGCCCTGCTCCAGCACACGCTCGCGCCGGCTGACCTGCCGGATGACCCGCTGACGCTCGAGCCCGGCGGCCGGCAGGGTCTCGACCGGCTCCTGGCCGAGCTGCTCGACCTCGGTTACGTCCCTGTCGTCGAGGTCGCCGGGCGAGGTGAGTTCGCCCGGCGGGGCGGCATCGTGGACGTCTTCCCGCCGTCCGCCGCGCTGCCCGTGCGTATCGAGTTCTTCGGGGACGAGATCGACTCGTTGCGCGCCTTCGACCCGGCCGACCAGCGAACGGTGGGCCGGATCGACGACGTCACCCTGATCCCCGCCAGCGAGATGCTCCTGCCCCAGGGCGGGATCGAGGCCGTGCGCGCCCGCCTCGGCCGAGCCGCCAGCCGGCTCCCGGAGCGCCTCGCGACGGACATCGCGAGGTTCGAGGCCGGCGCTTCCGGCCGTCATCGCGGCACGACCCGCGCGATCGACGTGGGCGACGCCGCCGAGGTGTGGGCGGGCGTCATCTGTCCTGCGACGGGCCTGGATCACCTGGACCCAGAGACGCTCCTCGTCCTCGACGAGCCGGGCGACCTGGCCGATGCGGCCGAGTTCCTGTGGCGCCAGGCCGACGAGCGACGTGCCGACCTCGTCTCGGCCGGCGACCTGGCGAAGGACTGGCCCTCGACGTACCTGCCGCCGCGTGACTGGAAGACCCGGCTGCTTCGCGGCCGAACCTTGGAGCTGACCTGGGAGTCCGAGGCGCCGGCCGGCAGCGCCATTGCCGGCGGCGGGCTGAGCTCGGGCGACCTGTTCGGCTGGCGGGAGCCGGTCCTGCCGCCCGGTCGCACCGGCCAGCTCTCCGACGCCGTGGACCGCTGGGCGGCCGACGCCGAGCGAATCGTCCTGGCCTCCGACCAGGCGCCTCGGCTGGCCGAGATCCTGGCCGATGCCGGCCGTCCGGTCGGGGCCGTTCACCGGCTGTCCCAGGCGCCGCCACCGGGAGCCGTCGCGCTAGTCGAGCGGAGCCTCAACGGTGGCTTTGGCGGCGGGCCCGATCGGGTCATCTTCGTCACCGACCGGGAGCTGTTCGGCAGCGTCCGGGTGCGCCGCCCCAAGGCGCTCCGACGGGTCGTACCGCGCGACATCCTGGAGCGGCTTACGCCGGGCGACCTCGTCGTCCACATCGACCACGGCGTCGCCCGCTACGAGCAGATGCTCCGGCGCAGCTCCGGGACCGGGGACGAGCGTGACTTCCTGGAGCTGAGCTTCGCGGGCGGCGACCGGATCTTCGTGCCGGTCGAGCAGATCGCCCGGGTCAGCCGCTACTCGGGCGGCGAGCACCCCCATCTGTCGCGCCTGGGCGGCAGCGAGTGGCTGCGGACGAAGCAACGCGTCAAGAAGGCCGTTACAGACCTCGCGCAGGAGCTGCTGGCTCTGTATTCGGCGAGGGCTTCCGCGCGTGGCCATGCCTTCAGCCCTGACGGCCCCTGGCAGGGGGAGATGGAGGCCAGCTTCCCGTACGAGGAGACGGTCGACCAGCTTCGCGCGGCGGCCGAGGTGAAGCTGGACATGGAGGCCGTGCGGCCGATGGATCGGCTCGTCGTCGGCGATGTCGGCTACGGCAAGACGGAGGTCGCCCTGCGGGCCGCGTTCAAGGCGATCCAGGACGGCAAGCAGGTGGTCGTCCTCGTTCCGACGACCGTGCTCGCGGCCCAGCACTTCCAGACGTTCAGCCAGCGGTTCGGAGCGTTCCCGATCGAGACCAGGCTCCTGTCGCGGTTCGTCGCGCCGGCCGAGCAGGCGCGTACGGTCGATGGGCTGGTGGACGGCAGCGTGGACCTCGTCATCGGGACGCACCGGTTGCTCAGCAAGGACGTCCGGTTCAGGGATCTTGGCCTCGTCGTCGTTGACGAGGAGCAGCGCTTCGGCGTGGCGGCCAAGGAGCGCCTCAAGCAGATGCGCAAGGAGGTGGACGTGCTGACCCTCTCGGCCACGCCCATCCCGCGAACGCTCAACCTGGCGCTGGCGGGCATCCGCGACCTGTCGGCCATCGAGACGCCGCCCGAGGACCGGCTGCCGATCCAGACGCGCGTCGCGGAGGCGTCCGCCGGCCTCGTGCGGGACGCGATCCTGCGCGAGCTCGACCGGGGCGGCCAGGTTTTCTACGTCCACAACCGGGTGGAGACGATCGAAGCCCAGGCGGAGCAGCTCCGCGAGATGCTGCCGGGGGTCCGGATCGTCGTCGGCCACGGCCAGATGCCGGAAGGCCTGCTGGAGCGGGTGATGCTGACGTTCGCGTCGGGCGCCGCCGACGTCCTCGTGTGCACGACGATCATCGAGTCCGGCCTGGACATCCCCAACGCCAACACGATCGTCATCGACCGGGCGGACACGCTGGGTCTGGCCCAGCTCTACCAGCTCCGCGGCCGTGTCGGCCGCTCGTCGCGCAGGGCCTACGCGTATCTCCTCTATCGCCGTCGGGAGCGGCTGTCAGACGAGGCCCGCAAGCGGCTCCAGGCGATCTTCAACGCCTCCGAGCTCGGCGCCGGGTTCCAGATCGCGCTGTCCGATCTGGAGATCCGGGGTGCCGGCAACATCCTGGGCGGCGAGCAGTCGGGCCATATGGCGGCCGTCGGATTCGACCTCTATAGCCGGCTGCTGGCGGAATCGGTGGAGGAGCAGAAGGCATCGTTCGAGGGCCGTCCGGCGGTGGTCGAGCGGCCCCAGGCCGTGCTCGACTTGCCGATCGAGGCGCAGCTGCCGGACGACTACGTTCCCGACGAGGCGCAGAAGCTCGAGCTCTACCGGCGGCTCGCCCGAGCCCGGACGGCCGGGGACCTGGCCGCCTTCCGCCAGGAGGTCACGGACCGGTTCGGCCCGATGCCTGCCCCCGTCGCGCGCCTGGTCGAGGTGGCCGAGCTGCGGCTCTCGGCCGAGTCCGCCGGGGTCAGCTCGATCTCCCGCGAGGACGGTTTGCTCGTCGTCAGATTCGGCGCCGGGCTGTCACGCGCCACCGCGATGCGCCTCCTCGGCAGCGGCGGCCTGCCGGGCGTCCGCCCCGGCGACATGACGTTCGCCTCCAACCAGGTCCGCATCCGCCTCCCGCGCGATGCGGCCCGCGCCTGGCCCCTCACCCAGGCCGTCGTCGCCCGCCTGTCAGCTGCGGATGAGTCGATCGAAACATTGTGACATCACGCCATCTGAAGCGAGCAATGTCTAGCCAGGCGCTGCTAGCCTCTGGGCATGACTCCAGGAACCCAGGCGAGCCCTCGACCGCTCCTGAATGGGGAGTTGTGGCCACTGACCGGGCAGCTCGCCTTCATCGACGCGGCGGCCTCCGATGTGGCCGAGGTCCTGGCTACATGGCGGTTGGAGCTCGGCCGCGAGCCAGCGGTCTCAGCCGTCACCGGATCATTCCGTGACCTCCTTGGTGGCCTGCAGCCGCGCGGGTTCGGATACCGCGAGTTGGTGCTTCCCACGACCTCCCGCTGGATCTCCTACTGGAGCAACGACTTCAATGGCCCGGATCCCGCGCCGCTCGGCTATCTCGCGGAGCGCATGGCGTGCCGCGCGCTTTTTCTCATGTGGTCGCCCGCACCCGGCCAGGAAGCGAACCGGTTCGAGCTCTACGCCGACCATCCGACGTTCTTCCTCAACATCGAACGGACGATTCAAGTCGGGCGCAATGACGACGGGGCCTGGCAATTCGATGCAAGCGGCGACGTCCAGCCGTTCGAGGACCTCACTGCTTACCGGTCGCGCCGACTTGTCGACCGCCTGACCCCGGCGATGATCGCCGATTACGCACAGGCGCTGGGGGTGCAGCCCTTCGACGTGGATTTCTACGGAGACGCCGGATGGCTCGTGACGACCGGAGATCCACGGCCCGATGTGCGCGCCACGATCGCCGAGCTTCAGAAGCGCTATGGGTACACACCGGGCGCCGACTGACACTCGCGTGGCATGAGCGAAGCCTGCGAGATTCCGTCCCGATCCGACACGCGACATCTCGAAGGAGCCGTAGTCTTCTCAGATGACCCATCGACTGCACATCGCGATCACCCCGAAGGATATCGACCGAGGGCTCCGGAGGACGCTGTGGCCGGCGCTCAAGGCCAAGGGCTTCGCCGAGCGGACGGAGCGGGTTGCTTGGCGCCGTGTCGAAGGCAATATCGATGTCGTCGAGGTGCAGGTCGTCGGCCCGGACGCGGACGCTTCGGGCTGTCCGCCGGTCTCTTTCTCGGTGTACGTCGCGTGCTATCCACTGTTCCTGGCTGGAACCGAGCCCCTGGTTCCTGCCCGGCACGGCCTCCTACGGCCGCACTACTGGCACTGCGATCCGTTCGATCGCGTGATGCACAAGACGATCGAGCAACCGTGGTTTCGACCGTTCGGCGAGCCACCGCCGGGAACGATGCTCCGCCCCTTCCGGCTGCATCGAGGGCCTCCTGCGGGTGCTCAGGCGCGATGTGCACGACCGCCCGGACATCTGGTACGTCCGGGAGGATGGTTCGAACCTCGATGAGGACCTCCAGGACGCGACGGATGTCATCCTGTCCGTGGTCTGGCCTTTCTCAGCACGCTCCACGATCCGGCTAGCGTGATGAGCATGCTTGAGAGTGGGGCGATCGGTCATCCCGAGTCTCCTCGCTCGTTCTACCTGTCGGAATCCATTCGGGAATACCTGAGCCGAGAGGCGGATACAGCGAGTCCACACCCAGGCGATGAGGTGAGTGATGGCGGATAGAAACCGGTCCACCGTCGTGCCGATGCTGTCGTACGAGCAGGCCGCCACGGCGATCGACTGGCTAACCGAGGCGTTCGGGTTTCGCGAGCAGCGGGAGGCGCGCTACACCGCGGCCGACGGCACCATCACCCATGCGCAGCTGGAGCATGGCGATGGCTTGATCATGCTGGCGACGCCGACCCCCGACTACCAGAGCCCGGATCGGCATCGGCAGACATGCGAGGCCGCCGACCGATGGCTGCGGGCGCCGTGGGTCATCGACGGCGTGCTGGTCCACGTGGACGACATCGAGGCCCATTTCGAGCGCGCGAAGAACGCCGGGGCCACGATGCTGTCGAGTATCGAGGACGGGCCGGTCGGCCGGCTCTATCGGGTCGCCGACCTCGAGGGCCACCGCTGGATGTTCCTCCAGCCACCCGCCTGATGTCGGTTTCAGCGGGCCTCCGAGTGCGCGTTGTCGAGGTGGCCGATCGGGAGCGGGTCGACACGTTCCTCGGCGACCACAACGCGGCCCTTGTGGCCCGCCTCGACCAGCTCGTCGATTCGCGAAGGCAGCCCGCGTTCCTGGCCGAGGACGAGGGCGAGCTCGCGGGCGTGGTCACCTACATCGCGGGGGACACCGATTGTGAGATTCTGACCCTGCACGCCGTGCGTCCGTGGCAGGGCGTCGGAACGGCGCTCCTCCGGGAGCTGGAGCAGATCGCCGCCGAGCACGGCTGCACCCGCCTCTGGCTGATCACGACGAACGACAACGTCGACGCCCTCCGCTTCTACCAGCGGCGTGGCTTCCGTCTCGCCAGGCTGCATCCCGGCGCGGTGGACGCCAGCCGACTCCGGCTGAAGCCCGGCATGCCTGAGATCGGCGACTACGGCATCCCGATCCGCGACGAGATCGAGCTCGAGAAGTCGATCTGACACCCAAGCACCGACGGATCGTCAACTGCGCCCTGACATGCCAATGCAACCGTTGGGTTCACGTGGATGTCACGACCGCCGGGCCGTTCCCGGCAGGCTTCACGGATGACTCGCGCCCGCAGGACCGAGCGCCCGCCAGTTCGCAGTGCCCGCGGGGCGGCTGGCAGCCATGCGCCACACAACCGCCCTTCTGCCGCAACAGTCCGCGACCGCAGGCCGTCGAGCGACCCGGGAACGGCACAGAGGGTGCTGCTCGGCCGCTACCGCCTCCAGAAGCGTATTGGCGCCGGGGCGACGTCGACCGTCTGGCTCGGCCACGACGAGCATCTCGACCGCGCGGTAGCCGTCAAGATCCTCCATCCGCATCTCCTCGTGGACGAACTTGCCCGCCGAAGGTTCGAACGGGAAGCGCAGACCGCGGCCAGGCTGAACCACCCGAACATCGTTGCCGTGTACGACGCGGTCGCGACCGACGACGAGGCCGCGGTCGTGCTGGAGTACGTCCCGGGCGAGGGGTTGGACGACCGGCTCCGCCGCTCGGGACCGATGCCGCCCGCAGAGGCCGCGAGGATCGGGAGCGAGCTCGCCTCGGCGCTGTCGGCCGCCCACGCCGAGGGCATCGTCCATCGCGACGTCAAGCCCGCCAACGTGCTCCTCGGCAAGGATGGTCAGGCCCGCCTGGCGGATTTCGGGATCGCGCAGGCACTCGACGACGGCGCGGCCGCGCTGACCGAGACCGGCAGCATCGTGGGCACGCTGCGCTACCTGTCACCGGAACGGCTCGAGGGCCAGGCTCCCGCGCCGGCAGCCGATGTCTGGGGGCTCGGCGCCGTCCTCCTGGAAGCCACCACCGGACGCCCGCCGTACGACGCCCGGACGCCGATCGAGCTGCTCGATGCCGCCAGGCACGGGCCGCCTGACATATCCAGCGTTCCCGACGTCCTGGCCTCCTCGTTGCAGGGCATGCTGTCGCCGGATCCCTCGGCTCGGCCGACGGCAGACGAGCTCCAGGCTCCATTGGCCGCGGCAGCGGGGTTGAGCGCACCGGTGGCCGCGGGTTCTCTCGCCGATGCGCCCACCGAGGTCATCGCTATCCCCGAATCCGCGGGCATGGTGGCGGCGACACCCCAGACAGCCGAGCAGCCCTCGTCCCGACGGGGCGCCATGGTCGCGGTCGGGCTCGCCGGGCTGGCGGCCGTCGTCCTCTTCCTCGGCGCGATCTGGGGTGGCGATCCAGCCAGCTCGCTGGCCCCGGTCGGTGGTGCGCCCTCGTCAAGCATTGCTCCGCCGACCGCACGGCCCACGCCCACCCCGACTCCCAAGCCCAAGCCACCCGGCAAGCGCCACGGCAAGCACGACGGAGGCGAGGGCGGCTAGCATCCCTCGATGGGGTGGGCGATCCGATCCGTGGTGCCATCGGTGACGAGCGCGTGAGCGCGCGCCACAATGAGCGAGCCGCCGACGGGCTGTGGTCGCCACGTCGCCGGGCGCTCACCATCGGCCTCGTCCTCACGATCACCCTCGTCGCGTTCGAGGCCCTGGCCATCTCGACGGTCATGCCCGTGGTCGCGGCGGAGCTGGGTGGGCTCGACCTGTATGGCTGGGTCTTCTCGGCGTTCTTCCTCGGCAACCTCGTCGGCATTGTCGTCGTCGGCGGACTCATCGACCGGGGCGGGCTCATCCGGCCGTTCGTCGGCGGCCTGACGCTGTTCGGTGTGGGCCTGGCGATCGGCGGGCTGGCGCCGACGATGCCGATTCTCGTGCTTGGTCGCCTGCTCCAGGGGTTCGGCGCGGGATCGATCGCGCCCACCGCCTACGTCGCGATCGGTCGGAGCCTGCCGGAGGGTCTTCGGGCGCGGATGTTCGCGACGCTTTCCACCGCATGGGTCTTGCCGGGCGTCCTTGGGCCCGCTCTCGCCGGGATCATCGCCCAGCATTCCACCTGGCGTGCCGTCTTCCTCGGACTCATTCCACTCATCGCCCTGTCCGGCACGCTGGCCGTGGCCGGTCTCCGTAACGTGCCCGCTGCCGATCCGGCACATGCCCTTTCGGAGCACGAGGCTGCGGCCGATTCGGCCCGCCGGCTGCCGCGGGCGATCGTCCTGGCCCTGGCGGCCGCGCTGACCCTGGCCGGCCTGTCCAGCCCGATTCTGGTGGTGGGGCTCCCTCTCACCGCCGTCGGCCTGGTGCTCGGAATCCCTGCCTTCCGATCCCTCGTGCCGCCGGGCACGCTGCGGGCGCGAGGACGGCTCCCGGCCGCGATTCTCATCCGGGGCCTGGCCACGTTCGCGTTCTTTGCCGTCGACGCCTACATCTCGCTTGCGCTCGTCGCCTGGCGTGGCACGACCCCCGCAGAGGCAGGCCTCGCCCTGACCGCCGCGACCGTGTCATGGACGGCCGGGTCGTGGGTTCAGGCCCGCTCGGTCGTGCGCCAGGGCGCAGCGCGGTTCGTGGGCGTGGGCCTGGCGACGACGGTCCTCGGGATCGGCGCGACAGCGCTCGTTCTCGTGCCCGCGGTTCCGGTGCTGTGGGCCGTGCCCGCGTTCGCGATCGCCGGCTTCGGAATGGGACTCAGCTACTCGCCGCTCTCGCTCGTGGTCCTGGCCGAGGCGGCGCCCGGCACGGAGGGCGGGGCGACCGCCGGACTGCAGCTGTCGGACACGCTGGGAACGGCGCTGGGAACGGGCGTGGCAGGCGCGATCGTTGCCGCGGGCGCACGTGCCGGCGCCGAGCCGTGGATCGGCCTGGCGGTGGCGTTCGCCGCCGGAGCGGCGGTGGGCATCCTCGGCGTCGCGCTCAGCCCTCGGCTGCGCCGGCGCGGGCGCATCCCCCAGCGCGCTCTGGAGGGCCAGGCAACCGCGATGGAGACACGGGCGGGATAATCGGGTCGAAATAGAGGGCAAGCTTGGGAGGAGAACCACGGTGACTCGCAACGAATCGCTCCGCAGGGCGCGGCGCCGCGTCGTGGTCGGCGTATCGACCCTCGTCGCGCTCGTCGTCCTCGCCGGATCCTCGATCGGCGTCGCCGGCCAGAGCCTTCCGAACTCGATGGCGTCCACCGGTGATTCGATCACACAGGCGTACAACACCGGATTCCTGCCCTTCACCGACAATCCGGCCGGGTCCTGGTCGACCGGCACGGACTCGAGCGTCAATAGCCACTACCTCCGCCTCTTTGCGGTCAACCCGGCCATCTCCGGCCGGGCCTACAACGATGCCCGGAGCGGCGCCCGGATGGTCGATCTCAACGGCCAGATGGCCACCGTCGTCGGCCAGCACGTCGACTACGTGACGGTCCTCATGGGCGGCAACGACGTCTGCCAGCCAACCGCGGCGCAGATGACCTCCGTGGACGACTTCCGGGCCCAGTTCACGGCGGCGATGACCACCGTCACGACCGGCTCACCGGCCGCCAGGGTGTACGTGGTGAGCATTCCCAACGTGTACCAGCTGTGGTCTACCCTGAAGGGCAACGCCACGGCGCGGTTCGTCTGGTCGATCTTCGGCATCTGCCAGTCGATGCTGGCCAACCCGCTCTCGACATCCAAGCGGGACGTCCGCCGGCGGGAGCGCGTCCTCCAGCGCGAGATCAAGTTCAACACGGTGCTCGAGCAGGTGTGCGGCCACTACCCGCAGTGTCGCTTCGACGGCAACGCGACCTTCAACTACGCCTTCACGGCAGCCGACGTCTCGACGCGTGACTACTTCCACCCGTCGCTCACCGGCCAGCACAACCTCGCCGCCGGCACCTGGGCCGTCGGCTTCTTCGGCCCGTAGCGGAGCGGTCCTGATCGATATCCGGCCGGATGACGAGGAGGACCGCCGGCGCGACGCCTTCGAGCGCCTGGTGGCCGATGCCCTGGCGAC
>WNFU01002966.1_pt1 | contig 22681 bp, 32 predicted proteins | sample 5400121 | NCBI WGS metagenome assembly WNFU01 (sample SAMN13153360, study PRJNA577476) | soil metagenome | isolation source: 100 cm soil or saprolite under grassland replicate 1 | place: USA:California | collected 2016-06-15
TGATCCGTTGACCGTGACGCCCGGCAGTTCGACAGCGAGATCGCCCGAATGAAGTCGTATCGAGTCGTTCGCCTGCGCCGTTTCGTACATCCCACTCCTCGAGGAAAGTGGACCCTCCTAGTCATCGTGACCTTACGCCCGGACTATTCGATCAGCAGAAGTGATCCCAGAGCGACGGACCCCCGAGTCTCCATTCGAGGGGCCACCCCGTTAGGATCAGCTCGCTGCCCACATACATCGAACTCCTGTGGACCTCCCTACGCCGCAGATAGCGGCGGCAAGGGAGGCCAACATGGGTGATGACCGCCAGCCTCCCGATCGCTGGTGGAACGCCGTCATCGAGGTCCCGTTCGACACCCCCGAGCAGGCTCGGGAGGCGTTCACCGACGATGAGACCATCGACCGGCTGGTCAACATCTTCGGGAGCAACGCCACCATCGGCGGCACGGTTGAGGAAGCCGTCGAGGGAGTGTGGCCCTTCTGAATACCTGAAGAGGCTGTTGCAGAAACCTGAAGCGACGCTACATGTTGTGGGATGGCAAGACCGTCACCCACAACATCGTGTGTGTGTGGGCGTCTAACGGGGGTTTATGCAACAGCCTCTGAAGGGGTCCGAAACCCTGATCACCCTCGATCGACGACCGGATCGCTACCTGTATCCGACAGGGCGGCGGCGAGGAAGCGGTAGGCCCACTCCTCCGCGAACTTGCGGGAGTCGGCGAAGACGACCGGGATCTCGGGGTAGCGCACCTGGAGGCGGGCTAGGCCATCAGCGATGAACGCCGCCGGGACATGCTCGAGCCTGAAGAACGCGGAGTAACATCCCTCGACCACGACCGCCGCGATGCCGACCTCGCCCAGACGCTGCATCTGGAAGGCTAGGGTCCCGTCCGAGAGCGAGGCCGTGAGGTTCTCGAAGGTCTTCCTCTCTACCGTGGCAACCACCGACCCCGCGTACTCGACGGCGTAGTCGCCGGCCGGGAGCAGCACCCGCTCGATCTCGACATCGCGTCCGGCGAACCGGTAGGGGTAGCGCTCCCTCGTGTCGATGAGGATCGTGAAGCCCGAAGGGATCGCACGAGCACGGGGGATCCTGGCGCCTGGGTTCGCGGCTTTGGCCGCCTTCTGGGTCTGCCAGAAGATGGCCGGACGTCCGCGGGTCTCAGTGAATACGAACTGGGAACGGGCGAGGCGGGGTCGATCGAGCACGAGGTCGATGACGGGGCCGCGACGGTGGATGGAGGAGACGCGAGCCTCCTCGAGGATATCGGCGTCATCGGGCCAACCCTCTTCGAAGGGGTGGCAGTAGATCCGCGCTGAGCGAGGCCAGGTGTCACGGGCCTTTAAGACGAGACCACCTTCGATCGGCAGGTGCAGCAGGTAGGGAAGCTTCGAGTCCTCCTCGGGGTTCCGGGCGATCAGGAAGGCAGGCTGTCCCACCCGGCTCAGGCCGCCAGGTACTCGTTGACCCCGGGGAGCACCTCGCGCCTGTGGATCTCGCTGCTGGCAGGCGCCGGTGGATCGGCCCCACGAGCCTCCGGCGGGGCGAGCCCGATACCCCGATGGGGCCGGTGGGAGTTGTAGTGGGAGGCGTACCTGGAAAGAATGCAATCGAGGTGCCGGCGGCCGAGCACGAGCGTGAGGTCAAGGACCTCGGCGCGGACGGTCCTCACCCAGCGTTCGGCGTAGGCGTTGGCCTTCGGGGCCCGGATCGGCGTAGAAATCACCCTGGCACCCTCTGAGATGAACACGGCGTCGAAGGAACGGGTGAACTTGGCATCGCGATCGCGGATCAGGTGACGGACGTGGATCGGTGGTTCCTGCGCCATGAATAGGTTCCGAGCCTGCTGGGTGGTGTGGCCGGCGTCGGGGTTGCAGGTCGAGCCCATGATATGGACACGGCGGCTCCCGATCTCGATGAAGAACAACACGTAGATCGTTCGAAGGAACGCTGTCTCGACCGAGAAGAAGTCGCAGGCCAAGATCCCCTCGGCCTGGGCCCGCAGGAACTCCGACCAGGAGGGACCGTCCCTCCGCGGTGCGGGGCCGAGGCCGCTCCGCCTGAGCAACGAGCGGATCGTGGTGGCTCCCACCCGGATGCCGAGGCCCCGGAGTTCGCCCTGGATCCGAACGCAGCCCCAGCGGGGATTCTCCCTCGCGAGACGGAGGATCAGGTCTCTCACTTGCGGCGACATCACCGGGCGTCCCACTCGCTTCCCGCGATACGTCCACTTGCGCTTGACCAGCTCCCGGTGCCAGCGAAGGAGCGTCGCTGGTGTGACCAGGAACGAGGACCGGCGTTCGCGAGGGAGTAAGTGGGCCGCCGCGGACAAGAAGACCTTGTCCAAACGCTTGAACTTCGGGCGACCGGCCTTGCGGGAGAGCACCTTCAGCTGGTGGCGGAGGACGAGGACCTCGACATCGCGGTCTCGAAGGTTGCCCTCTGAGGGCACGAGGCGAAGTAGGCTGCGGAAGATCAGGTAGAGCAGGGAGAACAGCACCGCGGCATCCTACGAGAACACCCTCTCCGTATGCGGATGAAGATTTTCGACCCCTTCAGCCGTCCAGACCTCCTACAATTACGAGCCCTTCGGCGCGGCGACCTCATCGGGAGCGACCAACACGAACAGCTACCAGTTCACCGGGAGGGAGAACGACGGATCGACCGGCCTGTACTTCTACCGGGCTCGGTACTTCAACCCGACGTTCGGGAGGTTCATCTCGGAGGATCCGCTCGCATTCCCTGGTGGGCCTGATCCCGATTTGTATTCGTACGTTGGGAACGATCCCGTTTCCTTTAGCGACCCGTTCGGACTGGATCCCGGTGGCGGCTGCAGCGGATTCGGTTGTTTGTCCAGCCTTTTCTCCAGCATCTGGAGTGGTGCGAAGGCAGCCGTGCGGTGGATATGGTGGGGTGCTCGAGCAGCCATCAACACACCAGTCACTCTTTTAGGCGTTGGCTACTCTAAGCTTCAGGGAGCAGACTGCGATTGGGAGGCCGAGCTGACGATTGCGTGTTACGAAACGGGTGGCCCTGTCCCCCGGGGCGGATTCACGCTGGGGAACGTGTTCATTACCCACAAGACCGATCTCGCGGTGAGTGAGGAGCGACTCGGACACGAACGAAAGCACTCGGACCAATGGGCCATATTCACGGGTGTCACGGGCACCCCACTATCCTTCCCCGTGGCGTACGGGATCGACTGGCTGCAGGCTGGGGGAAACCCGTGTCGGCAAGGGTTTGAGCAATGGGCCGGTCTCAAAGAGGGGGGTTACAAGTGCCCGTAAAGGGGCCTCGGCCGTTCCGCTTCGGCTCCCGGTTGATTCCCCTGCCGACGCTCGGCTTCCTCCTCCTCTACGCATGTGACACGTCCCCCGCGGACCAGGCGATAGGCGCTGCCCTCACTCCTGGCGGCCGACCCGAAGTCCTCTACGTAAGTTGCCCCGGAGAAGCGGTTGAACGGGTCCAAGTCGTCAGACCGGTCGACAACCCAGGTGGAGATGACGACGTGGTATTGTGGGCCATCACGCGGACTGCTCCTCGACCAACCGCACCGCAGTCGTTCGTGGTCGGCGCTGACCCTCCGGACGGATTCGTCGAATCCGTCCCCCTAGCCGACGCGCTTCCCTCGAACATCGCACTTGTCGCGATCGTGACGACGGATGAAGTTTCGGGGGTCGTGGTTCCTTTCCGGGTGTCAAGCCTTCGTACCGGCAGGATCCGTACCGATCTTGGCCGGTACGTAACACCCACCGATTTTCGTCAGTTGGCTCTATCGATTTGCAATACGTGAACACTCGATTGAGTCCGGAGTGCTGGCGTTGACAAGCGGGTCGTCATTCGCTGCGGGTATTTCCCTCGGGACTTATCGTTCCTTTGTTCGCATGTGTGAGTGTGGAACGGAAGCAACCAGGCTACTTTCCTTGCTCGCCCGAATCCCTGGAGACCCTATTGAGTGCTAGCGATGTGTGGGCGGTTTCGATATTGCTCTTCGGAGTCGTCGTCGCACTTGTGATAGTCGTTAGTCGGAAGCGTAAGTAGTCACGGAGACGGTCATGCTGCGGCCTTCACCGCCGGGCCCCGGACGGTCCTGACCTCACCGCTTGCCGACGATCCTCACACTTGCCGAAGTAAGGACGTTGTCGGCTGGGAGCGGATCGACGTGACCGTAGATCACCGCCTGGCCCTGAAAGGCGATCGTTCCGAATGATGCGTCGCTGCTCGTGAATGTGTAGGCGAAACGAACTGCGACGGTTGTACCGGCTGGGATCGTCTGCATCTGCAAGTCGACGGTGTCGAATCCACCCGGGACCGAACGCAAGAGCCATACATGCACATCCTCGGCGTAATTTGCGCTCGCAACGCTCACGGTCACGGCCCTGGTGCTTCCCACGGTGGCGTTTCTCGGGACGTCCACGCCGACGACGGCCACGTCATGGGTACGCACCGGCACGATTCGGGACGCACTGTCGGTGCGCCCGTCCGTGGTTGTCACCGTCAACGTGACGGCGTAGTCGCCATCGGTTGCGTACTGGTGATCGGGGCAGCATCCGGAGGCGGAGGCGCCGTCCCCGAAGTCCCACACCGTCGAGGCGAACGTCTTCCCGCCCGGATCGAAGGAGTCGTCCGTGAAGGAGACCGAGGAGAAGGGGTTCGGATCATGCGGATAGTAGTGGAAGTCGGCGACCGGTGATGGTGCTGTGGTCAGGTTGAACGTGACTAGCCCTCCCCAGGTGTTGCCATCCGAGACCGCAAAGTAGTAGGGCGTGTCACCGGTCAACTGGACAGTGAGGGGAATCCCCGGCTCGCTGCACGCGACGTAGGCAAGACCATCGATGGACGTGCCGGTGAACACCCCTACGACGCCCTCCACAAGGGTCGACGTGACAGTCGTATCCTCCGAGGGCGTGAAGGCGTACCAGACGCTGTGGTCCAAGGTCCGTGAGCACCCGGTCGATGGCTGCCCGAGATCCCGGCTTGCGCCACTGACGTCGAGCGTGTCGCTGAAGGGAACAGCAGGTATCGCCTGCGCGTTGGCGAAGTCATCGTTCGCTGGTGCCGGTATTTGGGTCGCCGAGAACACCAGGTTTCCGCCTGGCCCCCCGACCCCAATGTAGAGCGTGAGACCTCCAGGAGCCGAGAACGTCATTTGCGATTGTAGTCCGTGTCCCGCGGCGTCCCTGTTGCACCCGACGGCGCGTAAGGTGCTCGGATCGCTCGGATTGCCGTAGAAGACGCCGACGTTCGTGTCGTAGTCACTACCGAACGTATTGATCTCGACGCCAGTGTCGCTCGCCGGAGTGAACCTGTACCAGACCGTCCGTTCGTCGAGGCAGAACGGATCACCCTCCGACGGCGATGCTTCGACCGTGCTCTGAACCGTCCCATACGGAAGAGAATCGATGACGACTGGCGATCCGATGTCGTCGTTTTGTGGCGGAGCTGCCACTGCCGGTGACATCGAGGAGGCGACGAACGCGACAGTGCATCCAAACAGCATGCCGAGCCTCGAGGGAAGGTGTCGCTGCTTCATTGGCGTCCTCATATCCCACAGGAGTGTGACGGGCTGTGAAGTGCCAGGCAACCGGACCTTCGACCTAGGAAGCGGGAGGCCTCGAGTGGGGCCACATGGTGAGCCAGGCTCCAATCGCTCGTGCCAAGCCTCGATCCAGATCTGTTCCTACACTCCGGACTGACGGTCGCGCAGTGGTGCGACTGGCCGAAGACATCGATAGAGGCAGGCAAGTAAAAGGCCGGCTCTGGCCGTCTGTTGATCCCCTTGCAGCTTCACCATGTTCAGGGGCAAGGTGGCTGAAACCCGAGCCATCCGCAGGAACCCTCCGGACCCCGATTCCGTCACACAATCGTGACTCTGAGGGATGGGCGGTGGAGCATGCAACGGATAGCCGGGATCGCTTTCCTGTGCCTGATCGGGATGGCGTGCGCCGAGGCGGTAGCGCCCTCACGCGGAACGCCTACTCCCCCGCCCTACGCGGGGACCTGGGGGCTAACGGCCGGCTGGGGTCCGCACGGTGAGGTGTCGCTCGTCAGCGGTTACCGCATCACTCTCAGACTCTTCGAGGGACAGGTCGGCGGGACCTCCGCGTGCAACAGCTACGGCGGAGACGTCGAGATCGGTGGAGATTCCTTCCGTCTCGAGGATGGTCTAACCATGACCGCAATCGGGTGTGCCCCGGAGGTAATGGACTCGGAGAGCGCCTACATCACCGCGCTGTCAGCGTCCGACACGATCATGCGGGAGGGGGATACGCTCCTCCTGACCGGACCCGATTCAGAGCTTCGCTTTCGCCTCTTGCCTGCTCCACCCATCGTCCAGCTCACCGATACCATCTGGCACCTGGTGTCTTTGATCGAGGGGAGCGGTCCGGAAGCCGTTGTCATCTCTGCAGCGCCTGCTTGGCTGATCTTGAGAAGCGATGAAACGTTGTCCGGGACGACCGGATGCCGCCAGTTTCAGGGAACTTGGGTCCAGAGGGGTGACGAGATCCTGTTCACAAGACTGGGAGCTGAGGGCCACTGCCCGGCGGGTCTGCGATCTCAGGACGGGCGGGTCCTCGGGGTACTGGGAGACGGCTTCACCGCGCAGATCGAAGACCAAACCCTGACAGTCTCCAGCAAGGGTGAACTCGGTCTTCAGTACACAGCCGAACGGAAGGAGTAGCGTGGGTGACGTTGACCAAGTTAGGGGAGTCGCCTACCACTCCCTTACTCTCCCTGCGCTGAATCTCGCCGAGTGGCGTGATGAGCTGAATCGAGGCTGAGAAGGGTCGCCGAGGGGTTCGACTCGTGCCAGGAAGGTCGCCAAGCGCCTACCTGTTGCCGACACGCCCGCGGAGGTGTGGGCGATGCGATTCATGATCCTGGTCATAGCGACGAAGAACACCGAGGCGGACGTGATGCCTACGGAGAAGGAGCTGACCCAGGAGATTGAAGCTCCTTTGAGAGGGTGAATGGGTCCGTATTGGGTCCGTGATTGGCGGGGAAACGAGGGGAAGCGAGGGGTATCGTAGAGACGCAAAAGGCCAGGTCAGGCTACATACTCGGTCGTAGTTCCTGGTCGGAGGACCGCCTCAATCGGTCTTGAAAACGGCTGCAGGATCAGGTCTACGTTCTTGGTGTCTTGTCCGCGGGTCAAGAGGGGTGGCTGTCTTCCTCCGGTCACGGGTCCCGAACGCTGACGCTGCTACTGTCGAGGCACGGGGCAGTACCAAGCAGGGTCGAGATCCTGGCAGACGAGCGAGAGGATCAGAGCAGGCGACTCGTTCCTAGGGCCAAGCGAATGGTGGACCACCTACGGGTCGTTGCGGCGCGCGTGATTTGGGCGAGCGCGTCGAGTGGGCCTGCGTGCCTTCGGCGCCGCAAACCCAGCCACGGAGCGACGCTCCTGCGCCAGCCTTCGGAGGGCCGAGATCACCGCATCGAAGACCACCGTGCCGATCACGACGCGTTCCATCATCTCGGCTCGCGTCGCGCCGGTCGGCGTGGTCCGTTCGACCTCACGGGCCGCGAGCCGGTCTGCAGCGTTCGCGTAGCGGGTGAATAGCCGGGTGTCCGCGTCCGGCCACCCCAGACGCCGCAAAGTCGCGAGCGCGACGGCGAGCTCATCACGGCCGGGAGCATCCGGCGACACCTCCCACCCGAGCTCCTCGAGGAACCGGTCGACCTCGGCGCGGGCCTCGGCGACGGCCGGATCGCCCTGCTCTCCGAGGTCGGGAGCGAGCGCGCGGTGGGCGATCCCGAGTGCATCGTGCATCGGGAGGCTCGGATCGTCCACGGCCCTCAGCACGTCGCGGACCGTCGCGAGCGGCAGCCCGCCGACCTCGGCGAGGGCCCGGATCAGACGGAGCCGCCGGACGTGGTCCTCGTCGTACTCTGCCTGGTTCGTGGCGATCCGCCGGCCGGGCGGAAGGATGCCCTCCCGCAGGTAGAACTTGATCGTCGGGACCGGCACGCCGGTCGCGTCACTGAGTTCCGAGATCCTCATGCGGCCTCCAGAGGGTTGACACTCGGCGCGGATAGTAGCACTATCTACATATGGATAGTGTCGCTATCCACACGCATGCGGAGGTGAGGGCGATGGGCGGAAGCTCGGGATACGACCGGTGGGTGTTCAGGATCGGAGGCGTCGCGGCCGTCGTGGGGGCGCTCCTCGGGATGGTCGGCAACGTCATCCATCCCGTGACGCCGATCGACGATCCGGAGGGCGTCCCACGCGTGATCGCCGAGAGCGGGATCTGGGTGCCGGTGCACCTCGCGATCGTCCTCGGCATCGTCCTGATGTTGGGCGGCCTGGTCGCGATCCGTCAGTCGATCCGCGACGGGTTCGCAGGAGCCCTGGCTCGATTCGGGCTGGTCGCCGGGGTCGCGGGCGCCACGATCGGGCTGGTGCTGGTGATCTTGGACGGGGTCGCGGCGCGTCAGCTGGCGCAGGAGTGGGCCGCGGCGTCACCCGCGGAGCGGGACGTCGCGCTTGGCCTCGTGCACGCGAACGAGACGATCAACCTCGCGCTCGCGAGCCTCTTCAACTTCGTGTTCGCCGCCGTCACGTTCATCCTGTTCGGCCTGGCCGTGGTCCTCAGCGACATCTACCCGAGGTGGCTGGGGTGGGTCGCCGTCCTGGCGGGGGTTCTCTCGGTCGCCGCCGGCTCGATCCAGGCGTACGTCGGCGAACCGACGGGCGCCTCCCGGGTCCTGACGATCATCGGGCCCTCGGTCATCACGCTGTGGCTGTTGCTCATGGGGATCGGTCTCCTTCGGGAGGTGCGAGGGGCACCGATCCGAAGGGTCAGCGTGGAAGCAAGGAGAGGTGCGGCGTGAACGGCGTGCTCGTGCTGTCCGAGGACGCTCGATCGACCGCGGGCATCCTCCTCACGTTTCGTGGCCGTCGAGTACGGCGGGACGTTCATGCTGAGGATCGTCCGCGGCCGGGTGCCGATGACGCCCTTCCAGAAGGCGTTCGCGCGGGCGGGGCACGCCCATGCGGGCGTGCTCGTGATCGCAGCCTTGATCTGCCAGGTCCTCGCGGACGCCGCCCAGCTCAACGGGTTCCCAGCCACGCTCGCGCGCAGCGGCGTGCCGCTCGCGGCGGTCCTGTTCCCAGCAGGCTTCTTCCTCTCGTCGATCGGGCGCGACCGCACGGAGCCGAACCGGTTGATCTGGGTCCTGTACGCGGGAGCGGTCGTGCTGGGGGCGAGCGCGGTCTCGCTGGGGATTGGGCTCCTTCGTTCGTAGCTCGTTCCGTCTCCACCCGGCTCGCCCGCGGGTCGCGTCCTGGTGGCGAAGGACCGGAGTGCTGTGTCAAACCCCAGGTGACGCCGGAACGTCCAGCATCACCCGGAACATGACATTTGCTGGTGGGCCCCCGGGGACTCGAACCCCGAACCTGCGGATTAAGGGTTTGGTCGGGAGGTCCAGGTCAGGGTGAGGGAATGGGTCGACCTGCGGGTTTGCGTCTCAGCGCAACCCATCATTTCGCGACGTTTCCCGGGACATGACGGGGATGAGACGGGGACGAAGAAGGCGCCAACTCGCCATCAGCCGAGCCGGACATTCTTGGATGGCCGGGTTCGCCTCGGTCGGCACCTCCGGGTTGGGCAGCGACATACGCAGCCTGAATGGCGTCGATCTCCCCCTCGAGGCCGCTGCCTAGCTTCTCGGTCGCCATCCGGAGGGATCTGATAAGGAACTCTGTGGTGATCGCGAGCGCGCCCATCGCGGCGGTCTCCCCGAAGTCGCGCCCCACGGGTCCGAAGACCGCCCGTCCGCTGCTTCCCCCGTCCCCGCGTCAGGGTCGTTCGTTCACCGAGTCCACGATCCCGGACCGCAGGTACACAGCCCAGCCGAGGAGGGTGCCCGGATCATCGACGCCGTCCCGGTTCACACCGACCCCGGGTCCAGGTGACGCTTCGACCACCGGCGGATCGACCTGCACCTCGCGCTCGCCGAGGATCGCCGAGGTGTCCGGGTCGAAGATCAGCTCGTACCGGACGCCGAGATATGTGTATCCCACGCCGATGCCGGGTCGCCCGGCCTCGTCGGTGGTCTCGCCCAGCAGCTCCACCCGGGGCAGCGTCGCGGCGATCTCGTACAGCGCGGCCCGCAGCTCGGGCGAAGCGTACGTCTCCCGCAGGAGATCCCCGATCACGACGAACATCTCGTGGTCGGTCGGCGGATCGGCCTTGGACGCCCGCTCCTCGATGTACGAGCGTAGCGCGTCCACGTCCGTCGGAAGCTTCGAGAGGTCCTCGAAGTGCAACCCGCCGGCTGGGAACGTCTCGTCCCAGTGCGTGCCGCCGCGGGTCTCGTTGATGCGTCCGGAGCCGTCGGGTCCGATCCACGTCTCGCGGACGACGTCCTCGAGCACGCAGCCTTCGCCGTCACAGGACTCCCAGGCGGCTCCAGTTCTTGTATACACGTACTGGCTCGGTTCGATCGCCTGCCTTGGCTGCTTCGCCGCCACGACCGCCGCCTTGCGCAGCGTCTCGGCCGCCGCCGACGTCTCGCGCCCGCCGGGCAGGAGCGCCGGTGCGGCGAGTGCAACGACCAGCGCGACGCCGACGGCACCTGAGGCCATCGCCCACGTCCGGCGCCGCCGGACTGTCCGCCTCCGCCCGGACTGCCGCGGCGACATCGCCTCCATCAGCGCGGTGCGGGCGGTGGCGCCGGCCTGCGCATCGGCGGGCGGCACATCGGCTCGGAAGCGTTCGATCAGCTTCATCTCATCCATGGGAGGTTCCCCCTTTCGCTCGGGGGACGACGTCGTCCTCAACCAGGTATTGCCCGGCATCGCCGACGAGTTCGCGGACGCGCCTCCGCGCGCGGTTCAGACGTGACCGCACAGTTCCGATGGGAACGTCAAGGGCGTGGCCGATCTCCTCATACGAGAGGTGCTCCCACGCGAACAGGAGCAGCGTATCCCGGTCACCGGCGCGAAGGGACGCGAGCGCCAACGCGATGCGCGGGCCGAGGGCGTGGACGTCCACCCGCGATTCGGCCGGCCCGAACTCGTCGGCGATCGGGTCGACCCCTGTGCGGGCGTACGCCATCAGCCGACGCCGTTCCTCGCGGTGGTGGTGGCGCACCAGGTTCGCGGCGATCCCGTGGAGCCACGGCCGGGCGTTCGGACGCGTCTCGTCATACCGGTCGCGGACGCGAAACGCCTCGACGAAGGTCTCGGCGGCCAGGTCGTCGGCGAGCTGCCGCCCCACCCGCCGGACCAGGTACCGGTGGATCGCGTCGAAATGGCGGTCGAAGATCTCCGCGAAGCGCATCGTATGCGTCCTGGACGCGACCACGATCTCGGCGTCGGACTCCCTCTCCGGCATCGCCCTATTGTTGACCGGAGACCGGTCACGGGTTCGCGGTGGTCGATTCATGGGGATGGCAGGTCAGCCGCCAGCGGGGTCACACAGCAGGCGGTTCGCGACCCCGAGCATGAACAGGTCAAGCGGGAAGATGTTCCCACCGCCTGCGGCCAGGAACCGCTTCACCAGAACGAGGTGGTGGTCGCGCAGCCGGCCGAGCCACACCCTGTGGGGCACAAAACTCAGATCAAGCCCGTGACCAGGTCTTTCTTCGATTTCGCTCGGCTTGCTCGGGCTCGGCGGCCACGATGGGGAACTCCACGCTGTCCACTGGGCGAGACACCTGTTTCGTGAACATTCACAGGAGCGAACACCTCATGCTCACTCCGGGATGAAGGATGAGTCCCCCCTCGTGCCTGGAGCTTGGGGGGGTCCGCTCCAGTTCGAAGGGGAGAAAATGCGGACTCCGGCGAGACAGGTCACGGACCGTGCACGCCGGGGCGTGGAGTCAGCGTGGAGGCGCCCCCCGGAGGGGGGACTGGGGTGGAGATACCGTGGAGGCGGTGTCTCCTCGCCGGCATGAGACGAACGTTCAAACGTTCGGTGCCGTTCGGGGGTCTTCAGACTGACGTGATGCTGAGGGACCAGCTGGTGATCGACCCCGCCCGAGGGCTCGACTTCGAGACGTTCTTCGAGGACGTGTACGATCGGCTGTTCCAGGTCCTGTCCCGTCAGCCAGGTCGTCTCGATCATCAGCGCCGAGCTCGCCGGAGAGGGCAGCAGCGTCACGATCGAAACGAGCAAGCGCGCGATCATAGTCTCCTTCGGCGCTCCAATCGACGGATACGACCCGAGCGTCGATCTGATCGTCGCCCTCACCCGCCGGTTCGGCGAAGGCCTGTGGATTCCGAACCTCCATGCCGACGCCTGGGACGCTTCGCATCCGGAGAGGCACACCGAACTCTTTACGTCGGGAACGCGAACCCTGCGGCGTGTGAGGGCGCGAGCGGTCCGGTTGGCGAAGGGATGGAACGGGCAGTTCGCCGATCCTGCCCTCTTGAGCTTCAACCTCGAGGCAATCGCCTGGGAGTGCGTCGAGGAGGACATGTCCGAGGTGAGCGCGCTGGCGCGGGTCTTCCACCACGGAGCCGAGCAACTGAGGGTCCAGAACACGCCCGACCCGGCGGAGGTCTCGCCTCCGATCAAGCTCCTGGTCGACCGACCACTCGCCGTGGAGCGCTTGGAGAAGGCGGCGCAGCAGATGGATCGGGCGATCGAGAACGAGGACGATGAGGACGCGGCCCGCGAGGCCCTCTCCGAGCTCTTGTGGGAGTACGTCGACCTCCCGCCGGAAGCTCGTCCGGCGTGGGCGGCCTCCCTCCGATCCGGCAACGAGGCGGTCTCGGTCGGGGCCGCGGAGCTCGAGCTGTACGCCCGCCGTCCCGGTCTGAAGAACACGAGGTCGTGGGGGGATGGCGCGTAGGCGGGGGAGTCCGGGGAAGCCGTACGGCGGGCCCTGGTTCAGCAGATTCCGAGACGTCCTGGGCTTCGTTGGCAGGGCGCAGCGATCGTTCCCTGGGCTGAGGACGCGAAAGGTGGCCGGAGGCTTCGAGGTGCGGTTCCGCGCCGAGCTCCCGGGCGACTACGAGCCGCGGAACGTCACGATCCACTTCTCGAAGGCCCTCCCGCATACCCCGTTCATCGCGGCCGACGGACCCACTGAGTCGAAGCACCGGAACGGGGACGGGTCGCTGTGCCTCTGGTATCCGTGGGACGACTCGAGTCAGCGGTGGGAGTTCGAGGACGGCCTCGCCGACCTCGTCGGCCTCACGATCCTGCACCTCTTCAGGGAGGCGTGGTGGCGGGAGACGGGCGAGTGGCTCGGTCCCGAGGCACCGCATGGGCTGCCGAAGGACGCCCAGTCGCCGCTCGCCGATGCTGGCTAGCGCGGGTCCATCGCTCCTTCAGTCGACGGTCGTCGCGGCGTTCGTGGCGGGCGCCGTCTCGCTCTCGGCGCTTGTGGGTCGCGGGACGCAGAGCACGGCAAGACCGCCAGCGGCAGCTCTTCGCCGCTGCGTTCGAGGCCTGTATCGCGTACCGGGAGTTCCCGTACATCGTTCGCCGTCGGAGGGGAGACGACGCGGCGGCCGAGCGCGTTCGGATCAGCGGGGAGCTGAGCAAGGTTCAGCGCTGTCTCGAGTCGTACAAGGCGATGATCCGCGTCGAGGCGCCCGGTGTGAGCGAGGCGTACTCCGCCCTCGTGGCCGAGACGCGGAGGATCGCCGGGCCGCAGATCAGCGATGGATGGGATCAACCTCCAGTCGAGACCGATGACGGCGTTCACGTTGCAGAAGTGAACGTCGACGGTCTCGAGCGGTTCGACGATGCGTTTCTCGTGGCCGTGGGAGATCACCTCGGACTCTTGCCCGCGTGGCTCCGCAGAGGCGCTCGTCGAATGATGAGCCGAGCTTCCAATGGTCCAGGGCCTTGAGTTCGAAGGCGTGCCGCAAGCAGTTACCGCCAGTTCGGGCTCACGATCGACGGTCATGAAGCTACGCCCGGCCCTCCGACAGGCCGCTAGGATCGGGCGGTGGCGAACATGCAAGCCATCTACTACCGAGCATCAGACGGGTCCGAGCCGGTCAACGATTTCATCGACGGCCTGGATCCCAAGCGCCAGGTAGCGCTCGACAACCAGATCGACCGTCTGAACATGCTGACGCCGGCCAACGCGCACCTTCCCTTTCCTCACAGCTCCCAGGTGCGCGGAGAGCTGAGAGAACTCCGATGCCACTACGGGCGCGAACTGTTCCGGGTGCTTTACCGACGGTCGCGGAACCTGATCGTCCTCCTGCACGCCTTCCGAAAGGACACCGGAGCAATCCCCGAGTCCGAGATCCGAATCGCTGAGCAACGGTGGACTGACTTCAGGGCCCGGATGGACGCCTTGAAGCGCAAGCCTCCACGGGCGGCTGGGCACGATGCGCCCTGAACTGAGTCTTGCCGTCGCTTATCAGAAGTGGTAAGGTCACCGGGCACGAGGAGGAGGCATGGCAAGGAAGAGTCCCATCGGCACCACGGCCGCGCAGGCGAGATCCAGGCGTGCGCGTCAAAGCTCTGAATACCGCGCTGAGCAGGAACGTCTTGCCCAGTTCGAGGAACTTGCCCGGCTGGTCATCAGGCATCGCGCCGCTCTCGGGATCTCCCAGGAAGAGCTGGCTCAGCGCGTCGGTACCAGCCATTCGGCGATCTCCCGTATCGAGAGTGGTCGCCACAAGACGAGCGTGGAGACGCTTCAACGACTGGCCCATGCTCTTGGAGTTCGGCTCGTCCTCGGCTTCGAAAGCGGTCCTGCGGACCGGCCGATCCGGGAGCTAGTCAGCGCCTGATCCAGCACCCAGGGCCGCTGGCGCTTGACGATCATCGAAAACGTCGACTCGCCACTAATAACTTTCGCCTCGCGAACCCCCCCTACTTCACGTGCGACAGGATGCATCTGTGAGGACGCCGCACGAGGCGCTGGAACGTATCTACCGCGATGAGGCTGATCACCTATGGCGGGCCTTGCTCGGCTACACGGGCAGTCCCGACGTTGCGGCCGAGTCCGTCGCCGAGGCGTTCGCCCAGGCGTTAGGGCGGGGAGATGCGATCAGGTCCGTTCGCTCGTGGGTCTGGACGGCGGCGTTCAAGATCGCAGCAGGAATGCTGAGTATGCGCAATAGCCCGCCGGGCGTCGCAGTAGAGGGCACCACGATGCTGCCCGAACCTGTCGTTGATCTCGTGCAGGCCCTGGCACGGCTCCCCGAACGCCAACGGCTGTGCGTCGTGATGCACGACTACGCGGATCGCTCGGTTGGTGAGGTCGCCGCCGTCCTCGGGATCACCACGCCGACGGTCTATGCCCACCTTCGCCAAGGACGGCACCGACTCCGCCACTTATTGGAGGAAGTAGATGCCTGAACTCAAAGAGCGTTTGCACGTCCTCGACTTCGCCGAGGCCCCCGACCTATGGGCACGCGCAGAGCAGCGGGCACCCGGATTGCTGCCTCCGGTCGACGCCGCACCATCGCGACTCGCGAAACGGCTGACGGCTGGCGTCATCGCTTTCGCGATCTCCTTCGTGGGGTTCGCCTTCGTCTGGACCGCTCTTCGCGAGCACGCTCCCGCCGGCAACGGCCCGGCTCCTGTCGCCAACCCGTCGCAGTCGTCCCCCGGTCCCGGTGAGACACCTCTTGCCGTAACGGTCCCCGACATGACCCTTACTGCGACGAAAGCCGATGGACGGCCGAGCCTGGTCGAACATCTGGGAGGACGTGCGTCCGTTCTTCCGGCTAACACATACGGCGCGTGGCGAGATGGACAGTTCGAGACGGTCCTGCAAAACACCTCTCCGCCCACCTACTCGGTGCCGACTGGCACACGCGTGACGTTCTCGGGAGATGCGAAGACCGTGGCGTGGGGATGGGGGCCCGGCACCGACCCGTACGACGCACCCGTACCTCTATCGAAAGGGATTCCTGTCGTCGTGATGGGTAAGGACGATGAACAGGTTCTGCTTCGTTTGCGCTTCGAATGGGCCGACGGGTCTTACGGGGAGTGGTCGTTGCTGTTCACGGTGCAGGTGCCTCCGAGAGACCAACTGCAACTCGCCTGCTCGACGCAAGACCGCGAAGAGTTCGACGTCAACGGTCCGTTCCTTGGTCCTGGGTCGGACACGTTCATCAGGGCGAACCTGGCAGGCATCATTGGTCGAGACGCGGTCGTGCAAGTGACCTGGCCGGACGGACCAGGGAGTTGGAACGGCATCTGGGCGGTCTACCGCGAAGGCGCGCTCGTCGCGTTCGTACAGTTCGAGGGCCTGTCCGGAGTCGCTTGCAAAGGGACCGGGATCGGCGGCGTGTGAAGTGGAACCTGCGTGGTCGAGCAGGTCGCTGGTGTGACCGGGGTCGAGTGGATTGGGCCTCGGTCCCGGTTACGTGTCACTCCTCCGCCGGGTCGATCGAGGCGACTAGATCATTCATGAAGAATCGCCGAGGACTAGGCCTCCCCGGTGCACGCGGGAGGAAATCGACGTTCACCGCAGCCCAGACGCGGCCGAACTGCCGAATCCATGACAACTCAAGCTGCCCCACATCCGCGGGGTCAACCAGTCGATGTGTCCCGCATGTGTCCCGCGACGGACGGCAAAAGGTTGCAAGAGGTTGGTCAACGCCGATCAGCAAGACTGCTGGTCAAAGACACTTTCGGTATGATTCGCCCTGCTATCGAAACAGGCTGAATCAGACTGTTAATCCGTAGGTTGTGGGTTCGAGTCCCACCCCCGGAGCTGTAAAGCCGCAGGTAGAAGGCGGTTTCCGGCCGACGTGCTCACGCTCCGACCAAATGTGTCCCGCGGTGGTCCCGCGGTGGTTTCGAGTTCGTCGTGGCCAAGCAGTATCGCGGCAACTTCTCGCGCCTCTCGAGTTATTAGTTCCCGTGACAACTCGAGTGTCGGCTCCCGTTCCAACTTCCCGGTGGCTGTTCCCCCGCTGGCATCATCGCGAGGTCGAGCGGGACGACGCGCTGCGCGCTGCGTGTACAGCGGACTATGACCCTCGCGATTCGGCGAGGCGGCGCATCCAGTAGCGAAACCAGCTCTCTCCGAAGGGGACGTAGATGCGAACGTGATGACCACGCGAGACAAGATCGATGGCGTCCGACTCACGCACACCCAACAGCATCTCGACCCCCGTGTTGGGCAACGCGAGAAGGAGGGACTCTGTGATAACGGGATCGTGGGTGCCGAGGGACAGGTGGGACCCGCCGCCGTGCAGCTTGTGAGCCAGCTGGATGTACGCCAAGTCCGTGTCGTCACCCAACCGACGGGAGACGTCAGGTGACTCAACGTATGTTCCTTTGACCAGTCGAACGGGGACGCCCGCATCGATGAGCATGTCGGCGTCGTGATCGCTCCTGAGGAGGTTTGCCTGAAGCGTTTGCACGATCGAGGCGCCAGCCCGTGCGAGAGCGAGAGACGTTTCCACGATCGTCGGAGTTCGCCAGCTCTCCTCCGCGCTGATCCGGAGACGCGAGTTCGCTGGAAGGATCTCAAGGATCGCCTCGACGCGAGCCCTGTAGAAGTCCCCGGAGACATCCACGCCGAGGTGGGAGGGAACGATCTCCAGATCGACGTCCGCCTGCGTGTGCTGAAGGATTGAGGCCGCACGTTCGTAGGTCCGAAGGACGGTTTCGATCGCGTCAGGATCGGTCTCACTCTCCCCGAAGAAGTCCAAGCTCACGGCCAGTCCCTTGCTCTCGAGCCTCTTGATCACGGCGACGGCGTCTTGCAGGCCGGTTCCGGCGACGTATCTCTGCGCCCGCCGATAGGCGATCTGCTCCATCGGTTGTACGGCTCTCACGGCGCGCTCAAATCCCGAACTTGTGGCGAGCGCAAACAGGAACCGGCGTGTGATGGTCACAACCAGAGGTTAGCGCCCGCCGCCCTCCGGATGAGGGCCTGCCGGTTGGGGGTCGATGCTTTCGCGGTAGACGTACATAGACTAGCCTGAAGTGCTTCTCAGAGATTGGTGACGCAGTCGTGGCGGAGCCGGGTGAGCCGAACTTCTAGCCTCCCGTCCCCGGGAGTCTCCCTTCGATCAACGCGCGCCGCGCCCCTCCCGCAGCCGCGTGATGGCCGCCTCGACGCGGCGCTTGCGCGTCTCCGGCTTCTTCGCGCCCTCGATCCCGGTAACGAACCATCGTTGCTGGCTGTAGGGGAGACGTTCGAAGAACCGCATGGCGGCGGCGTCTCCCTTCAGCGCCTTTGCCAGATCGGGGGGACCGTCACGACCCGCTCGTCCGTGTCCAGCTCGAGGTCGACGTCCACGATGTCGCCGCCGGTGACCCCTGCCTTCTCGCGAACCTCGGCGTTCACCCCAAGCATGTACGTGCCGCCCAACGGAGGCCGACTCCAGAGATCGATCATCGAAGGGATCTCCCTTCCACATCTGATAAGTTCCGAGGCGGGTTCCTGCTCAGTAGCGGTAGCAGCCGTGCGATCAGAGCAAACGGAACGATGGCGTTGACCGCCAGGGTGGCTTCGTAACCATCCTCCGTCTCCCATCGTTTGGCGTAGAGCCCACCGACGTTATTGGCGAACACGTGCAGGCCATCGAGGTGCGTGGTGAGCTTGTCCGCCAGGGCAATGTTCGCGCCAACCACAGAATGGTCCACAACCATGAACTCGACTGTTCGTGGTCCGCCTGCTTACGCAGATCCATGTCGCCCGTTCCCCCGCAGCGGATCGCGACCGGTCACGATCACACGCATCCCCTGAGCCGCGAGGGCCCCGGCCGTGTGAAATCCGATCCCAGCCGTCGCTCCCGTGACGAGGGCGTTCATGCGGTCACGTCGCGCCGGGCGAAGCTCGTTCCCGCAAGAGCGGCCGCCGCAGCCGCATAGAGGACGAGGGTGAGCGCCGCGCGCGACGCAGTGACGTCTGGGGTCCCGCCGGCAACGAAGGCCTCGAGCAACAGGCCCGGGAAGAAGCGGGAAGCAGGATCCCACGCGTCCTGCAGGAGATGCTCTACCGGGCCCGCCCAGGCGATCCCCACGGCGAACGCCACGGGCACCGAGCGGACCAGAACCGCGATGGTCATCCCCAGCACGGCATAGCCGGTCACCCAAAGGAGCACAACACCGAAGTCAGCGACACCCTCCCCGAGTCCAGCCAGGCTCACCCACCTATCGGTGGCGACGTCTTGGGAGGGCGCGATGAATCGGGCGGCTACCCACGTCACAAACTCCGTCACCGCGAGCACCGCGGCCGCGAAGACGAGCAGGCCGGACATCTTTCCCGCCAGGAGCCTCAGGCGACCTGGCTGACGCAGCAACATGGTTCGGAACGTGCCCCGGCCGAACTCGATCGCAAACGCGCCCACGAAGACGACGAACACGAAGAAGCCGGCGAACGACGCAGCCGTCAGGAAGACCTCCGACCCACCGCCGGCCTCCGCGAGCTCCTCGAGGGTCAGGCCCCTGCCCGGAACGGCGGTGGCAGCGGGTTCGGCCGTGGTGAGCACGATCGCGGCACCACCGATCGCGAAGACCCCGACGGCTGCCGCGGTGATCAGGAGCACGCGGCGGCGCACCACCTTGACGAGTTCGGCGCGGAGCACGCGGATCATCGGTCGTCCCCTTCCACGATCGAGAGGTACTGAGACTCGAGGCTCGGCTTCCGGGTGTGGAGCTCCGAGAGCACGATCCCGGCTTCTGCGGCCGCCTTGTTGATGGCCACGGCAGCGGCGCGAAGGTCATTCCCCTCCAGGCGCACCACGAGGCCATCGCCTTCCGGTTCGGCCACGAAGCCCTGGGAGCGAACGATGTCGGCGAGACGGTCGCGATCGGAGCCGTGTTCAGCATCGATGGAGATGGTCGGGGTGGCGGAGCCCAGGAAGCCATCGGCGGGTCCCTGGTACAGCAGGGCCCCCCGGTCGATCACGATCAGCCAGTCGCACACCTGCTCGAGCTCGCTCAGGATGTGGGAGGACACCATGACCGAGCGCTCGTCGTGGGAGAGCCCGCTGATGAGCTGTCGCATGTCGTTGATGCCAGCGGGGTCGAGCCCGTTGGTCGGCTCGTCAAGGACGAGTAGATCCGGATCGCCAAGAAGCGCCGCCGCGATGCCGAGTCGCTGCTTCATGCCGAACGAGTACCGGGCGAACCGATCGGACCCTCGCTCGCCAAGTCCCACCAGGTTCAGCACGTCTGGGATCCTCGCCTCGTTGTGACCGGCGAGGGTCGCAAGGACGCGGAGGTTCTCGACCCCGGTGAGCCCGGGCCAGAAGGCCGGTGACTCCACGAGCGCCCCCACGCGCCCGAGATAAGCGGAAGGATCCGCAAGCGAGCGTCCCAGGACGGTACCGCTGCCTGCGGTGGGGCTGACCAGACCCAGAAGCATGGCCATGGTCGTCGTCTTGCCCGCCCCGTTCGGTCCGATGAATCCCGCGACCACTCCCATCGGGATCTCAAAGGTCAGCCCATCGACCGCGACGAGTTTGCCGAAGTGTTTCGTGAGGCCTTCGATCGCAACGGCGGAGTCTGGGCGGGTCTTTTCGCTGGCGGTCCGGATCTGCTGCGATCCCATCTAGTCCCCTTCGCTCCTCATTGCGGGCGCCCCTGCCATGCTCCGGGTGTACTCACCGCTTATGGACCGGTCTGGGGTGAGCACCACCTTGCCGGTGGCGATCCCGAGGCGCTGCTTCATCCCCATGGAGTAGGCCCGGTATCGGTCGTCGGCCCGCGACTCCAGTCCAACCTGGTGCAACGGTGCAGGAATCTGGGAAGGATCGTGGTCCCCAAGGGCAGCAAGGACCTCAAGGTTTCGACGTCCCGACAGCGCCGGATAGAACGCCGGACCCTCGACAAGGCCTCCCACCCGGTGGAGGTAGGATGCCGGATCGTCGAGAGAGCTTCCGAGCACGGTCCCAGTGCCACTCGCGCGCCGGACCAGGCCAAGCGGCATCCGAAGCGTCGTGCTCTTTCCCGCTCCGTTGGGTCCGACGAAGCCGGCGATCACACCCCGGGGAACCTCGGCGTCCAGGCGATCAACCGCGTTCCGACTTCCGTAACGCTTGGTGAGTCCCTCGACCCGAACATCTGAGGTGCTTCCCTCGTTTGACGATGACACCCGCTTGTTCCTCCTCACGGGCTACTTTCGCTTCTCGCCAGGACCATCCTTGCGCGCGCATGCCAGCCCCGTCGTCAGCCCGACGAATGCTCGTGGGGTACTCCCTAGGGCGTAGCCGGGTCCACCGTCAGCTGCACCCACCGTGGTACGTCGCGCACCCGGCCCGCCGGGGGCACCCGACGTGTTCGTCCTCACGCATGATCGCGGGGCTCGGATCCATCCCAAGGACGGAAGCCACGTGCCCCCTGATCACCATTGGGCAAGCGTTGTCGGATTATCGGGGTGACGCGCTCGAGAGCAGCAATCCCGCCGCAACCATCCTTAAGAGGATTGCTGCCGGGTGCCGGTCGTTCCTCTTCGTTCTGCGAAGAGGCGCTCCCGCCCCGGTCGTCAAAGTGATCTCGAGCGCGTTCGGGATGGCGCGCCGGCTGGAGGGCTCCCGGGTCACGGCGAACGCCGTCAAGCCCGGCACGGCCTGGACCTCCAGACGCAGTCGCTCACCCCCGAGGCCGTGCCAGCCTGGCGGTATGTGTGGCCGATCGTGCGGTGGTTCCAGCGCCGGCGATCCCCCGAAACCGCGGCACGTGTCCCGGCGTTCGTGGCCTCATCGCCCGAGGTCTCGGAGGTAACCGGTGCCTACTTCAACGACAGGACGGCGCCCGCCCGGCCGAAGTCGCATCTGCTCGACGGGGAGCTCCAGGAGCGCGTGTGGGCGCTCGGCGAGGATCTGTATGCCCGTGCACCGACCGCATGGCCCTCGCATGCCAGACGGATTGACCCCGTGCAGCAGGAAGTAGCCTCCGCCCAAGTGGTGTACGAACGACCTGACGGTCGTTGAACGAGAAGACCACCGCGTCATCCTCAACGAGATCTGTGGGAACTCGGAGAGGAGGAGCACGGTGGCCAAGAACAGGATTGACGTCCTGGAGGACTTCCGCAAGCAGCTCGAAGGTGCCGACCTCGACCTGCTGCGGGAGATGGTGAAGGTCTTCGCCGAGCAGCTGATCGGAGCCGATGCCGACGCTTTGTGCGGAGCGGACTACGGGGAGCGTTCACCCGAGCGGACCAACCGACGGAACGGCTACCGGGAGCGGGCCTGGGACACCCGGGCCGGCACGATCTCGCTGGCGGTCCCGAAGCTCCGTGAAGGCACCTAATTCCCCGAGTGGCTCCTCGAGCCCCGCCGGCGTGCCGAGCGAGCCTTCGTCCAGGTCATCGCCGAGTGCTACGTGCGTGGCGTGTCCACCCGGCGTGTCGAGGGCATGGTCCGTTAGCTCGGGATCGAGCGGATCTCGAAGTCCAGGGTCTCGGAGATGGCCACCGAGCTCGACGCGGCCGTCGAGGCGTTCCGGACCCGTCCACTCGACGGTGGCCCCTACACGTACGTGTGGATCGATGCCCTCACCCAGAAGGTTCGTGAGGCGGGGCGGATCCAGTCCGTGGCGGCCGTTGGTGAGCGAATTCCCACGCCGATGTAAGCTCGGAATGTGATCACGAAGGCGTCCTTCGGCAGCACCGGTCATGCCAGCACCCGCACCATCTTCGGTGCGGCAGCGCTCAGCGACGTGTCACATGCGGATGCCGAGCGGGCGCTGGACCTCCTCCTCGAGCATGGCGTGAATCACATCGATACCGCCTCGTCGTACGGTGACTCCGAGCTCCGGATCGCCTCGTGGCTCAAACGGAACC
>WNFU01007616.1_pt1 | contig 22681 bp, 26 predicted proteins | sample 5400121 | NCBI WGS metagenome assembly WNFU01 (sample SAMN13153360, study PRJNA577476) | soil metagenome | isolation source: 100 cm soil or saprolite under grassland replicate 1 | place: USA:California | collected 2016-06-15
AGGTGACCCGGAGCGAGAGACCACTGAGCGGTCCGAGCGGTTACCCGCGGGCGAGCTCCGTCCCGACGACCGCGGACACGACGAAGCTCGCGAAGCGCTCGAGGAGAGCGTTAGCCTGGGTCAGGCGCGACCCCTCACTCGCGAGGAACGTGAGGCCGCGGCCCTCGATCCAGGTATCACCGAAACTGTTTACGCACCCGCGTCCGAGCGTGTCCCCAAACCGCCACTACCGGCTGACGAAAAACTGATTACCCAAAAAGGGCGAGTAGAACAGAAATCGGCCCGCGGACTGGGCCCCTCGCCACACCAAGCCCGAGGCGCCGGCTGACCTTTTGCACGAGTTGGACACAGCCGACGCCTTGGCTCGTTGCGCTGGTGCTCTCGGCGGTCCTGACAGTGGTCTGGCTGTTCGCGGTTGGCCGCTCGCGGCGGCCAGCACCTGGGGGTTAGATGCTCACGCGACCACGAATCCTATTACACCTCGAGGGTGCTGTTGCGTTCGCCGTGGCGCTTGCCCTTTATTGGCGGAGCGACGGTAACTGGCTGCTGTTCGTCATGCTGCTTCTTGCGCCAGACGTCGGCATGCTTGGCTACTTGCGAGACACATGCCTGGGCGCGGCCACGTACAACGTGTTTCACACATACGCCGCTGCGGTGGGATTGGCCTCGCAGGTTTCGTGGCTGGCCGGCCGCTTCTGCAATGGCTTGGCTTGATCTGGGTTGCCCATATTGGTCTGGATCGGGCACTAGGCTTTGGCCTCAAGTACCCGAGCGCGTTCAGAGACACCCACCTCGGACGCGTATAGATCACGGTTGCCACACCTTAGCTGGGCGGCGCACTGGGATCGCTGATTCTGCGTACGTTGAGCTTGATAGATCGCGAATCGTTCGTCGTCAGGCCGTTGACGAACCCGGTCAACGGCCGCGATGACAGGAGCCGGTAGCTGAGGTTGCCGCGTCGGATTTCAACTTTCGTCCGTGGCGCACGGAATGGCCCGGCGCCTCTATCGCAACAGGCGGCTTGCTGGCAACCGATCGAACGCCACGCAGAGTCGAAACCGGCCTCATTCAAACTGTGTCGCATCCAGCAGCATCAGGTCAGCGATGCGTTCGACCATCAAGTCGGCGGGCGGGTACCGCTGCTCGTCAGCCACGGCGTACGCGCCCTGGCGGACGAAGACGGTCCGCGCGGTGTCGCCAAGCAGATGCTTGGCGGTGGCCAGGATGCGCGGCTTGTCGTCGACCAGGACGTGGCGGTCAGCGGGAAACCGGGCTCGCAATTCGTCGAGATGGTTCTCTTTGTGGGCATAGAGCATTACCTCATCGACAGCATCAGCCAGACTAGCCCGGGCAATCTTGGCTGCCTGGTAGACAGGGTCTCCGTCCGACACGATCACCACCTGCCCCAGGCCGCGAAGGTACTGGATGGTCTCCAGGGCGCCTGGATACCGCATTTCAGCATACGGATAGCCAAGCACCAGGTCGGCGACCTGTGGGAAACCGACCGCATCGGGATGGTGGGCTCGAAACTGACTGAGGGTGCGCGGAAAGTCGACGAAATCGGACGCGCGGCGCACTTCTTCATACACAGTCCAGAAACTCGCCGCATGAGCGCCACCCATCAGGTGCTCGATACGGCGCGCAAGGTCAGCCTTGACGGCATCGTTGTCGAGCAGGGTGTTGTCGACGTCGAGCAGAAATGTGAAGCGCACGTTTGGAAGAGTGGAGCCAGACGGATAGCTAAGTCGCACACTGGCTGCAGGCGTTCAGTCTGCCTGAATGATGCTCCTGATCTCTGTCGCCCCGCGCGCCTCGGCCTGCGCGATGGCTTCTCGGACAGTGCCCGCCTGAATAACCGTCTCGGCCACGAACACAACCCGATATTGGCTACTGGCGGCGGCCGATGCATTCGTGGCACGCGGCGCCGATGCTTGCGTGGCGCCTCGCCCAGCCCGACGCGGTCCAGACGCCGTCTGGGTATTGCCCGACCGTCGGCCGCGCCCCGTTTGCGGACTCGACGGGGCGGCAGTGGTGGCCGAGGCGGCCGCCGGTGCCGACTGTGCAGCGCTGCGGCGTGGCCGGCCGGGTCTTCGTCGCGGCTTCGCTTGCTCTTGACTCGGCTCGGTCTGCGGCTTTGGCTTCGCGGCTGCGGTCGGCTTGGCTGCAGTACCGCTTCGCAGCCGCGCTCCGTGTAGCTGTGAAACCCGGTACACCGAGGACTGGCCGATGCCAAAGCGGCGCGCGATGTCCGGAACGGGCGTCTTGGTTTCGCTGTACAGCCTGGTCAACTCAAGCTCTTGCTCGTCCGACAGCTTGCGCAAGGGCGACCTTCCGCGCCGCGGAGATGAAGGCGGCGTAGCGTCACTTGCACTGGAGTGGTCTGTCGATTCCGTCACCTGAACCTCCTCATGCTGTTGTGGATCCCGGACACGCTCTGCTCCGCACTTCATGGTATCCACGACGAGCAGGGCTTGGTAGATGTGCGCGGTGAGCAGGCTGTCGACCTGTTGTATCGCCGCCCTGCGCCCTCCGAGTCGGATGTCCAGCGGATCACAATCATGAAGGTCGGTGGCCGGCTACTGGTCGTAGACCCGTTGGAAGATCCGCTCGGCCAACATGATTACGGTTAGGTTGGTGACCGTAGATGGCACCTCGGGGATGATCGATGCGTCCACGACGCGAAGTCGCTCGATACCCCTTACGGCGCCAACAGAGTCCACGACGGACCAAGGATCGCTCGGTCCGCCCATCGGTACGGTGGAGGTTGGGTGGCCATAAACGGCCAGATTGTTATACATATAGGCGCCTAAGTCCTCGTCGCTCACCGAGTCGCCGGGGGTGATCTCGCCCTCGGTCAAGCGCGCGAACTCCGGGTGTCGTGCGATCTCCCGCCCGAGTCTGACCGCCTCCAGCGTCCGGCGAGCGTCGCGACAGGTGCCGAGATAGTTGCTGTCGATCAACGGGGCATCCTTGGGGTCCCGGCTGGCCAGCTTCAAGGTCCCTATCGATTCGGGCAGGACGACCGAGGCGGCCAGGACGATGGCACCGCCAGTGGGGCTGAAGGAGCCGTTCAAGAGGTGGGTGACGGTGACGTGAAGGTCAAGCTCGTCCCTCACCGCCTCGCTCGAGGCCGTCCACAGCAACGAGCCGACAGCCGGTGTCATCTGCAGATACCCGGGCGCGAGTGCGTAGACGTTGGGCACGAGGGCCTGGTCCTGAAGTCGCTGCCCCACCGGCAGGTCAGCGATCACTTCGATGCCCAAAGACCTCAGATCGGCGGCGGGACCGATGCCGGAGCGCATCAGGATGGCCGGACTGCCGTAGGTGCCGCACGACAGGATGATCTCGCCGCCTCGGTAGACAATTCCGTCGTCGGCAACCACCCCCACCGCGGTCGTGCCATCGAGGAGAAGCCGGTCGACGTTCACGCCGCCTTTGATGCGGAGATTCGGCCGACGACGGACATCCGCACTGAGATAGGCGAGGGCGGTGCTCTGGCGGACGCCGTCGACAACGTTCACCGGGTAACCGCCCGTACCGTTCTGGTCGGCACCGTTAAAGTCATACACCCGCTTGAACCCGGTGGCGACCGCGGCTTCGACGAATCCCAGCAGCGAGGGTGTTAGTTCCTCGTCCAGTCTCTGTCGAATCGACAGTGGGCCGCTGCGCCCATGGTAGAGGTCGTCTCCAGTAGGGGTGTTCTCCAGTTCGCGGAAGGCAGGAAGCACTTCCTCATAGCTCCATCCCTCAGCACCATGGGCGGCCCACTTCGCGAAGTCACTGGCCCGGGCCCGTATGGCGACCGCCGCATTCACCGACGAGCTGCCGCCCAGGACCTTGCCTCGGGGCGTGGGCATGTGCGGATTCTGGCCATTGCCGCGAGATGTGTATCTCCAGTCGTAGTCGGGGTCGCCTACATTCGAGGAGTCGAGCAGCGTGGCTGGAAAGGCGTCCAGTGCGTAGGCAGGGCCGGCTTCGAGAAGCACGACCGTCCGGCTGGAATCTTCCGTGAGTCGAGCCGCCAGCACGGCGCCGGCTGAGCCGCCGCCCACGATGATGATGTCGGCCACGTCGATCGGATTGGACATGGGCCTCTCCTTCAGTTGGAAATGGTTGTCGGTCCGCGAGTGCTTCGTGCCTTCCGCTGGCGATTCCATCTGCGGGCCGACGATCACTCGAACGTCGGCCAACGCCGCCATGCACACATTGACAACGGTGCCGTCGCCGCTAACCAGACAAGCGTCGAGACGAAGCGTGGGCGGTTGATCGGGATCGGAGCCAAGTCACCCGCATCCGCGTGTCCTACCGACTTGTATGGTGCAAGTGCGATGCTGCGACCGAGACCGCCGTCCGTGCCGTTACTAGGACAACTCCGTTGTAAGCGGAGGTCCGCTTACCTCTTTGGTGAAATCACCATACGGCCATTCCGCCGTCGACCTTGATGTCGACACCGGTGACGAACGAGCTTTCATCCGATGCAAGGAACAGTGCGACGTTGGCGACCTCTTCGGGTTTGCCAAGCCGCCCGAGCAGGGTCTTTCCAAGCATGTAGGCGGCCCATTCCTTGTCGTTGAGCTGCTCGCGTGTCTGATTGGTTTCGATGACGCCTGGGGAGATCGAGTTGGCACGAATCCCGTACTGGCGCCCCTCCATTGCCAACTGCTTAGTCATGCCGACGATGCCCATCTTGGCGGTCGCATGGGCGAGGCCGCCCAGCAAACGAAACACGCGCCAACCCGTCAGCGACGCGGTGTTGAGGATCGTGCCGCCGCTTGCTTTCAGATGAGGCCAAGCCGCCTTTGTCAGGAAGAAGACCAGGTCGACCTCGTCGCGAATACTGAGATGCCACTCGTCTTCCGTGATGTCCTCGATCCAGTTAAAATGCGCCATCGCCGCATTGTTGAACAGCACGTCGATCCGGCCATATTCGCGGATCGCGAATTCGACGACCTCCTGGCAGCCAGCCATTGTCGTCACATCGACGGGATGGAGCGAATTCATCCGCCCGCCGGCTGCGCGGACGATTTGGACGGTCTCCCGCGCTGCGTCCCGGTTCGTGTCGACGCCGACTACCGCTGCGCCTTCTCGCGCGAAGCGCACCGCGGCCGCACGCCCTATGCTGCCTCCGGTGCCGGTGATGACGCAGACCTTGCTGTTCAGTCGCATTTGAGATTTCTCCGTATATGTTGTTGGTACCAGTCGGCCAGGCCGATAGGCGGCCGCCGTCGGTGTGCATGCGACCGCGCCTCCGTCGACTGGGCAGCACCCCTAAGCAAAGTGTGGTCCGGTCGCCGAAAAGACGTAGCGGTGAACCGGTCGGTTACCTCGCACAGCTAGACCGCCTCGGTCGCCCGCCCCTAGCTGATCTTGTAGAGCCCGCCGTCCACGACCAGCGCCTGACCGGTGATGAAACTTGCCTCCGCGCCGGCTAAGAAGGCGACGGGACCGACAATGTCCTCGGGCTCTCCCAATCGTTTGATCGCCTGCTGCTGCCATACGAGCTGCTTGGCTTCCCAAGGCACGTCGGCCGTCGCCGGAGTGTTGGTAAGGGAAGGGAGAATCGCATTGCAGGTGATGCCAAAGGCGGCGACATCATTGGCAAGGCCACGCATGAACCCGATCGCGCCCATCTTCGTCGCCATATAGGCACTGAGCCCCTGTTCGGCGGTCCCGATCGAATTGGAAGATATAGCGATGAAGCGGCCGTAACCATTGCTGCGCATGCGTGGCACGAAGTGCTTCGCGCTATGGAATTGCGCGTCGAGATTGACCGCGAAGCCCCGGCGCCACGCATCGAACTCCAACTCTTCGATGAGACCGCGCGGAAAAACCGCCGCATTATTGACGATGATGTCCACGCGATCGAATGTTCGGTCGATCGCCTCGCCAAGTTTTGACCGTGCGGCCTCGCTAGAGACGTCCGCGGCGAACGGGATCGCCGACGGTCCGGCCAACGCCGCCGACTCGAGCGGGGCTTCGAGATCGACCAGGGCGACGTCAGCCCCGCATTGCGCAAGCTTCACTCCAATGGCACGGCCGATGCCACGGCCGGCGCCGGTGACAATCGCCACCTTGCCTCTCAACGATGTCATGCAACTCTCCTGTCGAACTGCGAGGTGAACTCGATTTCCCTTCGTCAAAGCCGGGCGAGGAGGGGATTGATGTCCGTTGCCTCAACTCGTTGCTGACACTCGCGAAGCTGTTGCTCCTGTTGAGCCTACTTGGGCGGAATGACGGCTGAGGCCGAGGATGTCGTCTCTGATGATTAGGTTCGGGCCCGACTCGATCGCGGCGATCGTCATCTGTTCGATGGCGTCGGAACATTGGAGTTTGGCGCAGCGATCACCTTTGCGATCCGACCAATCGTCACTCTGGGCCGGTGCCGTTCGTGGCGGTGCGGAGGACGAGGATCCCGAGGAGAAGAAACACGCGCATAGGCTCAGTGTCTGGTCTGTATGCCGACCACCGCCTTGCTGGCAGGCTCACAACACCGAACGCGACCCGGACTGAGGCCTAGCGCGTGGTGAATGTGACTCGCTCGATCAGCGCCGGGTTCACGGATACATGGTCTGCCCAGGCCAGCACCACGCTGACCGTGCGCCACCCTCGGGGTGGCGTGAGCCGATCCACCACGGTATACATGCTCGGCGCTGAGCTCGCGCTTCGCCCTGCCACGGTCGCGCTGAGCGTCCGCGACCACGGGCAGCACCTGCCGCGCACGTTCGATTTCTGCCCGCCGACGGTCATCGACGGTGCGGATCCGCAAGCCGCGCTGCGCATCGTCGACACTGCGCCAGAGGTCAATCCCGATCGCGCCATCGGCTACCTACACGAGACGGACCGGGCACTCGTGCCAGTGAAGGAGCCTGAGGCCGTCAGCGTCCTGGCGTTGCCGCTGCTGCTGGAGTGGCTTGAGGAGACCGACGTCGCGCGCCTACAAGGCTTCCTGCCGACCATATACAAGGCTCGCCGCAGTTGGCGAACTCGAGCGTCTCCCGCGAAAGCCGGCACACGCATTCGCAGCGATCGGAGGCCTGGTCAGCGTGGCGTCGTTCAGGACGGACGCTCACTCGAGCGGACCACTAGCCGCAGCTGTCGAAGGCGTGCTACTTGGCGCACTCGTCTAGGCGCAAACTCGCCGAGCGAGCCCCGGCACAGAACACCGCCGTCCATCCTGGGCGTAGGCCGTCCGGCAACAACAACGTCAGGCACGCTGTGCAGCGCTCGACAGCAGAGGCCCTGCCTCCACTCGACATACGACTAGATGCTCGCCAGTGAGTCGCCAAGTCCGTGCGCATCGGGTGGGCTGTGTTGTTCGCACGGTTCGAGGCCAGCGGCATGTTCGAGATCGAGAGCTAGACCATGGCCGTCTCACCGGCGCGTCACGTCAAGGGGTACTCAAAAAGGCACTCAATAACCACGACAGATGCCGCATGTGGACGGCACGCAACGGACGTACGCCCAACTTGGAAGGCGTCCGCTGAGTACGAAAAAAACCGCTCCGCCCTTGCCTGACAGGCAAGGGGTCGGCGGTTCGAAATGCGCGGTGTTCGGAACCGTTTCGTACTCAGAATCGGCGACGCTGCGGCGCTTCCAAGGCCGACCACTTGCCTGTTGACCACTATCTTGTGCCGGGAACGCCGCGGGCGTACCAGACGCACCGAGGCGGAAACTCACGCCCTTCAGGCTCGCGCGAACCCGCCGAATTGATGCGCTAACGCGCAACCCACGCTTCATTGCACTGCGCCGAAGTAGCTGGCGACGACGCGAGCCGCGCTCGCTGATCGCGTCAATGGCCATGATGCGCGTGCCCACAATGCCCATGGCTTCGCGACTCGTGCCGAGCACCTGGAAGTCAGGACAGCTTCGCAGCAGAGCGTCTACGAGCCCGCGCAAGCGTGCGGCACTTGCTCGCATTTATTCAACGCCAGCAGCAGTCGGCGCGCTCGTAGGCGGGTGGCGAGCGCTAGGGCTAGTCGGATGCTCAGCTGTGGCCTTGCACTGCATGCGCAACCTATCGGCGTCTCTGGTCGATGACCCGCACGGCTTTGCCCTCGCTCCTTGGCACGCCGCCAATAGCCAGCACCTCGACGCGGATGCTGAGACCCGTCGCTTGTTGTAGTGCGCGGACGGCCCGCTCGCGCAGTGCAGCACCGTCCGCGTCAGCCGTCGGGGGCTCGCACAGAACCGTCAGTTCGTCCAGCGTCCCCGGTCGGGTAACAGCGAGGCTCGCCGTCGGCGAGCTGGTAGTGCGGTGCGAAGCCGGCGAGGGGTGTAGGATTCGTTCGCACCGCTCAGGAGATGCTGTGGCGGGGAAGACCACCGGAGCCAACCGACCATCAAGCGGTCCGCCCGTCGACGCAGGGACGGCCCGGCGTTCGCTCCGCGCCGCCGCGGGAGTACTGCTTCTCGGCGGGCTCATCTTCTTCGCCGGGGTCAGCCGCCCGGTCGTGGGTGCCTGGGCCGAGGCCTTCGACGACGACGCGAAGCGGATCGCCATCGCGAAGGCCGACGCGGACCAGTTCACCGTGGGGTTTGTCCTCATGGGCGTCGGCTTCATCGTGATGGGGATCGCCCTCGGCCTGTGGGGAAGGGCGGTGACTCGCCTCGAGACCGGACGTCGCGCCACCGCGGCCGTCGTCCTCGGCCTGACGGCTGCGATTGGGGTGTTCGGGCCGGGCCTGGTCCGGGTCATCGCCCCGCTCGTCGATGTCGAACTGGCGGCCGGCCAGAGCGGCTGGCTCGCCGCAGCCTTCATCGCCGGCGCGGTGGCCCTGAGCCTTGGGTTCGTCGGGTTCGGCATCCTGACGTGGCGGGGACCGGCGCCGCGATGGGCGGGGATCCTCCTCGCCCTCACGGGCGTCGCTGCCGCGGTGACCTTTCCCGCGTGGTACATGCTCGGCGCCCTCGTGTTCGGCCTGGCCGGCGTGGTGCACTTCCGGCGCAGCTGGCCACCGAACCCGTACCCGCCAGCGGGCACGCGGTAGTCCTAGGGACACCGCCGAGCGCGCCCACCCGGAGGCCAGCGCGAACACCAAACCGCGGCTCGCCTCGGTGGCAGCGTCCGGCCCGTGCGCGAACCCGACAACCCGCACGATCCAAACGCCACCGCGCTCTGCACGATCACCGGGACGCAAGCCGTTCCGGCACGTCAACAAACAGAACGCAGCGCGAGTGGCGGAACTCATCGACTCGGGCCACGAGCTAACCACGATCTGTGTGCGCAGCCCGGGAGCCAGCAATGTCGTCCCCGTGATTCTCGCTGCGCGTCCACCGGTGCTCAAGCACTTGAATGCGCTATGTCTGACTTCTCGACCGGGCGATCAAGCCGCCGGCCGCACACCGCCAAGCCGAGGCCGCAGCCGGCGATCACTCAAGGGCGCCCCGTTGTCGCGTTACGTCTATGAATAATCCAGGCTAGACGTTCTCTGGCGTGCACGCGCCGACCGCCTCCAGGAGCGCGCCTGCGAAGACTGCCCTGCCATCCGCTCTTGGTGCCAGCTCCCCAAGATCGTGCACGCCTTCTGGTAGTTCCACGGGAACGGCCCGTGCGCCGAGGGCGTCCGAGAGTCGGAGCGTGGCCTCCAGCCCCGCGTCGTCCTGGTCGAGAACCAGATAGACGCGTTGAAACGCGCGCAGGTGCTCAAGAGTATCGGGGCGCGTGTGGGTGCCGAGCAGAGCCACTGCCGGGTAGCCCCAGCAGCACAGCGTCAGCCAGTCAAACACGCCTTCGATTACGATCACCGTCGGGGATCCGCGGACCTGCTCGAGGCCGAGCAACGGTGTAGGACCGGGCAGGTCGAGGTACTTCGGCGCCGGCTGCGCGCCATCGCGCTCTCGACCAGCTGACTCGTCCGTGTCCGCAGCTGCCTCGGCCGGTTCCAGGAGAGGTCCCGTCAGCCAGAGCGAGTCTCCCGCCCGCAGCTCCCCGACCGGAGCGGGTGAGCAAGCCGACCCGCAGCGCTGGCCCAAGTGGTAGACGCTGCCAGCGCAATGCGGGGACGAGCTGATCGCCCGCGGCGTACCCGATGCGGCAGGACTCGGCGGTGGCCCGGTCGATCCTCGGCGCTGGAGGTACGCGAGGGCGGTGGAATCGGCCAGCAGGCGCTGGTGATAGAGCCAGGTGGCTGCCCGAAGGACAGCCACTTCATCGTGATCGCGTCCGGCGAAGGCGACTGGCGCCTGTGACGTCGCCGAGGCTGTGTTCACGTGCGGCCCGCACGGTAGAAGCTGACCAGCGCGCGCGCCGCCCGTCAGACGTTCAACGGCCTCGAGGAAATCTACGCCCTCAGCCATTTCGACGAAGCGGATGGCGTCCCCGCCCACGGCGCAGCGAAAGCAAAACCATGAATGCGTGTCCGGCCAGGTGTAGAAATTCGGTCGGCCCTGGTCGTCGTGGAAGGGGCAGCGTCCGACCGAGGCGCGGCCCTGTCGGCGGAGTGCGACGCCATAACGCGCGACCACATCCTGAATCGGGTGCGCCTCCTTGAGCGCCTCGACGTCGACCCGCCGGGCGTGACGAACACAGGTGGGGTTATCAGGCACGTCTACCAGCGGTCAGGCTGCGCCGAGAAGCTCGGGTGGCAGCGCATGCAGCCACCGCGACGGTTGACGCGGTTCAGTTCGTTCGCCGCTCGATCGCACGAAACAGGCGCTGAGAAAGAGGCGTTCGCGGGCGCGCGTGAGCGCCACGTACAAAGCGCGGAGCTCTTCGTCCAGAGCGTCGCCATCGGGCGTGGTGTTGGCCTGGGTAAGCGCTCTGTAGTGTGGGACGGGGCCTTCCTCGAGCCCCACCACGAACGTCGTTCGCCACTCTCTCCCTTGGCGGTGTGCATCGAGCTCAGGCGGACGGCCTCCTCGTCGCCAGGGGCCAGGCCCTCGCCGAGGGCAGTGTCATCCAGCCATTCGGCGAGTGAGACCTCGATGCACTGGGCGAGTCCCCGCAGCCGGCCGAGCAGACGAAGCCGCCTCGTCCCATCCGGATGGAGCTCGAGCCACCTGCGATAGCCGCTGCGATCGAGCGCTCGGTCCAGCAAGGTGACCGGGGGCAGCCACGGCAGCAGACCCGAAGTCGGCTGCGCGGGCAGCCAGCTCGGCTGTCGTCGCCCGCTCCTCGACGAGGGTTGCCGCCAGGAGCGCCAGCCCGCGGCGCGGCACGTCAACGATGCGGGCCAGCGCCGCCCGATCGGCGGGGTTCACCGCCAACCGCAGGTAAGCAATGACGTCGCGGGCGACACGTGTGCCCACGAGATCGGCGTGGCCGTGCAACCTGTACGGGAGCCCCGCCGCCCGCAAAGCGCCGACGAGCGCGTCGGCCTGAGCGCGCGTGCGAAACACGATGGCAGCCTCTCCCGGGTGAGGCAGTAGCCCGCGGTCGAGCAGCGCCGCGATCTGTCCCGCGACGAAGATTGCCTCGGCCTGTTCGTCTTCGGCAAGCAGCAAGCGCGGCAATGGACCTACCGGATTGTCGGTGTAGAGTGGCGAGCGATTGGGCAGCAGCTCGGCAAGGCCATTGCTCAGTTGGACCAGTCGGCTGGTCGAACGATGGTTCTTGTCCAGGGTCACGTGATTGGCGCCCGGATGATGCTGGACGAAGCGTTGCATCGCGTGCGGGTCGGCGCCGCGCCACCGGAAAATGCACTGCGCGTCGTCGCCTGCAACCAGCAGGTTGCCGTGTTGTGCGGCCAAGAGCTCCACCAGCCGCCACTGCGTCTGATCGACGTCCTGGCCCTCGTCGACCAGCACCCAGCGATAGGCATCCTGAAGCACGCGCAATGCGCCCCCGTCCTGGGTAAATAGCCGCAGCGGCAGGCTGAGCATGGCCACGAAGCCGATCGCACCGTGCCGACGCAGCCGCTCCTCGTATGCGGCAGCGAGCGGCGCCACAAGATCGTTCTGGCGGCTTTCAGCGTCCGTGAGCAGTCGGTGCGGATCGACGACGGAGGCCAACTCGTCCACCGGCACCGCCTTCAGGTCCCAGCCGAGCGAATCGGCCGCGGAGCCCAGCAACGCTCGGGCTTCGTCCTGATGCAGCACGCTGGGCCGGTCCTCGTAGCCAAGATGGATGGCTCAGGTGTCGATCACGCGTCGACCGAGTGCATGCAGTGTCAGGATGGCCACGTCGGCAGCGCGGTCGCCGAGCTGGCGAGCTACCTCCCGCCGCAGCCTGCGTGCAGCTTCCGTCGTGAAGCTCACGACCAGAATCGTCGAGGGGTCGAAGCAGCGCTCGCCAATAAGGAACGCTACTCGCGCTGCCAGCACGGTCGTTTTCCCACAGCCAGGTCCGGCGACGATGGCCAGCGGCCCGTCGGCGGCCGTAATGGCCCGAAGCTGCGCCGCGGAGAATTCGGCACTGCTCACTACTACCAGGCCTGGCCGCCGCTGCGCGCCCCACGAGCCCATTGCAAACCCTGGACTTCGAACTCGCCGCGGAGCGCTCGATCGGTGCGTAGACAAACGATGAGATTCTGGCCAACGCAGTTGCGAGCAACGCGAGCCGGCATCAGCGGGTCTCCTCGGCTCGGGTCCCGAGCCTGTCATCGGCCTCGTACGTGCCGAGACCGACGCCGTCGGCTCGGGCGCTCGGCTCGTGGTGGGCTCTGCTCGCATTCGTGCCGATATGCGTCGCGATCCTTTGGCGGCTGACCGACGAAGAGCGCTTTCTCTCGACCAACCTGCCGGGCTACGCGGCGTATCGCGATCGAGTGCGGCAGCGCCTGATTCCGCTGACGTGGTGATGCCGACCCAAAGCAGCTTGAGTCCGGCGACCCGCCGCGACTGCAGGCCTACGACGACGAGCCCGACGCTGGCCTCACAGGGCATTGGCACATATGTGGGGTGGATTCATCACTGACTGATCTGGGCCGCCTGGTCGGCGCATCAGTCGGAAGCCGACCGCCCGGCCACGGCCGCGCCAGCAGCAGGCCCGAGTCCAGTTCAGGAGTGTCCGACGCGCCGGGCGCGTTCGAACTCACCCTACTCCCTCCGGACGGTCGGCACCTTCGGCCTGGCCAGCATGCTCGCCATCGACGGAATATGTAGACGTGTGGCGGCAGGGCTCGCTGACGCCATCTTCGTCGCGCTGAGGCCCGCGTAGCGCCCTTCGGGGTAGTCTCGCGCTATCAACGCGGTCCACAGCGACGCTCCCAACGCCGAGTCGACTGACTGGAAACAGATCCTCCAGCTCTAGGACCAGCTGATGGCGATGTCGCCGACCCCAGTTGCGCTCAACCGCGTCGTCGCCTTTTGCCGAAGTGGAGGGACGTTAGGCGGCGCTGGAACTTGTTGCTGAGCTGGACTTGCACGACTACGAGTTGTCACGCGATTCGGGCCGATTTGCTGCGTCGCGTCGAGCGAATCGACGAGGCAAGTGAGGCGTACGACGCGGCGATCGGTCGCACGCACATCGCGACCTCCGCCGCACCGATTCACTCTAGGACGTCGATATCAGGGGAGAATCGGCGGGTCGTCGTACCACACGTTGCTCGACGAGATCTGTGGAATCATGACGGTGCCGCCGCCATCCACCAGTACGTCGGGACAAGTGGCCGTCACGTTGAGGCCCAGCACGGAGTTGAGCGCATTCAGGGGCGCGCTGAGGCCGCTCTGGAGCGCGCTCTGCAGCGCAGGCTCGTCCTCCGGTGGCGAGCTGAGGGAAGATCCCCACGGCGTGTACATGATTCCCACGCGCCCAACCACCACACTGATCCGCCCACCCGAGCAGGCGAACTGAATATCGAAGTCGCCATCCGCCTCGGTGTTGGGCCAGTTGTTGTAGATCCGCGTCAGATCCAGGTCGACGTGGCTTGTGCGCCCGTCTTTCGGAGTAGCGTCCACGAAGCGGGAGCCGTTCAGGTTGCCCCATTTGTAGGTGTCGTCGACGCCCTCGATCCAGTTGCCGACGATCGCTTCGATGCGACTCTCGAGCTCAGCGCGCGACATTGACGTCGGACGAGCAGCCGCAGTGTAGCCCTGCCACAGCGTGTGGCTGCGCAGCGTCGTGCCGGCGATGGTGAACGAGGGTGTGTGGCCATCGTTGGCGTCGACCCACCGACACGCGGAGGTCGAGGTCTGGAACGAGCGCGAGTAAATCGCCTTGCCGTTGATGCGCAGACTCAGGCTCTCGACGCACCAACCATTTGTGCCCGTCTTCTGTACTGTCAGATATCTGATGTCGCTGAGCGTGCGGAGGTTCGTCAGGCTGAGGTCGTACGTAAAGTCGTCGCCGCCTTCGAAATCATCGCGTCCGTAATCGACCCAGGTGTGGTTGCCGTCGTTGAGTGAGACCTGGACGTCGTCGTCGGTGCCGGCGCTGCCGACACTGCTGGTGACGAATCGGATCTGCGCCCGATACACGGGCATGCTCTCCGACGGGGCCGCATACGCAACTCCGGGCTCCACGAGAGCAGTTAGCGGTGTTGACATGCCGAGGCCAATCATCAGCGCCGCGAAGGCGAGCCGTGCAGTGGTGCGCATATGCATTCCCGGCCACCTTGCCACGTTCGCAGGCCAGCCGCTGTGAGCTGCGTCACACCTGACTCCGGCGACCACGCCTGATGTTCGCGTCGTGTTTGATGCAGAAGTGCGTCAGCTCGGCGCTGTCGCGTCCGCGGCCTGGTCGCGCAACACGCGCTTGAGGATCTTGCCGGTGGCATTCTTCGGCAGCGCGCCGACGAACTCCACCTGTCGCGGCACCTTGTACGCGGCGATGCGCTGGCGGCAGTAGGCGTCGAACTCACCGACCGAGAGACTTGCGCCCTCTTGCAGCACGAGGAAGGCCGCCGGGATCTCGCCCTTGATGGGATCCGGTAGGCCGACCACCGCGCACTCCCTGATCGCGGGGTGCTCGAACAGCACCTCCTCCACCTCGCGCGGCCAGATCTTGAAGCCCGCCGAGTTGATCATGTCTTTCACACGATCGACGATATAGATGTAACCGTCGGAGTCCACGTATTCGATGTCGCCGGAGTGGAACCAGCCGTCGCGAATCGCCTCCTTGGTTTCGTGCGGACGGTTCCAGTAGCCGAGCATGACGTTCGGCCCTTTGATGCAGATCTCGCCCCACGTCCCCGGTTCCACCTCGCGGTCCTCCAGGTCCAGGATCTTGATCTCGACGTTCTCGATGGGCGTGCCAACGGACCCGGGCCGGTGTTCCCAGATGTGGTTGTACGAAGCAAACGGCGACGTTTCGGTGAGACCGTAGCCTTCCACAATCGGAAGTTCGAATATTGCTTGCCAGCGCCGCGCGACTTCGATGGGCATCGTCGCAGCCGCGGAGAAGTAATAACGCACTGAGCTGAACCGCCGCGGGTCAATACCGGCGTTCAGGAGGCCAATGTAGATGGTCGGAACCGCGAAAAACATGGTTACCTGCGCGTGCTCGACCAACGCAGGTGTCAGTTGTGGCTCGCGTCCCTCACGGCAGACTCCGAGTTTCACCTCTACTCGTACGCTTGGCCATCCTGAGCTCGGGTCAGCGCCGCGGAATGCGAATGGAATAAGTCAGCTAATTTGCCTCCGCTGATGCTTGGTGCGAGTCGTGACGCGTCACGCGCAATTCGTTTTGAGGGCCAAACACCTTTGGTCACATCACAAGCTCAGTGGTCTTGTTCGGGAGTGGGGGCAAATTTGGGGGCAATCACAGCGACCGACGGCACATTTCGGCGGACTACGGTGAACTGGTCCCAGAACAGTTGTGCGAAAGTGCATCTCGCAGCGGGTCTTGGCGGACTGCTGTGAACGGCGTTTCGGAAGGCGCCGCATAGTCCCCCTTCCGCACCTATCTAGCCGAAAATCGCTGGAAATGAGTTCAGAAGCAGGTCATGCGTTCTAGAGTTTGGCCTGGTTGACACCAATTCTGACACCTATGGGGTGCGACAGCGTGCGACGACGACCGCTGCTGAGCACTTGCACGCCGCTCAGCGTCTGGAGGTGCCCCGCTGGAACCAGCGTCTGGAAAAGTCCAGCGCAAGCGGATTGCCCGCGGCCTCGGCGAGCACTCGGGCGCGCAGGGTCGGATGCCACTCAGGTGCGCGTCGATCGAGCAGTTCGGCCGCCGCTTACGCGCTCAACCGCTCGAGGCGCAGGGCGGAGAGGCGAGCGTCGACCCGCAACGTCGGATGTCCCGCGCGAACGGCGGCAACCACGGCCAGTGCCTCCCGTCCAGCGGCGAGCGATGAACGCGAGCGCCCAAGGCTGAGGCGGTCGAGCGATTGAGCGTCATCGACGATCGGGATCACTGACCCTCGCATCGGCCGTGTCACGCGGAGCTGAAAGGCAGCCAACGCAATACCACGCAGGACTCGGATGAGATCCGCTTCTCGCTCACGTCGCCAATGCTTGACCGCGGCGCCGTCGCTTGAGTCAATCGACTCCTTTCAGGGGCGTTTCGAGCCACGCGTCGTCAACCGCGAGTTGAAGCGGTCCGCGCGGGAGCCGGCGGGGCTCGGTCATGTCTGGGCCGCGCCTCGACGTTAGCGAACGCACCGCAGAGGGCGTCGCGGTCCAGAATCCCGGTCCTGATCGGTCGTCTGGATGGGATCAACAGGCCCCATTTCGTATCCGAGAAACGCAACCAGGCACAGGAAAACGCAACATCGGGACGCAGCCAGACCGATCCGCCAGGGGCCAGCGCGGGCGCAGACTGCAGCCATGACTACCTTTACTGTCGCCTGGCATGGCACTGGTCAAGAGACAGAGTCCCTGATCCAGGCGATCGCACATAACTGCGGATGCGATTTCGGATTGATGGGCGCTCGAATATCCACCTGCGGCGCCCACCGGATGCTCGTCGACGACCAGCGCGCGCTCAACGGGTTGTTGTTCGGTCGCTACCTCGCGCCTCGTCTGTTCCGCGAGGAAATGGACGTCTGAGTTGACCGTATGCCGGACGACATCGCGCGGCTGATCGCCGAATTCAGGCGACGGGGGTCTGCGGCTTCACTTGCCTGGAAGCTGGGCATCGTGATGGACCTCGAGCGCTTCGCCGAGGGTCGCATTGTTCCATTCCTCGTCGAAGTTTTGGTCGATCGTCGGCAACCGACCGAGGTGCGCATACACCTTCTCAAACGGATCAGAAATGGTGGGATTCGGCCGGAGGAGAATGGCCGGGTCGCCGCGGCGCTTATCTCCCTTCTCGACGAGACGTCGCCCGCCGACCTCCGCACCCACGTCGTCCTTGCGCTCGGCGCGTTGACTGACGTGGGTGGAGTCCTGACGGTGCTCGGCAGCATTGCCCTGGACGAGTCGGCTCCAGTCGACTTGCGCTACATCGCTTTCACGTCCCTGGAACGCGCCGGGCCCACCGAGCACTCCATCGCGGTACTACGGACGCTTGCCCATGACGAAACGCTCGGTCGCACCGCGCACAGCACGCTGCTTGCCTGGCGAGTGGCTCAGGAGACATCTGATGACAACGACGATGACTGATCAGAACCGCTCAAGCCAGTGGCAGAGCCGGCTTGTAGCAACGGACCCAAACTCCGTCGAGTCGGGGCCCAGCGAAGACTGGAGCATGTTGGTCCACGATCTGCGCAACCCACTTGCGACTGTCAACGGCTACGCGGAACTGCTGGGCCGCCGCGCCGCGAGGGGCCAGGTTCGGCCGACCGACATTGCCCAGAGCTTGCGGCACATCCAGGATGCAGTAAAGACAATCGAACGGCTACTGGATCAATTCCGCACCGGGCCGGAGGCCCGATCGCCCGGCGCCAGCGACCTGATCGAGGTCGCACGACATGTGGCTGGGCAAACCCAGCCCGATGCAAACGGACCCCAGCGCATCACCGTCCTGCCGGCAATCGACCACTTGCTGGGAACATGGAACCGCGTCGACCTGGAACGCGTCCTCGCCAACCTGTACGACAATGCGCTGAAATACAGTCCGACCGATCGGCAGGTGGTGGTCACGCTTAGCCAGGCTGGCGGCTGGGCGATCGTTCGCGTGGCTGACGAAGGCTACGGCATTCCTTCGCTAGACCTGCCTCACGTTTTCGATCCGGGCTACCGCGCATCCAATGTGGCCGGTCTGGCCCCTGGCACCGGAATTGGCCTGGCAACCGTCCAACGAATCGTGCATTGCCTCGGCGGCAAGATATCCATCCAGAGCATGCAAGGGCTTGGCACAACGGTGACAGTGCGTCTCCCGATCAGGCGCGAAGGGAGTTCGACCTCGTGACCATCCGGCTTGTGCTGGCAGACGATCACGTCGTTTTACGCCAGGGTCTGCGCGCGCTTCTCGAGGATGAGTCCGATATGGAGGTGGTCGGCGAAGCGGACAACGGCTGTGAGGCCGTAGACCTCGTACTCCAAACCGAACCGGACGTGCTCCTGATCGACCTGGTCATGCCCGAAACTGACGGTGTCGCTGCGACTCGCATCATCCATGAACGGAGCCCGAAGACACGTGTGCTCGTCCTGTCGAGCCTCGAGGAGGACGCCGCCCTGGTTGCATCGGTACGGGCCGGAGCAATTGGCTTCTTGCGCAAAACAGCACCGATAGGTGCAGTCGTACGTGCGATCCGTGCGGCCGCCCGGGGCGAGGTCCAGTTCTCAACCACCGCGGCGGCGCTTCTGGTGCAGGACATGCAAGAGCCAAGCGAACCGGAACACCTGACTTCCCGCGAACTGGAGGTCCTCCAGTTGATTTCCGAGGGACTTGCGAATAAGGAAATCGCCTGGAGATTGCGCATCACCGAAAAGACCGTCAAGAGTCACGTCAGCACGATCCTCGGAAAGCTTGGATTGCAGAGCCGCACGCAAGCTGCGATGTACGCTTCACGCGTAGGCCTCGTCGGCACCGAGCCGTCGCGATTCGGCGCTCCAGCGGAAGCGCGTGGTGCCAGAGTTGTGTCGATGGACAGCGCGCGACGGCTGAGATCCCCAGGCCACGTGCGACACGCGTAGCAAGTCACCCACAGAGCACTGGAAGGCCGATTCGGATGAATGTGATTGTCTGGTGCTGCGTCGACGCGGCCGCGCGTGCGCTGTGGCTGGCGAAACGGTACGTCGCGCCCTCTTCGTCTTCGGACTGCACCGCGGGCCGTGTGGTGGATCTCTTTCCCGCCGACTGCCGCGCGACCGGTTTCTCTGTCGGGAGCTTAGCGGCGAGGGGGCCGATTGAGCTGGTCGGTGAGCGCGCGACCTGGATTTTCGACGCCGCCCAGGGCCAGCAACGGAGCGCTGCGCCGAGGTCACGTCGGTGAGGCCCGTGATGTCCACTCGCTCGTAGCGGCGCTCGGCCTGCAGTGTGCGCTTATAGGTGGCCAGTGCTGGGCTCCCACAGGCGCACCGTCCCGTTTCCACCGCTCTCGCTGCGGCTCACCGCCGTGCGGGCGCTGGGCCGCCTGCGCGAGAAGCTCGTCCTGAAAACTCCATAATCGCCTGATGTGGGCGACCCCATCCCCGGGCGCTCCAGGCCACAGCGTGGTCGCGTACCGTATGCGGCCCACCCTTCTGCAAGAGCCTTCCGGAGGAGCCAGACGTGGAGCGACTAAACCTGCACTATCTTCGCGAACTGGTTCATCGCGTACCTGCTGGCGCTGGCCGGCGCGCGCTCAATGCTTGGACGAGCCGAACGAAGCGTCGACCTGCATGCGACTCGTCCACCACAACTGGATTGCCGGAGTGACGCACGCTTCCACATCGTTGTCGCGGAATACTCTGGATACACTCAGCCTCAGAATTCTGAGTTCAATCTTCGCTTGGAACCGAGACGATCACCATGCTGCGTCGGACGCAATCGCACACCGCCCATTACATGGAGCCTCGTCGGCAGCGGAAGCTGATTCGGTCTCCGACTTAAGCCCGATGCGCTTGCTGGTGGCGACGGGCTAGCGTGGTGATATGGCAAAACACATCGACGAGGTCAAGGGCAAGGTTAAGCAGGAATATGGCAAGCTGCGCGGCGATGCGGAGCTCGAAGCCGAAGGTGCGAACGAGGCGGCCGCGGCGCACGCCAAACACAAGGTCGAGGGCGCCATTACCGAGGCGGCAGGCGCTGTCGAGGAATTCCTCGGCGCGACTACTAGCAGTTCACTGATCACCGCGGACGGCGAGGCCAGGCGTCAACTCGGCGCCCTGGAGCAGAAGGGCTAACTCGGCAGCCCGCAAGTTCCCAATCACTCAGCAAGCCGAGCCCGCCGCGGTGCGTCAATCGCCGTGCGGGCTCGGTTCATATCAAGACATCTTACGAAGGTGGAGCGACAGTTCGCGTGGCAACATCGCATGATGCAAGTTTGCGTATCCTCGTGCCCCTCGACGATTCAATCCAGGCGCCGCGCGCGTTGACGTACGCGCAAGCGCTGGCGACTGCCACTGGCGGCAGACTGAAGCTGGTGCGCGCAACGGATCTCGACGACGAGGCGCGTTTCAACAGTCTCGCCAGCCATGCCAGGCGCCTCCAGGATGCGGGCGTCGCCATTGAGTGGAGCGTCGTCAGTGGCGTCGACGGACAGACCGCCATCCGCGAGGCCGAGTCAACATGGCAGCCCGATCTGATCGTGCTGGCGACCACAATGTCGTCCGACCTGGAGCGCTGGCTGAACGGCAGCGTCGCCGAGGCGGTGGTGAAGTCTGCGCGAGTGCCGGTGCTGCTGGTACCGCGCGACTGGGACCGCTCGCTCGTGGCCCGCGGAACCGCGCGCATACTGGTTGCTCTGGATGGATCAACCTTTGCCGAGCGCGCGGTCGATGTCGCACTTCATCTGACCACCGGCTTACCAGCGGTATTCGTCCTGGTTCGCGCCATCCGCGCCGAGCGTGATCGCCCTGGCGCCGAGGACTACTTGCAGCACATTGCGGCCAGGCTGGAGTCGATGCTCGAGGAGCCAGCCGTCGAGTGGCGAGTCGTTGTGGAGTCGACCGCAACGGCGATTCTCGACTCCGCGCGCGAGCTCGACGTCGATGCGATCGCGATGAGCACCCGCGGCCATCACACGGCGCACGTGCTATCTATTGGCAACACGGCGGCGGAAGTTGTGGATCGGGCGTCGGTGCCAGTGATCGTCCTCGGACCCGGTGCGTTGGCTGAAGTGGGGACGGCCCAGATCAAGCTCGGTACTGATGTACGGACGGCTGATGGGGTGCGCGTAGGCGAGGTTCACCGCGTGGTCGTAGACATGGATCAGCAGGCGATCGTGGGCATCGTCGTGTTGGGTCATAGTGTTCTGGGGCGCGACGTGCTGGTGCCACTTGACTTCATCGGCATGGCAACCGAACACGAGGTCCTACTTCGCCTCACCCGCGATCGGGTCGAACAATTGCCTGACTTTACCGTCCGTGAGTTTGGCACGCCGCCGCCAACGTGGACCGAGAACGACCTCGCCCTGGCGCGCGAGCGTGCCAGGTTGGGTGCCACGCAGCGCGACATCACGGCTGGCACGCGGGTGCTCACGGACGACGGCGACATCGGTCGCGTGAGTCAGGTCGATTTCGATTCCGAAACAGGGCATCTGATCGCTCTGTGGGTGCGGGCTGATGGGCTGGTTCGCCCACGGCTGCGCGTGCCCGCGGAGTGGCTCCGTGGGGCCGACGCGCACGCGGGTTTACACATCGGCGGCTCGCGAGGTGACATCGAAGCGTACCTGGTCAGTTAGTTACGCAGGCGCGCGCTTACACACAGCCTGGCCGACGGAGATGCTCAGGGTAAGCACAACACCCAGCGGCGCGATCAGCCACGCCACACTCTGTAGGTCGCCCTCAGCGCGATTGACCAGGCCCGCCAGCAGCAAGGTCAATACCGTGCCGGCTGCCAGCCGCCAATCGTCGCCAACGATGAAGTCCCACCAGAAACTGAAAAAGGCACGCGTAAACCCAGTCACGGGTTGCTCCTTGGAGCTCGAGCCAGGACGGCTCTCCGTCCTGACGACGCTCGTCGCAACGCGCCTACGAGAAGGGCCGCGCAAGCCAGCACGTACCCGAGACTGAGCGGAATCGCACCATCGTCGAGCGGCCAGTCGATGCCGAGCCCTTCGACGCTCCAGAACAGGCCGAACGTCGTCAGCATTGCACCAACGACGAACTTGAGGCTGTTTTCTGGTACCCGGCTGAGTGGCGTTCGAAGCACGACTCCGGCAGCCACGACCGTCACTGCAGCTAACGCGGCGCCGAGTACCGCCGGGCCCAACCCGCCGCTCATCGCTCCGAATGTCACCACGATGAAGACAACCTCCAGCCCTTCCAGAAGCACGCTTTTGAAACTGAGGGTGAAGGCGTACCAGTCGATCCCCTGCTCGGCCGACCCAGGTGCCTGGCGCGCCGCATCGACCTCGCGCGCGTAAATCGATGCTTCGTCGCGCGAAGGCTGGTAACCGGCTGCCCGCAGAATCGCCTTCCGCAGCCACTGCAGCCCAAATATCAATAGCAGACCGCCAACCACCAGGCGGAGGGTGTCGATCGGAATGCTGGCAAGCGCCGGACCGAGCAATGCCACCAGGACTGTCAGTACCAGGCAGGCCGCGCCGATGCCAAGGAGGGTTGAACGCCAGTCGCGAGTGACACCCACCGCCAGCACGATCGTGAGCGCTTCGACGACCTCGACGGCCGTGGCCAGGAATGATCCCAGGACAAGCGCAAGCTCGCTGCCGTTCATGGCTCGAGATCGACACTCACAACTGGGCTGCGCTTGACCTGCGCGGCGCGCGTCTCATGGTCGGTCAGCGTGAACTCGGCTACCAGTTGGTCT
>WNFU01002968.1_pt1 | contig 22672 bp, 25 predicted proteins | sample 5400121 | NCBI WGS metagenome assembly WNFU01 (sample SAMN13153360, study PRJNA577476) | soil metagenome | isolation source: 100 cm soil or saprolite under grassland replicate 1 | place: USA:California | collected 2016-06-15
CCGATCAGCCAGCTGTCCGGGAGCCGCTCGGCCAGTCCGCCATGGCCGCGCGGCCACGGGTTGGCCGTGTCGACGTAGAGGTAGCCGGCGCGGTCGTCATCGCCGCCGCTGGAATCGTGCTCGGGCCGAGCGCGGAAGCCCTCCGCAGTCCGAGCGACGGCGAGGTACTCCTGCCCGCACTCACGGCAGAACGCCAACGGGACCAGCAGCGCATCCGGGCGGTACGGCACCGTCAGCTGGTACTGCGTCGTGACGTGGCGGGTGTCCTCAGGCTCCAGCGAGACATAGACCGTGTCACCCTTGCCGATGAACTGATGCAGGCGGAACGCGAAAAGGGCGCGGCCGTACTCGTCGCGCTGGCCGGCACCGGCGAGGAGCACCCGTCGCAGCGCTGCGATGCAGCCTTCCTCGTCCAATCCGGTCTCGGCGGCCAACTGCTGCCCGGCTGCGCGGAGCGTCGTCGGCGGACGGCGGGCCAGCCGGTCGCCGACATTCGCCACGCCGAAGGTCGTCTCCACCCATGCGGCCAGCGGGTCGTCACGAAGATCCTCAGCGGACGTCCAACGTTCGATCACATCCCGTAGTGCCGTTCGGTTGACGTCATCGTCGACGCGCGTGGCGCGCTGGAGCGTCTCACCGATCACGTGCTGCGGGGCCACGGGAGCGCCGAACAGCTTCGTGGCGACCACGGCGACCTCGGCGCGCTGCTGCGCTTCGGTACCTGGTCCGGCGAGGGTGGCGGACGTGCCCACGCATTGCACCGATGGGCTCCCGCAGGCGTCGCGAACGCGGCGGACCAGCATCGCCACGTCGGCGCCCTGCCGCCCACGGTAGGTGTGCAGCTCGTCCAGGACGAGGAAGCGGAGCTCCTTCGCCCGGTCGATGAGCTGACGCCGCTCGTCCGGCCGGGTCAGCAGCAGATCGAGCATGACGTAGTTCGTCAGCACGATGTCTGGCGGGTCATCCCGAATCCGCTTGCGGTCCTCCTCACCCTCCTGCCCCGTGTAGCGCGCGAAGGTGACCTTCGGGTTCGTCTCGCCGAGGAACTTCCGCAGCTCCAGTTCCTGGCTGTTGGCCAGCGCGTTCATTGGGTACACGACGATCGCCTTCGTGCCACGGCCGCTGCCGGTGCGCAGCACGTGGTCCACGATCGGGACCAGGTAGGCAAGGCTCTTTCCGGAGCCAGTGCCGGTCGTCAGCACGTAGCTTCCGCCCTCGCGAGCGGCCTCGATCGCCTCCCGCTGGTGGCGGTGCAGGTGCAGCGTGCGGCCCTCGATCCGAAAGATTTCGCCACACGCGGAGTGCAGCAGGCCCATCGCGACGAGCTGCTCGACGTCACCCCCGGATTCAAACGCCGGGTTCAGGGACAGCCAGGGCTCCGGCCAAAGCAGGCCGGCGGCGATGGCCTGTTCGACGTGGCCGGCTATCCGCGTATCGCGGACCCGAAGAAAGCCCTGAACAAATTCTCGGTAGTCGGCGACCACCCGGTCGCGCACCGCGAAGACGTCCACACCACTCTCTTCCCGCGCACGGCCGGCGGTGCCGACGCGCGCCGTCTAGCCTCACAGGATCCTCTCGCATACGGCAAGCGGCCTGCGGAGAATGCCACTCCTTGGTACCCGACCGGGATGATGCCGCTGGTCAGGGTGCCCGCGCGGGCCGTTCCCGGATCATGGGACTGCGTCAGAATACACGCTCATACTGATGACCGATCCAGTCAGAGTCAGCCATGCAACGGTTTCATAACGTCGAGTCCTCTCGAGGCATCTCGTCCAGTTCTAACCGACATCTGTGCCGCTTGTAGCGTGAACCGCTCAGGCCTGGCGGTACCTGCTCGATCGCCAACCTCAACGGGCCCGCACCAGGTGGGATGGGGATGCTGCGGGTCTCGGTCGTGGCGAGGTGTTTCAGCCAGCGGGCCTGGCGAACGGTTCACGATCAACCTGCGGCAGTTGAGTGCGGTGCCGCCCAGGTCGGATACAGTTGAAGGGTGTCCCCTGGGAACGTGACCGTAGCCATGCAGGTGAGTCGGGCCCTGCCGCCGGCTGAGCAGGCCGTATGGGACTCGCTGACGCCGGAGTTCGCCCAGGAGGTGCCCGACCCGCAGCGTGTGCAATTGGTGATCACCGACCGGTACCGGCCGATCGCCGGTGCGTACGCCGTCCTGTCGCCCACCCGGTCGAATACGACGGCGACGGCCGCCGACTACCAGGCCGCCAAGCCGGACGGCGCCATGGCCGTCGCCAAGACCATCGACCTGCCCAATGACGAGCTGGTGGTGGTCGCCAGCACCGGTCTGATCCGGCTTGGTCACCAGAGCGTCCGTCGCGTGCTGCTGCACGAGGCCCAGCATGTGCGGCTGCACCAGCACGGGGACAGCGCGATGGCGGTGCACCGCAGGGTGACATTCGAGCTGCCCGACGACCTTCAGTGGGAGTTCGTCTGGTTGGCAGAGAGCGTTGTCGACGAGTTCCGCTGCGAACGGGCCATGCACGAGAAGGGCCTGGGCAGCTCGGACGCCGACTCTGTCGTGGAGGACTACCCAGGCATCGTGGCGCTCTTCGACACCGTGCGGCGCAACTATCGCCGTGTAGGTGATCTCATGGTCGCCTACCACGGCTCGTTTGCTGCCCTGGACCGCCTCTGCACGTTCCTTGCCTACGGGGCGGCGAGCATTGTGCTCAACCCCGGGACGGCGGAGGCGTGGATGCCCGTACCCTCCATGGCGAAGCTGCTCGACATCGTGTCGAACGTCCCTGCTCCCGCCGAACCGGTGCCGGACGAACAGCTGACCGCCGTCTCGGTGGAGGTGGCACGGATGCTACGCGGGACCTTCCAGGAGATGGGGTTCGACTTGTACTTCCTGCCCGACACCTCAAGGTACTTCGAGCTGTTGCGCTGAGCGGGGCCCGCGCAGGTGCTTGAGGCGGGCGATGACTTGGTGGCCGTCGGCGGCGTTCAGCGCTGGATCGCGTTCCTGCACGGTCGGCATCGTGCCGCGCTGCCTGGGACCTGCTCGTCGCCGAGCTCCGCGGCCACGCCGCGGAGCCAAAAGCGCAGGCGCTGCTGCGGGCCCGGCGCCGCTACTACGCCCGCGACCGCCTCCGCGTCGTAAGCTCAACGCCGCGCACGTCGACCTACCAGGAGCGACCATAACAGTGGACACCCGAGACGCCACGGTGTTGCCCGAATCGGCGACAATCGTCGTGTACACCGATGGCGCATGCACGGGAAACCCCGGGCGGGGTGGCTGGGCGTGGGCCGTGCCCCATGGTCGCTACGCCAGCGGGGCGGCGGCGCAGACCACCAACCAGCGCATGGAGATCACGGCCGTGCTCGAGGCGGTGAAGACGCTCGACGGTCCCCTCGAGGTCGTGAGCGACTCGACATACGTCATCAATTGCTTTCGGGACCGGTGGTGGGAAGGCTGGCTGCAGAACAACTGGCGCAACAGTCAGAGGAAGCCGGTCGCCAATCGAGACCTGTGGGAGCCGCTGATCGAGATCGTGCAGTGCCGTGCCATCGCGTTCCGCTGGGTGAAGGGCCACTCGGAGGATCCGATGAACGATCTGGTCGACCAGCTCGCCGTGGAGGCGAGGCGGACCCAACGGGGGCAGCAGGGCGTCGCTCCGGATGGCGCGCACCCGCCGCCCCGACCGGGGCGCGGGCCGAGCGCCGAACGCCAGCGCTGACTCCGGTCCTATTCCTATTCCTACTCGCACTCGGGGTCGTCCTCATCGTCCTTGGGTTCGGGCGCACTCCTGTCCCTCAGCCGGTAGACCACTTGTAGCTCGTGGTGCCGGAAGCCGTGGACGGCGACACGGCGGACCTCCCAGTCGAGATGGGCGACGTCCGCGTGGAACTCCAACTCCTCCGGGTAGACGACCTCGAGGCCGCAGTCTGGAATCGGGCAGCGCCACCGTGGTTCCGTGGGCGGCCTGGCGAGGTCTGCCGTCACGACCAGCTCGTCAAGCATCCACTCAGCGTAGCGATCCCCCACAGAGAGTGGCTCGACTGCCGATGACCGTGGCGGCGCGTCGGCGCCTACCTCCTTGCGCCGTTCAGGCTGACCATGACCCGCTGGTCACCAGCAGGTTGAAGGTCGCGCCGTTCGAGCAGCCGTTCGACAGCCCCAGTGGCCTCCTGGAGGGTCATGCTGGTCTTGGCGGCGAGCGCCTCGTAGTCGAACTCGACCGTGGTATCGGGCCCGACATGGGCGGCGAGCGTGAGCAGCACCGCAAGATCGGCGCCGGTGGTGTCAGGGTGCCGGCGCGCCCAGACCTTGACCAGCACGCGGGTGATCATCCGCCGGCCGCCGTCTTGTTCGAGGTAGAGCCAGGGCATGCACTCGTCTGGGTGCTCGGGATAGAGGCTTCGCGGTACATCGGCGCTCCTGGCAAGCTCCAGTTCGGGGTCAGGTCACTCTGGTCGCGAGGACGTCGGCGAGGTCGTAGCTGACGGTCTCCTCAAGCTGGGCGTAGGTGCACGACTCTGGGGTGCGGTCGGGGCGCCAGCGCACGAACTGGGCGGTGTGACGGAAGCGGCGACCCTCCAGGTGGTCGTAGCGGACCTCCACGACCCGCTCGGGCCGCAGCGGTACGAACGACAGGTCCTTGCCGGGGTTCCAGCGGCTGGTCTCCGACCCCCGCCAGGTGCGCGCGCCAGCCTCCTCCTGGTAGCGGGCCCAGTCCCACGGGTGCCCCTCCAAGGTGGTCACCAGCGGCTGCAGCTCCGCGAACAACTCCCGGCGGCGCGCCAGCGGGAACGCGCCGACCACCCCGACGCTGGCAGCTCACCGGCGTCGGTGAACAGCCCGAGCAGCAGCGACCCGATCGCGTCTGGGCCGCTCTTGTGCAGCCGATAGCCGCCGACCACGCAGTCGGCGGTGCGGGCATGCTTGACCTTGCGCCACACCCGCCGGTCCGGCTCGTAGACCCCGTCCAGCCGTTTGGCGACAATGCCGTCCAGCCCGGCGCCCTCGAACCGCGCAAGCCACCGGCTGGCCCGGTCGCGGTCAGTGGTGGCGGGGGTCAGGTCGGCTGGCGCCCGTGCCTGGGCGAGGGCGCGCTCCAGCGCCGCGCGGCGCGTTGTGAACGGCTGGCCGGTGTAGTTCACATTACCGAGGGCCAACAGGTCGAAGGCGACGAGGCGGGCCGGGGTCTGGGCGGCCAGCAGGGCGACCCGGCTGGCGGCGGGGTGGATGCGCAGCAGCAGCGCGTCGAAGTCCAGCCGCCGGCCGGCCGGGTCGGGGACCACGATCTCCCCGTCGAGCACGCACCGCTGGGGCAGGTTGGCCTTGACCGCCTCGACGAGTTCGGGGAAGTAGCGGGTCAGCGGCCGCTCGTTGCGGCTGCCGAGCTCCACCTCGTCGCCGTCGCGGAACACGATCTGTTATGTATGGGTGAACAGTGTTCGGCCATCGAGGTTCGACTCTAGGAGACTCAACGGGCGCGTCGTTATCGCCCGCGTCTCGGAGGGCTTGCATTCAGGTTTGACGTGCCAGAAGGCCCTCGTTGTTGCGCTTCTTGAATTCATGCTTCGGCGCCGCAGTCCGAGAACACCGGGGACAGGGAGCACAGGTAAATGGACGGCGGGACTTCTTGAAGAACGCAACTATTCAGATGCCAGTGGCTCAAGGATGAGGGGGGAGGGCGTCGTCGTAGTCGTGGCTGTGTGAAGATGCGGGCTGACCGGCTGGTGCGGGTCTGCGGCAGTGTGGGCATCGGCGGGGTGCCTGGCGAGAGGAGCGGTCGACACAGCCAGGCGCTGCGTCGGCCGCGAGGGCTACCGACCAGCGAGTCTGGGAACCACCCCCGACTTCCTCAAGCCGTGACGCCTGTCGCGCCGGCGTCACCTCCCGGGAGCAGCCGGCGCGGCCTCGTCGAGGAAGGCCAGCACCTCGCGGGCGAACGGCTCTGGCGCGCGCATCGGCACAAAATGGTCCACGCCCTGGAGCACGACCCGGCGCGCGCCCGGCACGCCAGCAACTAGCCGCTCGCCGACCAGCCCGACCTCCGGGAGGTCGCGGTCCCCCCAGATCGCCAGCGTCGCCACCCCGATCTCGCCCAGCCGCCGGGCCGCCGACCACTCCGGCATCCGGATCAGCCCCCTGGGGCGGACCTCGAGCATGCCGATGCTGTCGTGGACCATGCGGCGGATGCGCCCGTCCAGCTCGGGCGAGGTCCGCAGCGGCGCCCACGCCTGGAGGAACAGCTCGGCGGCCCGGTCGCGGTCCCCTGCCCCGATCGCCTGGGAGAACGCCTGCATGCGCGGGTCCGGCGGGATGTCGTCGATGCCGCGCGGCCCCGAGGCAACCACTACCAGCGCCCAGGTCCGCTGCGGCTGCTCAATGGCGAAGTCGATCGCCAGCCCGCCGCCGGCCGAGACCCCAACCAGCGCCGCACGGTCGATCTCCCAGCGCGTCCAGCAGGCGCTCGAACAGGTCGTTGGGCACGTACGGCATGTCGGGGAAGGGTGAGGCGCCCGCGCCCGGTAGGTCGATGCGGACCGTACGGTAGGTCTGCGCGAACCGCTCCAGGTGCCCGTCCCACATGCGGCTGTCGGCTCCGCCCGCGTGCAGCAGCAGCACGGCCGGCCCCTGGCCGGCCTCCTGGTACCACACCCGCCCGCCGTCGAACTCCACCCAGCCGTCCGCCATGCCGCCTCCCGGGGTCGTCGGGTCCCGCGACCACCATGCCGCACCCGACAAGCAGCGGGAAACTGGATTTGTTACTGCAAGGCGGTCGATCACCTCGGCGATCGGGGCTGGTTCGAAGCGCTGGTGCTGGTGGGACTGGACACGGCTCGATTACAGGCCCGGGCCAGCAGCCGACCATGCGACGTCGGCCTGTGGTGTGGGGAGCGCGGCCGCCCACGACCAGCGAGCAGGCCGGGTCGACGTCACAAGCATCACGCTCGTGTGCTCAAGCCGGTGCCCCTCACCTTGACAGCCGTTGCCACATCAGAATGGCTGGAAGCTCTCGAATGCTGGTTCGAATGGAGGGTCGGGCAAGCGGAGCGCCTGCGCGCGGGTGCGTCCGGTCGCGTGGTCGATCGTGCCGCCGTGGAAGGCGCCGGGGATGACCCGCCACCTCATGTTCAGCTCGAAGTAGTGTGCCGCGGTGCGGACTGAGGGCCACCAGTGGTCGTCCAAAACGATGATCCCGCTGGGCCTGACGATCTTGCGAAGGAAATAGAGATCGACGAACACCTCGTGGAACCGGTGGCTGCCGTCGACGAACGCCGCATCGGCGGTCAACCCCTCGGCGATGAGTTGTGGAAGCGCCATTGACGAACGCTGGAGAACAAGCCGTGCGATCCTATCGAGTCCGGCGGATCGCAGCGTCTGCCATCCAACGTTGGACCATTCCGTGGCCTGCAGCGGGTCGATGATCACGTGGAGCGGTCGGCTTGCCCCGACGGAAAGCAGTGCCTCGCCGATCGCGAGCGCCGAGCTGCCGTAGGCCAGGCCGACCTCGATGATTGTCTCGACACCCTCGGCGATCAGCAGATCGCGAAGGGCGTCGCAATCGCGCTCGGGGACTGTGACGGTATCGAAGTCGTCGGCGCGGTCACGAGTCCACGGTGGACCATCGTGTGCGAGTCGACGGCGCACCTCGCGCACTCGCTGGCGGTGTCGTTCGCTGCCCGTTGTGCTTTCTGGTCCGTTGTCCACAGTCCACCTATTCTCTGACCCGTTTTCGAACCGAAGAACGCCCGGGCTCAAGGCTGGCAGAATGTCTTGGCTCGAGTTCTGACCGGTGAGCCGCCGCAGGCGCTCTGGAGGCAAAGCCATGCGCAGTGATCGCCCACCCCGGCTTCTTCTCGCCGCCTTGGCGAGGGAGCAGCCAGGAGCAACCTTGCAGCCTGATCCGCCACCACCCCCACCAACGCCACCACCCCCACCGCCACCGCTGGAGCCCCTGACGAAGGTTCGGGCGGAGTCTTGGCGCGATCCGCTTCCGACACCGCCCCAGCCTGAACCGCCTCAACCTGGACCGTTCCCGCCGGTGCCATCGCCGGAACCCATTACCCGGGCACGGACCGACTCGGTTTGGGAGCCACCGCCTTGGCGCTCCTAGCCACCGCCGAGTCCGCGCGTCCGGTCGATGTCGTCGTGGTAGCCCGGCCCAATGACCAGCACGGCGACGCGGTCCAGGCCGAACTGGCCCGACGGCGCATCCCGATGGGGCGCGTGAGCCTCAACCACTTCCCTGGTGTGGCCATCAGTTGGTCCCCGGCCGGGCCGTGCCAGCTCGGCAGCACCAACGACCGGATCCTGATCGGTGAGCACACCACTGCCTGGTGGCGCCGCCCCGGCTGGATGGACCCGCAAGATCTGAGTCCTGCCGAGGCGGAGTTGGCCCACAACGAGGCCAACAACCTCCTCCGAGGTGTGTTGACCTGTGCCGTGGGGCGCTGGGTCGACCCACCGGTCGCCGTGGAAGCCGCAGAGGACAAGCTCGCCCAGTTGCAGCTGGCCCACAGACTCGATATCGCCACGCCCTCGACGCTGGTCACGAGCGACCCGGAAGCGGCCAGGGCGTTCGCCGCTGAGGGCCCAATCGTCGCCAAGGCAGTCTCCGCAGGCGCCGGTATCCAGCCGTTCACCGGCGAGGTGCGACCAGACCTGCTCGAGCTTGTCGCGCGATGTCCAGTCCTGCTGCAGCGGCGCGTGGACGCATGCGCGGATCTACGGGTCGTCATGGTCGGCTCTGAGGTATTCGCCTGGTCACGCAGCCGAGATCCCGAAGGTCCACTCGACTGGCGGGCGATCGACCCCGCCGGCAGTGGCTTCCGCGCCATTCCTGCCGTGCCAGTCGCTGACTCGGCGCTGCGCCTGTCGGGCGCGTTGGGACTCACCCACTCCACTCAGGACTGGCTGCTAACCGGGGACGGCCCGGTGTTTCTCGAGGTGAACCCGCAGGGGCAGTGGCTCTTCTTGGCTGGAGCTGCGCGGAGCGTCGTGCCCGCCCTCGCGTCCCTGCTGGCGGGACGATGAGCGAGCAGGCTCCCTCGACACCCACATCAGCCTTGCCAGTGGACGCGTCCTCCTCGAAGGACAGTTCCCGCTGGCCATCGCCGCTCCGGCAGTTTCTGTGGGACATGCTCCCCGCCAAGACCGCGGACCGATGGCTGCCTCGCGCATCAGGCATTCGAGCACCTGCCTATGAGCGGCCCTCCTGGTTGCAGGAGGAGTTCACCAACATGCCGGCGGCGCTTGAGCAGGCGAAGCGAGGCCATGACGCGGCGGTCGCTCGGGCTGGGGCCGCAGAGGCAAAGGCTGATCGGCTCGTCCAGCGCTCCCTGACGTTGCTGACCTTGACGCTTGTCGTGGCCGGCGCTGAACTGCGCTATGTGCGCGAGCAGGGCGGTGGGCTCGAGTATCTCCTCCTGATCCCTGCAGTACTGGCGATCGTGGCGCTCGCGCTGGCTGGGATTGAGGCCGCGGAGATCGACCGGGTCGGCGTCTACCACCAGCCGGGCGCCGAAGCGCTGGCTGCCTGGAAGGATGCCCCGGTGCGTGGGCAGGTGGAGGCGGAGGAGTTGGGGCGGCAGTGGGCGCACTGGACAGCCAGCCGCAAATACGACGCGCTCCTGCAGGCACGCGCTTGGTTCTCCCGCGGTCTTGTATGGTTCCTGGTCGCGGCTATGGTCTTGGCCTTCACCCTGAGCGGCGGCGAGAAGAAGGATGGAGATGCCGGACGGGTCCAAGGCACGACGACCAACTCGACAACCAACCCAGGAACTACGACGAGGAGGCCGATCCAGGCCACGTCGGCGCCGGCGCCGGCGATGTCAACCCTGCGTGGCCCTGGGCATCTGACCTCCCAGACAGCCACTGGCGGTATGGTGCTGCGACCAGACCAATCCGGCTGACTGTGACGTCATGGCCAACCAGACCCTGCTGCCACCCGCCGACACGCTAGAGCGCTACCTGGCCGTCCGCGCCGACCAGGCGCGCCTGCAGCCAGGCGTCACCGCGCTGTGCGAGCGTCTCGGTCTGCGCGGGGCCGACATCGTGCGGTTCGCCGACGGCTCCCTGCCGGTCTATGCCGTCGGCCACAATCGGGTGCTCAAGCTCTACCCGGGCGCCTTCCACGACAGCTACCAGGTCGAACACCGCGTGCTTGAGGCCATCCACCAGCGGCTGCCGATCCCCACCCCAGGCGTGGAGCACGCGGGCGAGTTCGAGGGCTGGGGCTACCTACTCATGGAGCGCCTGGGTGGCCAACCCCTGACCACCGCCTGGCCCCACCTCTCGGCGGCGCAGCGCCAGCGGCTGGCCGGCCAGCTCGGCGAGGCACTCGCAGCCCTGCACGCCATCACCACGCCGGAGCTGGACGCGCTGGGGCCGCCCGACTGGGACGAGTTTCTAGCCCAGCAGCGCGCCAGCTGTGTGGACCGCCAGCGCGCCGCCGGCCTGGACCCCACCTGGCTGGAGCAAATCCCGGCCTTCCTGGACAGCGTGACCCTCGATCCGGCACTGCGGCCGGTCCTGTTGCACACCGAGGTCATGCAGCCACCCGACCAGGATCTGCTGTTCGCCCATCTGCCAGGCTCCGCGCGCTTCCACCGGGAGCGGGCCAACCAGGCGAAGACCACCAAGCAGACCCGCCGGGACCTGGCGGCGTTCGTCGACGGGATCAACGCTTGCTGCGACATCCATGGGCTTCCGGATCGCATCCCGCTGGTCGCTGGGCAGCGGTGGCACCTGACGACCAGCCAGTTCCGCCGCACGCTGGCCTGGTTCATCGCCCGCCGCCCCGGCGGGGTCATCGCCGGCGCGATTGCCTATCGGCACCACCGAGCCCAAGTCTTTGAAGGCTACGCCGGCACCTCGCGGTCCGGGTTCCGCGCCGAGGTCGAGGCCGAAGAGGCCCTGGAACGCGGCGAGCGGCTGCTAGCGATGGTCGAGGGCTACGAGCACCAGCAGCTCGTCGGCCCCGCCGCCCAGGAAGCCAAGGCGCGCCTGGAGGAGTTCGGCCGGCAGGCCGGGTTCGCCGGCCTGGTCGTCACCGATGAGCGGCGGCTCCAGCTCATCATGCGTCGCCACGACCCCAACATCCATCCCGGCAAGTTCGTCACCTGCATCCACAACCCGGACAAGGCCCTCTGTTGGCGACCGCAGGGCAACGGACAGGGCAATAGGCAGGGCCCGGTTCTGGCGGACTGCAAGCCGCTTGCCTGCCGCAACGTCGCGCTCACCACTGCCAACCTGACGGCCTGGCGCGAGCACCTCGCCCGGCTCAACCAGGCACTTTCGTCCGCCGAGGTGCTCGCCCCCTACCTGCGCCACCGACTCGCCGAGCAGCGCGACCAGGTCGCCCGCTTCGTCGACGAGAACGGCCACCGCGAAACCGATCACACCGCTGACGAGTCGGCATGAGCGGCCCAGACGCCCTGCCAACCGACGGCGAGGTCCGCGCCGCCATCACCCACCTCCTCGAGCAGGCGGCCGCCGGCAACGGCCGGCCCACCGCCACGGCACTGGCCACCCGGTTGGGCATCAGCCGCCCGGCGCTCTACCGCCATTTCCGACCGGCGATCAACGAGCTGCTCACCACCGCCCGCCCCCACGAGGAGGCAAGGCGGCGCCGAATTCGAGACCGCGACAGCGAATTGACCAAATGCAGGCGAGAAAATGAGGAGCTGCGCCGCCACGTCAAGCTCTATGAGGAAATCATCCGGCAGCTCACCACCGAGAACGATCAGCTCAAGCAGCAGCTCGAGAGACAGGCGGGAGTCCCCCACATCGACAGCCGTCCTCGCTCCTGACAGCAGCCAGGCGAACCCACACGAGCACCGCCAGGGCCGAACAACGAACAGCTTCAAACAGTCGGCATAAGATCGTGCGGAACCCGTCCCACTTGGGCTCGTAGCTGTAGGGCCCGTCGGGCAGCTGGCCGACCGGCTTGGCCAGCATCGGAGCGACTGGCGGCATCACTGGCAGGTCCATGCACCCAGTATCGGGGACCTGACCATCTCCTGGCAGACCAACCAGTCCCGACTGCCGGTCGGGCCGCACCTGGGTGCCAAGCCGCCACGGCGTCTGTGGCGACCGGATGCGATTACCTTGCCAACTCCCGACCGATCCCGCCTTCCCGAGCGGGGAACACCCAGCTGGAGCGTCTGGCGGCGACTCCTGAGACCCTGCCCCGGGAGGAGGTCCACGACGAGAGGGTGCAGCGCGCCAACGAGCGCGTACTCGGGCGGCGCCTTGGCGGATCTGCATGTCGGCGTCATCCCATGCCTCGGTCGCGGCTCTGCCAGACCACCGAACCGGAAGGTGCAGTGGGAGGCGACCTGGGAACGGCCTCGCCGGCGATGCCGGCGCCGCGCCCGGGACCCTGCACCCGGACGCGGACCGGCCGTGCACACGCGGCCACCCGGCCAGATCCCGCGCCGCTGCCGGGCCGCGTCAAGGGCGCTGCGCGTCCCTGCGGGACCGCCTGCGGCGGCCCTTGACCCAGGCCCGGGCGGCGCGGGCCGGCGTCCACGCCGCCCCGCCGGGGCGGGCGGAGGCAAGGCCGGCCGGCCGCGAGCCCATCCGACGCTGGTGATTCCGCCGGAATCGGCGCTCCACCCATGTTCAGTTCAGTGGGACGCGGGCCCCGTGGCCCGCCGGCGGGGTTGCAGGGCGGCTCGGGCGGCGCAGGGCGGTGTACAGCGCGATGGTCTCCGGGTGAACGTCCTGGTCGATCAGGTCCGGGTCCGTGCCGAGCACGGTCAGCAGTTCCTGCCAGACCGCTTCCACGCCGGCTGGGTTGCCGGCGGCGTGCGCGGCCCGCATGAGCACGCGGTACAGCCGCTCGTCATACGGGCTGGCCGCCAGGCCGCGCCGGGCCGCCCAGTTGGCCTGCTCGGGGTCGTCGGCGTCGAGGTGCAGCAGGGCCAGGCGCTCAGCGACCTCGGCGATGACCGTCTCCATCTCGGTGCGGTGCACCACGGCCCACTCATAGGAGCGTGCCGACAGCGACTCCAGCGGCGTGCCGCGGACCAGCTGGAGGGCCTTGCGGAGGGCGTGGGTGGCGTCCGGCCTGGCGCCGTCCCCGCGGCGGACGAGGGTCTGGAAGCGGGCCCAGTCCAGCGCGACCGCGTCGCTGAGCCGGTAGCGCCCGTCGCGGGCGTCAGGGAAGTAGCGTGATCCGTCGGGGGCACGCCCAAGACCCGTCCGGGCGGCGGTCACGGTGGTGTGCAGGGTACCCCGGTTGAGGGACTTGCTCGGCCAGAGGGCCTCCCACAGGTGGTCGCCGTCGACCCCCTGAGGGTGCAGGGCCAGGTACACGATCACCTCGACCGCCTTGGACCGCTCGATAGTGGGCACGCCGCGCAGCTCGATGCGGCCAAGCACGCACACCTCGACCGCGGGAGCCTCCTCTGTCTCGGTCGCCTCGTCAGCGACGGGGGGTGGCGGCTGCACCTGGTCGTAGGGGGGTGTCCCCGGCTGGACTCCATCGAGGTCGCCGGCCGTGCGCAGCAGCTCACCGATGGCGGCGTACTCGGCTGCGGTGAGGCGCTGGGGGTGGACCTCCAGGTCCAGGGCCGGGATGCGGACCTGCTCCTCGGCGACCTGTAGCCGCCAGCCGGCCTGGGGGGTGTCGTCGGCAACGACGGCCGCGATCGTGGACCCGCGGGTGGTGCGGGTCACCGCGGCCAGCCGCTCCACGGCGGCGGGGTCCGGCGGCTGGGCGATCAGCACCACCGTGGGCGCCCAGCTGTCGCCTGCCACGTCGGCGATGCGACCGCCTAGCACCGAGCCGCAGCCACGCTCGTCGAGCAACTGGGCGGCGTCGGCGGCTTGGCGTTCCAAGCCCGGCAGGGCGTCCTCGAGTCGCTGCACCCGCTGCACGCGTTCCAGGCGGTCCAGTTCCGCACCGAACCCCACCAGCAGGACCTGGACGAACCCGGAGGAGGCGGCGGTCGCCAGCTCCACCGCCATGGCGTCCAGCAGCGGTCGGGCGAGACCAGGCGGGCCGGCCAGCGCGGTCAGGCCGGGCGCCTCCAGGTTGAGCAGGAGTTGGCCGGCGCTGCTGGTGCCAACGGTCACCAGCGCGGGCACGGGGGTGACCGCGTCGGCGGCGCTGGCCTCCAGGCGCGCGACCGGTAGGTCGCGCGGGAGCGTCCAGCGGCGGCCGTCGTCGGTTGGCGTGAACGGTGGGGGAGCGGCCGGGCAGGGGTCGCGCAGCAGGATCTCAAGGGTTGCCGGGCCGAGTTGGACCGCCTCCACGGTGGGCGGTGCCAAGCCGGCGCGGTGGATGCCGGCGGCCATGGCGCGCAGCGCGATGTCGAGGAGCTTGGCCGATTCGGGCTCGGCGGCGGCCCGCAGGTGCCGCTCGGTGCGTGCGGCCGCACCGACGGGCAGCCGGAGACGGCGGCCAGGCTGGCGGTAGCGCTGCTGGCGGCGGCGGAGGCGGGCCACGGTGGTCAGGATCCCGGCGGCAAGCAGCCCGCCGATGGCCAGGGCGACGGGTGTGACCGGGACCACCGGCTTCGCGCGATCCGGGGTGTCGGCCCGATCAGCTGGCGCTGCGGTCGTGGCCGGTGGACGTCCGCCGGCACGCGACGGCCGGGTTCCCTCGGCGGTCGTGGTTGGCGGCGTGGTGCTGGTCGGCGTGCGGGTTGTTGCTGCCGCCTGCGTGCTGGTCGGTGCCACAGTGCTGCTTGGCGACGGGGAGGGGGGCGCCGCTTGCCTGCGGCCTGGCTGCGGGCGATCAGCCCGGCCCGGGGGGTGCTGCGGTGGTTTGGTGGCGGGCAGGCCGCTGGCATCGGGGGGCAGCAGCAGTCTCCATCCGGGAAAGATCCAGACGACGCCACCCTGGGGGGCTTGCATGCTGCGGCCGTCGGGCTGCGGTCGACCCTTGTTGAGCTGGAGGATCTCCCGCCAACGGTATGGGTCGCCGAGATGGCGTTGGGCGATGCTCCACAGGGTGTCCCCGGGTTTGCCGGGCTGCCTGCCCCGTACCACATACACCGGGAGCGCCGGCGCCGGCCGTTCGAGATCCAGCCCTGGAACCGGCTCGGCGGGCCGCTCTGACTCCTCGTCGACGGTGTGCCGGGGGGTGGCTGGGGCGATCGTGGCCGCTGCCGCGGGGGGCGTGGCGGCAAAGGCTGGGATCGCTCGCGCAAGGCCGGGCGAGGGCGCCAGCAGCAAGACGGCGGCGATCAGTCGGGCGGCGATGGCCTGGTTCCAGCCGGCCAAGGGGACGCGGCGGGCGAGGCGTCCCCGACGGGCCGCCGCGATCTCGGCGCCGAGGCACACCATGAAGTGCGCCCAGTAGATCCAGCCGAGGACGGCAAGCAGGTTGGCGAAGAACTCGTCGGGGATGGACCCGCTGGTCAGCGTCTGGGAGAGCTCGGATGCCGATGGCACGGCGTGGGGGAGTGGCCAGCCGACGATCAGGGCCAGGGCTGCGGGCACCCCGGCCGCCAGCACGACGATGGCCATCAGGGCGGCCAGTCCGCGTGCCAGGTCGCCGGCCCATGCGGAACCTCGGTGCCGGGGTTTGGTCAACAGCCTTCCTCCTGCGCGATGCCGTGGCAGACATGCGCGCTTGCCTCCACGGTCCCGCCGTAGTGGCTGACGCCGACGACGCGGGCGAACAGGGCCTGCTGCGACCAGGTGACGGTGACGTCGACGCGGTCGCCAACCGCGTCGCGGCCCAGTCGCACCTGGCCGGTGTAGCCGACTGTGGCGAGATAGTTCTGGGCGGCCTGGCGGGCCTTGCCGGGCTCGATCCGGTAGGGGCCGCCCGCGCGGATCGAGGCGAGATTCAGCTGGCCGGCGCCGGCCCGGGCGGCCTGCTCGGCGATGTTGATGCCGCGGCGCTTGGCGGTCAGTGCATTGGCGCCGTCGAAGGCGAATCCGATGACGGCAAGGGCCAGGATGACGACCAGTGGCATGACCACGCTCAGGCTGCCCCTCTCGCCACCTCCCCGCACCGCCCGGGGTAGCCCGCGCCTCACCGCAGCCCCCGGTACGGGTCGACGGGCGCGGTATAGGTCTGCCGGATGTCCTTGACACCGCCGGGCCCGAGCGGTGCGAGCTGATTGCGTCGGATCGCGCAGGCCACCGTCACGGTTACCGTGCCGCCGGCCTCGAAGTTGGCGGTGCTGACCGCCACCTGCACGCTGGCGCAGACCCGCCGGCTGCCGGCAAGCGACATCGCCGCCGACGTGGCAGCGGCCTGGCGGGCGGTGGCTGCGGTGCGGGCGATGGACGCGCTGCGGGCCGCGTCCCTGGCGGCTGCTTCGACGTCGCCGTTGGCGACCGCCAGGCGCAGCGCGTAGACTCCGAACAACCAGACCACCAACACGATCACCGGGGCGAGCAGCACCAGCTCAAGCGCCATCGAACCGCGCTCGCCTGCGGCTGGGTCGTGGTGGTGTCGCGTCATCGGCCAAGGTCTCCTCGGAAACGCTCGACCGGCCCGTCGACGGCCCGGCGCACGTGCAGCACCAGTCCCAAGCCGGGCACAACCTGTTGGGTCTGTCCCTGGACGACGACCCCGGCCCGCTGCGAGGTGCGGTAGGCGTGCACCTGCGGCTGGAGCAGGACGTTGGAGTCAAGTTGCGCGAGGAACCGGTGGGCGCGGGCGTCGCCGGCGGCTGCCGAGCCGGCGTAGCTGCGAGCGCTGCGGGCGCCCTCCTCGGCGGCCGCCAGAGCAACCCGGTTGGCGAGGAACACAAACGCCAGTTGGAACCCGATCCAGACCAGCAGCAGCACGACCGGGAAGACCACGGCGAGCTCAACCGCGAGCGCGCCGCGCTCGCCGTGCAGCGCGTGACGCCGATGCTGGTGCATCCTGCCGGCTCCGTCAGGGGATGGTGATCTTGTTGGCCGCCGCCGTGGCCCGTTTGACCACGACCGCCACGACCACGCCGGCGACGGTGAGGACGCCGATGATGACAGCGACCCACTCCAACGACATGGCGCCGGCTTCATCACGCCGTGCCCGTTCGAGACGCGCACGTACGCAGGCGACGAGCGCCTGCAAGAGGACTAGGTCATCGGCCATAGGAACCCCTTTCCGGACAGCGAAGTTCAGAATCCGACGGTGAGCTGGACGAGGGCTGGATACAGCAGGAACGCGGTGAAGCCGATCGCCAGCACCGCGAGCGGGAGAACCATGTGCTCGCTTGCTTCGTTGGCCTTGGTCTCTGCCTCGGCGAGCTCGCGCTGCCCGATCGAGGCGGCCATCGCGATCAGCGCTTCGCGCATGCGGGCGCCCTCGTCGCCGGCCAGCGAGATGCTGTGCGCGAGCTGGACGAGGTCGTCGACGTCGAACGTCTCACCAAGCCGGCCGAGGGCGTCCCAGATCTTCTCCCGGTTCAGCTGCGCGCGTCGCGCGGTGTTGCGAAGCAGCGTGAACGCCCACCCATCGCTGAGACGCAAGGCATTGTGGAGCGCCTGCTCCACCTCGGCCCCGCCGGCCAGGTTGATGCTGACCAGGTTGAGCAGCGCACCAGCGGTGTAGCGCAGACTTGCACGCCGGGCGGCCGCGGCGCGGCGCAGCCGCCGGTCGGGCACCAGCCAGGCGATGCCCGCAAGGGCAAGCGCCAGCCACAGGGGCAGCACCAACGAGGCTGGCATTCCGGCCAACACCAGCAGTGCCGCCAGGGCAAAGCCGACCAGCCCACCGCCGACCGCGTACGCCGCCTTGGCGGCAAGGTGGGCCTCCAGCGCCTGGTCCATCACCGCCAGGTCCTTGCGCAGCGACCGGAAGGTCAGGCCGAGCGTCTGGCCGGCCTCCTGCACCGCACGGCCGACCTGCACCTGCCACGCTGGCCGGTGGCGGCTGGTCCAACGACGCGCGTCGGTGGACGCCGCCGCGTTGCCGCGGAGCACCGCCAGGGAGGCGGCCAGGGACGGCGTGGCCGGCACGACCGCGACCAGAAGTAGCCACAGGCCCATCCCAAGACCCCCGCCGACGAGCAGGGCAACTGCCAGGTTCATGGCTGCGCTCCCCACCGGCTCGGCGTGGTTGCCAGGAACCGCTCGGTGGCGCGGAGGCGGCCCAGCCGGGCCAGCAGCGCCAACCCGACGGCGAACAGCCCACCGACGCCGAGCAGCATCAGCTGGCCGATCGGGGTCGCGTACGGCGCCAGGAACGCACGGCCAAAGACCAGTAGGACGGCCACCACGCCCAGGGTGATGAGCATGATCGCGCGGGCGGACGCGTGGATACGGGCGCGGCCGCTCTGCACCCGCAGCCGATACCCGGCCTTGTGCCGGGCCCGTCGGGCAAGCTCGTCGAGTTGTCTGGCCAGCCCGCCCGCCTTCTGGCTGGGGTCGGCGGCCAGCAGCAGGGCGCCCACGACCAAGTCGCCGACATCGTCGTCGATCGCCGCGGCGAGCGGACGCAGCGCCAGCACCAACGGCTCCGCCACCCGTAGCCGGCCGGCCAGCTCCTCAATCTCGGCGCGGATCGCCGTCGGGGTGCGTGGAACAGTGGCCATGATCGCCTGTTCGATGCTTGCGGCCGACACCGTCATGCCACGCAGCATCTCCGTCCAGGTTGCGATCGCCTCGATCCGTTCGATCGTGGCGCTCGAGGACCTGCTGGCGGCGAACAGGGACGGCCATGCCCAGCCAAGCGCGCCGGTGAGCACCACCGCCACCGGCCAGCGGATGAGCAGTGCGACAGCCAGGGCGGCGGTGGCGGCCAGGCCCGCCCGCAGCCGCAGCCGCCCCAGCAGCCGTCGCGCGTCCTCCGGGCGGGCCACCGGCGCTTGCTGGGGCGGCAACCCGCGGACGGCGACGACGAGCAGCACCAGGCCGCCGGCCAGGCCAGCGCCCGCCAGCGCCGCCAGCGCGGCAAGGCCGGTCACGGCTCCCACCAGCCCCCTGGCCGGTCCAGCCAACTCGGGTCGAACCCGGCCAGCTCGAGGTTCTCCAGGCAGCGCAGCACACCCGGCACCGGCGCGGCGCGCCCGTCGGGGCCAGGCCGGTACACCTCGTTGGTGATGACCTGCTGGCCCTCGGCCCCGGTGACCTCACGAACCGAGGAGACGAAGCGGTACAACCGGCCACCATGCGGGCGGTCGTCGCGCATGCCGATGAAGATGACGAAGTCGACCGCGCCGTCGATCATCCGGTAGGTCACCTCGGCTGGCAGCCGCATCGCCGACTTGGCCGCGTACATCGCCATGCGGCGCCAGACATAGCCGCTCGAGGTGGCATGGATGGTCCCCATGGAGCCGTCGTTGCCCTGGCTCATCGCCTCCAGCATGGAGACGATCTCGTCGCCGAGGACCTCGCCGACGATCACCCGGGAGGGGTTCAGCCGCAAACCGGCCTTGACCAGCTCGGCCATGGTGATCTCGCCGTGGCCCTCGACGTTGGGCTCACGCGCCTCCAAGGCGACCACGTTGGGGTGCAGGTCCTGCAGGCCGGCCTCGTGCAGGCCCAACTCGAAGGCGTTTTCGATCGTGACCAGCCGTTCCAGAGGCGGCAGCTCGTTGAGCAGCGCCCGCAACATGGTGGTCTTGCCGACGCCGGTGCCGCCGGCGACGATGATGTTCTTGCGTGCCTTGACCAGGGCGCGAAGGAACTCGGTCAGGCCGGCGTCGATGGCGCCGAGGTCACGCAGATTCTGCAGGAATACCCGCACCAGGCGGTGGCGGCGGATCGACAGGCATGGCCGGTGGCTGACGTCCATGAGCGCGAACAGGCGGCTTCCGTCCGGCAGGCGCAGGTTGAGGCGAGGCTGGGCGGGGTCGAAGCGTCGCGGTGCGTGGCCTTGGCGTGCGCCGACCGTCTGAATGAACGACACGAACGCGCTGTCGGTGGCCCACAGCGCCGGTGCCGGCTTGATGGCGCCGTCGGCGTACTGCAGCCAGCCCGCGTCACAGCCGTTGTAGTCGATGTTCTCGATCTCCGGATCGGCCAGCAGCGCCTCCAAGGGGCCAAGGCCAAACAGCATGGCTTGAAGTGTCCTGCTGAGCTCCTGCTCCTGTTCACCGTCGGGCAGGGTCCAACCGGCGTCGACCTGCGCTCGAGCATGGCGGCTCAACTCGGCCTCGATCAGGGTCGCGGCGTACGCCCGCTGGTCATCCAGCGCCGGTGTGCGCCCTGCCGCCTCCTCGCCCTCCCGCCACCCGCTGAACTGGTCGACGAGGTGGGCGTGCAGTTCGCGGACCACGGTGGGATCGGCCATCAGGCCCCCACCTCCTGGCCGTCGGGCACCGCAGCGAGCCGGGGGAGTAGATCGGCCGCAAGGCTGCGGGCCGAGCGGATCAGCGGGGAGGCTCGTTCCAGCCAGCGTTCCCTGCCTGCCTGGCCGCCAAGCATCGCCGCGCCACGGGGATCGTCGGCCAGGGTCGCGCGGACGGGCGCCGTGACTCCCTGGCTTGCCAGCGCCGCTTGCACGCTGGCGCGGTCGAATGGCCGCTCGCCGACCACGGCGACCTCGGCGGCCACACCCATCCGGGTCAAGACCTCCAAGCCGGAGGCGACATGCGCCACGCCCTCCACGGTCGGGCGGGTGAGCAAGACCACCAGCTCGGCGTGCCGCAGCAGCCCTTGGGCTGGCGTGTCCGCGGTGACACGGCCGCAGTCGGCCAGCACGTCGGCGTCCAGCTGGGCCAGCGCCGCGGGAAGCAGCGACCAGAGCTGTCCCAGCCCGCGGGCCTGATCGCCTGCGCGCAGCCCGGTGAGCACCTCAAGGCCGCGGGGGAGCCGGTGGGTGTGCCCCCACACATCCTCTACGGTCAGTTGGCCGTGACGGGCCGCCATGCCGAGCGCGACCAGGTTCGGCTCCGGAGGGAGGCGGAAACGGGCGGCCAGGTCACCGCCGGCCGGGTCACACTCGGCGACCAGGACGCGTCGGGGCCAGACCGCGCCAAGCGCGACGGCCGTGGTCGTGACGCCGGGCGCCCCCTTGGCGCTGGCCAGGGCAACCATGCTCATGGCGTCGCCCGCTGTGCGGAACCGGCGGTGGCGGGAAGCACAGCCAAGCCGACCTGCCCGGCAGCGGCGGCAGCCAGGACCTTGGCGACGTCGAGCTGCGCAACCACGACAGCGACGTGGACGGTGCCGGTGGACTCGACGGCCTGGACGCTGAACACCTCGGCCTGGTCGACCAGGGTGCTGGCTGGCGCGCTCGCGCTGGTGTCGCCGTTGGCTGGCGTCCCGTTGCCGCTTGGGGTGGCAACGATGCGGACCTTGGCGCCTGTCTGCAGCCGCTCTGGTGGGACCGGCATCTGCGCCCCCTTCAGGTCCAGCCCGACGATCGCCTGGCCCGGCCCAGGTGCCTGGCTCGGGCCAAGCTGCTCGGGTGTGAGCAGCGTGCCGGGCAGCAGCGTGGTGGCGGCGACCTTGCCGAGCACCTGGGGTGCGGCCGTCACCGGGATGGTGTGCAGACCGGGGTCGCTGGAGATGCGGACCCGTTTGAGGTCGGTCACGGCGATCTGCTGACCGGCGGGGACGGTGCGCGCCACCGCCAGGACCTCTGTGCGGTCACCGACCCGCAGGTACAGGGCAATGCTGACCGCAGCGGACACGACGATCAGCAGGACCGCCGCGGCGGCCAGCGCTGGCCGCCGCTGATGAGGTGGCGGCGCGACCCGCATGGCGGCGGGGCGTTCCGGTGCTGGCAGGCTCGGTCGCGCCGGCGGGGCGGTGGGGGTTTGGGTGGCCATGATGCTCCTGCCCAGGGTCAGTTGACGGTTTGGGCTTCGGCGACCCGAAGCGCTGTTGTGGAGGTCCGCTGCAGCGGCGCCAGGGCGCCGCTGGCGGCCTCCACGCCGGTGGCCACCCAGGTGATCCGCCAGGTTGTGGTGGCGGTCACGGGGTAGCGCAGCCCGGGCTCGCGGGCCGAGCTTTGCTGGTAGGTGTGGCCGCAGTCGGGACTTGGCCGGGCCGGGTCTCCGCCGGTGTAGGCGGTGCCGGGCCCGCGGCAGACGACCTGGCTGCCGTCGCCCATCGTCCAGGTGACCGTCACGGGTGTGGCGGTGACCGTGGCCGACTCGTTCGGCACGGAGGCGGTGGCCGTGCGGGGGCCCCACGTGGCGGGGTCAACCCACAGCCACGTCGGCACGTTGACCACCTGGTCGAAGGTGGCGGCGGGACTTGTCCGGATCCCGGGTGGCGGCGCCGGGAGCCACTTGTAGGCCTCTTGGGCCAGCACCGCGGGCGCCACCGCCGGCTGGTTGGCGGGGACCCAGATGACGCCGGTCGCCAGCAGGTTCCCTGTGGCCGTGCAGTCGTAGAAGTACCAGCTGCCTTGCGCCCCAGGGGTGGGTGGCGGTGGCGGGTTCACCAGCTCTGAGCTGGGATTCCCCGCAACGTTGGCCTTCTGATAGGTGCAGCGCCGGCCCCCGCCGGAGCCGCCGCCGTCTTGCCCGAGGGCCACGGTCGATCTGCTGACGGTGATGCCGGCGCCCGTCTTGCCTGGGGCCGGGTCCACGTCGGCGAAGGCCGAAGGGACGCCGACGCCTGCCAGTAACCCGACCACAGCCACGACCGCCGTGGCGACTACTACCTTGTGCACCTTCCGACCTCCGTGACGGTCTTTGCGACCTTCCAGGTCTCGCCCCGCAGCAGCATCGTCACCGTCTTGCCGTTGGACCGGCCGCTGCTCTTGTCGCGCAGCTCCCCGGTCGCCGCGTCGTAGGCGAGGAAGTTGCTGGTGCTGTTGCAGTCGTAGACGACCGCGGTCCCGCCCTTGAT
>WNFU01002972.1_pt1 | contig 22660 bp, 16 predicted proteins | sample 5400121 | NCBI WGS metagenome assembly WNFU01 (sample SAMN13153360, study PRJNA577476) | soil metagenome | isolation source: 100 cm soil or saprolite under grassland replicate 1 | place: USA:California | collected 2016-06-15
GGGAACTCGCCCGGCAGCTCGAGATCGAGGTCGCCGACGTCCCCGTCTGTGTAGACCGGTTTGATCTCTATCCCGGAGTCCGTCTCCCGCCGGTCCTCGGTCGTAGCCATCCAGGCATCGTACGTCGCGCTCTGCCGACGCGGAGTAGCGCCTCGCTTCACGAAGGACCGAGGTCAGGCCTTACGCACGCTGCAACGCAAGATCTGACCCCCGCTTCCGGAACGGAATGCGGCCGGCGGGCAGGATCGCCGCGACACAGAAGGCCATGATCTGCAGGCGGGGTGCCTTGTTAGGCCATGACGTGACTCCGGTCCTTCTACGAGGGCGGCGAGGAATGGATCCGCCGCGGCTCGTAGACGGTGAAGGCGGCCGGGGCCTCTAAGTCGAGACCCCGGCCCTCCTTGGGTCAAACGTCCGCTACTTGGTGCTGAACGGGCCAGGCAGTGCGCCGGTCGCCGAGCCAGGCGACATCCCAGCCGGTGCGTCAGGGCCGACCGCAGCGATATAGAAGCCGTGGTCTCCGGTGACGGTATCGCCGCTGTTCAACTCGCCGACGAACACGTAGTTCCCCGGGTTCGCCGCCGGGCAGTCGATCAGGCCAGGGCTCGTCGCAGGCGGTGCGCACGAGCTAGCAACCACGGTGCCGCGGAACGAGGGGTCGTTCACGGTGCCGGGAGTCGCCACGATCAGCCTGCGCGACACGTTCTCGCCGAAGTTGACGATGTAGACGCCCGTCGTGGTATGGGAGATGCTGATCCCACCCGACTGCAGAGCGATCGTTCCGTTCGGGTTCACTGCCGCCCACCGCGCGCCGGGGCCTGGCGGCCCCTGCTGGCCAGGTGCGCCCGGTGCGCCCGGCGTGCCCGGCGTGCCCGGCGGCCCGGCGGGGAGTTGCCCGGCCCTGAAGTCCACGGCCAAGAGTGAGCGGTTCTTCACCTTGGACGAGATGACTGCGTTCCTCTTGAGCTGCTTCGTACCGACACTGTTCCTCGGCAAGGCCTGGATCGCGGCGACGCTCGTTCCACCGAGCGCCACTCCCAGGGCAATGCACGCGATGACCATGGCCGGAGACGGCCGAAGCCGAAGTAGTCCCTTCATGAGTCTCCTCCTAGAGTTGGCGGGAAGAAGCGACTGACGACAGCCCTGAACTATCGCACTCAGACCCGACGGTTACCAGGTCAGAAATGAAGGAGCCCGCTTGCGGCGGGCTCCTTCGATCACCAGGCGAGGACCGTCCTAGCCCTCTGCGATCTTCGTCAACGCCAGGTGGGTGGCCGCCCACTGGTCGACACTCAGATCGCCGCCCGTGTTCTGGACGACTACGACCTGGACGACGTCGCCGGCAGCGAGCTTGGCCTGCGTCGTCGTCGACTGCTGGGTCAGCCTCGGCGTCCCGATCCCGGGATCGTCGTTCGTCGCGTACTGACTGACCGCGATATTGGTGTCGACGTTGCAGTTTCCACCCGCGCCGTTGATGCAGATGGCCATGAACCTCGTGCCCAGGTTGTTCGTCGCCCAGCGAACGCCCCCGGAGATCACGTAGACCCCGTCTTGCGGGATCGTCAGGAGATCCGGCTGAGCGGGATTGTAGAACCCGGCGGTGTCGTAAATCGTCGTGTCCCACGTGAGTGGGACCAGATCGATGACGCCGCTCGGAATCATCTGCGCCGCAGTCTTCTGCGCCCGGACTGTGACGTTCACACCGGAGCCCGGAGGCCCTGGCGGCCCTGGCGGGCCGGGGGGCCCGGGAGCGCCGTTCGTGCCGTTGGTGCCGTTGGCACCGGCGGGACCGGTCAGGCCGGTCTGGCCCTGCGGCCCCTCGGGGCCGACGGGACCTCGGAACCCTCTCGGGCCCCTCCTACCGCGCGGACCGCGCGGGCCGCGGATGACAGTCTGTCCGGCGTTGACCCTGAGCGGGCCCGCCAGCTGACTCGACCTCGCCTTGCTGACGCCCGCCTTCACGGCATCCGATGCGGCCTGGCCGACGGACGTCGATCCGAGCAGCGCAACGACGAGCGCTGCGAAGGCAAGAGCGATGGGGATACGTTGCTTCATATGCTCCTCCCCGTACGTAGGTAAGAGGACTATTTCGAAAGAAGCACGACCGAGTCAAGGAGTCGGATTAGGCTGGAACGTTGCGAGTAGTGGTCAGGCTCTTCGCCGGGCTGCGCGAGCAGGCGGGCACCCCCCGGCGGGAGCTGAACGTTCCGGAGGGCGCGCAGGTCGGCGATGTCTGGCCGGCACTCGATCTGGGGGACGAGCCCGCCGGGCTCCTCTACGCCGTCAACCGTGTCTATGCCCCGCGCACGCAGCCGCTAGCCGAGGGCGACGAGGTCGCGCTCATCCCCCCGGTCTCCGGCGGGGCGTTTCGGCTGACCGCCGGTGCTGTCGATCTCAGCGAGGTGATCGAGGAGGTCAGCGACGAGAGGGCCGGAGCGGTCGCGACGTTCCAGGGCACGGTGCGGGCGCGCTCGCGCGGTCGGGACGTCGTCGCGCTCGAGTACGAGGCCTACTCAGGCATGGCCGAAGAGGTCATGGCTGAGATCGCCGACGAGCTGAAGGCCCGCTACGAGCTCTGCGAGGTCGCGATCCTGCATCGAACCGGCCGCGTCGAGATCGGCGAGGTCAGCGTCGCGATCGCCGTCTCGGCTCCTCACCGCGAAGACGCGCTTGCCGCCTGCCGCGAAGCAATCGATGCCCTCAAGGAGCGAGTACCGCTCTGGAAGAAGGAGCTCTACGAGTCCGGCGAGGAGTGGATCGGGAGAGGGTCGTAGAAGCGGTTGAGTGGGGGCCCCCGCTGAGCGGGAGCCCCCTCGCACTCGACTCTCTGACTCCTAGCGCCGGCCGACGACGAGCTTGACCGGGAAGCCGCGCGGCTTGATCTTGCCCGGCCTCGGGTTCTGAGCGAGCACGCGCCCGACCCGCCGTGACTGGGTCCGCCGGATGCGGCCGACGGAGCAGTGAGCTGCCCGGATCTTCGCCTTCGCACGGGCGAGCCTGAGCCCGACCACCCGCGGCACGTGGCACTTCACCGGCGGTGGTGGCGGAGGCGGTGGTGGCCCTGGCGGTGGTGGTGGTGGCGGCGGCGGAGGCAGTGGCGGGGGAGGCGGAGGTGGTGGTGGCGGCGGCGGTGGAGGTGGGGGTGGCGGAGGCGGCGGTGGAGGCGGCGGCCCTCCGCCGGTCACGACGAAGTCGCCGAACAGCGTCCCGCTGTGTGGGTCACATTGGTAGTGGTAGTTACCCGCGACGAGATCGAGCTCCCAGAACACATCGCCGGTGCCCGCGACGCTCGTCGCCTGGTCGACTCCACCCGGCCCCGTCAGGTGGAAGTTGTGGATGTCCGACAGGTCGTGGACGGCGACCGTGTAGTGGCCCGCGGGGATGCTCGTCACGTCCGTGCCGTCCGCCTTCTTCAGATGGATCTCGAAGCCGGGGCCGACGCTTCCGATCAGGTCGGAAGGCGCAGCGTTGTACGCGGCAAGCGCGTCGACGCGTCCCCACCCGAAGTGGTTGTTCGGCCGGGTGGCGATCCCGCCGCAACCGCCGCTGTTGTTCGGCACCGTGACGTCCGGGTTCGCCGTGCTTTCGAGGAGCTCCTTCGTCGCGGGGATGTCGCGAACGAGGCCCGGATACGCCGACCAGAGGAGGGCGACGACGCCGACCACGTGCGGTCCCGCCATCGACGTGCCCTGGAAGTTCGCATACGACGTATCGCTCGCGTTCGTCGACGAGCGGGTGTTGACGCCGGGGGCGACGACGTTCGGCTTGATCCGGTTCGAGCCGTCGACCGTCACAGGTCCGCGGCTGCTGAAGGCGGCGAGGGCGTTCGACGTGGTTATGGCGCCAGTCGAGAACGACGCGGCGTAGTGGGCGGGTGGAGTGTTGACGGTGCTGCAGTTCGACCCTGCGTTGCCGGCAGAGGCTTCGACGAAGATCCCAGAGGCGACCGTGTTCTCGACGATTGTCCGCAACGTGTCTTCCGCGCAACCCTCAGTCCCGGGGCAGACCCAGCTGTTGTTCATGACGTGCGGTCGCAAGGTCGGGTCCGGGTTCTGACCGGCGAGGTCGGTCGGGGCCATGAAGAACTGGAAGCACTCGGTGTAGGTCGCCGGCGTCCCATTCCCCTGGTCCATGTTCCGGCAGCCCATCCATTTCGCGCCCGGAGCGACGCCGATCTGGTTCCCGGTGCCGTCATCGCCTGACGTGGTGCCGGTCGTGTGCGAGCCGTGCGCGTTGTCGTCGCAGGGCTCCTGGTGGTTCGGCGTGCAGATTCCGCCGCCGGTGTGGATCGCGTCCCACCAGTTGTAGTTGTGGTTGGCGGTCCCGGCGACCCAGCCCCGGTAGTGCGGCTTGAGCGCGTTGTGCGTCCAGCGCATCCCGGTGTCCTGGTTGCCGATCACGATCCCCTGGCCCGTGAAGCCCAGGGCCCAGAGGTCGGGTGCATGGACGTTGATGACGCCCGGCTCCACCGTGTCCGGTGAGTTGCCTTTGGCCGGACTGGCTTCGTCGCCCTTGATCCAGTACGACTTCGTGAAGGCTTCGATCTCCTTCACGTCCGAGCGCGCGGCGAGGCCGTCGACAACGCTGGCGTTGCCGCTGGCCATGATCACGTTCGCGGCCCAGTACGAGTGGTAGGAAACTCCGCGGGCGTCCAGATAGGCGCGAAGCGGCGCCTGCGTGCGCTCGGCGTGATTCTTGAGCGTGCGATACACGTACCAGCCGCGGGCGTCCTGGTCGCGCATGTCGGAGGCGGCGCTCACGTCCGCCTGGTCATTGAGGTAGATGACGAACGGCGTCGTGCCGTGCGCAGCGAGTTGCTCGAGCACCAACGGCTCGATCGGCGCGGTTGCTCGGTGTGCGGGGCCTCTCGCCAGAACCGGCGAGACGCCTGCGATCAATGCCGCGAGGGCCAACGCAGCGCCAAGCGGCGCGATGCGCGGCTTTCGCCCCTTCACTCCACCCATGCGAGTCTCCCCCTTGTACGAAAGTGGTCGGCGAGTGACGTTAGTGCGTTTTCGCTTTTTCTACAAGGCTCGGCGCGCGGAAGTACGATGCCTCGCCTTGCTCGAAGAGCGCTTCTCCACGGCGGGCTGGTGCCGGAACCTGATTCAGGCGGGCGGCGTCCGTCCGGACGAGCGCGTGCTCGTCGTCGTCGACGAGCCGCTGGCCGAGGAGGGATCCGAGCTGGCCGCGGCCGTGCGGGATGCCGGCGGAGAGCCTCGGCTCGAGCTCTGGGCGGGCAAGCGCCCGCTCTCCGCTCCTCCGCCGGGGGCGGCGGCGGCGGCCGAGGACGCGGATCTCCTCTTGTTCCTCGCGCAAGAGCCGCGCCCCGACGAGGCGGGGGCCCGCATCGCCCTCGGCGAGACCGCGCGGGGCGATGTTGGACGCGTCATCTTCATGGGCTTCGTCGACGGCGAGCTGCTGCGGGGCGAGCTCTCTCGGCCGGCGCCGGAGCTCGGCCCGCCCGCACGCAAGTTGCTGGCTGAAGTGGAAGGCGCGGACCGCATCCACATCCGCGGTCGCGCCGGCACCGACCTCTCCTTCCGCATCACGGGTCGGGGCTGGCTGACCGACTGCCTCCCGCTCGCCCCCGGGGGCTTTGCGAACTATCCGGGCGGCGAGATTTTCACGTCGCCGCTCGAAGACAGCGCCGAGGGCATCCTCGTCGCCGACCTCACGGTGCCCTACACCGTCGAAGGGCTCGTCGACGAGCCGGTGACCCTTCGCTTCGAGGGAGGCCGCGCGCAGTCGATCGAGGGCGGACGCGCGGCGGAGCTCCTGCGCGAGATCGTCGAGGAGGCGGGGCCGAGCGGACGCGTTGTCGCGGAGCTCGGCATCGGGCTCAACCACACGATCGTCCCGCGTGGTCACATCATGCTCGACGAAAAGGCCGGGCGGACGGCGCACGTGGCGATCGGATCGAACGTCGGCGCCTACGGCGGCACGAACCGGTCGACGATCCACGTCGACTGCGTCTTCTCCGAGCCCGAGCTCGAGGTCGACGGCCGTCGGGTGGAGATACCGACCGCGTAGCGGTCTGTCCACGCTGCCGGAACGGCAGCGTGGACCAGTGGAGGGGGTCTGGGGGAACCGGGGAGGTTCCCCCAGGCAAAGCGAGTGGTTACTGCGCGACGACCGCCGTTCCCGCGAACTCGCAGCGGCTCGTCCCGGCGAGCGTGTACTCCTCGTTGAGGAAGGAGACCGCGACGGTCGAGGCCCCGGTCGGCGAGCGGTAGACGATCGTCCCCGCGACATCGTCGTCGTTCGCTCCGAGGACGTCGAAGTCGTCGGTGCTGTCGAGATCGTCGTCCTCGTGGTAGAGGGCGCCCGTGTCGTCGACTGCCGCGACGTGGACGCGGCCGTTGTCGAGGGTTGATCTCGCCGTGATCGTCGTGTCGCCCGCGCTCGAGCAGGCTGCTCGAAGGATGAGCCCGCCGAGAGTGAGGATCGTCGTCACGGGCGTGTTGGCCGGGACGTCGAAGTTGAGCTTGGAGGGGCCGGGCCCGGGAGGACCGGGCGTTCCGGGCGGGCCCTGGCTGCCGACCGCTCCCTGCGGGCCCTGCGGCCCATGCGCACCGGCAGGTCCGCGCTGCACCGGCACCACGGAGGCCGGAAACTTCGCGTTGCGGCCCAGAGGAACGAGCCGGCCCGCCCTCGGAGCGCGGGAGGCCTTGATGCCGTTGACCGCTCCCGCATTGAGCGCAAAGGAGGCAATCGAGCGCTCTGTAGCGGTACCGGCGGGAGTCGCCGACAGCGCGGTCGTGGCGACCAGCGCTCCGGCGAGGACGAGAATGGTTCGAGCTCTGCGCACGGGGGACCTCCTCGATCGGGTTCGGGGGTCGAGTCGGTCTCCTCAAATACACGCTCGTCGCCCCTGCGAGGGCAGAGGCGCGGATTTCGGCGCGCTTCCGGCTCAGCTGCGTGAAGGAAAGACCCGGGTACGATGAGTCGAGTGAGCCAGCTCACTCCTGAAGAGCGCGCGGCCCTTCTCCGCTACGACGAGTACGAGCCGCCCGAGCCCGTCCGGCACGAGCCGCGCTTCCCGCTGCTGCGCAAGCTCCTCGGACCTTTTGTCGCGATCGGGGCCCTGCTCGTCAAGTTTGGCGGCGTCCTCTTCAAGGCGAAGTTCTTCTTCTCGATCTTCGTCTCGGCCGCGTTCTACGTCTGGTACGGGGGCTGGTGGTTCGGTATCGGGCTGATCCTCCTCCTCTTCGTGCACGAGATGGGGCATGTGCTCGAGGCCAAGCGCCAGGGGCTCCCGGTTTCGGCACCGCTCTTCATCCCCTTCCTCGGCGCCATGATCACGATGAAGCAGATGCCACAGGACGCCTGGAACGAGGCGAAGGTGGCGATCGCAGGCCCGCTCGTCGGCTCCGCCGGGGCCGCCGTCCTCTGGATCGCCGGGGAGGCCGCCGGCTCGAACCACCTGCAGGCACTCGCCTTCCTCGGTTTCCTGATCAACCTCTTCAACCTGCTGCCGGTCGTTCCGCTCGACGGAGGCCGCATCGTCGCCGCGCTCCATCCCGCGCTGTGGCTCGTCGGCTTCCTCGCGCTGCTCGGGCTCGTGTTCTTCTTCCCGAACCCGCTCCTGATCATCATCCTGCTCTTCTCGGGAATGGAGCTCTGGAACCGCTGGCAGCTGCGCAAGAACCCCGAGCTCCAGTCGTACTACCGGGTCGAGCCCGCCCGGAGGGTGACGATTGCCGTGCTCTATTTCGGGCTCGCTCTCCTGCTCGTGCTCGGCATGCACTCGACACACGTTCCGCGCGGCACCCTTCGCTGATGGAAGACGAGCGGTTCCTCGCGAGCCACGAGGGCGCGCTTCCGGAGAACGTCCTCTCGATCGCCAGGGAGTTCTGGGCCGGGTTCGCCGCCGTCGACGAGATCGACCGGCCGGCCGTCTCGATCTTCGGCTCGGCTCGCGCGAGAGCGGACTCGGAGCCGTACAGGGGCGCCCGCGAGGTCGGCCGCCGCTTCGCCGAGGCGGGCTGGGCGGTGATCACCGGGGGCGGGCCGGGAGTGATGGAGGCCGCGAATCGCGGGGCGAAGGAAGGCGGCGGGCTCTCGGTCGGCTTCAACATCGAGCTCCCGCACGAGCAGGGCTCGAATCCGTACCTCGACATCAGCTACACCTTCAAGCACTTCTACGCCCGCAAGGTCTGCTTCGTGAAGCCGGCGGAGGGCTTCGTCATCTTCCCCGGCGGCTTCGGGACGCTCGACGAGCTGTTCGAGGCGCTGACGCTGATCCAGACCGGGAAGGCGCAGAACTTCCCCGTCGTGCTCGTGGACACCGATTACTGGGGCGAGATGATGGACTGGGTCCGCGGCGAGCTGCTCGCCGACGGCATGATCTCGCCCGACGATCTCGAGCTGCTGCACGTGACGGACGATCTGGGGTTCGCGGTCGAGGCCGTCCTCGAGTGCTACGAGCGGCGCTGCGCGGAGCTGCCTGCCGAGCCGCAGAAGGCGGACGCGCAGTGAAGCTCCGCGACCTCCCCTCCGTCGACGAGCTTGCCCGGGCGAGCGACGACCCGCTTGCGGTCGAGGCGGCACGGAGAGTTCTCGCGCGCGCGCGCGAGGAGATCTCGGCGGGCGCCGAGCCGGGTGACCTCGTCGAACGGCTGCGCGAGGAGCTCGCCGGTGCGCGGGAGCCTCGGTTACGCCGGGCCCTGAACGCGACCGGCATCATCGTCCACACGAACCTCGGGCGGGCGCCTCTCGCCGAGGCTGCGCTCGACCGTGTCCGCGAGGTCGGCCGTGGCTATTCGAACCTCGAGTACGACCTCGGGTCCGGCACCCGAGGCTCCCGGCAGGATCACCTCGCGGCCGCGCTGCGGCGACTGACCGGGGCCGAGGCCGCGCTCGTCGTCAACAACAACGCAGCGGCCGTGCTCCTCGCACTCGCGGCGCTCGCCGAAGGGCGCGAGGTGCTCGTCTCGCGCGGCGAGCTGATCGAGATCGGCGACGGCTTCCGGATCCCCGACGTGCTCGCACGCTCCGGCGCCAGGCTGGTCGAAGTCGGGACGACGAACCGGACGCGCGCGGCCGACTACGAGCACGCGATCGGCCCGGAGACGGCGGTGCTCCTACGCGTGCACCAGTCGAACTTCCGGCTCGTCGGCTTCACCGAGCTTCCGTCAGTCGCCGAGCTGGCGAAAGTCGCGCAGCGCCACGATCTCCCGCTCGTCGACGACCTCGGCTCAGGCGCGCTTTCCCCAAGTAACACTGTGTTACTTGGAGAGGAACCGTCGGCCCGCGAAAGCCTCGAGGCAGGCGCCGACCTCGTCTGCTTCTCCGGGGACAAGCTGCTCGGCGGTCCGCAGGCCGGAATCGTCGTCGGGAGCGCCGAGCTCCTCGAACGGCTCCGGCGTCACCCGTTGCAGCGCGCAATTCGGGCGGACAAGCTCACGCTGGCAGCGCTCGAGGGCACGCTGACGCTCCACCTCGAGCCGGAGCGCGCCGTGCGCGAGGTGCCGGTGCTGAGGATGACCGCCGAGACGGCGGAGGCCGTCCGGGCTCGGGCCGAGCGGCTCGCCGCGCTCGTCGCCGGCGAGGTCGAGGAGACCGTCGCCCGTGTCGGAGGCGGCGCGCTACCGCTCGCGGAGCTACCGAGCTACGCCTGCGCGGTCGAGGAAGAGCTGGCCGGCCCGTTGCGCGCCGGCGAGCCGCCCGTGATCGGAGTCGTCCGCGACGGACGGCTGCTTCTCGACTGCCGCACTCTCACCGACGGCGAGATCGACGAGGTGGCCGACGCGGTGACACGCGCCCGCGGATGAAGGAGCTCCCGGCGCGATGGCGCTGACCGTCGGGACGGCCGGCCACATCGACCACGGCAAGACGTGGCTCGTCCGGGCCTTGACTGGAAAGGACACCGACCGGCTGCCGGAAGAGAAGAAACGGGGGATCTCGATCGACCTCGGCTACGCGCCCCTCGACCTGCCCGGCGGCCGGCGGCTGTCGCTGATCGACGTCCCCGGCCACGAGCGCTTCATCCGCAACATGGTCGCAGGCGCGACAGGGATCGACTTCTTCCTGCTCGTGGTCGATGCGACCGAGGGAGCGCGCCGGCAGACGCACGAGCACCTCGCGATCCTGCGCCTGCTCGGCATCGATGACGGCGTCGTTGCCGTGACGAAGGCCGACGCGGCCGAGCCGGCCATGCTCGAGCTGGTGCTAGCCGAGGCGCGCGAGCTCGTTCCCGGCGCCGCGGTCATCCCTGTCAGCGCGAAGACCGGCGACGGGCTCGACGAGCTTCGCGCCGCGCTCGACGCGACCGCCGAGCGCTATGAGCGCGCGACGCTGCACGGAGCGACCCGCCTCTATGTCGACCGGGTCTTCACGCTGCGCGGCATCGGCACCGTCGCCACGGGCACGCTCTGGTCGGGCTCGGTCGGCGAGGGCGAAGATCTGCGCGCCGAGCCGGCGGGAATCGACGTCCGGGTCCGGAGCGTCCAGGTGCACGACGAGCCCGTCGAGCACGCAGAAGCCGGGCAGCGGGTTGCCCTCGGGCTCCCGGGCATCGACCGCAGCGCCCTCCAGCGGGGCGACGCGCTCGTAGCGCCAGGCGCGTATCCGGTCGGTTACCGACTGGACGTGGAGCTCGAGGAGCTGGAGCCGATCCCCGACCACGCGCGGATCCACGTGCACCACGGGACCGCGCAGCTGCCGGCGCGCTTCGTCCGCATCGGTGACCGCTTCGCGCAGCTCCGGCTCGCCGAGCCTGTCGTTGCCGCGCGTGGCGACCGTGTCGTCCTCCGCGCCGGAACGACGATCGGCGGGGGCCGCGTGCTCGATCCCGCCCCTCCGCGAGCGACCGACCCTGCCCGCCTCGAGCTGCTGGCTGGAGACGATCCGGTCGCGATCGTGCAGGCGCTCGTCCACGAGCCCGTGCGTGGAGCCGAGCTCGCGGGGCGCGCGCTGCTCTCACCTCCCGACCTCGCGGCCGGACTGGCTGCCGTCGAGCAGGCGGGCGACTGGTCCTTCTCGGGCGAGTGGCTCGAGCACATACGACGCGATGCCCGTACCCGCCTCAGGCTCCGCGCCGAGGCGGCTCCGCTCGATCCGGGCCTGCCGCTAGCGGACGTGCTGCCCGCGGAGCCGTGGGCCGACGCGATCCTGCCCTTGCTCCAGGTCGAGCGCCGCGGCGGGAAGGCCTATCTCCCGGGGCAGGCTCCGGCGCTCGGCGAACGCGCGCCGGAGGCAGATGCGCTCGAGGCGAAGCTCGACGACGCAGGGTTGATCCCGGTCGCCGTCGAGGACGGGGCGCTTGCGCGCTTCCTTGAAGGTCAGGGCCGGCTCGTACGCGTCGGCGACGGGCTCGCCGTCGGGACCGACGCGTACGAGCGTGCGAAGAGGACGCTTGTCGACGAGTGCGAACGGACGGGGAAGATCACCCTCGCGCGCTTCCGCGACCTGCTCGGAATCTCGCGCCGTCCGGCACAGTTGCTCCTCGAGCGTTTCGACAGCGATGGGCTCACGCGCCGGGTCGGCGACGAGCGGGTACTCAGGCGCGCCGCCTCCCGGCGCTAGCGGCTCAGGCCGCCTCGGCGAGGTCGGCGGTGTCGCCGAGCTCCTCGGCGAGCTGTGCCAGCCCATCCGTTTCGAGCTGACGAACCCGCTCGCGAGAGATGCCGAGCTCCTTGCCGATCTTCTCCAGCGGCTGGGAGTCGCCGTCGAGGCCGAAGCGCAGCTCGAGAACTCGCCGCTCGCGGTCCGGCAGCGTGACCAGTGCGCGTCGCACCTCTGCGCGCCGAAGCGAGTCGGTGGCCTCCTCGGCCGGATCGGCGGCGCTTGCATCGCCGAAAAGGTCGCCGAGCTCGGCGTCGTCGTCGGAGCCCACCCGCTGATTCAGCGAAACGGCCGCCTCCGCGACGTCCAGCGCCTCATCGACGTGCTGAAGCGAGAGATTCGCAGCAGCCGCGAGCTCCTCGCGCGTCGGCTCGCGGTCAAGGCGGCTGAGCAGCTCGTTGCGGACGCGCGCGAGCTTCAGTCGCCGCTCGTGGACATGCGTCGGCACGCGAATCGTCTTCGACAGGTTCGAGATCGCGCGCTGACAAGCCTGGCGGATCCACCAGGTGGCATACGTCGAGAACTTGAAGCCGCGCCGCCAGTCGAACTTCTCGGCAGCGCGGTTCAGCCCGATGACGCCTTCCTGGACCAGGTCGAGCAGGGGCACGTCATGCCCCTGGTAGCGCTTGGCGATCGAGACGACAAGCCGCAGGTTCGAGTTGATCATCCGCTCCTTCGCCTCGGCGTCGCCGCGCTCGATCCGCTTGGCGAGTGCGACCTCCTCGGCTGCGGTCAGCAGCGGATAGCGGCCGACACGCTGCATGAACAGGGTCAGCGAGTCCGTCGGGAGGGCGACGTCGTGCGCCTCGGCCCGAGGGCGAGCGGGCACGACAACGTCGACCTCGCGGGCCTCGAGCTCGGCACGCACCGCGGCGAGCTCTTCGTCTTCGAGATCATGCTCAGCCGCGAGGGCTTCGAGCACGCTCTCCTCGATTGCTCCACGCTCCTCGGCGTCGCCGAGGAAAGCCTGAATCGGCTCTTCGAAAATGGTGGTCAGGTTGTCACTTCCCTTCTGTTGCGAGTTGCCGGCGCCGCTCGAATCGCTCGACGCGGCTGCCGCTTCGGGCCGTCCGCTCGACGCCCGTGTATGCGGGGTGACAGCTCGAGCAGACTTCGACGACGACCTCGCTCCGGTTCGAGCGGGTCGCGAAGGTAGTGCCGCACGAGCTGCAGCGGACGGTTGTGAGCGTGAGCTCAGGGTGGATCTGCTTCACGGATTGCTCCTCCTTCGTGGTGAGGGCACAGGGGATCGAACGACCCCAGCGCTGCCTCGTAAATAGGAACGCTCTCGGGCCGGCGAATATTCCGGCCTGACGACGCAGAGCGGCGGGAACAGGCTCTGAGCTGCCTTGTAGAGAGTGGCGCGACCTGGGATAGTCGACGCAGACGCCCAGACGATGCGCGGCGGCCGCCGAGGCCCAGACTCCTCTCCGACTTCCACGCAGGTCTCAGCGCCAGCCGGAGGAAGGCGCTGCGGTACTTCCTGAGTTCAAGTCGGAGAGCCCCAGAGAGGGCGAACCATTAGGAGGATCGCAGATGGACAAGCTGCTGCTCGACTACAGGCTGGATGACACGTCCGTCGCCAACCCCGACGGCTCCTTCGCCGCCACGTTCACTGGGGCGTCGATCGTCGCCGGGCCGGGGGTGACGCCGCTCGGCTCTCTCCCGAAGGCGCTAGACCTCGGCGTCTCGGGCAAGACAGCGGTCGACCTCACCGGCCTCAAGCCGGACCTTGATCGTTCTTGCATCCGCGTCGTCTTCCGGGCAAGCGGTCCGGTGAGCGAGAGACAAAATCTTGCTGAGTCGAACCTACTGCCGTTCGCGCTCTTTCTCGACAAAGGTGACCGCGCCGGCGAGTTCAACCTGGTGGGCTCCGTAGCGCCGAAAGCCCACGGCTGGCACGGCCCGGACACTCGCTTCAAGAAGGGACTGAAGCCGGGGACCTGGTACACGGCTGACCTCGTCTACGACACCGACACTGCGGGGCTCTTCGTCGACGGTGTGTGCGTCGGTGTCTACGCGTTTCCGCAGGGCTCGGTCGCGAAGCTCGGCGGCAATGAGCTGTTCCTCGGCACATGGGCCGACGGGGCACGCGACCACTTCGACGGCTCGATCGCCGCATTCCAGTGGTACGCGGGCATTCCAGCCGGGATCGAGGCGCTCCTCAATGAGCAACGCATGCGGCCGGAGTGGTTCGTCACCTACAAGCGTGAGTCTGTGCGGAATCGCGTCGACCTCGGCGAGCGGACGACGGGACTCAACTACATGTGGTCCGCCGGCGGCGCCTACCTCCAGCGATACGAACGCGGAGCGATCATGTGCCACGACAGCGTCGGCGCCGCGTTCGAGATGCACGGTGCGATCCACGATCTCTATCTGTCCTCGCGGAGCATGCCACTCGACCTGGGCTACCTCGTGAGCGATGAGGGCCCCACAACCCGCGCCGGCGGCCGCAAGAGCTTGTTTAGCAAGGGTGGGATCTACTGGTCGCCTGGGACCGGTGCCGTTGCCGTGACCGGGCAGATTTATCTCGAGTACGAGCTGTTCGGAGAGTCGAAGGCGATCGGCTTCCCCGCGAAGGCGGCGCGTGCCGTTTCCGGCGGCCTCGAGCAGGAGTTCAAGGGGGCGCGCATGTACTTCAAGACCGGCGCTGCCAAGGCATTCGAGGTGCACGGCGCGATCCTCCAGCGGTTCCTCGCCACGGGCGGTCTGGGGACGTGGGGCTACCCGGTCACAAACGAGATCGACGTTCGCAAGGAAGGGAAGGTGGTTGGGCGGTCCTCCGAGTTCGAGTCCTGCACCTTCTACTGGTCGTCCAAGACAGGTGCCCACGAGGTGCACGGCGACCTCCGGAAGAAGTACCAGGAGCTCGGCGGTCCGCCCGGGAGCATGGGGTTCCCCACCTCGGACGAAGGCGACATCCCCGGCGCGTCCGGTGCAGCCCGCTACAACACCTTCGAGAGCGGGAGCGTCCTCTGGTTTGGGACCTGGGAGAGCATCGTGGTGGCGATGCCGTTCCGTGTGTACGTGGGACGGATCGATTCCAAGGAGGACGAAGGCTGGGGCCAGGGTCAGAACGACATCTATTGCCACGTAACCCTGAAGGAGGGTGGCTCAACTCTCTACAACAAGCGGCACCCGAGCAGCGGCGACTATGGCGGCCACAACATCGTGGAACCGAAGATCACGATTCCGAACGTCATCAACCCCAACGACCCCGCGAAAAGCCTAAGCCTCGTCGTGGACGTCTGGGACTACGACGACTTCGGAGGCGGCGGCGATGACCACCTCGGCAAGTGGACGAAGGCTCTGAACATGGCGAACGGGTGGGGATTCCGCGAGAAGAACGGCGTTCTCAACTCCGGTTCGTTCTCGATGATCAACTCGATCACGGGCTCGGTCAAGCCCGACGTCGACGCAAACACGCTGTCAGAGACACAGAAGTGGTGGGGCGTGAAGAACAAAGGCACGAAGACCATCAGCTACTCCCAGTACGCGAGCGCCTTCCGTGAGGTCGACAGCGAGCCGGAATGGTGGGACGGAACGGACTGGCTGGAGAAGGCGTTCTACGCGCTTGTCATCAAAGGACTGGCGGAGAACGGCAACTGCTTCGGCATGTGCCTCGAATCGATCTACGCCCGTAAGAACGCGAGCATCTACGGGCTACCGCTCGATCGGTTCAAGACGTGGGAAGACGTGCGGGGCGAGTTCAACATCAAGCACCAGTACCAGGTTGGCGCTTCTTGCATCTGGTGGTTTCTCGGCGAGGTCATCACGGGAAACACGCACGATCCCGAAGACGTCTTCACTCGCACGCGGGACGAGTTCTCGAGCGGCAGCAACCCGGTGCTGTGCCTGTCGCAGAACTGGGACTTCAGCGGCAAGCCTCACGTGATCCTGCCGGTTGCGTGGAACGACAGCACGAAGCCCTGGGCGATCACGGTCATCGACCCAAACTTCCCGGGGACGACCCGGACGCTGTGGATCGATCCGGACAAGAACCGGTTCAGCTACGCCGGTGCTAACTCATACAGCGGCGGCGAATGGACCGGTGGGCGCCTGTACTTCATCCCCTTCTCGCTCGTGAACGAGCGCCCGCGGACGCCGATCTGGGATGCGATTCTGCTGATCCTGGCGGGGACGATCATCATCCTCGGCGACGATGCGCAGACGGACCGCATCACGGATCTGAGCGGGCGCGATCTCGACGCGTTCGGCAGTCGCGCAAACAAGCGGTTGCAGGCGGGTGGCGGGATCGACGACTTCTTCGTCGGATTCAAGGGATGGGCCGCCCGTCCGACTCGGGACCGCGACCGGCGTACGCGCCGACCGGTACGCGAGCACGCGGTCCGGGCCAAGCCGAAGGGGACCGTCGCCGGCGAGCTTCTCCTACGACTGGACCGCATGGGTACCGAAGCCGAGCCGCGGATCAACCTCTCCGATGCGGCGCACCTGCCCATCGAGGAACTCATCGCCGACCGCCGTCTCCAAAGGCTGGCGAAGGACCTCGGCTCGCGGCGAGCGGTGAAACGCGCAGTCTCCGCACGGACCGTCCGTCGAGTCCTGGGCGACTCGGAGACGGCCGCAGCGCTGTCGGAGTTCGCCCGCGAAGCGCTGAAGAGAATCGATGATGCGAGCGGGCCGCGAGACTTCATCCACAAGGTCTCGGGTCTACGGCGCGGAGACCTCCAGTACGTCCTCAAGCACGGATTGAGTGAGCTCGAGCTCCGTTCGACGCTCCAGCCCGGCGAGCGCGCCGAGGTGCGGGCCAGCGCGATCGGGACGAGCGCCAGCGAGGTTCGGCTCTCGTCGGCGCGCGACAAGGGCGTCACACTTGTGCTGAAGAACAAACTTGGCGCCGGGAAGGATCACGTCTCGATCACGATCGACAAGATCCCGGTCTCCGCGTCCGGAGAGCTTCGGCTAAATCCGAAGCCCGGCCTCGGCGGGATTGAGCTCGTCGGGCACGTCGGCAACCGGGACACCGTCGTCTCGGTCGAAGGCCTGGTCGACGGCAGAAAGTTCAAGCGCGAGTTCAACGTGCCGTTGGCGGACGGTGTCAGCCTCAAGCCGTCGACGGTTGTGACCCAGAGCACGCTCGCCGTCTCGAGCATTGATCACCTCTTCGGACCTGCGATCGACGGCAAGCTGATCAAGCCCATGTGAGGCCTCGAGACACCTTCGGCGCATGCGCGGGGTAGGCGAGGGTAGACGGAGCGCCGGCCGACGCCCTCGAAACGCTGAAATCGCGCTTGCTAGCCTGGCTCCGGAGCGGCATGGGCCCGGTGGCCCAGCTGGTCTTCAAAACCGTTCCGCCAGGCGAGCGGCTTCCGGTCGCTTCCGCTCGATTGTCCTCTAAGCAGGGATCTTCTCAGCTTCGATGTGAACGTTGTTTGCCGGTGTACGCCCGGTTTTCGGCCTGTCGCGGTAGACGAGAGGTAGATGGGACCTGTCTCTCCGCGGTTGGCGCAGCGGCCGGCCGGTCACTTCATTACGAAGGAAAGACAAGTGAGGGACGGCCGTCCACTCGTGGGCGCGCGCGGGCACGTTCTCGCTGGAAATAAGGCGGTTTGACGCCACTCGCAGTGGACGGGCGTCCCCGCCCGTGCCCGAGCTGACGTACCCGTTTTGTACCCGCGCGGAGGTATGAGCCCACCAGTGGGCAGTGATCTGCCTCAGGCCATCGCCTCAGCGACCGAGGTACCTGGCGACCGCCTGGTCGCGATAGATCTCACCGCCCACGACGAGCTTCCCGTCAGATTGCCGCGCCAGCGCGCCCGCCCAGTCCTCGCCGGTCCCAAAGCTGGTGATCACCACGCCGCCGCTCCCGAACGAGCGGTCGAGCTTTCCGCGGGCGGTGTAGCGAGCGACGACCCAATCCGAGTCGGACGAGTCCGTCGCTCGGTGCGCGAGCCCGGCCATGACGATTCGGCCGTCCGGCTGAACGAGCATGGCGTTGGCCAGGCCGCCGCCCGGCGCGGGATTCGTGAGCGTGCGCCCTCGCCGCCCGAAGCTCCGGTCGAGCGCGCCATTCCTCATCAGCCGAACCGAGGCGATCTTCGACGGGCCGATCTGACCGAGGCTCGAGCCGCCTGCAACGAGGATCCGGCGGTGGCTGACGAGCGCGAGCGCGTGCGCCCAGCCCCACCGCTTCACGCCGAAGCCGATCAACACCCTCCCGTCGCGCGAGAACGAGCGGTCGAGCTTGCCGGTCGGGAGGAAGCGCGCGATCGCGAAGCGAAGCGAGGAGGGGCCTGCGCCGCCCGCGATCAGGACCTTGCCCCCAGGCTGCACGGCGAGCGCCTCGGCGCCCTCGTAACCGCCACCCATGTCAACCGACGCGAGCCCGTCGCCCGAGAAGGTCCGGTCGGGCCGGCCGTCCGGGAGGTAGCGCGCGACGGCAAAAATCTGGCCGTAACGGTTGTACATCCGCCCGGCCGCGACGATGCGTCCGTCGCGTAGGACCTTAACCGCCATGAAATGGCAGCCGCAGCCGTACCGAGGGTTCGTCCGGACGACCCCTCCCTGGCCGAAGCTCCGGTCGAGCGACCCGTTCGGCAGGTAGCGGACGAGCGTGAAGCACAAGGCCGGCTCGCACTCCGACTCGCCCGCGAGCACGATCCTTCCGTCCCGCTGGAGTGCGACCGCGTACGACTGTTCGAACGATCCGAGCTCGGTCGTCGTCCAGCCGCCCTGGCCGAACGAGGAGTCGAGCCCGCCGCTCGGCGTGTAGCGGAAGACGCCGAAGGCCGAGGACGAGGAGCCTCCGTCGAACCCGCCCGTCGCGAGAATCTTCCCGTCCGGCTGCAGCGCGATGTCCTCCGCGCCCCGTGGCATGTATGGAGCATTCCCACCGCGCAGCTCGAGCGTCCGCACCCAGCCCTTGCCGGCGAAGGAGGCATCCAGGTCGCCCGGAGCGGCAGCCCCTGAAGCAGCGAGGACGAGCACGGCCGCGAATCCAGCCCCGATGGCTCGCCTCAGGCGCCGCCGTCCCACGCCCGACAGCGTACTTCCGCACTGCCTCCCCGGCTTCGCCGGGCAGGAGCGGGGCGGAACCGGGCTTCGCCCGGCGGGAGCCCGCCGGCCAGGGAAAGCGAGAGCCGACGCCGGACACCCCCTTCATTACGAGGGACGCGCGTCCACTCGTGGGCATGCGCGGGCGCCTTCTCGCTGGAAACTGAACCGTTGTTGAGCTCTTGCGATGGACGTGCATGCCCGTCCGTGCCCAAGCTCACGTACCCGCTTTGTACCTGCGTTTCGAAAGGTCGGCGAACGCTCCGCAGCTCACGCCGCCGTGTCGACCTCGCATTCGACACGCTCGATTGTCGCGCTGTCCGTAGGGCCCGCTCCTACCGAAGAGTCGCCGGGGAGAAAGCTAGATCAGATCCCGTAGCGCAGCGACCGTTTGAACCAACCCATTCCGTTCAAGAGTTACGAGGAACTCATCTCGGTCAACCCGAGGCTTGCGCAGTGAGGCAAGGTTGCTCGTTCGCGGCATCCGCGACTGGACGGACGTCGATGTCGATCAGGCAGGCCCAGAAGAAAAGCGTCCGGCTTCTCGGCCTCGATGTCGTACTGCGACAGGACTCGCTTCGGGAAGTGGACGATGTTCGACGTAACGATCGTCTGGGCGCCTGCTCGAATGGCGGCCGCGAGAACATGGCGATCGCCTGGATCCGGCAGTTTCAGAGCAGGCACCAGGTCTTCGTACCCGGTCACTAGACAGTCGGGAACAGCCCTGTTCATGAGCGACTGGGTACGGCGCAGCTTCTCCTCCGTTAGATCAGGGCGGTCCTCGAGGAGGCTCCGAATCCACTCCTCGTGTATTTCGTCCGTCCATTTCGCCTGAACGAGCCCTTTCGTCGCAACGCGCATGAGCAAGTCCCGCAGCGGCGCCGGGTAGAGCACGCAAGCGTCGTAAACCACGATGAACGCGCTCACAGCGGGATCTCTCCGTGCCCGATGGCTCGCGGCGTACCCTCGACAAGGGCAGTTCGCATGCCCCCGACGCTACAAGGCGCTGAGGGCGGACAGCCAGCGGTTCGCTAGAGATCTCAGTATCCGAGGCCCAATTCCTGGGCTTCCGCCGCCAGTTCGTCGAGGACCTTGAGTCGCCGTGCGTCGTCCTTGCGCTTGTATGTGAGTAGATCAGCCAGGAGAACGCGCCGGCGCGTCCCGACCTTGCGGTACGGGATCTTGTTTTCCTCAAGCAGCTTGACGAGGTACGGGCGGGAGACGTTGAGGAGATCCGCCGCCTGCTGTGAGGTGAGTTCCGCCTTGACCGGCATGACGGTCACGCCGTTGCCGTTGGCAAGCTCAGCGAGGATGTCGACAAGCAACTGGAACGCTGCAACAGGAACAATGATCTTCTGCTGTGGCGACTCTTCAGGACTGATGGTGACGCGAGTCCTGCCCGTGCGCTTGGCGGGAATGACCTCGGCCAACGCGCGAGCAGCCTCGGCAGCAGTCTCCGCCTCGTTAGGGGCGAGTGTCGTTGGTTCGAGCGTCGCAGTAGTCATCAGTCTCCTCCTCGGGACTCGGTCTATAGCAGTCCGCGAAAGCATCATATCATCTATCGAAATAAACGCAACGAGCGAAACCCTCGAAAGAGTGATTCTAGCTGAGGAGCCGATTTGCAGGGGGGAGTAGCCGCCGTGTCCGCTCCGTCAGAGGCGTGAAGATGGTGCCCATCCCGCCGATGCAGAGTCTCGCGCTTCGATCAGGTAACAGTGGTCTATCGTCCGGCCCATTAGGCGTTGCTCCCCCTCTGGGCCTGGGGCGACTTTCGCTGCCGCGGCTCGTCGGCAGTGGGTCGACGTACGGCCCATCGACGATCGCGCTTATCCCTGGACTCCGACGATCGCGAACCGCCGAGTAGCTCGGACGAAGTGACGTGGGTGCCGTTTCCGGCGCGGCGCTTCCTCTTAGGACGCCGTTCAGAATCAGCAGCACAGGTGGCCCAGGAACGTACGCGGCGCGGGAACGGCCCGCATCCTGGACACAGCTCGTCCTGGTTGTTACAAACGGCACCGATGCGCGGCTTCTTTCGCTGCACCGTCATAGCTCTCGCGGTGCTCGTCGGCTGCTTCGCGGCGACCCCCGCGCGGGCGCCGATCGGCTCTGTACCCGACCGGACGTGGGTCGCGGACGGACCGGTCTACGCGATCGCCCGCTTGGGCAACACCGTCTACATCGGCGGCGATTTCAGCCGAGTCGGGCCCCGGACCGGGCCCGGGGTCGGTATCGACGTCGCCACCGGACAGGCGGATCCGGCGCTCCCGGAAGTCGCCCCGTCCCAGGTCTTCGCGGTTGCGCCTGACGGGCACGGCGGCTGGTTCATCGGTGGCGACTTCCACTTCGTCGGCGGGCTGCCGCGCTCGAGAATCGCACACATCCTGGCCGACAAGACGGTCGACCCGAGCTTCGCGCCGGACGCGAACGGCTCCGTCGTCACGCTCGCTCTCTCCGGCTCGACCCTCTACGTCGGCGGCGAGTTCACCTCGATCGGCGGCCAGGCGCGCAACAACATCGCCGGCCTCGATGTCGCAACCGGACAGGCGACGCCCTGGGACCCGAGTGCAAACCACTTCGTCTCCACGCTCGCCGTCTCCGGCTCGACCGTCTACGCCGGCGGCGCCTTCACCGCAATTGGCGGCCAAGCGCGCCACTACATCGCCGCCCTCGACGGAGCAACCGGGCAGCCAACGCCCTGGGACCCGGACGCGGAGTCCTACGTGTACGAGCTCGCCGTCTCGGGCTCGACGATCTACGCCGCAGGCTTTTTCGAGTGGATCGGTGGCCAGCCGCGCTTTATGCTCGCTGCGCTCGACCGCGACAGCGGGCTCGCGACGCCCTGGAATCCGGACCCCGACAGCTTCGTCGATGCGCTCGCGGTCTCCGGCTCGACGGTGTACGTGGGCGGTACGTTCACCCACATCGGCGGCGGAAATCGCGACAAGATCGCCGCGCTCGACGCCGGCAGCGGCCAGGCGATGCCGTGGCATCCGGACGCGGGCGTCGGCTGGGTTAACGCGCTCGCGGTCTCCGGCTCCACCGTCTACGTCGGCGGCCACTTCGACTCGATCGGCGGCAGCTCCCGCAGAAACCTCGCCGCGCTCGACGCCGGCAGCGGCCAGGCGACGCCCTGGGACCCGACCGCGAACAGGGAGGTCTACGCACTCGCGGTCTCCGGCTCGACCGTCTACGTCGGCGGTCTCTTCAACTCGATCGGCGGTCAGCCGCGCTACAACCTCGCCGCCCTCAACGCCGGTAGCGGGCAGGCGACGAACTGGAACCCGGGGACGAACGGGGGAGTGAACGCGCTCGCCGCGTCCGGCTCGACCGTCTATGCGAGCGGCGACTTCACCTCGATCGGCGGCCAGAGGCGCAACCGCATCGCCGCGCTCGACGCCGCGAGCGCCCAGGTGACACCCTGGAATCCCGACGCGAGCTGGGGCGTCGACGCGCTCGCCGTCTCCGGCTCGACCGTCTACGCGGCCGGCAGGTTCGGCTTCATCGGTGGCCAACGGCGCAGCTACATCGCCGCCCTCGACAGAGAAACCGGTCAGGCGACGCCCTGGAACCCGAACGCGGACTACTACCTGGCCGCGCTCGCCGTCTCCGGCTCGACCGTCTACGCTGCCGGCGGGTTCACCTCGATCGGGGGCCAGAGGCGCACCTACATCGCTGCCCTCGACAGAGCAACCGGCCAGGCGACGCCCTGGAACCCGAACCCGAACGACTACGTCTACGCGCTCGCCGTCTCCGGCTCGACCGTCTACGCGGGCGGCAGGTTTACCTCGATCGGCGGCCAGCCACGCAACAACGTCGCCGCGCTCGGCGCCGGGAGCGGCCAGGCGACGGCCTGGAACCCGAACGCGGACGAGCACGTCTACGCGCTCGCTGTCTCCGCCTCGACCGTCTACGTGGGCGGCAGGTTCACCTCAATCGGCGGCCAGGCCCGCAACAACGTCGCCGCGCTCGACGCCGGCAGCGGCCAGGCGACGGGCTGGGACCCGGGCGCGAGCTATTGGGTCTACGCGCTCGCCGTCTCCGGCGAAACGAGGTACGTGGGCGGCTGGTTCGCGGGGAT
>WNFU01002976.1_pt1 | contig 22652 bp, 23 predicted proteins | sample 5400121 | NCBI WGS metagenome assembly WNFU01 (sample SAMN13153360, study PRJNA577476) | soil metagenome | isolation source: 100 cm soil or saprolite under grassland replicate 1 | place: USA:California | collected 2016-06-15
TGTTGGTGTCACTCGCCGTTTGCGAGGCCGTGTCCGTCGCGGTGGCCATGACGGTGTGCCGGCCGTCGGCAAAGGATGCGTTCACCGGCGAAGACCAGCCGTCCGAGCCGTTGGTGTCGGTGCCGAGGCTGGTGCCGTCGGCGAAGAACCTGACCTGCGTCACCCCCTTGTCGTCCGAGGCGTTCGCCTGGATGGGTACGCTCGTCGATTTCACGAAGCTTCCATCGGGCGGACTCGTGATCGCGACCGTCGGCGGATTGTCGACGTTGTCCACGGTGACCGGGACGACGGCGCTCGTCGCCGCCTGATTGACCGTGTCGGTCGCGACCGCCTTCAGCGAGTGCGCGCCGTCGGCGACCCCGGTCGTGTTCCAGGAGATCGACCAACCGTCCGCCCCGTTCGTGTCGACGCCAAGGCTTGTCGCGCCGTCCAAGAACTCCACCTTGGCGACACCGTGGTCGTCCGAGGCGCTTGCTTGGACCGGGATCGTGCCCGAGAGCGTGGCGCCGCTCGCAGGGCTCGTGATGCTGACCGAGGGTGGGGCGTCGGAGGTCGGCACACGGACCTCGAATAGCCTCCCGTCGTTCTCATCCGGGTGCGAGCCGTTGTCGATCTCGCGATCCACGATCCAGTAGTCCCACCGGCCCGAGCCGTCGCTCGCCGGCGCCATCTGGAGGCCCGAGACGTACCGAAGCCCGGTGATCCCGGAGAGATCAATGATCCGGACGAGGGAGCCGCCCCTCGTCACCTCGTAGATCTGCTTCGTCGCCCGGGCGCCGACGAGCAGGTTGCCGGTCGTCGGGTCAGATCCGAGGCCCTCCCAGTCCGTGGGGCCGAACTGCCCGACGTCGAAGTGCGTCATGACGTCGTTGCCGTCGCCGAAGACCCCGTTCACCGGGTTGATGTCGTAGACCTCGGTGTTCACGCCGTCGACGAAGAACAAGTGCCCGGAGGTCGGCTGGCTGGTCGTCGCGTCGAACTCGGGGTCCTCTGAGTCGTTGCTGCCGTAGGTGCCGGAATTGATCGAGGTCACGACGTCATCGGAGGTCCCGAACCGGCCATCGCCGCCGGTCTTGTCGATCCAGATCCTCTTGGCGTCGTCGTCGGAGACGAACAGCGTGTTCGACCCGGGATCGTAGCCAAGCCCCGTCGGCTCTTTGGAGAACGCGGGATACGTGGTGCCGGTGGTGGTCACCGTTCCGGTCCTCGTGATCTGCCACATGTTCACGCCGTGGTAGCCGGCTCCCGTGACCTCATCGACCTCGGAGTCGCAGACGATGAGGCGATCGACCCCCGGGAGGTACTCGACCCCTGAGGGGTCGGGCGATCCCGGGTTCCACGCCGACGTGGCGATCGTCTGGACGAGCGTGCCCGTGAGCGTGGGAGCGGAAACCGCCGCGGCGGCCGCCAGCGTGACCTCCATGACGGCGCCCGAGGAAGTCGACGTGCCGGCGTCGCTGACGAACAGATGTTGGGTGGATGGGTCGTCGGTGGCGTCGGCGCTCGGCGCGAACATGATCGACGTCGGCCGCTTCAGGCCGAGCGATCCCATGTCGTAGGTGGTCTCGACCGATCCCGACCGATCGAGCGCGTAGAGCAGATCCCGATCGGGGCTCATCACGTACAGGAACCTGTCGGCCGGGTTGAACGCGACCCCTCGAAGCTTTCCGGCGCCGATGCCGTCCAGGGATATCCGACCGATCACGGCGGGGTGGGCGCCGGCGGATGCCATGACAATCGCGTCAGACCCGTCGTCCAGGATGAACCACGTCCCGCTCGCCGGGTTGAACGTCGCCCCTTGCGGGTCCCGCAGGCCGAGGGCGGACACATCGGTGCGACTCACGGGCGGTTTCGCGCGCGCCAGATCGCCGGCGGCGGCGGTAACGAGCTGCTTCCCGCTCAACGCGGTCAGGCGACGACGGGTCGGGTCGAAGGCGAGGGTGTTCGGGTCCGATAGGCCAGGCAGATGCAACCTGCCCTCGGAGTCGCCGAAGAAGCTCATCCGGAGGATGGATGTGGAGCCGCTCCGGACGTCCGCCACGAGGATCTCGCGGCGCCCGGGGAGATAGGCCAGGCCGGTGGGGTGCGGCTCGCTGAACTCGGCGGTCCAGATCGTCTGGACCTCGCGGGTTTCCCGGGCCCTCATCGAAGAGGCGGCGGCCGCGACGCTGCTCGGGGGCGCGAGCTGGAAGGGCAACACGACGGCGAGGACCGCTAGCCCGGCGACGAACGGTCCCGAGCGTCGCGCCCTCACGACGGCACTCTCCCGGGAACACTCCCACGCTTCCGTACGACTCGCGATACCGCTTCCCCGCTCACCGTTGCCTGCTCCCCCATCCCCAAGTTGCGTTGGTCCATCGACCCCAGCGGCCGACGAGCGCTCGTTCAAGGGTTTGAGGACCGGGCCGACTATAGCCGTGGCTCACCGTATGCTCATCGCTCGACCAGCGTAGGAAATCTGCGTCGGGCGGGTGAAGCCGAGCCTGAAGGGTGCCAGAACTCGATTCGCCTTGTGACCAGCACGTTCCGGGAGCATCCCCGCCCCGTGATCATGTCGGTCCTGTACGCCGTGCTCCGAAGCTTGCTCCGCCTTCCGTCGCAGTCGGCCGGGCGCCGTGTCGGGTCCGGTGGTTCGCCACCGCCCGGGCCCACCACTTCCAACTCTTCCCTTGAGACGATGGCCGGGTGGGCCGGAGCCTCCGACCAGATCCAGGCCTCCGGGGGGTTGTCCCGGTTGCCCGCTGTCTTCCTCGCCATCAGGACCAGGCTCGCCTCGTGGGATGGGCCTGCCGATGGTGGCTGACCCCGATGAACCCGGCGGCCTCGGCCCATCCGCCCCGGCCCCGCCGACCCGATCCAGTGGCGGTGGATCTCGCCCTGGCCCAGCGGATCTAGAGTTCGGACCTTCGTGGATCCGAGGCTCGCCGATCGAGAGGAAACTGAGGCTGTTACAACAGGCCGTTCGCGGCCAGGAACTCCCTGGCCACTGCGGCCACATTCTGCCTGTCGATCACGACCTTCCCGACGAGCTCGGTCACGTTCTCGGTGGAGAGCCGGGCGCTCACCGCATCGAGCAACCCCCGAACCTCGTCGTTCAGCTTGTCCGAGCGAATCACGGGCGTGATGTTCTCCGCGTTCTGGAGGTGCTTGTCGTCCACGAGCGGGACGAATCCGTTCTCCCTGATGCTCGGGTCCGTGGAGAACAGCAAGCCGATCTGCACCTCGTCGGCCTTGAGTGCGGCGATGGTCTGCGGCCCCCCCACATCCAGCGCTTTGAAGTCCTCGAAGAGGATCCCGTAGACCCTCTTCAGTCCCGGGAGGCAGAACGGGCGTTGGGCGCATTCCGGCGGGCCGCCGAACGTCAGCTGGCTGGCGACGGGGGCCAGGGAGCTCATCGTCGTCAGGTCGAATCGCTGGGCTGTCTTCGCGTTCGCCACGAACTCATTGGTGTCATGGGCCGGGGACGGCGTGAGCACCGTGATCCCTCTCGGCTGCAACAGCTCGCTGTCCTGCCTGGCGACACCGGCGGGATCGTCGGAGGCCTGCGCGTTCCGATCGAGGAACAGGAGCAACGACGCCAGGTACTCCGGCTTCAGGTCGATCTGTCCCGACTCGAGGGCGTTCTGGGAGATCTCTCGAGATCGGAGGTCGAACTGTCGCTCGACGCTGTAGCCGGCCCGCTCCAAGACCTGCGCGTACATCTCCGCCACGAGCTGGCTCTCGGTGAACGCGCCGGACACGCCGACGACGATCATCCCCTTCAGTCCACCGGGACCATGCGGTGTCCGGCCGGCACCGGAGGGACTGCATGCTGCCAGGGTCACGCACACGGCCAGCAGGAAGAGCTTCCTCATGACGTCATCCCGCCTCAGGCGGACGGCAATGTGATCGGAACGTCGGCGCGGCGGCCCAGCAGAACGCGGGCCGGAGTGGGTCCCTTGCCCTTCAGATCCACGATCTGCGTAGGCCCGAACTCGTAGGCATCGCTGAGCTGGTCGGTCGTCGGCTCCGAGACCAGGGCCTGGCTGGGCTCCGCGCATTCCTGGAGTCTGCTGGCGAGGTTCACGGTGTCGCCCCACAGGTCGTAGGCGAACTTCCGGTACCCGATGATTCCGGCGAGGGCCGGCCCGGTGGCGACCCCGATCCGCACCCTGATGGGGTCACCGGAGGGCCACCGAACCTGCCCCGCTTCGGCGAGGATCTCGAGCGCCATCGAGACGGCCGCCGCGGCGTGATTCGCCATAGGGACCGGCGCGCCGGCCACGGCCATGTACGCGTCTCCGATGGTCTTGATCTTCTCGAGGCCGTGCCGATCGGCGATCTGGTCGAACCGGCGGAACAGCTCGTCCAGAGCGGCGGCGAACTTCTCGGGGGATGACCGTGCGCCCTGCTCCGTGGATCCAACCGCGTCGGCGATGACGACCGTCACTTGGTCGAACGCTTGGGCGATCCGCCCGCCGGAGGAGGTCTTGAGCTGCTCGACGATGGCCCGCGGCAGAATGTTCAGCAGCAAGCCGTCGGATCGCTCCCGCTCCTGGTCGAGCTGGCGCTCGCGCAGGAACACCTGTCTCGAGAACCGTTCCAGTCGATAGGCCGCCAGCCCTCCCAGGACCCCGAACGAGATGAGGTAGAGGGTCGCCAGCACCCGGCTCACGTCGACGATGTACCGCGCCGTGAACGCGTACGGGAGGTATGCGGCGATGCCGATCACCGTGATCAGCACGACCAGGAGGAACCGAAGCCGCAGGAGGGTGTAGGTGAACGCCGTGATCAGAATGACGCCGACGTAGCCGTACTCAGCAGGCAGCGTCAAGATGTGCGAGGCGTAGTAGACCCATAACAGGATCGTTGTCGTTGCGATAACGACCGACATCCCTTGCCAGATTCGCCGGAAGAGGGGTGTGAACGTAAGCCCAAGGCCAACGAGGAGCATCGGGATGAAGACACCAAACCGCATGATCGTGTCGAGTCTGCGGTCGGCCAGGGCAAGGATGTGAGGTTGCAGGAGCAGGCCCCACGCGACCCAGAGGGCGATCCCGGCCAAGAAGGCGAAGCGTATGTTGCCCACATTGTGCCGGAACCTGTCGTCCCGATATGCCGACTCGAGGGCAGGGTCGCGGAACCGCAGCCGCAGCCGATCGAGGCTGAGCGGCGACCGCTTTCCAGCCTGCGTTGGTGTATCGGTGCTATCCATCGTGAACTCTCGGGATGCCCTCGGCCTGACAATGATGACCGCTGGGGACGGGGTTGTCAGCCGGGGAGGAGCTACGTCCACGTACCCGGACAGCGCACCAGGCGGACCTGCCAGGTCGACGAGGCGCTCGAGGAAGCGGGATTCACGGTCCAGACCGGGCTCAACCCGTCGCGAGCGGAGCTCGGCCTCCACGAGATGCCAGTACCAACCGACGTCTCCGGCGCCGGGGATCAGGACGAACGTGGCCATCCGCCGGTGCTTTCACCTCCAGGTTATGGGGCTCGCTGCTGGTCCAGGCTCCCACGTTCGGCCGCCGATCGGTCGAGGGCCCGGGCCCGATCCCTGGTCCACACGAAGCTCGCCGCGATGGCGAGCGCGACCGTGACGACCCCCGACGCGGCGAGGGTCTCCGATGCGCCGAGGGCGCCCACCAGCGGACCCCCGATCGCGGTGCCGAGGGGCGTCGAGACCATGACCAACGCGCTGCGGGCGGCGAGCACGGACGGGAGGTTCGCCGTCGTGGTCGCGGACTGGAACAGGGCGTACGTGAGCGGGATGAACGGCCCGTAGATCAGCCCGCCGAGGGCGAAACACGCCACGGTGACCCCGACCGGGGCGAACGCGAAGGGGATCAGGCACATGCCCCAGCCCGCGACGATCCACACCGTGATCCGCCGGACGTCGTGCCGGCGGAGGGTGCCGGCGATCAACGTGGCGGCGAGGGCACCGACGCCGAACGCCGTCCAGTACGCGCCGAGCAAGGCCGCATCCGCCTGGAGGTCGCGGGCGACGTACACGGGAAGCGCCGCCTCCACCGGCCCGTAGAAGAAGAAGAACAACCACGTGATGGCCGTCAGGGCGAGCAGGTCACGGCGCCTCCGCAGCAGCCGGAAGCCGGACTCCGCCGCATGCGTGTCGACCGGCTGCTCGCCGGCCGACTCGCCCGTCGGCGTGCGCCAGGCCTGGATGCCGAGGAAGGCGAAGGACGCCGCGTCCAGGGCGACCAGCCACCCCGGCCCAACCGCGGCGATCAACGGCCCGGCCAGGGCGGGGCCGACGATCACGGCGAACGAGACCTGCGCGCTGGCAAGCGAGTTGACCGCCAGCCGGCCGTCCGGGCCCCCGAGCTCCGACAACATCGTGTATTCGCCGGCGTTGCCCCAGGCCGCCATGAGCGACGAACCCGCCAGCAAGGGCACGTACACGAGGGGTGCGAGCGCGTCGAGCGCCCACAGCAGCCCGATCACGCCGAGGAAGCCGGTCCGGAACAGGCAGTGGACGAGCACGAGGGCCCGGGCGGGTCGACGCCGCACGAACCGGGTGAACGCCAGCGCTCCGATCACGCCAGGCAGCGTGTACGCGGCGAGCGCCAAGCCCACGTACGCGCCGAGCTCGCCGGCCGGGGCGACCCGAACGGCGAGCCAGGCGATCGTAACGATGCTCATCCCGTCGCCGAGCGACGAGACGCCGAGCCCGGCCAGCAGCCGTCGCGTCCGGCGATCCCGCAGCAGGGTTCGATACACGGCCGGGATCACGACGCTCGACCTCCGGGCCCCGCCGCCCGGCGCTCGGCGAGCGAGATCGGGGCCGTCACGACGACGACGACGCGACCTTCCACAGGTAGCCGTCGGGGTCGCCGAAGTACCCGAAGTAGCCCCACGGTGTTCAAGCCGCCTCCGCTCGTACAACGCGTGCACGACGTTCGCCACGCGGTGGCCACGGAGCTTGGCCGCCGAGGGGTGCACCCGGTGATCGTCTCGGCCGTCCTCGGACACGCTTCGCCCGCGTTCACGATCGCCGTCTACCAGCACGCGTGGCGGAAGGACCGTCCGAGGCGGCGCGGGCCCTCGAGGCAGCGCCGGGTCGTCCTCGCGGCGGAGACCAGGCCACATCCGCCGATCCACCGACCCACGATCGGGACTCTTACCAGCTCTGGGCTACCAGGTCGTAGGATTCGACGCCGACGACCTTGCCTCCCATCGCGTCTGCCACCTCAGTCCGCATGGTTCCGACGGCCTCGACGCTTCCTTCGAGCGCGGCCTCGTCGGCGTAAAATGCGACCGCCACCAGCTTTCCAGCGGACCTGTCGGCCAAGAAGTTGACTGCTGTGAACCCTTGCAAGCCCTTAAGCGCGGGAATGATCTTCTCGTTGATGATCTTGACTGCGTCGTCGATCTTTACTGCGTCACCTTCGATCGTGCTGATTCGCGCCTGCATGGCCATGATCTGTCCTCCTGTCTAGTGGGCCAAGCAATCCTGTGCCGTGAGCGGGCGATTCGCAAACCTTTGGCCTCCTGGTCACTCGGCCGGGTTTCCTTCGTCATCCTATTGACGGATCGAGTCGAGAGCATGCGACCCTCGGACGAGCACGGCTGGCTGGCTGAGCGATTCGAGGCCCACCGGACGTGCACCCGCGGTCCGAAGGGCATCGGCCTTCCCGGGGGTACGGGTGGTGGCGACCACCTCGTGGCCGCGCTCGACGAGCAGCGGGACGAGCCGCCGGCCCAACGCCCCGGTCGCTCCCGCGACGAAGATCTTCATGGCAACCTCCTCGGTCCTGGGTGTCCTGGTCTCCAGACAAGGCGAGACCCTCCCGTGTGACATCCCTTCATCGCCGCCAGTCCCCGACGAGGTCTTGCAGGTGCCGGGGAAGGGAACTTCGGACCTCGAGCTCAGCGATCAACCGGCCAGCGGCGACCGGCCCTCGGGCCCAGGTGACGAAGCTTCTCCGGATTGCTGACGGCGCGGATGGTCTGGACGAGTCCCTCGGCGATGTCGAGGGAAACGACCAGGACGGCCCGCCCATCGTGGCCCAGATACACCGCTCCCGGCTGTCCGTTGACCTCGGCCAGGCGCGTCCTCTCGGCGCCCAGGAGCTCCAGCCACGTTCCGAACTCGAGAAAGATCCGCGCGATCCGTTCGCGCCCGTACATCGGACGCAGGAACGTTCGGGTCTTGCCGCCACCGTCGGCGTAGGAGACGACGTCGGCCGCGAGCAGGCGGATGAGTCCCTCGGTGTCGCCCTCGCCGACCGCCTCGAAGAACCGCCGGGCGAGCTCCTCCCGTCGCCTGCGTGAGGCCTCGAACCGCGGCCTCTTCGCCTCGACCTGCCGGCGGGCCCGAACGGCGATCTGCCGGCAGTTCTCCTCGCTCTTGCCAACGACGGCGGCGATCTCGTCGTAGCCGTAGTCGAAGACCTCCCGGAGGAGGAACACCGCCCGTTCGACCGGGCTCAGGCTCTCCAGCAGGACGAGGAACGCCATCGACAGCGTGTCGGCGTTCTCCGCGTGCACGGAGGCGTCCGGGGCCGGGTCCGTCAGCAGCGGCTCGGGCAGCCAGGTGCCCACGTAGGTCTCCCGCCGCGCGCGGGCCGACCGCACCTGGTTGATGGCGAGCCGGGTCGTGACCGTAGACAGCCAGGCCCGAGGTGAGTCGATGTCCGCGCCCTCGCTCTGTGCCCGGTGAAAGCGGAGGAAGGCTTCCTGCACGATGTCCTCCGCCTCGCTCACGCTGCTCACGATCCTGTAGGCGATGGAGAACAGCAGCGGCCGGAGGTCATCGTACACCTCCCTACGCGGCGTCTCGGGCTCGCTCCCCACGTCCATCCATTACTCTAAAAGACCGCTCAGCCGTCAAGCCTGTGACACCGCCCGGATCCCGAGCACCCCCCTCACACGGGCGCCCGTCGTTCTTGTCTGCCCGAACTGACCAGCATCGCGACATGCTGGGCAGCGAGTCAGCCCGGCGGGCGCAACCCGTCCAGGGTGACCGACACGAGGCGACGGACCGCGGCCTTCGATCGCTGGGCGCCGGCTCCCGCCAGGGCGTGCACGCAGTAGCTCGCGAGCTCGGGGGGCCTGGCCCGGTGTCAACGCTTCCGGGCGATCACGACGAGCTCCGCCACGTCAGCAGTCGGGAGCGTTCGATTCCAGTCGCCGAACACGTCGGTGACGACTCGCGTCAGTGAGGCTCAGTCCTCAGCTCACCGCTTTCTTCACGAGCGCGCCGATCCTTGCCTCTTCGGCGGCGGTCAACTCCTTCAGAGCGAAGGCGACCGGCCACAGGGCGCCTTCGTCGAGGTTCGCCGCGTCGCTGAAGCCGAACGTCGCGTACCTCGTGTTGAACTTCTGCGCGCTTTGGAAGAAGCAGACGACCTTGCCGTCTTTGGCATACGCGGGCATCCCGTACCAGAGTCTCGGCGAGAGGGCTGGGGCGCTGGCTTTGATGATCGCATTGAGCCGCTTGCCCATGGCGCGATCCGGTTCCGGCATCTCGGCGATCTTGGCGAGCACGGCGCTTTCCCCGTTCGCCTTGTCCGTGCGCGGGCCGCGGCGTGCGGCCGCCTTCAGCTCTTGGGCGCGCTCCTTCATCGCGACTCGTTCCTCGTCCGTGAATCCCCTGAACGTCTTGCCGGTCGTGGCGGTGCTCTTGGCAGACTTCTGCGTGGCCTTCTTTGCGCTCATCGTTCCCTCCTGTGCAGGCTCTCCCACCTTCACTCTAAAGACCGCTCAGCCGTCCAGCCTGTGACACCGCCCGGATCCCGAGCACCCCCGTCACACGGGCGCCTGTTGTTCTTGTCGGCCCGAACTGACCAGCATCGCGACACGCTGGGCAGCGAGTCAGCCCGGCGGGCGCAACCCGCCCAGGGTGACCGACACGAGGCGACGGACCGCGGCCTTCGATCGCTGGGCGCCGGCTCCCGCCAGGGCGTGCACGCAGTAGCTCGCGAGCTCCGGGCCCTCGCTGGTGGTTCCGATCGGGGAGGTGGCCTCCACCGGGCGCCCTCGGGGCTCGATGACATGTAGCGGGCACGGCAACCGCCTTGGCGATCTCGCTTCCGCCTCCCCGAACCTGCCCTGGCATGCGAGGCCACTCGGCAATAGCTACCCGGACATGTCGTGGGACCCGAGACGGTCCCTCCGAGCATTGAGACCACCCGACGCGCCGGTCAGGAGGGCGCTCCGGCCCCGAAGATCGCGCATCACGAGCCCCGAACCCGATCGCGGCGATCGGCCGGAGCCTCCTCGCCGCCTCTGTCGGCGTCGCCCGACACGCTGCCGTTCCCGTGACCGTGTCCCCCGTGCATCCCCATCATCATGACCGGGCACACGAGCCAGACCCCGACCAACAGGACCGTGGCCAGCGGAACCTTGAACACCGTCAGCGCCAGTAGCGCAGCGCCGCCGACCACCACGAGGACGGTGCGGGTCTTCGTCTGCCGCAGCGAGTTGTGATCCACGAGGACCTCCTCTCGACCTTGCTCCTGCACGGTACGGAGCGCGTGTGAAGGCCCGGTGAAGGACCGGACGGATTCGCGTGAGGCGGGACGGCACGGGACGGATGCCCGGCGGAGCGGGAACGAGGACCGCCGGGGAGGGGACATCCGGCGGCCCTCGAGGTTGGAGGAACCCCTACGGAATCAGGGAGCCTTGCCCTCCAGGACCCGTCTGCGCTCGTCGAACTCCTCCTTGGAGATCTCGCCTCTCGCGAAGCGCTCCTCCAAGATGGCGCGGGCATCGGACGCTCGGGGCCTCTCACCCGGCCGCGAGCCGCCTCCCCGACCTCGCACGAAGTAGACGACGAGCGCCGCGAGCCCTCCCCAGAAGACCAGCATCATGAGCGTGCCGAACACCCACCAGCCCCAGCCGTTGTGGTTCCACATCATCGCCGGCTCACCTCCCCGCGGACGCGCCCGGATGGTGCGAGGCGTGGGATCCGCCGCCCATCATCCCCGAGCCCGAACCGCCCATCATCCCGGAGGTCGGGCCGGTGACCGTGCCGTTCATCATGCCCGAGCCGCCCATCATCTGGCCCATCTGCTCGTGCATGGCCTCGCACTGGGCCCGGGTGGCTGCCGGCATGTGCGCCCGCATCTGCACCATCGCCGGCGTGTCGTGCATCGCGTCGCACGCGCCCGCCATCTGCGACCAGCCCTTGGCCGGGGCGGAGGACCCCGAACCGGTCCCCCGACCGGCGGCGAATGCGATCCCCGCCGTCAACGCGAGCACCACCACGACCGCGAGCCCCGTGAACACCCATCGTCTCTTCATCGCGCACCTCCTTCTTCAGGACCCCACGGTAAGCGGCCGCTGTGAAGGCCCCGTGAAGGAAGGAGGGGATCCCGATGAAGCATGGGGTATGCGCACGGTGAAGACTGCGCCGCGACCCGGCTCGCTGGAGACCTCGACGGTGCCGCCGTGGGCATCCACCAGCCCGCGGACCACGGTGAGCCCGATGCCCGAGCCGCTCGCCCGCACCCCCCGGCCCCGGAAGAACCGGTCGAATACCCGTGGGAGGTCCTCCGGCGCGATCCCGGGGCCCGAGTCGCTCACCCGGATCACCGCCCGGCCGTCCTCGGACTGGAGGGTGACCCTGACCGCGCCGCCCGACGGCGTGAATTTCAAGGCGTTGGACAGCAGATTCGCGATGACCTGCCGGATGCGGTTGGGGTCGACGTCGGCGAATACGTCATGGAGTTCCGCCTGCACGCTCACGTCCTCGTCCTCGAACGGCCCCGCGAACTCCCGGAGCGATTCCTCGACGAGTGCCCGGAGGGGAACCGTCCGGGGTGCGAGGGAGAAGCCGGCGGCATCGGCGGAGGCGAGGGTCTCGAGATCGCCGACCAGTCGGGTGAGCCTGAGCGTCTCCTCGTGCAGCGACGCCACGGTCTCCGGGCTCGGCTCCACCACGCCGTCCTGGATCGCTTCGATCTGCGACCGGAGGATCGCGAGCGGGGTTCGCACCTCGTGCGCCACCTCAGCGGCGAAGGTCCTGCGCAGCCGGTCCTCCTCCTCCACGGCATCGCCCATCGCGTTGAAGGATCTGGCCATCTCCCCGAACTCGTCCGGGGAGTCGTAGCCCACCCGCCGGGTGCGATCCCCGGCCGCGAAGGCCCGGGCCGCGCCGGCCAGCTCACGGGCGGGCGCGGTGGCCCGCCGGGCCAGCACGATGCCCAGCAGCAGCGCGATGAGCCCCGCCGCGATCCCGCCGAACAGCAGTAGCCGGTTGATCGAATGCCGGAAGGACACGTCCTGGGGGAGCACCCCGACCTCGGGCAGCCTCACGATGGCCGTCCCCACCACGGAACCGTCGACGGTGATGGGGAGGCGATGCTCCGGACCCAGCGCGCCGCCGCCCATCATCTGTCGATGCATCTCGGCCATCTGCCGGCCGACGTGGGTGGACGTGGGCTCCCACACTGTTCGGCCGGAGGCGTCCTCGAGCCGAAGCGTCCCACCATCCATGAAGGCGACCTGGCCAAGCGACCGCAGATCCGGGAGGTTCCACCCGTCCGCCTTCCGGTACGAATCGGCCAGGGCCGCGACGATCAGCTGCTCTCGGGACCGCTGCTGCGCGTCGAGATAGCCTGCGAACCGGGACCCGAACGCCACGTTCACGAGGATCGCGGTGAGCGCTGCGGCCGCGATCCCCACGCCGGCGAACGCGGCCGCCAGGCGCAGGGCGAAGGACCTACGCATCGGGCTTGCCGGCGAACTTGTACCCGACGCCGGTCACCGTGACGACGTACCGCGGGTGACGGGGGTCGTCCCCGAGCTTCCGGCGCAGGTTCTTGACGTGCGCGTCGATGGTCCGCTCGTACCCCTCGTAGTCGTATCCCTGGACCCGGTTCACGAGCTCGTAGCGGGAGAACACCCGGCCAGAACGGGAGGCGAGTGCGTAGATGAGATCGAACTCGCTCCGGGTGAGCTCGACGGGCTCGCCGGCGACGACGACCTCGCGCGAGTCTCGATCGAGCATCAGCTCGCCCCCCTCGAACGACAGCCGGGCATCGCCGCGGCCCCCGTTCGTTCTTCGGAGCACCGCCTCCACCCGGGCCATCAGCTCTCGGGGGCTGAACGGCTTGGCCAGGTAGTCGTCTGCCCCCAGGCGCAGACCGGCCACGCGATCGTCCTCGCCGGCCTTGGCCGTCAGCATGATGATTGGGACTTCGGACCCGGTCCGGAGGGAGCGCGCCACCTCCTCGCCGGAGAGGTCGGGGAGCATCAGGTCGAGCACGACCAGGTCCGGTCGGGACCGCGACCCCGCCTCCAGGGCGCGCTGGCCGGTGTCCGCGACGAGGACCGAGTACCCCTCCCCCTCCAGGTAGGAGCGGACCAGATCGCGGATCTTCCGTTCGTCGTCTACCACCAGGATCGTCGCGGTGCCCATCGCCGCCCTTTCATGTTTCTGACCGGCCGTGCGGCTACCCGAGGGGGTGTCCACGTCGAGAGTAGGCACGGTCCGCCCGGCCCCTCAGGGGCATTCGCCCCGTGCGACCGGGGACCTTCGGTCCCCCCGTCAGGGCACGGATGCACGCGACCGTTGGCCCTCGATCCGCGGGACTGGCCCGGGAGAAAGCCACCCGCTCTGTCGGGCTCGGATCACCAGCGCCCCGACGACGCCGACGAGGACGACGGCCGAGGTGAGCTGGCTGCCCGTCAGTCCCAGCAGGCGCGGCGGATCGGTCTGCAGGAAATCGGTCGCCAGCCGGAAGGTCCCGTACCAAAGGGCGAACAGGGCGATGGCCGATCCCGGCGCGCGGGGCCGGCGCAGGAACCGGATCAGCACCACCAGCAACAGCGTGGTGAACACGACGTCGTACAGCGCGACCGGGTGGACGACGGTCCCGATGGAGGGTGCGCCTGACAGGGGATGGTCCGCGCCCGCATAGCGGAATCCCCACGGCAACCCGGTCGGCTTCCCCAGGTGGTCGCCGATGACCAGGTCGCTGATCCGTCCGATCACGATCCCGACCGCCAGTCCCGGAGCGACCGAATCGAGCAGGGGCAGGATCGGGAGCCGTCCGCGAAGGGCCACGGGGAGCCCGAACGCGACCGCGCCGATGAGCCCTCCCAGGAGGCTCATCCCTCCGTGCCAGACCGCGAGGACCTCCAGGGGATCGTGGAGCTCGCGCCAGTGCCCGAGGACCCACGCGGCCCGCATTCCCACCAGGCCGCCCACGATGGCCCAGGACAGCACGTGCCACAGCTGCTCGTCCGAGATCCCCCGGAGCCGCGTGTACCGCCGGGCGACGAACGCGCCCGCGAAGAACCCGATGGCGATGAGGATGCCGTGCGGGCGAAGGACGACCGGCCCCACGTGCATCTCGGTGACCGTCCGCCACGAGAGGTACCCGAACATGCGTCCAGGTTGGCAACCGGAGATGCGCGTCCGATGTGCCCGGTGTGAAGACCGTATGAGCTACTGGGCCGGGGCCGGCGGTCTTGCCCGAGGCCTCCAGGCCCATCCGCTTCTTCAGCCGGCCGCGGGCAGCCTGAGCCGCTTGAGGAGGAGGGCGTTCACGGCGACCAGGAAGCTCGACCCCGACATGGAGAGCGCGGCGATCTCCGGGCGCAGCACGAGGCCGAAGGCAGGCTCGAAGACTCCGGCGGCGATGGGAAGGGCCACCGAGTTGTACCCGATGGCCCAGCCGAGGTTCTGGCGCATCTTGCGGAGCGTTCCCCGGCCGATGGCGAGCGCCGTCGGCACGTCGAGCGGATCCGAGCGCATCAGCACGACGTCGGCCGTCTCGATGGCCACGTCGGTTCCGGCTCCGATGGCGATCCCCAGGTCTGCCTGGGCCAGGGCCGGCGCGTCGTTCACCCCGTCGCCGACCATGGCGACCCTCTTCCCGGTTCGCTGGAGCTCGGCGATCCTGGCGGCCTTGTCGCCCGGCAGGACCTCGGCGATCACCGTCATCACGCCGAGCTGCTCGGCGATCCGACGGGCCGTGGCCTCGTTGTCCCCCGTCAGCATGACGACCTCGACGCCGGCGTCCTTCAGCGCGGCCACCGCGGCGGCAGAGGTCGGTCGGGGAGCATCGGCGATGCCGATCAGGGCCACGGCGCGCCCGTCCACCGCGACGCAGACCACCGTCCGCCCACTCGAGGCCATCTCCTCCCGTCGAACCGCGAGCGCCCCGAGGTCCACGCCCTCCCGAGCCATCAGGCGCATGTTCCCCACGGCCACCTTCCGCCCTTCTACCCGGGCAGACGCGCCGTGACCGGGGACGTTCTCGAAGCCCTCGGCGCGGATGCTCGGCACCCCCCGCTCGTCGGCGTACCTCACGACGGCCTCGGCCAGGGGATGTTCCGACTCTCGCTCGACCGCGGCCACAAGCCGGAGGACCTCCGCCTCGGACAGCCCCTCCGCGACGACGTCGGTAACCTCCGGCTCCCCCTTCGTGAGCGTCCCGGTCTTGTCCATGACGACGGCCTGGATCCGGGCCGATGTCTCCAGGGCCATGGCGTTCTTGAACAGGATCCCCCGCTTGGCCCCCAGACCGGTCCCCACCATGATCGCGGTGGGGGTGGCCAGTCCCAGCGCGTCGGGGCAGGTGATCACCACCACCGTGATGGCGAAGAGCATGGCCTCGCGCAGGGAACGGCCGACGGCGAGCCAGGTGAGCAGCGTGGCCCCGCCCCCGACGAGAGCGACCAGCACCAGCCAGAACGCGGCGCGGTCGGCCAGTCGCTGGCCCGGGGCCTTGGAGTTCTGGGCCTCCTGGACCAGCTTCACGATCTGCGCCAGCGCCGTGTCGGCGCCGACCTTGGTGGCCCGGACCCGGAGGGTCCCGTTCCTGTTGATGGTGGCGCCGATCACCTCGGATCCGGGCGCCTTCGACACCGGCAGGCTCTCCCCCGTGACCACGGATTCGTCGACCTCGCTGTGGCCTTCCTCGACCACGCCGTCGACGCCGATCCTGTCCCCGGGCCGGACCAGCAACAGGTCGCCCACGTGGGCCTCCGCGGTGGGAATCTCGACCGTCTGGCCGTCGCGGATGACGGTCGCCTGGGGCGGCGCCAGCTCGAGCAGGGTCCGGATCGCCTCGTTCGCTCCACCGCGAGCTCGCATCTCGAACCAGTGCCCGAGGAGGACGAACGCCGCGAGCACCACGGCCGCCTCGTAAAACGTGTCTCCACCGCCGGTGAGCGTCACCACGAGCGAGTACAGCCAGCCGGCCCCGATGGCCACCGCGACGAGCACCATCATGTCGAGCGTCCGCGCCCGAAGGGCCCGGACGGCGCCGTCGAAGAAGATCCAGGCGGAGTAGCCGATGACGGGCAGGCTCAGCAGCAGCAGCCAGACGTCGTCGCGAAGGCCGAACGGCGCCGCGACCTTGAAGTCGAGGACGTCCCGGCCGATCGGCGACCACAGCAGGATCGGCACCGACAGGATCGCCGCGACCAGGAAGCGGTTCCGCATGTCGCGGACCATGGCGTCCATCGACATGCCGGCGTGCCCGCCATGTCCCATCGCCTCGTGCGGCGACGGCATGGGTTCCGCGGCGGCCCGCTCCCGCTCCCCGTGGGCCTCCGCGGGTACGACAACCGCGGTCGGGGAGCGGCCCGCCTGCGTCCCCGGAGGTGGATCGGGCTCCATCAGCGGGTCGCAGATGTGTTCCGGTACCGACTGCCCCGCGCAGTGGAACCCGCACTCCTCGACCCACCGACGGAGCTCGGAGACCGATGTCGCGGCGGTGTCGAACGTGACGTTGGCGGTCTGCGCGACGGGGTTCGCCTCGACCCGGATCACTCCGGGACGCCGCGCCAGGACCCTCTCCACCACCGACTTCTCGGTGGCCCGGTACATGCCGCCGACGTGCAGGACGGCCGAGGCGACCTTCCCGTCGGCGGCGAGCCCCGATCCCTTCGGGTCGTGGTCCCCGTGGGTGGCCTGCTCCTCCGACCCGTGGCGCCTGGGGCGCGAGTGCCCGTTCATCGATCCATCTCCCCCGCCGCGACTCACTCTCCGGTCATCTCCCCGCTGGGGTCTTTAGCCTACCCTGGTAGGGTATAAGAGCCATCGACCGGCCCCAGGGCTGAAGGGCTCCCCCACCGCGGGACCTCCGGCGCCGATTGGGTGCCGCGCCGCAGACGGCTGGCCGGCCACACCGACACGCCCCCGGTTCTTCACGCCACGCGCGGACCGCCTTCACATCGTCTTCACACCGGCTGCCGAGGCTTCACACCGACGGAGGGACGGTCATGAGCAGCAGAACCGCAACACGCCGAGTGAATATCGCTGCCCCCGCGGCAGGACATCACCAGACGAAACGAGAGCGGGAACACCAGAGCAAGGAGGCGCGACGGCGGCTCGAGGCTCGTCGCCGCAGGACGAGACGTCTCCTCTCCTGGGGCGCCGGGGCCCTCGCCCTGATCGCGCTCGGGGTGGGCGTTCGCCTGGCCGCATCGCCGCCGGCGTCGGGCCCCGTGTCTGCCGACGCCGTCACCAGAGCGGCGGCGTTTCGGCTCCCCTCGAGCGACGGCGCGACGGTGTCGCTCGCTCAGCTCATGGGGTCCAAGGTGGTCCTGTACTTCTACGAGGGCCAGTCCTGCGGGGCCTGTCAGACCCAGCTCCAGCAGCTGCAGGCCCAGCTCCCCCAACTGCGGGCCGAGGGGGCGCGGGTCGTGGCCGCGACCACTGATCCCATTGGGGTGTCGACTTCGGTCGCACGCCAGCTCCATCTGTCCTTCCCGATCATCGAGGACCGGGGCCACGTCCTGGGATCGGCGTTCGGAACCTACGAGTCGAGCGGCCACATGGGGGCGGTCGACCAGCACTCGGTCGTCGTCCTGAGCGCGAATGGGAAGGTCGCCTGGCGCGACCTGGCCGGCATGACGATGTACGTGGCACCGGGCGACATACTGAGCGCGGTGAAGGCGGCGTAGGCGTGTCCATCCGACGGCTCGTCTACCTGACCGCTCCGGACTGCCACCTGTGCGAGCACGGCCGTGAAATCGTGGCTTCCCTTGCCGAGGAGAGGGGCTTCGCCGTCCAGGAGATCGCCTGGGATTCCGCAGAGGGGGTCGCGCTGATCGAGCGAGACGGAGTCCCGTTCCCGCCGGCCCTCTACCTCGGGGACACGCTCCTCGCCTACGGTCGCCTCTCCGCACGACGCCTCCGCCGGCTCCTGCAGGAGGCGGCGTGAACGGGCTCGTCTATTCGGCCTCCCTCGTCGCCGCCTTCCTCGGTGGGATCCTCGCGCTGTTCGCACCCTGCTGCATCGTGACGCTCGTGCCGAACTTCGTCGGGGCCTCCCTGCGTCGGGGGCTGCGTGCCCTCCCCACGACCGCGCTGCTGTTCAGCGCGGGGCTCTCCATCGTCCTCCTGCCGATCGTCCTCGGGGTCGGGGCACTCGGTCAGTCCATCCGGCGGTTCCACGGACCGGTCTTCGTCGTGGTGGGAGTGTTCCTCCTGCTGCTCGGAATCTACGTCCTGTCGGGGCGGCGGTGGATGCTGCCGCTGCAGATGCCTCGCCTGCGGCGAGCGGGAGCGGGAGGGGGGACATCGACGTTCTTCCTCGGCGTCGCCTCGGGCGTTGCGAGCTCCTGTTGCGCACCGGTGGTGGCGGGCGTCGTCGCGATGTCCGCGTTGAACGGAACGGTGGCCGGTTCGCTGGGGCTGGGGCTCGCATACGTCTTCGGGATGATCTTCCCGCTCCTGCTCTTCGCGCTGGGCGCCGCTCGCCGGGGCGAGCGAACGGCCCGGGCGAGGACTCCACGGCGGATCCGGATCGCCGGGCGCAGCGTCGTCTGGAGCGATGCGGTCTCCGGCGTGATGTTTGCCCTCGTGGGCGTCGTGACGTTCCTACTGGGGGTGAGCGGCCGGGAGAGCTTCACTCCGGGGCCGCTCGCGGCGTGGGACCGGTGGATCACCGCCAAGTTCGGCGACGTCGCCGTCTTCCTGGGCGGCGCGCCGGTCATCGTCCAGGCCGCGATGCTGCTCGCGGTCGCGGCCGCCGTGGCCTTCCCTCTGTGGCGGGCCGTCCACAGACCCGAGGTCACGACGTCGTCCAGGGAGAAGGAGATGGGCTCGGAACCAGGGGGCGACCTGCGGCCAACCTCCGCCGTCGACCCGGTCTGTGGGATGACCACCGAGGTGACCCGAACCACGGCGACCGTCCAGTTGAACGGAGCGACGCATTACTTCTGCGCCCCCGGCTGCGCGCAGAGATTCCGGGAGGACCCCGATCGGTTCCTCGCCTCGCCCGTCTCAACGCCGGCCTGACCAGCTCCTGCCCTGGGTAGTGGAGGCCTACCCTTCTTCGAAGGCGGCCTCGAACAGGCGGGCGTTGTGAGGCGTGTAGAGCATGGAGAACCCACAGTCCCACAGGAAGTCCTCGTCGCCGGAGGCGAGAACCCGAGCACCGACCTCGAGCTGGGGCCCGTCCTCCTGGCCGATGGACACCGACGTGATCGTCCCCGGGCGGTCGTAGGTCCTCAGCTGGGTCTCCGATCCGGAGCCGCCCTTGTACCAGCGGGTCACGGAGAACGTGACCAGGGTCGGGTCGCTCGTCTCCGGATCCGGTGGGACGTCGATCGACCGGATCACCCCGTCGAACGCGAAATCGCGACCCCGGAGGTTGGCCAGGCTGTACGTCTCGACGCAGGAGGCTGCCCCGCCGAACGTCTTCTCGGGCTTCCCCAGAGGCCCGTGAGCCTTGGGCGCGGGTGAGCTCCCACCGAACGTCGTCACCGCCACGACGGCGACGGTCACGGCAACGGCGACCCCTCCCGCCGCCGCCCAGGCCCACCGGCGCCTCGTGGCGGGGAGCCCGGCCGTCCCCTCACGCCGGCGGTCGATCGCCGTGACCAGGTTCTCTCGCATCCGCTCGAGCACTGGGATCTCGTCTCTCATCGCACCACCTCCAGCAACTGGGCCAACTGATCGAGGCCGCGGGTGACGCGGACGCGGGCGGCGCCCTCCGAGCACCCGAGCCTCCTGGCGACCTCGTGGTACGGCAGGTCCTCGCCGATCCGGAGCGCCACCGCCGCCGCCACCCGGGGTGACATCGAGGCCAGGGCATCCCGGACCGCGGGCCCGGAGGTCCGCCAGGTCGGCGAGCTCCTCGATCCGCTCGAACGAGAGCTCATCCATCGCCACGGATTCCACTCCCAGGCGGCGCCGAGCCCGGTCACGCGCCCTGCGACCGCGCAGCGCGCGGCCCAGCTCGTGCCTCGCGATCCCGAACAGCCAGGGCCGGGCCCCCACGCCGGTCTCCCGGAACCGGCGGCGAGATAGGTACGCCGCCGCGAACGTCTCCGCGGTGACATCGGCGGCGAGCTCGGGGTCGGCGGTTCGACGGCACACGAACGCCAGGACCGCCCGCGCGTGCCGGTCGTACACGATGCCGAACGCGCGGGAGTCACCGGCGGCCAGGAGCTCGGCGTCCGTCGGTTCCCGGGCGCTCTTCCCGAACTCGTCTCCGTGCACGTCCACCTCCTCGCGAGAGTCTCTTTCGAAAGGAGATGCCTTCACCGGCGCTGCTTGTTACACGCCGGCAAGATCCGGATGGACGCTGCTACGGAAGGGCCGGGAGGTCGGGGGTGAATTGGAGCGCGACGGACGGCTCGTTGCCGCGAATCTCATCGGCAGGCCACTCGGCGGTCGCCACGTAGCGGACGCCGTCGAGCAGGAGTTGCACCTCGTACGTGAAGGGTCCGTCCCCGAGGGCGGCGGCCGCGCGACCCTGCTCATCCGGGCCGTCCCAGTACACGGTCCCTTCCGGGAAGCATGGGCGCTTGGCCCGGATGGCCTCGAACGTGATCGCCTTGCCGGATGAGGCGCGAACCGTGATCGTGGCGGAGGCCTCCGTCGGAGTCCGAGCCAGGTTGGTCACCTCGAGCTCGACGCCATAGCTGCCGATGTCCCCGTCGTGCCCGCTGAGCACCGTCAGCCGCGCTTCGGGTTTGGGAAGGGGGCCATCCGTCGGCGTGGTCCAGCGGAACGTGACGGCCAGGTCGCCATCGCCCCTCCCGAACAGGGTCACGTCGTAGGTACCTGAATGTCCTGCCGGTCGAACGACGAACTCACCGTCGCCGGAAGACTCGAGCCGGATCTGCTGGGTACGTCCGCACCGCTCTCCCGCCGGTGTGAAGAACGCGGTGAACGTCCATCCAGCCAGCGGGAAGTCGACCGAGACGTCCTCGGGGTGCCCCACATCCGGCGGGTTCGAGGGTGGGGCCCCGTCGGCGCACACGTTGCCGTAGCAGTACGTGTAGGCGTGGAGCTCGATCGACTGGTCGGAGAATCGCAGGGTGACCGGCGGGGGCGAGTCCAGTCCCGACGGTGAGCTGGGCTCGACGGAGGCAGGCGCCGTGGGCGTCACGGCACCTCCTCCGGCAGTCGGACTCGGAGACGTGGTGGTCTCGTGGGCCGACTGCCCGGGGGCGACCGACCCACCCCGGTTACGGTCCCCGGAGAGGAGCGGCGACAGGAGGAACAGCGAGGCCGCCACGGCGGCGACCAGCGCCATGGTGCCAACCCCCGACCGTGTCGCGCGGAGTGCCCGACGCCGTCGCGCCCGCCGCTCGAGGTCATCCGGGTCAGGAGCGCCATGCACGCCCTCGAGCGCGCGCTTGACGGCGACGGCCAGCGGGTCCCGGGGAGCCTCGTCACTCATGTTCCCTCGCGATGTGCGCCAGACGAAGCCCCTCCCGTGCCCTCGAGAGGTGCGTCTTCACGGAGCCCTCCGAACAACCCATCGCCCGGGCCACCTCGGGGACGGGGAAGTCGAGGACGTAGTAGTAGATGGTTGCTTCGCGCTGCTTGCGCGGGAGCCCCCGGATCGCGCGGTGCAGGTCGAACGCCGCCTCGAGGTCTCGCTCCGGCCCCGGCGGTGGGTCGTGTCGAGCCCTCTTGGGGCGCCGAAACGTTCGCCGGCCCAGGTTGAGCGCCGTCTTCGCGATCCACAGCTCCACCCACGGCTCCCCTGCGAGCCGCTTCCAGCGCTCCAGCGCCCGGGCGAAGGCCTCCTGCGTCGCGTCCTCGGCCGCAGCGCGATCGCCGCACAACGCGAATACCGCCCGGTAGATGCTCTGGTACCCATCCCTGTAGAGCGCCTCGAATTCCTCGTCCAGCCCCACGGCTCTCCTGCCCCTCATAAGCCAACCGGGCCGCCGGCAGTTGACACGGCCACGGGATTCTGCGGCGCTCGGCCGTGCTTCAGAACGCGGGCCTCAGTATCCCGCGCGCCCGCGGGGCGTTTGATGGAAGTCCCGGGGGCCTCAATGTACCCGAGCCTTCTCAGCGCCAGGCCGAACCGGATCTTCTCCGTGACGCCACGCGGTCGCGACGGAGTTGGGGCGCCGAGGCGTGGGAAGGTGATCGTCTTGGCGGTGCTCGGCCATGCCTTCGCCCGCGTTCGCCATGGCCGTCTACCAGCACGGCATGGCAGGGCGGTCCTTCCGAGGCCGACGCGGCGCTCAAGGTGCCGTCCTGGGTGAGGCGGTGGTGCGCTGGGTGGTGATTCCGGGCATCGTGGCATCGGGATTCGCCATGTGGTTCGCTGCCCCGCTGAGCGGCACTCCGCTCATCTCTAGGGCTCCTTTGGTGTGACGGTCTTGACAGCTGAAGCAAGTTTCATGCGGCAGGTCTGATGCGGGCTTCCGCCACGTAGCCGCCGATCGACCGGTCGATCTGGCGAAGGGCTCGACGAAGTTCGAGTGGTGCCGGA